>JAEEGH010031813.1_pt1 | contig 10170 bp, 6 predicted proteins | sample 9134181 | NCBI WGS metagenome assembly JAEEGH01 (sample SAMN16246544, study PRJNA631951) | gut metagenome | biome: gut microbiome; feature: rumen; material: DP-attached | host: Bos | place: Iran: Karaj | collected 2018-10 | reverse complement strand
GGGACCCGGGTCCTCGGAGGTGGCGTTGCCATTGTCACGGTCGAGCATGACGGCGGGGGCATAGGTGCTGCCACCATCGTTGTAGAAGTTTGTCATCTGGTTAGATTCGTTGATGGTCATGTCATCGGTGTAGTAACCCACGTGGTGGGCAATCCAGATGACGCGGTTCTCACGGCCCTGAACGGCGGTTTCGAGACGTTCGTGAGCAGCGGGGCAGTTGACGCAACGGGCGGTGGTGAAGTGCTCAAGCACGGTGTTGCGGTCGGTGACAGAAGCGGGGTCATAGACATTAGTCTCGCAGCTGGTGCTGTTGTCGCTTTCGTCGGCATCAGTGTCATTGTTGGGGTTGCTCACGGTGATGTTGATAAGAGCCACACCGAGGTCCAGCATCTGGACGGGGAAGGTGTAGGTGTAGTACGCGAAGGAAGCCACATCGACACCCGTCACGTTGAGGGTCTGCTCATCGCCACCGTTGACGGAGTAGGTCACATCGAAAGCGGCCAGTGAGGAGGAACCTTCGTTGCGCACGGTAAGGTTGACATTGCAGTTGCCATTCTGGGGACTGTAGGCAGGAGCCGTGGCGGAGACGGCGGAAATACAGTTGGCGGCTACGGTTTTAACCTCGACATTGTCAAGGAAGATGTACGTACCGTCGGCGGTGTAGCAGGCGAAAGCCAGGTAGATGCTCTGTCCGGCATAACTGCTGAGGTTGACGCCATAGGTGTTATTGCCTTCTAAAAGATTTCCAAGGTCTTCGAGCACCGAGAAACTGGCTTTCTGGTTGTCGGTGGTGGAGACCATGACTTTCAGGCTCTCGGCATAGGGCGATTCGGGACCGAAGTTGACACCGGCAATGTCGAAAACAAGCATGGGGTTCGTGGTGGGCACGGTGACCTGCGGGGTGACGAGCCAACGGTCGACGGCCGAGGACTCCTCTGTCCAGGTGATGCAGACCATAGCCTGCTGGAGAGCACTCCAGCTGTCGTTCAAGGTGGAAGGACTGGTGTAATGGTTGGTCAAGCCGTCACCATAGGTTGTCCAACCTGTAGGCACGGAACCATCAGCGCAGTTGTCGAAATTCTCCGACAGGGCGACCTGTGCATTTGCAGCCATGCAGAAGTTCAGCGCGGCAGCAAGAAATAATAATGTTTTCTTCATATTGAGATGTGTTTAATAATGTTTTTACAAAATGCAAAAGTACGTATTTTTTTTGAAATACAAGGATTTTTTTTTCAATAATCGCATTTTTTTAACTGAACATATGAGGTTTTTTGCGTAAATTTGCATTTATGAATTACGCCACTGTTATTGCCAACCGGCTGAATGTCAACCAGCGTCAGGTCGAAAAGACCATAGAACTCCTTGAGCAGGGTGCCACGGTGCCTTTCATCGCCCGTTACCGCAAAGAGGCCACCGGTGGCCTCAACGAGGTGCAGATTGCCGCCATTCGCGACCTTCTGCTGCGTCTCAAAGAACTCGACAAGCGCCGCGAGGCTATCCTTGCTTCCATTGAGGAACAGGGGAAACTCACTCCCGAACTGCGTCAGCAGATTGAAGCGACGGAGAGTATGACCGACCTCGAAGACCTCTACCTGCCTTACCGTCCCAAACGTCGCACCCGTGCCACCATTGCCATCGAGAAAGGTTATGAGCCGTTGGCCGATGCCATTATGAGTGGAAAGTGGAAAAATGAAAGTGGGAAGACGACAGAAGAAGACCTACAGTATGCCCGCGATATCATCGCCGAGCGCATCAGCGAGGACGCTGTGGTACGCAACCGTGTGCGTAATGTTTTCCGCCGTAAGGCAATGCTTACCTCTACCTTGGCGCGTGGGGTGGATGAGAACGACGAGAAGGTGGGTAAGTTTGAGAGTTGGATTGACTGGAAAGAGCCCATCTCCAAAGCTCCGTCACACCGTATCCTGGCGCTTTTCCGAGGAGAGGATGCCGGAGTGCTCAAGGTGCATGTACGGCCAGACGATGACGAGGATTGCATTGCGGCCTGCTCCGGATTATCCGGAAAAGCTGGAATCTCCAGAGATTCCGCCGAGCAGCTCCAACTGGCCATTGCCGACAGTTACAAGCGGCTCATCATGCCGAGCATTGAGACGGAATTCCGTAATCTCCTCAAGGAGAAGGCCGACCGTGAGGCTATCCGCGTCTTCGCGGAGAACCTGCGGCAGCTGCTATTGGCGGCCCCCATGGGTCAGAAGCGCACTCTGGCCATCGACCCAGGCTTCCGCACCGGCTGCAAGGTGGTGTGCCTCGATGCACAAGGACAACTGCTTCACAACGAGACCATATATCCTTTCACCTCGGTGCGCGAGGAACGTGCCGCCATCAACAAACTCGAGGCATTGGTGGAAGCCTTCCAGATAGAGGCTATCGCTATCGGCAACGGCACCGCCGGCCGCGAGACCGAAGAGGTGGTGCAGCGCTGCCACTTCAACCGCAAGGTCATCGCCGTCAGCGTCAGCGAGGCGGGCGCTAGCGTCTATAGCGCCAGCGACGTGGCCCGGCGCGAGTTCCCCGACTATGATGTCACCGTGCGTGGCGCCGTCAGCATTGGCCGCCGCTTGATGGACCCCCTCAGCGAGTTGGTGAAGATCGACCCCAAGAGCATCGGCGTGGGTCAGTATCAGCACGATGTGGACCAGAAGATGCTGGCCGAGAGTTTGGGCGATACCGTGGAGAGTTGCGTCAACAGCGTGGGCGTGGAGCTCAACACCGCTAGCCGCGAACTACTAAGCTATGTCAGCGGCATTGGCCCCGCGTTGGCCGACAAGATAGTGGCTCACCGAAACAAGAACGGCGCTTTCGCCGACCGTGCAGCATTGCACGACGTCAAGGGTCTTGGAGACAAGGCTTTCGAGCAGTGTGCAGGTTTCCTGCGTGTGCGCGAGAGCGCGAATCCATTGGATAGAAGTGCTGTCCACCCCGAACGCTATGCGTTGGTGGAGAAGATGGCGGCCTCGGTGGGAAGCGATGTGGAGACACTGATGAAAGACAAAGAGTTGCGTTCCCGCATTGTACTCGCTGATTTCATTAGTGGCGATTGCGGCCTTCCGACCCTGCAGGACATCATGAAAGAGTTGGAGAAGCCAGGTCTTGATCCCCGTGCCAAGTTTGAGGTGTTCGAGTTCGACAAGAATGTCACTCGCTTCGAGGATGTGCAGGAGGGTATGGTGCTTCCGGGCATTGTCACCAACATCACCGCCTTCGGTGCCTTCGTGGATATCGGAGTGCATCAGGATGGCCTCATCCACGTCAGTCAGATGGCCAATCGCCGTGTCAACGATCCCTCCGAGGTGGTTCATCTCCATCAGCACCTAAAAGTGAAAGTGCTGGAGGTCGATCAGCGACGCCACCGAATCAGCCTTACACTGAAGGGGATAGAATAAAAGAAGTGGCCGCCCATCGGGTGGCCACTTTGCTTGTTAATTAGTCTGCTCTCAGAGTTTGTCGTTCGAGCCGAGGACATTCACAATCTTGTGGATGTACATCTTCTTCATGCTCTCACGGGCAGGTTTCAGGTACTGGCGAGGATCGAAGTGGTCGGGATGCTCGGCCATGTGTTTGCGTATGGCGGCGGTCATGGCCAGACGGCTGTCGCTGTCGATGTTAATCTTGCAGACAGCGCTCTTGGCAGCCTTGCGCAGTTGCTCCTCGGGGATACCCACGGCGGCTTTCAGCGCGCCACCGTTGGCGTTGATGGTGTCCACCTCGTCCTGCGGCACTGAGCTGGAGCCATGGAGCACGATGGGGAAGCCGGGGAGTTTCTTCTCGACGGCCTCGAGGACGTCGAAGGCCAAGGGAGGAGGCACCAGACGGCCGGTCTGGGGGTCGACGGTGCACTGCTCGGGTTTGAACTTATAGGCGCCGTGCGAGGTGCCAATCGAGATGGCCAGCGAGTCGCAACCGGTGCGGGTGGCGAAGTCAATCACCTCCTCGGGCTTGGTGTAGTGGCTCACTTCCGAGGCTACCTCGTCCTCGACACCGGCCAACACACCGAGTTCGCACTCGACGGTGACATCGTACTTGTGGGCATATTCCACCACCTGACGGGAAATTTTGATGTTCTCCTCATAGGGCAGAGCGCTGCCGTCGTACATCACGCTGCTGAAGCCCATGTCGATGCAGCTCTTGCAGGTCTCGAAGCTGTCGCCGTGGTCGAGGTGCAGCACAATCTGAGGATTGGGGCAGCCAAGTTCCTTGGCATACTCGACAGCACCTTCGGCCATGTAGCGCAGGAGGGTCGGGTTGGCGTAGTCGCGGGCCCCCTTGCTCACCTGCAGGATGACGGGACTCTTGGTCTCCACTGCAGCCTGGATGATGGCCTGCATCTGCTCCATATTGTTGAAGTTGAAGGCGGGGATGGCGTAGCCGCCATTGACGGCCTTCTTGAACATCTCGCGAGTATTCACGAGACCGATTTTCTTGTAATCTACCATAATAATATTGTTTGAATGTTTGATCGCTTGAATGTCTGTTTTTGAAGTTGCAAAATTACAAACAATATTTCACATGGCCAAATTTTTTTTCCATTTACCGGCTGACGACCTTCACGGCGGGCCTCTTGCCGACCTTCACCAGATAGAGGCCCGCATCGGGTACCCGCAGGATACATTGGGCTCGTCCGATGGCGTCGGTCACTTGGCGGCCTTCGGCGTCATAGACCGTCACCACCTCGCCCTCGGCACCTTCGACGATGATGCGGCGCCAGCTGGCCTTGATGATTACCTCGGAAGGCTCCACTTCGGGCACAGCCTCGCAGTCGTCGTAGATATTCTGGAAATCCCCCCAGTAGGGGGCGGTGCGGTAGCCCTCCACACTGCCGCACGGCACGGTGAGCATAAGGTTGGCGTTCAGGTCTTCGAACGAATTGTCACAAGCTTGCGGTGGCACTACGGCGAGGCTCGTCATCTCACTGATGTTCGTGCAGGAGCCAAGAGCCCACGGCCCGATATAGGTGAGACCGGCGGGGAGCGTGAGCTCCATTACACTGAACAACTCGGCCAAGGCCATCTCGCCGATATAGACCACCGACTGCGGGATGTTCACCTCCTCCAGCCCAGTGCAGCCGTGCAGCAGCTCGTCGCGGATAGTGTCGAGATTGTCGGGCAGATGTACCTTCCTCAGGCAACCAGAGTAGTTGTAACAGAAGGCACGGGCGGCGAGGTAGGTGCAGCTGTTGGGCACAATGATGGAGTCGGTGCGGCCCAGCGAGGCGAAGGCATCTTGCCCGATGGAGGTGACGCGGCTGCCGAGGTCGATGGCACTCATGTTGCTATAGCAAAATGCTCCTTGCCCGATACTGCATTCGGCGTCGGCGATGGTCACCGTGGCTTCGCTGCTGGTACGGAAGGCGTTGTAGAAGGCATAGCGGCCGATTTCCGTCACCGTCGAGGGAATGACCACCGAGCCCAGCCGGCTGCAACTCTGGAAAGCCGAGTTGCCTATCGTTTCCAACCCTTCCGGCAGGGTGATGCTTTCCAGCTGACTAAGGCTGAAGGCGTAGCGACCGATGGAGCGTACCGAGGCTGGCAGCACCGCCTGCGTCACCCATGGCCGGCAGGCGGTGACGGCGGTACGGCTGCTGTCCAGATAAAAGAGGCCGTCCTCTTCAAATCCGTTCACCGTCAAGGCTCCCCACGGGGCACCGGTGGCAGCGCCGTGGTAGATGACATTGGGAACGAGACCGAATGCCTTGGCGTCTATGGTGTTCACACTGTCGGGTACCACAAGTTCGTTGATTCCGGTACTGGCAAAGGCCATCCCTCCGATGGCGGTGACGGAGACTGGTATGACCGCCGCCGTAATTTCGCCGTGGTTGTAGAAGGCACTGTCGCCCAGCGCACTGACGGTGAACTGCACGCCGTTGTGCTCCACCGAGGAGGGAATGACCAGCGTGTCGTTGTAGTGGATGTAGGGTGCATTCCACACGCTCTCGTCGCCGCGCACGCTGACATGGTGCTGCGCCGAGTCGGTGACGGTGCAGAAGAGGGTGTCGCCCTGCGGGGTGACCGACTGGAAATCGTACGCCACCTGCGCCTGGGGGGCGGTGGCCAAAGCCATCAAGGCCGCCGTCGTAGCGGTCCGTTTCAATGAAATATTCATACTGTCGATTTTTAAGGTGTCGTTCTCCACGAAAGCCCGTGGCACTGTGGCGATAAGGCCACCGGGGGTGCGGGTATAGCTGATGGAACTGTCGTTGCGGCACCAAGTGACGGACCATCCCTCCAGTCCTACACCCACATACTCCCAGTTGACCTCTCTCTTGGACACGGGAGTTATCGCACAGACACTGTCGACAAGCGTAGGCAGGGTGGAGGAGCGCAGCTTCGGGGCACTGACGGGGATTGCACCTCCCTCCTCAGCCGCGCCACTGCCGAAGACCCGTTGCCGCCACGACGGCACCACGGCAATGGCGATGGAGGTGGCCACAAGCAACAGAAATGCCACCAGCATCGCCTTGCGGGCCTTCACTAGTGCACGGTGGATACGCTGGTAGGCGACATCGCGGCCGAGGCCCATCATCTCGGCAATCTCTCGGGAACGGTAACCCTCGATGTGCAATTTCACCAAACGCTGTTCCTCAGGACTGAGGGCCGCCATCAGGTGCTCCATCTCTTCCTGCTGCGCCAGAGGGTTGTCGGCAGCCATAGTGTCGGCCACGGTGGTCAACGGGAGCAGCGACGGACGCTCTTTGCGTCGCTGCAGGTCGAGCACGGAACGGGCCCACCAGTGGACCCAAGCACGTTCCTCTTCGGGTAACGTGTCAGGTCGTAGGTCGTCGAAATGAATCCACAAAGCAATGGAAACCTCCTGCACCAGGTCGCAACAGCGGTCATAATGGCCACGGGCATACTTCCAGCACAGACGCCACACCATCTTCCGGTGGCGCTGCAGCAATTCCGTGTATGCACTATGACGGCTCATCTACTAATATAATACACCTCCGACACCAAAATCTGACATCGGAGGTGCAAAAATATGAAAAAAAATTTTATATGTCCTGCACCAATCGCACCGAAAAAGCGTAGCTGCGACTGACGCCGGCATTGCAATGGAGCTCGTTTTCGTTGAAGATGAGACTGAGAGCGCAATCAGGATAATCGGCGTTGAGGGGAGAGACGGACCAGTAGGCTCCAAATTCATTTTGTGTGCCGTAAGCAGTCCCTTCCCTGTATCCCGCGGCAGGCAGGAAGATGGCACCTGCCGCCTCCATACGCTCCCATTGTTCCAGAGTGTAGGCATTGGAAACAAAGCCGACAAGTGCGGGTGAGAAGTCGATACCCTCGGGAGCCGTCCACTCGTCGGGCAGGAGGATGATGCCGTTGTAACGACCTTCAATAGAGGCCCGTCCCCACCTGTTGACTCGTTTCCCGCCACCGAAAAGGTAAGCCCACTCCGTATTCTTCAGCGTTCGCCACATGCCTGTCTGGTTGCCACCGTTAGAGATAGGGTTGTACACTCCCCAGTCGGCATTGGCATAATCGCCGAAAAGCCCGTTCTGCCAGTTGCCACCGGGTTGATAGTCGGCACCGTCCACGCTGATGGACCACGGCTGATAGGCGTTGGCGTCGCTCTCCCATCCGCTGGTGCCCCAGCAGAAACAGTCAATCCAGCCTTCGTTGCTTGGAGAGACTTGGGTGTTGGCCGCACCCATCACCTCATACTGCCTCTCGGCGAAACGCCAGGTGTCGGTCGAGGCCTGATACTGCAGGTTGCCCCGCGAGATGCGCACCTGCCTGTTCGCCGCCACCGAGAAGAGCGCCTTGCTGGCACCGTTGGCATCGAAGGGGTCTGTCGTCTCTGTCTGGGCCGGATCATCGATGTTTTTGTCTTTCTCGCAGCCCGTCAGCAGCATTGCGCCCAGGGCGAGGACGGCGAGGGATTTGATGATGTTGTGTGTCATATTGAATTTGTTTTTAAAGAGTGAGTTTTCAATCTTAAAACGATACCTCGTATCGTATGGGTATCGATACCTCGTATCGTATGCCAATCGATACCTCGTATCGTATGGTGGTCGATACCTCGTATCGTTTCACATGCCCTTCTAATGCTTACTTCATTACTACGATTTTCCGCGCCGGACGGTCGCCGACCTTCACTATATAGACTCCCGTGTGCAATGCCTTATTGCGGACGCTACGGCCGGTGATGTCATAGATGCGGACGGTCTCACCATCGGCTCCCTCGACAATGATGCGGCCACCGAGGGTGTAGATGTTGATGTTCTCCACGTCGGGGTCGCCGATGCCCAGGTTGCAGTCCTCGACGTAGCGGTCGGCAAATTCTTGCCAGTAGCTGTCGGCCAGCCAGGTATCGAGGTGGCCACAAATGGCGATGGTATCAATCCGGCCTATCATGTAGAGGGGGCCTTCACCCTTGATGGCAGGGGGCAAGCCGCCAGTGAAGCGTATCTTTTGGATGTTGGCGCTCTCGAAAACAGCGGTGCCCAGGGTGTCCACCTGTCCGTGGAAGGTCACCGAGCGCAGATTGTTGGTGCATGCACCGAAAGCGCAATCGCCGACCTTCTTCAGCGATGCCGGGAGGTCAAGATTAGTGATATGAGTTGAACTATATTGCGACAATGCCCAGAAAGCATAGTCGCCAATCTCCTCAACGTCGTTGTTCCATGTGATGGAGCCGAGTCTTATGCACGAGTTGAAAGCCTCCTTGGGGATGACGCGGAGCGAGTCGGGGATAACGATGGAGGTGAGCCCCATGCACCACTCGAAGGCCTTCTCGCCCATCGAGCGCAGCGTCTGCGGCATGGTGACGTGGGTGAGCTTGTCGTTGGTGGCAAGGGCCAAACGGCCTATCGAATTCATGTGCGCCGGCAGCGCGATGGTGGTGATGGCGCAGCCGTTGAAGCAGTTGTCGAGGATGTCGGTCACCCCCGCCGGGATGTCGATGTTCCTCACCCAGGTGTTGTTCTCGAAGCCGCCGAGGACTTTCACGTTGGGGTTCAGCGTCACGGTGGTTCCCGACTTGTGGCAGGAGACCAGCGTGTCGTAGCCCGCGCTGTAAATCATCAGGCCGTCCATCACATAATGGCTGTTGCCGCTGGCGATGCTGAGGTTGGTGAGCTGCGGGCAGTAGGAGAAGGGGCAGAGGCCGATGCGCGTCACCGTCGAGGGAACGACCACATTATTGACCACCGAACAGCAGTTGAAAGCAAAATCGCCAATGGAGACCAGTCCTTCGAGCATGGATACGGAGGTTGCGCAGCTGTTGAAGCCAAAGGCCATTTTGCCGATATGCCTTACAAACGAGGGCACATTGATGGTCCCGGTCACCCCGTCGGGCACAATGCAAAGCGTGAGGCTGTCCTTGCTGTAGAGCCAGCCGTCAATGGAACGGTAGCGAGGATTGGCCTCGTCCACCGTGATGCTGGTTAGGTTCCGTGCCCAGAAAGCGCACTCGCCATACCCCACGAAGCAGGCCGGCAGGTGCAGCGAAGTGACATTAGAATAGAGGAAAGCATGGTCACCGAGGGTGCGCAGCGAGTCGGGCAACTGAAGAGAGGTGAAGGTGCAGTTGTAGAAGCAATACGAACCGATGCTGCGGACGGTTGCCGGAAGCGTCAGGCTACTGACACCACCGCAGTCATAGAAAGCCTCGGTCCCCAGCGAGGTCACGGTGTACGTGGTTCCATCGTGTTCCACCGTCTGCGGGATGGTGACAGCTCCGCTGTAGGAATTGTCCAGCAAGTTGTAGTACGGCAGCACCTCGACAGTCTGTCCCGATGTGACAGCATAGGCGATGCCGCCCGATTCGAAATATTGCGCCTGTGCAGCGGCGGAAAATATCAGCACCGCAAGGAGCGCCAAAATGGGTTTTGTCTGGCTCATATTGATATGTTTTAGAAATTTGACACCTGATTAGAACATTAACACTCGCTGGGGCAAGGTAGGAAAAGGATTCGTCGGATTTGCGCGGAGCATCTGGCCGATGAAGACCTGCTGGCGGGGACGGTCGCCCACTTGGACCCAGTAAGCATTTGCGCCGGTGTTGGTGCGGGAATAGGAGTGGTCCTGCATGCCGATAGTGAGGACGCAGTGGTCGCTGCAGCGTGCCGTGGCCACTAGGCGCCCCTGGCCGTCGTAAACGTCGACACGCTCATCTCTGACACCCTCAACAACAATATTGTTGCCCATGACC
>JAEEGH010031805.1_pt1 | contig 10172 bp, 6 predicted proteins | sample 9134181 | NCBI WGS metagenome assembly JAEEGH01 (sample SAMN16246544, study PRJNA631951) | gut metagenome | biome: gut microbiome; feature: rumen; material: DP-attached | host: Bos | place: Iran: Karaj | collected 2018-10 | reverse complement strand
GGTTCAAAGGAAATGACGGCTGCTTGTCCAAAGATTGGCAATTGTGATGAAGGATCTGCTGTCATTACGCCTGGGTTCAAGCTTCCTGCGAAATATGTGATACATGCTGTGGGGCCGAGGTGGTCTGGTGGAGATCATAATGAGCCTAAGCTTTTGTACAGTGCATATAAGCAGTCACTTCTTCTTGCAAAAGAAAATAATCTGCATTCTATAGGATTTCCGCTGATATCCGCAGGAATATTTGGATATCCGGTTGATAAAGCGTGGCGAAAAGCTATCCAGGCATGCAATGACTTTATTCAGAATAATCCTGAGTATGATATCAAAATCATCTTTGCAGTACTGGATGACAAGATCCTTGCAACCGGTGAGGAAAAACTTAAGGAAATCGTTGGAGATGAAAAGATAGAAGATAGTGTGATTAGGTGGTGCCGGAAGTACTCGGTTCTTTTTCACTCGATATCTGAAGATGAAGAGTTGAGAATTTTTTTTGAGAAGCACAGTGTTTATCAGCCGAACAAAGGACATCACGGTCTTTATGAAATTTTAGAGGCCTGTTTCTATGAGGCCTATGACAGTAATGTAGTGATCACGGATTATGGACAGGTGATTGAGGACGGGAAGCTGTCGGATCGGGATATAGTTCAGCCTACGAAAGAGTGGTTGGATACACTCACGACGAAACAGATTCTTGCGGTTATTGCATGGCATTTCAGGAGAGATCATTTCAGTGAAGGTAGCTGGATTGCAGATTCTGTGGTCCATGGACATATGGCAGTATTAGTTGACGCATTGCTGGATAGGTGCAAAAGGCTTTTTATAATTAGTGCAAGGGGGTTTTTGGATGCAAAGTGCAATCCATGAAGGATATGAGTATCAGGATTATTTTACAGTATCAGTTATTCTAGAACTTATACTTCATAATATTGATGCTGAAATTACGATTGATCGAAAGGATTTTAATGGCGATAAATTTGATGATTTAAAGGTTAAAGCAGCAAATGTCATTACTGAATATCAGATTAAGTATTCGGACAAAGAGAATGCGCATTTGCTCACAAAAGCAGACTTTTCCAATGGCAATGGGCATGATACTGCATTAAGTGATTTATTTTCCTCTTGGATGAACAGAAAAATGTCTAATGAAAACACCACAATAAAACTTTGTCTTGCATGGGGAAAACCAGTTGATAATGATGAAATAAACAAGTTCCTGATTCCTATTTGTGACCAGTCGTTGCCTTTTGAGACATTGGCGTATAAATTTGACGGAAATGCTTTTTGGCCAGAGAATGGTAAACCACCGAAATTGTGGAAAAAGTTTAATGCAGATATTCAAGCAAAGCAGATTAATAGAGATGATTTTCTGGATTTTTGTAGTGAGCTTACTATTTTATTGGAATTACCAAAGGCAAGTCTGGATATGGATAACGCGGGAGAGCTTGAAAATACTTTATCTAAACAAGCTGAAAAGCTTGGGGTTGGAATTTATCCTAATGAAAAGCTTAGCTGTAATGATGTTATTTATAGACTTGCTACTGAAGTAAAGAGAGCTAGGGCAATAGGTAATATTTTAGATACAAAAAAAATAATAGGTCGCCTGGGTTTTATAATTGATTATGGAAAGTTTGATCAACGTTTTCCAGTAGATTCATCACATCTAGTTGTATTAGACGAAGAAATAGAGCAGATACAGAAACTTATTTTGGATTCAAAACGCGTAATACTTTCTGGGAATCCAGGTTCTGGTAAGTCTTGGATTGTAGATGAGTTTATAGAAAAACTCGAGAATGATGGTAAAAAAGTAATTCATTACAATTGTTTTCATTCTTTACAAGATATAAATGGACTTAAACGAATACAGGTGAATTCTCTTTATGGAAATCTTGTTTCTCAGCTTATAGAAAGGTTTCCAGAGACGAGTGGTAAAAAAAATACTGCTTTTGGTGCTGATAAGGCAGAGCTGGAAAATTTACTTAATCTTATAGAAGAAGATTTTTTTGTTGTAATAGATGGGTTGGATCACATTGATAGAGAGTATGAGTTACATAAGGATCAAATAGCGTATTCTGAAACGGAGATAATTAATGAGTTATTAAATATTGAATTTCCAGAGAATAGTTTTGTTTTGATATCTTCTCAGCCGATAGATGATTTACAAAAGTTTATAGACAAAAGATATTGTATCCATAACAAAGAGCCTTGGAAAGCAGAACAAGCGTTGCATCTAATGACAACCTATAATATTCCGGAAGATGAAATTACAGTAGATGATAAATCGCTATCGTTAAGTGATTATTTGATAAGTAAGTCACAAGGAAATGCCTTATACCTTAATTATATTTTACGTCAGTTACGCAATGGACCTATATCCAAGGATTTAATAGATTCAATACCAGGTTATGATGTTGATTTAGCAAATTACTATGAATATTTGTGTTCTAGAATTCATAATAATAGAACAGTAAATGCTTTATGCGGCGCGGAATTTTATCTTAGTATTGACGACTTAGTTGAAATAACAGGCGAAGGAGAGTATGTTGAACAAGATTTAACTATACTACATCCATTGCTGTTAGAGAATATCTTAAGTGGTGGATATTCTATTTATCATGAGAGCTTTAGACGTTATGTTTTAGCGGAATTAAAACATAAAAAGGTAAATATAGAAAGAAATGTTTATGGATTATTAGCTGATTGGTTGGAGGACAAGCCTTTCTTTGAATTCGACAAATCATTTTATTATCTCACGGAATTGTTATATAGATTAAAGCGAGATCAGAGAAATCTTTCATTGATTGATGTGGAGTTTGTGCGAAAAGCTGTCGCCGAGGGATATTCAAGAAACCATATAAAAAACAATTTGGATTGTATCATTAGAAGTGCCGGAAGAGCTAAAGATTTAGTGGCTTTGGTAACTGCTGGAGAACTATTAGCAATGCTAGATGATCTAAATGAGTTCGAGAGTACCGGTGAAGAATATTTCCAAGCGATATGTGATATTAAAGGACCATCGCGATTGAATCAGATAATGCAGATAGATGGGAAGCCAACATATAATCCAAGTGTTGGACTTTTGGCTTGTTATATTTCTTCTAAAGCTGGAACGATGCCATGGTGGGAAATATATCTTGATATGGATGCTAAAGAATTTTCTGTCGAAAATGCAAAGTATTATTTCAGATATTATCTTGATAAACACGGAGTGGAAGTAATTTCCAATCTTATGATGGCAGTTGAAAAAGAAGAGAAGTCTATTCAACGTGAATTATTAAGTTCTGCCTATAATGAGATAAAAGATTATATAAACGTGGAAGAGATAACGTTAATTGCTGAAGAGAATAATTATAAGCATTGGAAAGATTTTATTTCATATATTAAAAATGGTTATCAAGCATTTAACGGAAATATGGAAGAGGCTCGTAGAGAATGGGAGTCCATAAAAGCATTATCTATGCCGGGAAAGGAAGATGTTGAAACATTTGAGCGATTCTTTTCTCACATATTCCATTTGATAAAAGAAGGTGATTGTAATTTAGCTCAGCAGATAAAAAATGAATGTAACGGTATAAATTGGTTTTATAATTGGATTTCTTATTCGATAAATATTGCAGAGTTATATGCTTCAAAAGAGCAATTAGAATCTGAAATGATATGTCAAAAGGCATTGACTTGTATAGAGTTGCTATTAGCAGATACTGATGTATTTAAAGGTAAGCCACGCACTTGTGATTTATATTTTCTACAGACACAGTTAACAAAATCATATGAGCAGGCTTTGAATTTGATATGGGAAAATGGTTGTTTGACTGATTTTGAAATAGGCTTATCACTCTTTGAAGAATTAAGTATTAAGACAGCAACTTTTTTAGATGGTAGTCCTATGGGGCCATTAACGGATTCTGAGTTTTTGAACATCATTTCTAGATTCTTAACAAATGAAAATTTTGAAATAGTAAAACCTTTTTTGAAAAGAATTCTAGAACGGATTGAATCAAACGAAGTATATGACAGTATTGCTGCTTCAAAACTTAGATATGTTAGCTTGATTTCACGATATGATTATACTGAAGCAGTAGATTTTTTTGCGTTGTGTACGCATTATTTAGTTGCATATGGCTATCATAAAGATACTATTTTGAATGAGTTAATAGATTCATATAAAGTATTTTTTAATGCAGCTGAAAGAAATACAATAATAGAGCGCGATGAAATAACAAAAATGGCTATGGCTGTTTGGACACATACTGATAGAAGAGAAACAAAACATTTTCTAAATCATTGGTATGAAGTCTTACTTGAAACGGAACCTAAATATGCGATTATCTTTTTAAATAATTTACAGATTAAATATGGTAGAAGCTGGGTTATTACGCGCATGCTTCATTCTGTAATAAACAAATATGTTGATGATAATCATTGCAGAAATCAAATTATAGGCTTATTGGAATCACTGCCTAATGATACAACACCGAGTATAATAGAAGCAGCTGTTTCTGTTATAGAATCTCTGAATAGTAGATACGAGGAAACAAGCCATGGTGACCAAGAAAAATTACTGGTTAAGCATCACAGAGATGAGTTGATAATCAATATATTATCTAGATTCAATACACTTGATGGCAAAAGAATGAGGAGTTCCCATTGGAATGATGAAAGCATAAAAGCTTTGTTGAAATTCGCAGTTGCATCAAGTTTTAATATTGATGAATACATCGATTATTTTGGAATTAATGAAATGGAGGAGGGAGTAGAAGAACAGATTATTAAATCTGATAAAGTTGAAAAAGAGCTTGTAACTAGATTTAACACGACGAATATTCATGAATTAAAAGAGCGGATTGAAAAGTATAATCTGACAGAAAATGATGTGTTGCCAATCTGTAAATGTCTCAGAAAATATCAGGATGATTCGGATTGTGTAATGGCAATACTAAAGCTGATTATCTCTAAAAATAGTGGATGGTACTATAGTGTAAAAAATAGAGATATTATTATACAAATTATCAGTCAGCTAGGATTGGACAATGATTTGCTGGTAGAATTGTATATGCTCTTGTTTTTGAATTCGTATGAATGGGGAAGTTCTTTAGTTGATACAGAGGATTATTTAAAGAGCTGCCAGTTAAACAAAGAAGTGGCTAAAGAAATATTGTATAGAGAATTGCCTGAGATAATAATAAGTAATTCCGGAAAAATAACCAAGGGGCTGTTAAATGCAATATCTTCAGAAGATGATAAAATGATTATTTCTATTTGGAAGAATGTGTTTGACATCATGAGACTTCGCTTCCCTAATTTGGAGAAAATAAGTATCGATTCTTCAATAGACGAAGTAGAAGAGCATGCCGGAATACGCAATTGTTTATTGATGCGCTTTGTTGATGGCGGAAAGGAGCAATTCTTAGCAGCATATGCTTATATTGCTAATGCAGCAGAAGAAAAACAGTATTCCGAATTTTTAGATGCGATAGTATTTTGTCTTGAGTATTTTAGTAATTTTAATTTGGTTACGAAAATTGCTATAGCTGAATTAATAAGTTTTTATGGTAATAGATTACCGGCTCAGAAGGCAGAAAAACTAAAGCAAGCAATTGACAATGTATATCCCACTGGAAACCTGCTACTAGATGCAATGTTTTCTCAAAGTGAAGTATATTATGAACATCTGTTGAGAAGCAATGGTAAGCATGTGCCGGATCTTTACGAACAGGAGGATATAGAATTCTATTTAGCTGAACAACTGTATGAGCTTGGAAAACACTCCAGTGAAATGAATATCGAGGAATTTGCTAAAAAATCAATTCATCGTGATCCTGTAATGATGATTTTAAAGTCATGCGGAATTGATTATGTTAGCATTTATAAGAAACTACATACATCAAAAGAATTAAAAAGTTTACTCAATGACTTTATAGCTTCACAAAGTAAGGTCCTAGAATTAAATACGGTATATAAATCATACGAGATACAGTATGCATTACATGCAATTATAGAAAGAGCTTATGCTGACAGAAATCCAGAACTAATTCGCAAAAATATTGGTGGATTAATTCCAGATTTTCGCGGAATGTACAGATTGTTTAAGTGCCGAGATATTCAACCCAAGGAGCATATATATAATCTGAAAAGCAAATGTGAACCTTTGGAAATGAGTAATGAGAAAGACTATGTCTTGATAGGATGTTTTGAGACAAAGAAAAACATTAATTACAATAAGTTTTCGATGGAACATGGATATCAAGGATTGGTTTGTAACTCTTCCGAAGATGAATCATCACCTTTTGTTGAAAGTATTGGGCTTGGAATTGATTTTGGAAATAAATTTGTGATAAATAAGAACGAAGAAGCCTTAATAGAACTTGTTAGGACACATGATTGTTTGCTGGAGGATGATAACTTTTTGTTGCCAAGCGATTGGATTTTGACTCTTTTAAAAGGAAGACTGAAATTCGATTATATGCATAGAAGGTATGTTGTAGTGGACCAGGATAATAGAACTATATTTGTTATAAAAAAATGGTCTTCATGTTATATGGGTGATAACGACTACACTGGTGATGCAATTCCTTTGTACTCAGGAGTTCAAATTTACGCTACATGTGAGGTTTTGAATACGATTAAAACAAAGATAGACGGATTATCAAGACGTATATTTGTAGATTCATTTTCACAAAACTACTAAGCAAGATTAAGTGTACAATGCTGTGGATCCGAGGTGACCTGGTGGAGAGCATAAGAAAGAAATGAGAGAGAAGCAGTTTCCGGCAGATCTCGATATGGCTTTTCAAATGGGAGCAAGACTTTCAAAATAATAAAAAATGCCCGCTCTTGTAGCGGGCTGATGTACAAAGCGATTATTCAGTTTTAGTTGTTTCAGCTTCTTCCTTCGTCTCTGGGAAGACTTCTTGCACCAGTAGATTGAAGTAGGCCGAGATCCTATAGGCATAATCAAGTGAGACATTCTGTTCGCCGTTTTCAATAAGGCTGATAGTGCGCCTGTTGATTCCTAAATCATCAGCCATTTTGTTTTGGCTAATATGGTTCTTTTTACGAAGGTCATAGATATTGTTGGAATAAGACAAATCTTTCAAAACATCATCTCCTCTCGATAATAGGTAAAGCCTTTTTGACAAGTACCATCATACCAAAAGGAATGTCCTATAATACGGACACTAATCAATGGCAAGCTTGCCGAATATTTTAAATGTGCTGTATTCGCCTATGGGAAGTGGCTTATACTTTGCGTTTAGTGATTGCAGGAAACTACCGGCTGCTTTCACAATATATTTTTTGAAATAAGTTTTTCCATCCAGGTAAAAAAGTCCGATATCTCCGGAATCAAGACATTCTGTCTGTTCAATCCATACCAGTTGTCCGTCTTTGAAAGCAGGTTCCATACTATCCCCGTCAAGATATACACCAAAGCTGGCTTTTCTTGGAACATAATCATGGATTTCAACTTCTTCAAAGTTATCATTATCAATAAAGTTGCCGGTTCCGGCAGATGCTGTAAACAGTGAGACTTTCATAATGCGGGACTGAAAATCGATAATGTCAGTAGTCTGCTTCTGGTAATCTCCGGACTTTTTCAAAAGCTCAATGTAATCAAGAGCTTTCTTCACACCTTCATCGTTCAGATCCTTGAAGGGATCATTCGGATTTTTTCCGATAAACTCTGTATAAATGTCATTGATGCCAAGTATTTCGCATAGTGCAAGTAGGGTATCAGCAGACGGTATACTGTTTCTCTTTTCCCAGGCGCTGACAGCTGCATTTTTGATATGGATATCATACTTTTCTAATGCGGATGCAATGTCTATCTGGGACATCTTTCTGTTTTTTCTGTGTAATGCAATTACTTCACCGATATTCTTCATGGTCTGCCTCTTTTCTGTCATTGGTGGTATCAAATCTCTGTATAAGAATATACCATTTGAAGCTGCTTGTTTCAATGAAAATCAAATATAATTACAAAAGTGTGATATATAGTAGCCTTGAATTGTAATCGAAATAGAATTATATTTATCTATGTCGGGAGGCGAAACGCAGACAGCACGGCCTGGTGCATTCGGAACTTGTCTGCAGCATTTGGGGAATTTTGGAGGAAATGAACATATGGTAAAGGATGTTTATATGCGTAGGGGGATATGAAGCATCCACCTTCTGCGCATGGATTAGAGGATTGCTATAAGCTGCTCGGACCTCGGAGGATTATAGTCAGCTTAATGAGACAACTTAATAATCAGAAATTCTCAATAACTTGTAAAGGTGACTTTCCCTTTCCTTTTCAAGCTGTTATTCAAAACATTGAATTGGAGGTGACAGGTCAACATGCAGGAAATTGAGTTTTATTGCAAGAAGTGTCGTAAGAGCATGAAGATGTCTTACACACTTACCGGAGATAAGGATGCTCCGGCCATGAATGGGATCAGCATCCGGTGCCATACACATAAGTGTACCAGAGTTTTAACCCTCAAGAATTTTACAGAGGGAAAAATAATACAGAGAGCGGAAGCTTCAGGCAGATGCTATCTGTGAATTGACTTAGAATACAGGCGCGGACTTCCGTGCATAACATGACAATTAAATTAGGGCATCATGATATGGGGGTATAGCCCACCGCGGACGCATGATAAGAAATCAGTTAAAGGCTGAGTCTTATTGTGTGTCCTTTTCTTTTACCTTTTTCTGGTTTCGCTCGGAAAGAGGGAGAAGATGAATACAACACTTAAAGAGGAAACACTTGGACAGAGACTTAAAGCAGCAAGAATCAGGAAGAACATGACACAGGAAGAGCTTGCTGAAGCAATGCTCACAACAAAGAGCATGATCTCTTATTATGAGAATGACCATGGCGATATGAAACAGAGCATGATTGCAGAGTTCGCTGATGTTCTTGGGACTACAGTTGAATACCTTATCTGTGGAGTTATCAAGGCCCCGGAGCTTGATGCGGATTCTGTTGAGCTTCTTAAGCTGTTTGGGGCTATGGATGAAAAGACCAAGCAGATTATGCTGGTTCAGATGAGGGCTGTTGCCAGATTTTAATCATCTGGAGAGGTAAATGTGAGTGTGAAATGATAAATAGAAGTTAGAGTGCAAGATGGAGATGTCTGGTTAACTCAAAATGCGATAGCACAGCTTTTTGATATTGATAGGTCAGTTGTCTCGAAGCATCTCAAAAAAATTTTTTCTTCGGGGGAATTGGATGAAAATTCAGTTTGTGCAAAATATGCACAAACTGCTGATGATGGAAAAAACTACAATTATAAGTTTTATTCTTTGGCAGCGATTATTGCTGTAGGATATAGGACAAATTCTGATAAGGCAACACAATTTAGACAATGGGCAACGAAGGTATTAGATGCATTTACTAAACAGGGTTATGTTCTTGATAAAAGCAGACTAGTGAATGGAAAAATATTTGATGAAGATTATTTTGATCAGTTAGTAGCTGAAATTCAGGAAATACGAGCCAGTGAAAGAAGATTCTACCAGAAAATAACAGATATATATGCAACTGCTGCAGATTATGATAAAGATGCTCCTGTGACAAGAGAATTCTATGCAACGGTGCAGAATAAAATGCATTATGCTGTTCATGGAAACACAGCTGCAGAACTTATCGTATCCAGAGCTGATCACACAAAGGAACACATGGGATTAACTTCATGGAAAAACGCACCGGATGGGAAAATCATAAAGACGGATGTTTCAATAGCAAAAAACTATTTGTTAAAAGATGAAATACAAGAACTAAATGAGATAGTAACAATGTATCTTGATTATGCGACGAGGCAGGCTAAGAGGCATGTTCCGATGACAATGGCAGATTGGAAATCGAAATTAGATGCATTTCTTGTTTTTAACGATGCTGAAGTTCTGCAAAATAAAGGGAAAGTAACTGCGGCTATAGCAAAAGAATTTGCAGAGAGCGAGTTTGAAAAATATAGACTTATACAGGACAAGACATATGAAAGTGACTTTGATAAGTTGATTAACAGTACTGAGAATATCGCAGATTCAACTAAGTAACAATCGCATAAAGAAACATAAGGCAGGGGTGCCTTCACAGAGACGGAACGTTCTGTGTACCGATCGAGGGCCTTGAGACACTTATGAAATATTTGGGGACGGAGGATATTGATTAACTATGTTTTTTATCATGG
>JAEEGH010031801.1_pt1 | contig 10173 bp, 4 predicted proteins | sample 9134181 | NCBI WGS metagenome assembly JAEEGH01 (sample SAMN16246544, study PRJNA631951) | gut metagenome | biome: gut microbiome; feature: rumen; material: DP-attached | host: Bos | place: Iran: Karaj | collected 2018-10 | reverse complement strand
GACGCTGGTGTTTGATTAGCCCTACCCGTTCTTCCAGCTCCGCACGAACTCCGAGGGGTTGACGCCGAAGACGGACTTGAAGTGCTTGCTGAAGACTTTCGGGGAGCGGTAGCCCAGGCGGTAGGCGACTTCGGCAATCTGCAGCTGGCTCTCCGCCAGCAGCTGCTGGGCCCGCTTCATGCGGATGGTGCGGATGAATTCGATGGCGGTCTTGCCGGTGATCTTGGTGATTTTCCGATATAGGTAGCCCCGGGAGATGCTCAGCCCGGAAGCCAGTTCCTCCACGGAGAAATCCGCGTTGGACAGGTTGTCCTCGACCAGGGCGATCGCTTTCTCGATGAACTGCCGGTCCAGCGGCGTGATGGTGATCCGGGACGGCTCCACGGGGACTTCGCCCACGAAGCGCTCGTGCTGCTCTTCCCGCTTCTCAATCAGCTTTTCGATGCGGCTGCGGAGGATCTCCATGTTGAAGGGCTTGGTGATATAGTCGTCGGCCCCCTGCCGGAGACCTTCCAGCTGGAACTCTTCGCCGCTTTTCGCCGTCAGGAGGATGACGGGGATATGCGAGGTGCGGATGTCCGCCTTGATTTCCTGGCACAGTTCCATGCCGCCCATGTTCGGCATCATCACGTCACTGACAACAAGGTCGATGTCTTCCTCCCGCAGAATCTCCAGCGCATGGACACCGTCCACCGCCCGGAACACCCGGTAGTCGGGGGCCAGGCTCTCGCCCAGGAAATCCAGGAACTCCGCGTTGTCATCGACCAGCAGGACGGCGTGGTTCAGCAGGCGCTGAGGGTCTTCCAGAATCTTGATTTCCGTGTCCCGGAAGCGGTCTTCCTGCGTGTCCTCCTGTTCCTGGAGGGCCTCGGCGACCAGCGGGATTTCGAGGGTGAACACGGTGCCTTGGGGCTCATTGTCCCCCACTTCGATCCGGCCGCCGTGCATCCGGACATACTGGTCCACCAGATACAGGCCGATGCCGCTGCCGCCCTGCGGGTGCGGCTGCTCCAGCACCTGGTAGAACATCTTGAAGATATTCTCGCGGTCCCCCTCCGGAATGCCGGTGCCGGTATCCTTCACGCGGAGGACGAGGTTTTCCTCCTCCGACCGCACTTCCACATCGATCCGGCCCCCGTCCGGCGTGAACTTGAACGCGTTCGAGAGCAGGTTGTGCAGCATCTTCATCATCTTCTCCCGGTCAAAGTCCATCTGGATGACCTCCGGGTCGGCCGAGAAGCCATAGTGGATCTTCTTGCTGAGCGCGAAGGTCTGATACCCCATGAAGACGTCTTTCAGGACCATGACGACATTGGACCGGACGTAGTGCATCTGCTCCCCGCCGGCGTCTATCTTGCGGAAAGAGAGCAGCTGGTCGATCAGTTCCTTCAGATAATCCGCGTTGTTCCGGGCCGTGGACAGGAAGCCGGAGCCATACTGCGGATAGCGCTTGGTAAACTCATCCAAAGGATTGATAATCAGCGAAAGTGGCGTCCGGAGTTCGTGGCTGACATTGGCGAAGAAATTCAGTTTCATGTCCAGCAGCCGCTTCTGGTCCTCCGCCTCCTTGTTGATCCGCTCCAGCGCCTTGGCAAACTCCTGCTTCCTCCGGAAATGGTGGACGAACTGGGCGACGGCCGTCAGGAAGAGGAGGGTGTAAATGGCCAGCGCCAGCCAGCTGAGGTACCAGGGACGCCTCACCAGGAGCGTAAGCGTCCGGATATGGCTGGACCAGACGCGGTGGGCGTCACAGGCCCGCACACTGAGTTCGTAGCGGCCCGGCGGAAGGATGGAGAACTTCACGACATTCTCCTGCATCGGCAGCCACCGGTCGCCGTATCCCTTGATCTGATATTCATAGGAGACCGTGTTCTGACGGTCGAAATCCAGGCAGGAAAAATGCAGCGAGAGCGGCAGCATGTCGTTTCTGATCACCATCTTCGTGGCGTTCAGGGATGGGGTCCGGTCCAGCCCCGGGCGTTCGCTGTCGGAATAATCGACACGGGTCAGATAGATGGGGGCGTCGAATCCGTTGCTGTAGGTGCTTTTCGGGCGGATGGCCGTGAAACCTTGCGGGGTTCCCGCGAGGATGTCCCCGTTCTGCAGGGTCAATATGGACCGCTGGTTGTATTCCGTCCAGCCAAGGCCGTCCTGCAGGTCATAATTCTGCGCAAACGGTGTCTCTCCGGAAAGGTCCACGGAACTGATGCCGTGCGTGGAAGAGATCCATATCCGGCCGTTCCGGTCTTCCGTAATGCCCGTGGCGGAATCGGCGGCCAGCCCTTCCTCGGTCCCCAGTCTCTCCAGCCTGCCCGTCGACGGCGTCCAGAACCAGACACCCTCGCGGCCGGCGATCCACAACCGTCCCCGGCTGTCCTGGAACAACGCGCTCACGCTGGTCTTTTCCGGAAGGATATCCAATCCCGCCAATCCGGCCGAATTCCCCACCACGAGCGTTCCGTCATTCAGGAAGACAAAGTCCTGGACCGTCACGCTCGCATTCATGAAGACGTTCGTGATGGCACCCGTATCCGGGTCCAGCCGCTGGACGGCGCCGAGGTACAGGCCGATATAGATACCGCCGTCGGGGCCCTCCCGGATGCTGAAAATGGAATCGGAACGTAGGCCGCTGTTCCGGCTGGTATAAACCGCTTTCTTCCGGCCGTCGGGACCGAGACGGACCAGTCCGCTCTCCCAGGAGCCCAGCCAAAGGTCCCCCCGGCTGTCGCGCGTTATGCAGTTGATCACGGTGACGCCCGTCGGAACGGGCTTAAAGGTCCCGTCATAGCGGTCCGCGCGGAACAGCCCGGAACCGTCCGTTCCCAGATAAATGGCGTCCGGCGTCTCGCAGAAGGAAAGGACGTCGTTCGTGCCGATGACATTGAAATGCATCAGCGTCAATGAGCGGGGCGCGTAGCTGGAAAGCCCCAGCTTGAAATTGCCCACCCAGACGATGTCGTCCCTGTCGATGTGCAAGGCGACCAGGTTATCGCCGGGGAGGGAGAAGAGCTTGTCCGGGTCGTGCGTCATCTGCTGCCGGCTTCCGTCCGTCCGGAACAGGAAGAGGCCGTCGTGGCTCGTCGTCACCCACACGTTGCCGGAAGAGTCCTCCGCGATGGCCGTGATACGGTTGAACTGACCGTCGTTCTTCGGCAGCGTTTCCCGGGCCCAGCCGCCGGCGGCCGTGTAATGGAACAGGATGTCGGTCCGATAGGAATAGACCCAGAGGCCGCCCCGCCTGTCCGCGTACAGGACGGGCACGGAGCCCGCAAGCAGGGTGCGGAAGTCTTCGGGGTACTGAATCTCCTCCCGGACGCCCGTCCGCAGATCGGCACAGAACAGCCGCGCTTCCGCATCGGCATAATATATACGGTCTTCCTGAAGGCAGGGCAGCAGGTAACGGGTGTCCGTCACGGGAAATTCAAGGACGCGGCCCTGAGCGGCGATGTAGGCGGCTATCGATTCCTCGCCCAGCACCCAGAAGATGCTGTGGTCCTGATTCGAGCCGACGGCCATCGGCTCCCGGATCCGGATCCCCATGGCGGAGAGCGCCTCTTCCGCCGGCACAAAACGGTCGTCCTGATAAGAATAACAGGCGCTTCCGTCCAGCGTCAGCACCCAGATACGTCCTTGCGTGTCCTCCGCCAGACTGCCGATTCTCGACCCCGGAAGGCCGTCCTGGGCCGTGAAACTGCAGAATCGGTAGGCATCGTAACGGTCCAGCCCCTCCTCCGTCCCGACCCAGAGGAACCCCCGGGTATCGCGGTAAATGGCGGTCACCTGATTGCTGATCAGCCCATCCGCCGTGGTCAGGTTATGGAAGGCCATCAGTTCGTCTGCGCGTGCGGGGGCGCAGACGCATAAAAGAATGAGCAGAAGGATGGTGAGAGACTGTGTTTTTTTCATAAAACGGGTGGCGCTCTACGTACAAAGATAGCGAAAATGCGGACATCACGGCGCCGTTTGCACACCGGGAAAGGGACAAATACCCATTGATTACAAAACAGCCCCTCATTCGGAACAAACAAGCACCCTATCCGTCCGGACACGGAGTATCTTATACATCCGACCGTGTTTATCTTTGCAGTAGACCACGACTGATTCTCCTTACAACCAGTTAATAACCAATTTTCAAACCAACCTATCTAACCGCATTATGAAGAGTAGACTACTTGCATTGGCACTATTCCTGCTGATGGGCCTCCCTCTCATGGCCCAGGTCGGAATCAGCGGTACGGTCAGCGATGACGCGGGTCCGATGATCGGGACCAGTATCGTTGAAAAGGGTACGTCCAACGGGACCGTGACCGGTCCGGACGGCTCATTCCAATTGACGGTCAAGCCCGGTGCCGTCCTTGTCATTTCGTCCATCGGATACAAGGAACAGGAAATCACCGTGGGCAACCAGACCCGGTTCTCCGTCTTCATGGAAGAGGACAACCAGATGCTGGAAGAGACCGTCGTCATCGGTTACGGCGTCCAGAAGAAGAGCGACGTCACCGGCGCCATCGCTTCCGTGGGGAGCGAAGTCCTGAAGAACCGGTCCGTCGACAATGTCGCCGCGGCATTCGCGGGCAAGACATCCGGCGTCCAGGTCATTTCCTCGTCCGGTGACCCCAGCGCCATCGGCACCATCCGCATCCGCGGTATTTCATCGAACTCCACTTCCGCCAGCGACCCGCTCTACATAGTCGACGGCCTCCAGGTCTCCAGCCTGAGCTCGGTCGACCCGCAGAACGTCAAGAGCATCGAGATCCTGAAGGACGCCGCCTCCGCCGCCATTTACGGCGCCCAGGCCGGTAACGGCGTCGTCGTCATCACGACCAAGACGGGAGAGAAAGGGAACGGAAGAGTCTTCTACAACGGCAGTTACACCCTCGAGAAACTCGGTGTCCACCCGCAGGTGATGAACGCCGCGCAGTACACGGAATTCATGATCGGCGCGGGCGCGCTCACGCAGACCACCCTGAACGAGTATTGGGACGGGAAGGTCGATACCGACTGGTTCGACTTCATGTTCCCGGGCGGCGTGGCACAGCGCCATACGGTGGGCGTGCAGGGCGCGAACGACCGCGGTTCCTTCTATGCGTCGATCTCCCTTCTGGACAACGACGGCATGGTTTACGGAGACCGTGACACGTTCAAGCGCACCAACTTCCAGCTGAATGCCGACTACAAGGTCAACGACTGGCTCAAAGTCGGCACGACCAACACCTTCCAGATCCGGAGGTCTTCCTACAACACCGGCTCCATGGGCGGCAGCGACGTCTCCATCATGGCGGCGGTGCTCACCCTGGACCCGCTCACGCCGCCCATCTGCGGCGGCAGCGCCGGAACGGTTCCGAACTACATGCAGGTGATGCTCGACAACGGATTCGACGTCCTGACCGTTCCCACCGGCGAGTACATCACCACGTCCATGTTCAATGAGCGCACGACCAACCCGCTGGCCAGCATCTACATGTACCGCGACGGAAGGCGCGAGAACATCAACCTGAACGGCACCCTCTACGCCAACCTGACCCCGTTCAAGGGATTCACCTATACGTCCCGGCTCGGCTATACGCTGAGCGCGTCGGAAAGCGGCCGTTATCTCGCTCCGTATTATGTCAATGCCGTCAGCCAGAGCACGACGCACGACCTGAGCGACACCGTCAGCTACAGCCTGGGATACCAGTGGGACAACTTCATCAACTACACGCTCACCCTGGCCGCCAAGCATAAGATCGACGCCATGGTCGGTATGTCCTATCTGGAGAGCAACCTTGTCACCATGACCGGCACCACCGACGCCCTGAAAGGCTACGAACCGAACTTCTGGTACCTGGATTACTCCACGGACGATGCGGCCGACACCATTGCCGGCACCCGCTCCAAGTCCGCATCTTTGTCTTACTTCTCCCGTCTGGGGTACAGCTATGACAACCGCTATTTCATCCAGGGTTCCTTCCGCGCGGACGCCTTCGACTCTTCGAAACTCTCCGCCAAGAACCGCTGGGGCTACTTCCCGTCCGTGTCCGCAGGTTGGACGGTCTCCAACGAGCCGTGGATGAAGGGCATCGTCGGCAACGCGCTTTCCTACCTGAAACTCCGCGCCAGCTGGGGTATCAACGGTAACGTCGGCGTCCTTTCCAACTATCAGTACGCGACCACCATCGCCAAGGGCGCCAGCAACTATCAGATGGAGAATTCCACCGAAATCACGAACGCTTCCTATCCCGACAAGCTCGCCAACGAGGGCCTTTCCTGGGAGAAGTCCAAGCAGTTTGACACCGGTGTCGAGGCCCGCTTCCTCAACAGCCGTCTCACCATGACCTTGGACTGGTACCAGAAGGATACCAAAGACCTGATCGTCGAGGTGACTCCCTCGTTCATCACCGGCCAGAAATCCGTGTACATGAACTCCGGTTCCGTCCGCAACAAGGGTGTCGAGCTCGACCTCGGCTGGAAGGACTCCATCGGCGATTTCAGCTACAGCATCAGCGGCAATATCTCGCGCAACAAGAATAAGGTCACGTTCCTGGATCCCACCCTCCCCTTCCTCAACGGTACCCGGGTCAGCAACATCCATTTCGCCACCCGGTTCATGGAGGGCTATCCTGTCTGGGGCTTCTTCGGACTCAATTACGAGGGGGTCGACGCCCAGAGCGGCGAGCCGATTTTCACGGACGTGAACAAGGACGACAAGCTGAACAACGACGATATGCTGTATCTCGGTTCCGCCCAGCCGGATTTCACCTATGGCATCACGCTTTCCGCGGAGTGGAAAGGCTTCGACCTGACCGTCTTCGGCAGCGGCTCCCAGGGCAACAAGATCTGGTTCGCCGGCATGCGTCCGGACTTCGTCGGCCGGAACCTGCCCGTGTATTTCTATGAAAACGCCTGGAGGAACCCCGGCGACCAGGCCGCCATCCCGGCCTTCAAGCACATCAACACGGCGACGATGATGGAGTCGGACGCCATGGTTTTCGACGGCTCCTACTTCCGGATCAACCAGATCCAGCTCGGCTATACGCTTCCGAGCCGGCTGCTCAAGGCCGTCAAGCTCGGCGAGGTCCGCCTCTACACGTCCTTCGACGATTATCTCACGTTCACGAAGTACATCGGATTCGACCCGGTCGTCGCCGGAGATGACGCCGGCAAGGGCCGCGGCCTCGACCGTGGTACCTACCCGACCGCGAAGCGGATCATGTTCGGTCTCAACCTTTCCTTCTAATCAACTTACGCGATATGAAAAAATACATTATACCCATCGTTGCGGTCCTGGTCGCCCTGACGGCTGTCTCCTGCGACCCGTCCCGCCTGGACATCCCTCAGAAGGGTGTCATCGGCGAAGATGATTTCTATCAGACGGACGAGGACTGCCGCGAGGCGCTCGCCGGTGTCTATTCCGGCATCCTCCACTCGGCCGAAAAGAGGTTGTATACCTATCTGTACACGTTCCTGGCGGAACTCGCCGACGAAGTCTATGTCTGCGATGCCGGCTATGCGATCGACCAGCTGCACTCCTACATGTTCTACACGTACGATCCGACGGTCAGCTATCTCGGCCGCGTCTACAATGACATGTTCGCCGTCATTTACCGCTGCAATCTGGTCATTGACCACTTCTCCGACGGCACTTCCGACACCATGAAGAATGCCGTCGCCGAGGCGAAAGTCATCCGCTCCTGGATGTACATCTACCTGGTAAGCATGTTCAACACGCCGCCGATCATCGACCATGTCCTGAAGACCAACGACGAATTCCGTCAGCCCAACGGGGATCCCGCCGAAATCTGGAAGTGGATCATCAAGACCCTCGACGAAGCCATCGACTCCGGCGCCCTGGATTCCAAGGACGACGTGAGCGACAAGTCGAAAGTCCGCGCCACCCTGGAGTTCGCCCTCGCCCTCAAGGGCAAGGCCCAGGTCTATACGGGCGACTACGCCGGCGCCAAGACGACCCTCATGCAGGTGATCGAGTCCAAGAAATACGCGCTCATCCCCGGATCGCAGCTCGGAGAACTGTTCTTCACCTCCAAGGGCAACCACAACTGCGAGTCCATCTTCGAGACCAACACCGTCGTGACGGAATCCAACTACAAGACGGTCACCGCCGCGGACAACTGGGGCGCCTACACCCCGATCCGTGTCGATAAGTTCATGATCCGGGACGGATCCTACCTGAAGGAGTACAACGCCGGATGGAACCACTACACCCCTACGGACAAGTTCCTCCGCGCCCTCATCGCGAACGAAGGCATCCACTCCAACCGTTTCAAGGCCTGGCTCTACTCTTACGAGGAGCTGCAGGAGATGGGCCTGGTCGAGTTCAGCACGCTGCAGGACCCGAATCGCAAGGAGTACCTGGCGTCTTCGTCCATGTCGACGCCCGACAAGGACTGCCCCCACGGCTATGCCGCCGACTATTGCGCGGAAACCAACGGCTTCTGGCAGCGCAAGTTCACGGTCGTTCCGGAGGACATCATCAACAAGAACTACAACTACACCACGGTCAACCGCCGATACTTCCGGTATGCCGAGGTCCTGCTCCTGTATGCCGAGGCGTGCGCCCAGCTGGGTGAAACCAGCGGCAAGGGGCTTGAGTACCTCAACATGATCGCCGAACGCGCCGGCGCGCCGACCTATACCACGCTCAACATGGCCAACCTCAAGAAGGAGAAATGGTTCGAGATGTGGGGCGAGATGACCCGTTTCTTCGACCTTGTCCGCTGGGGCGACGCCGAGACGGAGCTGAACGACCACTATACGACCCTCCCGGTCTTCTTCGGCTACAAGGAAGGCAAGAGCGGCGCCGACCTCAACGCGGACGGCTCCAACTTCGACCAGGTTTACGACATCCGTTATTTCGATGTCCAGGGCTTCACCGGCGTGAAATACTCCTTCCAGAAAGGCAAGTGCGAGTATTTCCCCTTCCCGGCCTCGGAAATCGCCAACAACCCCGAACTCCGGCAGAATCCCGGTTGGTAATAGGATAGATAATATGAGGGAAAGGGAGGTGGCACGGTCCTGTGCCGCCTCCCTTTTTATTCTGACGCGCTATTCTTCAAGCGCCGCGTCTATTTCCTTTTGGGATTCCTGGCGGGCGGCTTTGTGGACATTCCTGCGTCCTCCCCTCAACCGCGAACTCTTCTCTTCCGCCTGTCCGAATCTTCTCCGGGAGAAAGAGACGACTGTCCAGCATTTGTTACGCAGGACCTTCCGCAATCCCGTCGCCTTCGTCCCCTTCGGATGCCGGGACAGATCGTGTTCTCCGTAAAACTCCCGAGCCTGATTCAGCGTCGAAAGGCTCACCGCCCTCCCGTCCATCTGATTCTCCTCCATCAATTCCTTCCGCTTCTTCTCGAGGCCGTCCAGCCTCTTCCGGTTGTCATGTTTCGTATGATACGCTTTTCCCATGTGTCTTTCCGCTATGATTCCTTGCTTTTCTTGTGCAGCTCGGAAGGAGTGGCTTCGAATTCCTTGGTGAAGCATTTCGTGAAATACTTCGGATCGTTGAAACCGACCTCGTAGGCTATTTCCGAGATGTTCATGTCGTCGTTCGTGCCGTTGCAGATCATTTCCTTCGCGACGTTCAGGCGATAGGTGCGGATGAACTGCACGGTGGAGAGTCCGAGCAGGCTCTGGATCTTGTCGTTCAGCAGGCTGCGGCTCATGCCCATGGCATCGGCCAACACGAGGACGTCGAGATCCGGGTCCTTATACATTTTCTGGATGGTCTCCAGCAACCGGGAGGAGAACTCGGATTCCCGATTGGACATCGTGCTGGACAGCAGCGTGTTGTGACTGGCGATCATCTCGTTCTGTCTCTGAAGCAGCGCGTTCTGTTCAGAGAGTTCTTCGGCCTTCTCCTTCAGTTCCTTTGTCTGCCTGTCCACTTCCTGCTGCAGCAGATTCTTTTTCCGGTTGATGGACTTGGTATACCATTTCACGAGCAAGAAGGCGACTTGGGCGAGGAACAGCACGACAAGAAGGCAGAACCACCATCTCTTGTAGAAGGCCGGCCTGACTTCCAGGGCCTTTTCATCCTGGGACAGGACATTGCCGTTCTTATCGACAGCACGGATCTGGATGCGGTATTTACCGCCCGGAATATGTCCGCACTTGACGTGGGTGTCGTTTTCGAAGATCGGGGCCCATTCCTTCTCCAGCGGCCATATCCGGCTCTCG
>JAEEGH010031800.1_pt1 | contig 10173 bp, 7 predicted proteins | sample 9134181 | NCBI WGS metagenome assembly JAEEGH01 (sample SAMN16246544, study PRJNA631951) | gut metagenome | biome: gut microbiome; feature: rumen; material: DP-attached | host: Bos | place: Iran: Karaj | collected 2018-10 | reverse complement strand
AATGCAAGCGTCTTGGGATAAAAATTCTTTTTCATGATGATGAGGGATACCCGGAACCTTTACGGCAGATAGCAGATCCGCCGTTTGCTTTGTTTGTACGCGGTGATGTGTCACTTTTGAACGGTAGATGTGTTTCTGTTGTTGGAACAAGGCGGCTTAGTCAGGTTGGCCGTGAAGCGGCTAGATGTTTTGCTCATGATGCGGCTATAGATGGCTGTAATGTTGTCAGTGGCCTTGCTTCGGGTGCAGATTCGTATGCGCACCTTGGTGCGATTGATGCCTTTTATGAAAGGGCTGAAAAAAACGGTAATTACGATGGTGCCGTTCTAGGTCACACGATTGCGGTTTTACCAAGTGCAATTGATGATATTGTGCCGCATACTAATAAGAGGCTGGGAGCCGCGGTGCTTCAGAGCGGGGGCTGTATTTTGAGCGAGTACGGGCCGGGCTCGGGGACCGGGAAGTGGCAGTTTATTGCACGGAACCGGATTGTTGCAGGGCTCTCTGAAGCTACGGTGGTTATTGAAGCACCGGCTGGCAGCGGAGCGCTTATAACTGCTGATCTGGCACTGGAAGACGGCCGCGACGTGATGTTTCATGAAGCAGCGTTTGGTGAAGCGGCTTCAAGGATTTCTGCGGTTGTACGCGAAGATCTGGAAAAGAGCTTTGCTGCAGGCCGTGTAAGCAGGTATAAAAGGGAAAATACACCGGAAAAGTTCCTTTCAGCTGGAGCCCCGGTGATAAAAGATTATAAAGACTACTGTGTCGCTCTGGCAGAACCGCCTGGTGAACGCAGTGCACCTCCCGTTCAGGGAGAACTATTTACATAAGACTTAAAGGATTTTGTTACAAGGATTTTGTTATGGCTAAAAAGACTAAAACTCCACAGACTCTCGTAATCGTAGAGTCTCCTACAAAAGCACACACTATTGAAAAGTATCTTGGGCCTGGCTATGTGGTTAGAGCTTCTGTAGGTCATCTTATTGATCTTCCTAAGTCTCGAATGGCTATTGATATAGAAAACGGATTCCAGCCTGAATATATTACAGTGCGCGGAAAAGCAAAGCTCTTAAAAGAACTCCAGAAGGAAGCAAAAAAATCAGAAGCTGTCCTTCTCGCATCCGATAACGACCGCGAAGGAGAGGCTATTGCCTGGCATTTGAACCGTGCTCTGCGTGATAAAACTGATGCAAAAATCAGCCGTATCGTATTCAATGAAATTACACCAACTGCAATTACAGAAGCTGTAAAGCATCCTGGTGAAATTGTAGAAGCCAAGGTAAATGCTCAGAAGGCTCGCCGCGTTCTTGACCGTCTTGTAGGTTATAACTTAAGTCCGCTTTTGTGGGTAAAGGTAAAGAATGGTCTTTCTGCAGGCCGTGTTCAGTCTGTAGCGCTCCGTCTTATCTGTGAGCGTGAAAAAGAAGTAGAAGACTTTTTGCCGGAAGAATACTGGTCACTTGATGCAGACTTTACAAAGGGAAAATCTTCTTTTACAGCTCAGCTTGTAAAATATAACGGTGAAGCTCCTGAACTTAAGAGTGAAGCTGCCGTAAACGAAATCATTGAGAAAATCAAAAACTCTCCTTGTACAGTTTCATCAATCAAAAAGACAGAAAAAACTGTTCGTCCTAAGCCTCCGTTCACAACTTCAAAACTTCAGCAGGCTGCGGCTAACCGTCTTGGTTTTACTTCACGTAAGACTATGCAGATTGCTCAGCAGCTTTACGAAGGTATTCAGATTGGCGAAAATCATGTCGGTCTTATTACTTACATGCGTACGGACTCTGTTCGTATTTCTGAAACAGCTCTTGCAGATGTTCGTGACTGGCTTTCGAAAAATCATCCGGCAGAACTTCCTGCTGAACCAATTCACTATGCTGTTGGAAAATCAGCTCAGGATGCCCATGAAGGTATTCGTCCTACATACACAACTTACACACCAGAGAGCGTAAAGGAATATCTTTCACACGATCAGTTCCGCTTGTACTCAATTATCTGGGAGCGCTTTGTTTCTTCTCAGATGAACAACGCAAAGATGGTAACTACTTCTGTTGAAATTGAAGCCGGTGACGCTTTGTTCCGCGTTGCTGCAAGTAAGATTGCAGAAAAAGGTTTCTATCAGGTAATCAAACTTCTTTCTTCAAAAGAAGAGAAATCTTCATCTCTTCCTGCAATGAAAGAAGGAGAGACTTTGAACGTAGAAAACTTCCATCCGGAGCAGCACTTTACTCAGGGACCTGCACGCTATACTGATGCTTCGATTGTACGTATGCTAGAGGAAAAGGGAATTGGTCGTCCTTCAACTTATGCGACAATCATTTCTGTATTGCTTGACCGCTACTATGTAACAAGAAGCAATAAGCAGCTTGTTCCAACTCAGCTTGGAAAAATGATTAATAAGATTCTCGTAGAATCTTTCCCTGCTGTTATTAATGAAGAGTTTACTGCCAAGGTTGAAAATGAACTCGACCAGGTAGAAGAAGATAAGTTAGTTTGGAATAACATTATTTCTGATTTCTATGGTCCATTCAAGCAGACTGTTGATAACGTAATGGAGCATCAGGAAAGTATTAAGGGCTTCCTTGATGAACAGACTGATAAGGTTTGTGAGCTCTGCGGTAAGCCTATGGTAAAGAAGCTTGGACGCTTCGGCTTCTTCCTTGCATGTTCTGGCTTCCCTGAGTGTCATAACACTAAGTCTATTCCACTTGCTAAGTGTCCTGTTTGCGGCGACGGTGAAATTGTTGAGCGCAAAACTAAGGGTCGCGGTAAGGCATTCTACGGTTGTACAAATTATCCAACCTGTACCTTCATCAGCCACTTTAAGCCTATTGATCAGTACTGTCCGAAGTGCGGCTGGTTCCTTGTTGAAAAGTTCGACAAGAAGAACGGGGCTTATAAGTCTTGTATTAATCCGGATTGTGATTATCTCCATACTAGTGGAGAAGAGGCTGCGGTGATGCCGGAAGGTGACGAAGCATAAAATCGAAAATAAATAGAAACGACGTGAGTGTGTATCACGTCGTTTTTTTTATTTGCTTTCCTCTGATAGTAATGCTATCATAAGAAGTATGGAAGATAAGAAAAAATATGTAATTTCTCTTGATGAGGGTACGACTTCTTGCCGTGCTGTAGTTTATGATAAAAATTGTGCGCCACTAGGTTCTAAGCAGCGCGAGTTTACTCAGATTTATCCAAAACCAGGCTGGGTAGAGCATGATGCAGAAGAAATCTTTAAATGCCAGCTCAAGGTTCTCCAGAGTCTTTTAATTGAAAAGGAAATCAGACACGATGAAATTGCTGCAATTGGAATTACGAATCAGCGTGAGACAATTGTTCTCTGGGACAAAAAGACCGGAAAACCTGTTTATAACGCTGTTGTATGGCAGTGCCGCCGTACGGCAGATTACTGCGAAAAGCTTATGAAGGAAGGCTGGACAGAGAAAATCCGCAGCAAAACAGGTCTTTTAATTGACGCTTATTTTTCTGGCACCAAAATAAAATGGATACTGGACAATGTTTCTGGAGTTCGCGAAAGGGCTGAAAAGGGTGAGCTACTTGCCGGTACAATTGATACCTGGCTTATCTGGAAATTAAGCGGCGGGCGGGCCCACGTGACCGACTATACTAACGCCAGCCGCACTATGCTTTTTAATATATACAAACTCGATTGGGATGATGAACTTCTGGGCTTGCTTGGAATTCCCCGCTGTCTTTTGCCTGAGGTTTGCGATTCTTCATGTGTTTATTGCGAGACAGATCCAGATGTCTGCGGCTTTAGTGTTCCTCTTGCATCTGCTGTGGGCGACCAGCAGGCGGCGCTTTTTGGACAGGGCTGCTTTAATAAGGGCGATGCAAAAAATACTTATGGTACCGGCTGCTTTATGCTTATGAATACAGGAGACAAACCGGTTGCTTCAAAGCAGCTTTTGACTACAATTGCGCTAGGTATGAACGGAAAGGTTGAATACGCTCTTGAGGGCAGCGTGTTTATTGGCGGTGCCGTAATTAAATGGCTTCGCGATGAGGTAGAGCTGATTTCGTCGGCACCGGAGATTGACCGGCTGGCGGAAAGTGTGCCGGATTCAAACGGCTGCTACCTTGTTCCGGCTTTCGTTGGTTTGGGAACTCCTTACTGGGATATGTATGCGCGCGGTACAATTGTTGGCCTTACCCGCGGCGTAAAGAAGGCCCATATCTGTCGTGCTGCTCTTGAAGGAATTGCCTACGAGGTGCGCGATGTGCTTGATACTATGGTGGCTGATTCTGGTACACCAATAAATACGTTGAACGTGGACGGCGGCGCCTGTGTAAGTAATATTATGATGCAGTTTCAGGCTGATATTTTGAACACGAAGGTTTGCAGACCTAAGAATGTAGAGACTACTGCTCTTGGTGCTGCGTACCTGGCTGGGCTTGCAACAGGCTTCTGGGCTAGTAAGGACGATATTTTGCGCCGTCGTGAGACGGAACGGATTTTTGAGCCGGCTATGAGTGAAGAGACACGCGACGGGCTTTATGCAGGCTGGAAGAAGGCCGTAGAGAAGGCGAAAGGTTGGGCTGAATAGCCCGGGGGTGCGGATGATTTACGATGTAGCGGTGATTGGCGGGGGAATCGTTGGCGCATGTATTGCGCGGGAGCTCTCTAAATATAAAGGACAGTTTTGCATTATTGAGAAGGCGGATGATGTGGCCTGCGGAACTTCGAAAGCTAACTCGGGAATTGTTCATGCGGGCTTTGATGCTAAGCCTGGAACTCTGATGGCAAAGCTGAATGTAGAGGGTGCGGCCATGTATGCAGAGCTTTCTAAATCCCTGCATTTTGATTATAAAAATAATGGCTCTCTTGTTATTGGTTTTAACGAAGAGGACATGGAGCATATTAAAAAGCTTTATGAACGTGGTCAGGCAAATGGTGTGCCGGCTCTCCGTATAATTGGTGGAGAAGAACTTCATAAGCTGGAGCCTTATGTGAGCGAAGAGGCCTGCGGAGCGCTGCTTGCAGAATCAGCTGGAATAGTAAGTCCTTATATGGCTACCTGGGCTTTTGCAGAAAATGCTGTAATGAACGGTGTAAAGCTTTTCCGCGAAACAGAGGTACATGGAATCGAAAAATCAGCTGATGGTTTATTTACGATTCATACAGGTAAGATTGATATTCAGGCAAAATGTGTAGTTAATGCGGCAGGCCTTTATGCTGATAAGATTTCTGCAATGGCAGGAGCCCGCGACTTTGTAATTAAACCTCGCCGTGGTGAATATTATCTGCTTGATAATAAATGTGCTTCGCTTGCAAGTCATACACTTTTTCAGACTCCGGATAAAATGGGTAAGGGTGTTCTTGTAACTCCTACAGTAGACGGAAATATTTTGTCTGGTCCAACAGCGGCAGACGGTGACGATAAAACTGCAACAGAAACAACAGCGGCTGGTCAGGATGAAGTTTTTCATAAATCAGAAAAGACAATTCCGGATATTCCACGTCGTAATATCATAAACTCATTTGCGGGTGTGCGTGCACTTGCTTACAATGCAGACGGTACTCCGGTAAATGATTTTATTATTGAAGAAGATGCTAATGTTAAAGGCTTTGTAAATGTTGGTGGAATCTGTTCTCCGGGACTAACAGCTGCCCCTGCAATAGGTGTATATGTAGCTGATATAATTGAAAAAATCCGTGCCAGCGCATGGGAAAATAATTCTGACTTTGTTGGTGTACGAAAGGGAATTGAGTCGTTTAAAGATGCTGATGATGAGCGGCGTGCACAGCTGATTGAAGAGAATGCCTTGTATGGTCGCATTATCTGCCGCTGTGAAATGATTACCGAGGGTGAAATTGTTGCAGCAATTAAGTCTCCTGTTGGGGCTGTAGATTTAGATGGCGTAAAGCGTCGTACACGGGCTGGAATGGGACGCTGTCAGAGCGGCTTCTGTTCTCCTAGAGTAACTGAGATTTTGAGCCGTGAGCTTGGAATTCCTATGACAGATGTTCGCAAAAACGGTGGCTGTTCATACATTCTGACAGGAAAAACAAGATAGGGGGCGCTGAAATGGAATACGATATAGTTGTAATTGGCGGCGGCCCTGCCGGAATGGCGGCGGCAATTGCTGCAAAGAAGGCTGGTACAGACAGTATTTTGATTCTTGAACGTGATACAAGAATTGGCGGAATTCTTCTTCAATGTATTCATAATGGATTTGGTCTTCATTATTTTGGTGAGGAGCTTACAGGTCCTGAATATGCGGCCCGCTTTTCTGATGAAGTAAATCAGCTTGGTATTGAATATAAAACAGATACCATGGTGCTTGAGGTTGAAAAGGGTGAAGAACGTCATACTGTTACTGCAATAAATACTGTAGATGGTCTTATGCACATTAAGGCAAAGGCAGTTATTCTTGCAACAGGCTGTCGTGAAAGAACTCGAGGTGCTCTGATTATTCCTGGTACACGACCAGCTGGTATTTTTACAGCAGGGGCTGCTCAGCGGTTTGTAAATATTGATGGATATATGCCAGGCCGTAAAGTTGTAATTCTTGGTTCCGGTGACATCGGACTGATTATGGCACGACGTTTGACTCTGGAAGGCGCCGAGGTAAAGCTTGTATGCGAGGTTATGCCTTTTAGTTCCGGACTTCGCCGTAACATTGTTCAGTGTGTAGAAAACTTTAATATTCCTTTGAAGTTTAGTCACACAATCGTGAAGATTCACGGCAAGGAGCGTGTAGAAGGCGTTACTGTTGCAGCTGTAGATTCTAACCGCCGTCCTGTTGCCGGAACAGAAGAGTTTATTGAATGCGATACTCTGCTGCTTTCTGTTGGATTGATTCCGGAAAATGAAATTGCAAGCGGTTGTAAAATTGCAATTGATTCTGCAACAAGCGGACCAGTTGTTAATGAACACATGCAGTCTTCTGTGCCTGGTATTTTTGCCTGCGGAAACACGGTGCATGTTCATGACCTTGTAGACTTTGTAACGGCAGAAAGTCTGCGGGCTGGTGAAAATGCGGCAAAATATGTTCAGGGAAAAATCAGCTCGAATGGGGAAAAAATAATTCTGCGTCCGGGAAACCGCGTTCGTTATACAGTACCTCAGTATATTGAGTCACGCGAGCAGGATGGAAATGTTTCTATTATGTTCCGCGTAACAGATGTTTATAAAGATGTATATGTAGAAGTTTCGAGCGGAAATCAGGTTTTGAAATCAGTTCGAAAAAAGGTTGTACGACCTGGCGAAATGCAGGTGATTGAGCTTGCACCAGATCAGATCGAAAATGCCGGCAGTGATATAACCGTTTCAATCCAGCTTCCACAGGAGGTGGCAGAATGATGGAAAAAACAATCGAAAAAATCCCGCTCACCTGTATCATCTGCCCTATGGGCTGTTCAATGGAAGTTGAGGTTGAAACCAGCGCCGACGGTAAGAAAAAGGTTTTGTCTGTAAAAGACAACGGCTGTAAACGCGGCGAACAGTATGCTTCAAAGGAGTTGCAGAATCCGACCCGTACACTTACTTCAACAATAAAAGTGAATGGGGGTGTTCTGCCGGTTGTGCCTGTAAAAACTGCAGGTGAGGTTCCAAAGAATATGCTGCTTCAGTGCATGGAAGTTGTGCGTCGTGCTGCCTGCAAGGCTCCGGTTAAACGCGGTGATATTCTGTTGTACGATCTGCTGGGTACTGGCATTAATGTAATTGCCTGCGCGGATGTAGCGAAAGTGTAAAATAATACCGATAATCAGAATATGACTTTACGCGAGCTTACAGATGAATTTCTTCTTTATCTTTCTGCTGTCAGGGGGCTTTCTGAGAATACTGTGAAGGGGTATGGAAATGACCTTGAGCAGTTGATTGGATTTTTGACTCCGGAGCTGGAGGTGAAATCTGTTACTCGTGAGAATCTTATGCTTTGTATTGGGCAGCTTTCTAAGCAGAAGAAGTCGGCAGCTACCGTGAACCGTTTTATTGCTGCGGTGAGAACGCTTTTTGCGTATGCGACAAAGCTGAAGTATGTTGAAAAAAATCCGTCGCTGGAAATGAAGACTGTGAAGCTGCCTAAGCGTGTTCCTAATTTTATGACAACCTCTGAGGTGGGCGAGCTTTGTGAAGAACCTGTAAAGGATGAGCTGTTGTGGGCGAGTCGTGACCATGCGCTGTTTTTGATGCTGTACTCTTCGGGCTGCCGTGCGAGTGAAATAATTGGACTGAAGCTTAGTGATTTTATGGACGGCGGACGCTCTGCTATAGTCACTGGAAAGGGTAATAAGCAGCGCAAAGTATATTTTGCTGAAGAGGCCAGAAAGGCTTTGGCTGAATATCTGGCTGACAGGAAAAAAGTTCTGGCTGAAAATCATATTGAAAAGCAGCCTAAAGTGCTTTTTATTAATCAGAAGGGTGGACCGCTTACTACTGGTGGCCTCCGCTACATTCTGAACCGATATTCCGGAGTGGAAGGAACGAACCGTCATGTGAACCCGCATGCCTTCCGCCACACTTTTGCTACCACTATGCTGGGGAACGGGGCGGATGTTCGTATGGTTCAGGAAATGCTTGGCCACAGTTCAATCAGCACGACCCAGCGCTATACTCATATTACTACCGAAAAACTCATAGATATCTATAATAAGGCACATCCGCATTCTTAATTCAATTTCGCCCGGATTTTTACCTTTTGTCTGAACGTTTTTTTATTTGCCGAACGGCTTAGAAATCATTATACTTTAACTCATGGGAAATAAGACTAAAATTCGAAGCACAACTATTCTTGCTGTGCGCAGAAATGGACAGGTTGCTATGGCTGGAGACGGTCAGTGTACCTTGGGCGAGACTGTTTGTAAGGGTAATTCTCGCAAAGTTAGAAAGATTTATGACGGAAAGATTCTCACCGGTTTTGCAGGCTCTGTTGCAGATGCTTTTACGCTGCTTGACCGCTTTGAAGCTAAGGTAAAGGAATATAACGGAGATATTATGCGTTCTTCTGTTGAGCTTGCGAAGGCTTGGCGTACAGACCGTACTCTCCAGAAGCTCGAGGCAATGCTCCTTGTTGCCGATAAAAATCAGATTCTTTTGATCAGCGGCGACGGTAACGTTATTGAGCCTGAAAAGGATGCAATTGCAATCGGTTCGGGCGGAAACTACGCTTATTCAGCGGCTCTTGCTTATCTTGATTCTTCTGACTTGAGCGCTAAAGAAATTGCAGAACGTTCGCTTAATATTGCCGGCAGTATCTGTATTTATACAAATCAGAATCTGACAATTGAAACACTGGAATAGCACATGGAAAAAATCGAAAACAAAACAGAACTTACACCAAAACAGATTGTAGAAAAACTCGACGGATATATCATCGGACAGGAAAAGGCTAAGCGTGCCGTTGCAGTTGCTCTTCGTAACCGCTTCCGCCGCCTCAAGCTGCCGGAAGAAATCCGCGATGAAGTTGCTCCAAAAAATATTCTGATGATTGGACCTACCGGATGTGGTAAAACTGAAATTGCCCGCCGTCTTGCAAAGCTCTGCGGCGCTCCATTCCTCAAGGTTGAAGCTACAAAATACACAGAGGTTGGTTATGTTGGCCGCGATGTAGAAAGCATGATCCGCGACCTTATGGCTGTCGGCTACAACGACGTAAAAGCCGAGATGGAAGAGCAGCTCCGCGAGAAATCTGTAAGCGTTGTAGAAGAACGACTTCTTGATCTGCTCCTTCCGGGAACCGATAAAAAGGATGACAAAAAATCCAAGGGTGACAGCTCTGACAATAAAATGGAAATCAAGCCGCTCGGATTTTTGACTCAGCCTAATCCTAATGAAATTACAATTGATTTAAATAAGGTTGCAGCTGATATGCAGGAGGCTTTGAATCAGGCTAATCAGGCTGCAGCAGAGCAGCAGAAGGCTGATGAAGAGTCTGCTGAAAAAGCGGCTGAAAATCATACCCGCGAAAAGTTCCGCCAGATGCTCCGCGAAGGCAAACTTGAAGACCGCGAAGTTGATATGGTTGTACACCGCCCTCAGGGTGGAATGCCAAACATGGAAATTATTGCTGGTGGCAGCATTGACGACTTACAGAACAGCATGCAGGGAATCCTGAATATGATGAATGGTCAGGGCCGTGGTAAAAAGCGTACCCTCACTGTAAAGGAAGCGCGCAAGATTCTTACCGAAGAAGTTCTCGATG
>JAEEGH010031793.1_pt1 | contig 10174 bp, 4 predicted proteins | sample 9134181 | NCBI WGS metagenome assembly JAEEGH01 (sample SAMN16246544, study PRJNA631951) | gut metagenome | biome: gut microbiome; feature: rumen; material: DP-attached | host: Bos | place: Iran: Karaj | collected 2018-10 | reverse complement strand
GTTGAAACATGGATCCTCGAAAATCGTGAATTCGGGGCAGCGCTCTTTGATGGGACGTGCCCAATCCATGATCTTCTTGGTTTGCTCATCGCGGGACGGCTCGTCGTAAAGCAGAACAACAACGTCTCTTGGATTGAATCCCGTCTCCTTCACATATGCCATCCAAGCGTTTACGTACTCCGTCACCATATTTGCAAAACGCGGATCGGAAGGCGCAACGCCATTGAATTTGTCTCCAATCGCCCAGAAGACACAGTATCGTCTCGCGCCTTTCCACATGTTGGTCCATTTGTCCCATGCGGAGAAGTCGAGCTCCTTTGCGTTCTGCAAATGGCCGTCATTGTCGAATTTCGCTCCCTTGGGCATGACGGCGTTCGTCGCCCACGGGCTGTCAACATATGTATCTTTCATGATGGCGATGGTGGCATCGACGCAGTTCGGCGTTTTGTAGTAGTTGCCCATCATGTTGGTGTAGTCCCATCCGCCAAGATGGATTGATGGCTGCTGCGGGAAGTCTATATCGTATATTCTAAGCTTCAACGGAATAGTCGCAACCATCTGATTACCAGCCATTACGTTTATCTTGCCGTCATAGATTCCTGCCTTGCATGATGGTCGCTTGAACGAAAGCCAAATCTGTTTGTTGCATCCTGCAAGAAGATCAAACGGTGAATCGCAATCCATCGGCACGATGGCGTCGGACACAGGCTTGTGTTTCGCAGTATCCGTGAAAAGCACTTCATTCACGATAAGATTGGCTTCTTTGGGAATCCCTTCGACGGCGATACGGCCTTCAAGCTTTGCTTCAGTCGGATTGCAGATGTTGAACGTTTCACCACGGACTTCATTGCGCATCATTTCAATCTCTATGGATTGTATGCCAGCGACATTCGGGATCTCGTTTATCTCCAAATTCTTCCAGCGATTGTTCTTCCATACGAACGGTACTTTATAGCCTGCTTTCGCCAACAGTTTGGAATTGAGAGCGAAAACCTCCTCCTGTTCGTTTTGCAAGCCCAACGGAAAAACGGCTTTGAAATCATTTGGGTTGTCACAATTCTCATACATATGTGGAATCTTCTGGCCGATTGCCTGTATCTTCACCTTTGCCGCGTCGTCAAGCAGCCCTGCCTCCGCAAGACGCATCTCCATATTGTCCAAATCGACTCTGACACGTTGCCTGGCCCCTGTCTCAAATGCCATATTCTCCGTGAAACGCACAGGGTTGTCTATGCTGGCCTCCAGCGTACTACCATCGCCACCGCCATAGATCTCGATTTCATCCACAAAGAGAAAATTCGTACCGAAAATAACAAATTTTACATAGCGTCCACTGCCCTTTAGGTCATTGCTTGCATAACGGAAGATGCTGTACGCGTCGAATGCAGGAGCTCCATTGACCATACCAAGGATCGCCAAATCTCCCACAAATGCCCACTTCTTGGCATCATCGCTCGTGAAAACGGTGATGGTCGATGGGAAAGTGACTCCCGCCCTACCTCCAGCCGTGTTGAAGGATGCACCGCAGATATTCTCATGTTTCCCCAAATCAATGGTGATATATGCGCGTCCGCCCTTCCATCCAACAGTGCTTTTCTGCGTCCAAAAATATCCTTTGGTGTAGATGCCGTCCGTCAGTTGGATATCATCATCAGGATCCGTGCAATACGGGTAATTCGGCCGTGGCTCAAGAGTGTATTTCTTACCAAGAGCGATATTCGGCCCCGCAGGTACGAATTTCATCTTGCGAGAAAGCTCCGTCTGATTCGCGTTAAGCTTGCCAGTAAGAACCCTTACATTGTCAAAACAGCTGAATCCGGACTGTCCGTTGAGGCATCCCTGAAGCTCAACTTTCAACTTGCCTTCACCTTCGTATTTGAACTCCTTGAAGACAGCCTGCCAGACATTGGGAATCGACGGTTTCAACGTAGCAAGCACATTGCCTTCGGAATCCTTCACAAGAACAGAAGGCGAGCATCCGCCCGCCTTCAAATCGGCGGCTACGACATATGTCGTCACTCCTTTTGCAGGCGAGAACTCCTGCCATGCCACAGGCACTCCTTCATTGCCTTTTCCTTTATAACGCAAGCAGTTGCAACCGTTGTCAATGACGACGCCATCATCGTCAATGTATTCCCACACCGAAAGGTTTTCAGCCTGCCATTTTGGCGGCATTGCCCCGTATTGTGGCGCATCTTCTCCGAACGTGCTGTTTTGGAGCAGATTGGCCGCTGAGGCGGCGAGCGTCATCGTAAGTATTCCGAATGCTATGCTTTTTCTCATGGTTGTTCTCCTGCGTGATTTTTTTCACATTTGGAAGCCAACAGTTTTACGATTGGAAACCAGTTTCATTTCCAACTTAATCTAACCAGATTATATTGCTTTTCAATCGATGGACATAAAATAGTTATCACTTCTACAGGTTTGTTGCAATGGTGACACTTTTTAGTTAACAAAACACTTGAATATTGAATGAATATGTGCTAAAACTATATATGTGACGAAGTTTAGGGTATTTAGGAATACCCATAAGAATTGGATTATGGTAAGGAGCATATGTATGCAAGTTACTAAAAAAATAATCACGTTTATGACAGTCGCAAGGTTGTGTGGTATAATGGCAGGTTATCTATCCTTTAATGCGGATGAAATCAAGGCGGCAACAGTAATATCACTGTCACCGAACAAAAAGCACGAGATCAACAACGGTGTGTTCGAAGGTTGGGGCACTTCGCTCTGCTGGTGGGCTAACCGTATCGGTTATTCCGATGAACTCGCTGAAAAGTCAGGCGAACTTTTCTTTGGAGATACTGGTCTTCGCATGAACATTGTACGATTCAACATCGGCGGTGGCGATGATCCGAGCCACAACCATATCACAAGAACGGATTCCAATATGCCTGGATATTCAACGTATCAGAACGGTCAGGTCGTTTATGACTGGAACGCTGATCACAATCAGAGAAACGTTCTGAGAAAAGCGATAGCGGCAAGCAAAGATAGCCTTATCGTTGAGATGTTTTCCAATTCACCACCGTACTACATGACCAATAGCGGCTGTACGAGCGGTAATAAGGACGCAAACAAGAACAACCTCAAGGACGAATGGTACGGCGGATTTGCTGACTATATGGCTGAGGTATGTGCTCATTATCAGAACGGATGGGGCATAAAAATCCAAAGCGTGGAACCGTTCAATGAACCATATACGAATTACTGGAAGGCCTTCAGTACAAAGCAGGAAGGCTGTCACTTCGATATAGGAAACAGCGAATCGAAAATGCTCTTGGAAATGAAGCGTGCGATGGATGCAAAGAATATGGGCGACACCATGATCGTTGCGTCCGATGAAACGTCAATTAATTCCCAAATTGATGCGTTCAAGGCACTTTCCGACGATGCGAAGAAAGTCGTACAGAGAATCGATACCCATTCATACGGCGGATGGAAAAGAACAGAGCTCAAAAATCTTGCTCTTCAAAATGGCAAAAATCTTTGGATGAGCGAGGTTGACGGAGGTGATACAGCTGGAACGAATGCAGGTGAGATGGGAGCCGCCCTCTGGCTTTCAAACAGAATACGTGATGATTGCAACGGGCTCGAGTGTTCAGCATGGATACTCTGGCAGGCGATCGACATGCATATCTCAAAGGAAGGCGTAAACGGCAAGAAAGACAGCGGAATGCCAAATATTTCAAGAGGTTTCTGGGGACTTGCTGTTGCAGATCATGATAAAAAGGACATCATACTTACCAAGAAATATTACGCATTCGGTCAGTATTCAAGATACATCAGACCGGGATTCATCATGCTCAAGACTTCTGATACAATAGTTGCCGCATATGACCCTAAGGGCAAACAACTTGTTATAGTAGCGACGAATGTCGGCGATCAGCATGAACTGGAATTCGATCTTTCAGAATTTGATTCGATTGGCAACAGCGTTCATGTCATCCGTACAAGCGGAAGCATGGCAAATGGCGAGAATTGGAAAAATGTCGGAGATATCGCAACAAATGGAAATGGCTTCAAGGCAGTTCTTGCACCACTTTCGATAACAACATATATCATTGATGGTGTAAAGACACAAGTTTTTTAAAGAAAATAAGATAGGAATCGATGCATTAATGTTTATGCTGATCTTGTTGTCTTGACAATTCAACGGACTGTCTTGTCCAACCTTCTGTGAAGATTGGATCAGGGCCATGTGGCGTGAATTGCGCAGAATTGAGATTGGCAGTACCAGAACCCTTACGAACGTTTCCGTCAGTATCGCGTCCAAGCCATTTGTTCTTCAATTGCGCTATTTTGCCGCGCCGTATCTCGCTCTCACGCGTCTGTGAATAGAGCCAGCGGAACGGTGTCTCAAGGCGGTAGCCATATTTCCATGTGGACATATGCGAACCGCGAGTAAATGCCACCCAAGAAATACCGCTTCCAGACGTGGTGGTGTCGTGATCAAGTAGCCGTGCCATCCTTTCCTCTTGTTCCGCTATTGGAGCAAATGGATCCCATTCTGCATATGGAATCTTCACGCCTGCGGTCTTGTAGTAATCCGCGAACGCACGCCACTCCCCCATCGCCATTGGATCGTCGATGCAAGTTTCGACGAGTATGTTGTCGTCTGAAACCATATAATACCAGTTACGGAAATTCTCACGGTCGAGTCCAAATCCGTTGAAGCTCGAAGGATCGTTGTCCGGTGTACGGTCGCCACCGTTCTGAAACGTTTTGTCATAGTTATTCGACCACTGTGCACCGACCGCCAAAATGCCTGCGAAGAAATTGTCACGTTGCGCTGCCATATTGAGAATGCACATCCCACCCATCGACTGGCCTGTGCCGTAGATGCGATTTTCGTCGATATAGTCTTTGTATTGTTCAAGGATGCTATCCACAAGTTGCCAGATGGCGGCATTGGCCTCGCTGGAGGCCACGAAATCGTTCGTAGTACGCCGCGATTCCTCAATCTGCGGAACGACCACGATAGTCGGCCGAATGGCCTGCACGTTGCTTCCCGCATGAAGCACAGCGGCACGCGACGATGTGATTGCGGCCATCGGATCTGGCGAATTCGCTCCCGCGTGCTCCATATGCAATGTGAGCGCGACATTTCCCTTATTCGCTTCCAAAATCTCTCGTTTCGGCACAAAAATCGCGTATGGCAACTCGAAATCTTCATACTTGCCTGTGTATTCACTGTAACAATGCCGTGCATGGAAAGCACCATCGCCAATGCGGTTGATTGTCCAGCCGCTTCCATTGCCGAACTCTGGAAGAATGATACTGTCTCTTGAAGCGATGGGCACCTGTCTCGTGCCACGACGGTCCCGCCGCTCTTCCATCGCATAATTACCGACTTTGACGGGACTTGGCGGAATCATTCCCTTGACACTTTCAATCGTCCCAATCTGCTTCACATCCGCAATCATGGACATCTGGTACATGAGATTCTGCGTAGCAAGCACATATGCCGTATTGACTTCAATGATGACGTAACAGCCCTGTTTCGTTCCACCCGCAGGGGATGGTTCAGGCTGAGTATTCACATAGACGCGCTCTATCCGCCCTTCATTGCCTTTGACAGCATCCAGATCGGTTTCAACGACCGCATCATATCCGTTAAGTTGCTCCTGCTGAATGACATAATCTGCAATCTCAAACTTGCTCGCATCCACACTCTCGCCTTTGATTTCATGAGAATATTCAACGATGATGGCCGAGACTTTGGCCCCTTCAAGATCAATGAATCCGTATGTTTTTACGCCGACAATCGCCGTCTGTTCAGCAGCATACGCAGCCACAGGAACGGCGGCAAGCAATAACTTGTGTAGCAATGTATTTATCTTGAGCATGTTTTCACTTTTTGTATCATCGAACCTAAACAAAACGAGCAGAACTGTCAACTGGGCTTACGTGAATGGTACTGCTCATTGCGGTAAATATCCTGATTAAGATTATAATATAGGATGCTCTTTCTTATTTTTCTAGTATGAAAGAAGCATTTCATCCAAATCAACTTTTGCATTGAGCAAACATGGGACACAATGGAACATAATTTATTGCAATGATCTACACAACTTTCTCCTGTATTCTTCAAATATACAGTTCGAAGTAAGTCAATAAATAGACTAACTTTGAACTATATTGATATAAACCAGTTCTTTTTCAGTAATTTATAATCTTGAAATAGAATTGATTTCCATCGATGTTTTCCACAAACTACCCACTAACCACTAACCACTAATAATATTGCCATGTCCATTTGTAAAGATAAACAAACCATATATAATAGTACGTTCTATGCTCTCATTTCAAGGTGGATCTGAAACACGATCATACTCAATACCCGATGACGGGATTTAATCAACGATTTTGATAAAGCCAGCAAAAGGAGTTTCTGGTATGAAGTCGCTTTGTTACATGTTATGGTTTGTCTGTCTCAGTTGCATTTTTGCCGCCGAACTTGATTTCCAATATCAAAGCTCCCTTCTTGAGGAAACGACAAACTACCGCGTCTTCCAAGTCACATACGACTCGCCAGAAGCTCCATTCTGGAAGGAGGCACAACAAGTCAAGGCCTTCTACTATGAACCTAAAGTGCTTCCCAAAGAAGGTGCTCCCGCCGTTCTGTGCATGCATGTTCTCGGCGGAAATGGACAAATCACAAAATCCATCGCGTCCTTCTTCGCAGACCATGGCCTTCCCGCGCTGATGCCGCAAATGGCCCTCTTTTTGGATCGCCGCCCTGCAGGTAGCCTCAAAAACCATATCATGGGGCCAGATGGCCCGCGATATATTTCTGATGCATTCCGTGCCGTGCCCGGTGACGTGAAACGCAGCGTGGACTTTCTAGCCTCACGCCCGGGCGTGGATCCTAAACGGCTCAATCTCATCGGCACCAGTCTTGGAGGAATTCTCGGTATTTCTACATTCGCCAATGACAATCGCTTAGACAAGGCGGTCTTCCTGCTTGCTGGCGGTGGCATCAAGGAGATTCTTCAGCAAAACAATCCCGAAGTCACACCTATTCGAACCGCCTTCCAGAACGCCACGCCAGAACAAGCCGCCACGCTGAACAAAATCTGTGACTATCTCGAGCCCATGAATTACTGCCAGGCACTAGCAGAACGAGTCCGTGCAGGACGCATCAAGATGTACAATGCAGAATTGGACACTCTGGTGCCACCTGCCCGCTCGAATGCCCTGGCCACTGGCCTAGGGCTTACAACAGGCGTGAATCACTTCATCCTCCCGCAGCTTGACCACTACACCGCCATTGCAGCGATGCCAAAGGTACTTGATGAAGTATTGCCTTTCTTCACATCTGCACAACCAACTGCACAGGATACCACTACAAAAGTCGATGACGCAACGGCCCCACTCCGCGGATTAGCAAACACCATTCAGCAGTTGATTGTTGGACCACCAGCAAATGGACGTGTATCGCGGCTTGCCGTGCGTTTCAGTATCAGCGAAAACGAAAAGGTTAAACAGGCTGGAGCCGTAAAAATCGCCTTCGCACAGGAGAAATTCCTGCTCTCCATCTCAGAAGGCAAAGGACTGGAAGGCCTTCAGGATTTTACGATCGCAACGGGTGACGTTCCATGGTGCATTTCGCCCAATGGGGCTACATTTACAGGCGAAAACAAGCCTAACATATCAATTTCCAGTCTGATGCCCGAAAAGTTCCATCTCTATCGCAGGATGGGGACGGCAATGCTTGCACACACAGCGGCAACAGGTTCGTTGGATATGTTGGCAAAACTGTTGAAGATGAAATGGTCATTCGAAGGGCCCAATCGTCGTACATTCGTGGCGTCTGGCAATTCATGGAACATTTCCATCCAACTTGAAGAGTCTCGTGACGTGCCAGTCGCCATCCGCTATGCATCCAAAAACACGCAGGTCTCCATTGACTTCAGCCAATGGGAGATTGCCTCTGAGCCGCAGGCCAATGACTTCGCCGCGCCTCAAAATCAAACAGTCCACCATGTGGATTCCACAACGTTACTTCTAGCACTGAGGCAGGTTTTGCATTTTGCCTGGAGCCGACTAGTCGAGCCAATCCCCTCGCAAAATCCCCTATGCGACACCGAACGGGACGTATGGTTTGAGAAAGGTCTCCGAATCGAGCGTCCGAACCAATTTCCAGTACTCATATTTGCAGGAACTCCGGAGGAAATGGGGCGTCAGCACGGCAATCTCTGCCGTAAGGAAATCGCCCGCAGTTATGACTGCCTGAGGCTTGTGGCAGGTGGCTATCTTCTCATGAAAAACGAGTGGTTCTATGACACCATTCTAGAAGCCCAGCGTCGTTCCGAGAAAAACACACCAGAGCGTTTTCTGATTGAACTTGACGCCATGAGCGCGGCTGCAGGCATGACATCCGCGCAGGTACGTGATATAGGCTTCTTCCCTGAACTTTTCCACTGTTCAGGAATCGCTGCGCGCGGCAAGGCCACACCAGGCGGTCAGGTCGTCCATGCACGTGTATTAGACTATATGCGTGACATCGGCCTGCAGACCGCCGCACAAGTGCAAGTCTATATTCCAGACGGTTTCCTTCCCTAGATTTCCGTTGGCTTCACAGGATTCAACGGCACTTGTACTGGGATAGACGCTGCAGGCCTTGCGATGGGCGAGATAGGTGGTCGCGGCGAAGGCAACTGGGACGGCCTCCCGATGAGTTATCTGATGCGTCGCATCATGGAGGAATGCCGCACCGTTGCCGAGGCCAGGAAGATGATTGCAAACACGCCACTGACCTGCGAATACTACTATGTCCTGTCGGATAAAACAGGCGATGTGATGGCAGTCGAAACGCGCGCGGGCGAATCTCCAACTTTTTTGGCTGCTGGTGAAAAACACCCACTGCTCAAGGAGGCGTTCGAGGACATCGCATGGATCACTGCCCCCAGCCGACAGCCAGCCCTCTGTGAACGACTCCACCAATACTATGGAAAAATCGATGCCGAAACCATGAAGGAAATCATCAAGCGTCCCGTCGCAATGGCTTCAAATCTGCACGATGCAATCTTCCTTCCGCAATCGCTCGACCTCCATTTTGCATACGCCGATGACAAGCAACCTGGCTGCAACTGCACATATTACCACTTGAACCTTGCGGACCTGCTGGAATACTACCGCACGCACCTCCCTACTCCCTGACATGGCAGATGTGTCAGCTCTCTGTGCCGAAGAACAAGATGACGTTTTTAACGTTGTAATCGTAATAGGCGGATTATGAAAGCAGGTCTGCGTGGTGTGCGGAGATGGCGATGTCATCCGTCTCGTGGGGCGACAACGGACATCGTCGTTACCTCATAATTTGAAAACTGCCTGGTTTACGATATATTAGTAGTTAACGTTATCTTATAACATGCAGGGAAATACTATGAACGACAGCGTCAAGACTATACCATACGGGGTAAGCGACTTCGAGAACATGCGGTTGCTCAACGGATACTATGTTGACAACACTTGGGGCATCCCGCTTCTGGAGGCACTGCCGTACCAGCTTTTCCTGCGTCCGCGCCGTTTCGGCAAGAGCCTGCTCTTGAGCATCCTCCACTACTACTATGACGTGAAAGAAGCCGACCGCTTCGACGAACTTTTCGGCGGCACGTGGATTCACGAGAACCCCACGAAGGCAAGAGGAAAATACCTTATCCTCCATCTCGACTTCTCGGAGGTGAGCGGTGAATCCGTTGAGGAAATGCAGCTTAGTTTTGAGACGAAATGCAAGATAGCCATCGATGCCTTCCGTGAAGGTTATAAAGATTTTATCCCAGCGGTTGCACAGAAGGAAATGGCAAAACAGACATTCTTTATGGATGCATTGAGTGTCCTGACTTCCAACCAGGAGTTCGCTTCCAAGCATAAAATTTTCATTCTGATAGACGAGTACGACAACTTCAGCAACCGTCTGCTTGCACAGACAGGAGAGGAGGCGTACCGTGAACTCTGCCATGGGACGGGCTTCTTCAAGAGATTCTTTGCGCTACTGAAGGCAAAAAACAAGGTCATCCAGCGCATCCTGCTGACGGGCATCTCCCCCATGACGCTGGACGATGTCACAAGCGGTTTCAACATCGCAGAGAACATATCACAAAGTCCTAAGTTTGCCACCCTCTGTGGCTTCACCCACAGGCAGATACACGAAATGCTGGAC
>JAEEGH010031789.1_pt1 | contig 10175 bp, 10 predicted proteins | sample 9134181 | NCBI WGS metagenome assembly JAEEGH01 (sample SAMN16246544, study PRJNA631951) | gut metagenome | biome: gut microbiome; feature: rumen; material: DP-attached | host: Bos | place: Iran: Karaj | collected 2018-10 | reverse complement strand
AACCAACAATCGTGGTTTCTGCATCTATCTCGATGCCCGCACGGATGGCTTTACAATTGAAAACAATACGACAGAAGGACGCCTGATTCGTCGCGACGAAATAGGCGATAATCACCCTGGTCCAAATATCATCTTCAAACAATGAAACAAACCAATTATCACCTCTTCGACTTCATGGACTTCGACCCAACCCTACAGAAGGACGAAGCCCTTTGGAAGGCATACGCCCCATCGAAGATAACAGAAAAGGATGGCGACATCATTATCACCATCCCCTATCAGAAGCAACTTCATCAAGAAGACATGGCTCCCGACCTTGAAGCCAAGCAGCAGAGCTACGACCTCGTCATCCGCGCCTACGAACCTAATATTATCCGTCTTTTTACGACGATGGCTGGCGATGAGATGTTAGAGAGCAACGAAATGCTCCAGTTCGCTCCAGAGGTCAAACGCCTGGCTCTCCATTATGTGAGTGGCAATGTCATCGCCACCAACGGTAAGATCCTCGCCACCATCGATATCAGCGAGCCTGTTCTCGATCATTGGAGCGACCTGCTACCAGCGCCCCAGCCGGCACCCTTCATCACCTTCTATCCTGATGGCGACCCCTCAAAACCTGTTGCCCTCAGCGATGACCATTTCTCGCCGCCCCGCTATGATGCACTGCCCCTCGGTTTCTGTTCAGTCAGTCGTTGTGGCACAGCGACAAACTCCACGGAGCGCGCCACCATTTCCTTCCGCAGCGAGCCTGATGAATGCTTCGTGGGCACAGGCGAGCGCTTCCGCAAAATGGACCTCAGCGGACAGACGTTCCAACTGAAGAACCAAGACGGCCAAGGTGTGAACAACCGTCGTTGCTATAAGAACATCCCCTTCTACCTCTCTAATCGTATGTATGGTGCATTCTTCCATACCTCCGACTACTGCAAACTCTCGCTGGCCGACCACTCTACCCGTAGTGTGCAGTTCCTCAATGATCACGCTACCCTTGACGTCTTTCTCATTGGAGGCCAATCACCTGAGGAGATTCTTCGTGGCTATCGCATGCTAACTGGCTTCCCCTCAATGCCGCCACTTTGGAGCTTTGGCATCTGGATGAGTCGCATGACCTATTTCTCTGCCGATGAAGTAGAAGAAATCTGCGACCGTCTGCGAAGCGAGCATTACCCTTGCGATGTGATTCATCTCGATACGGGCTGGTTCCGTACCGATTGGCTCTGCGAATGGAAGTTCAATCCTGAGCGATTCCCAGAACCGCAAGCATTTATCGAGCGTCTTGCCAAGAAGGGCTTTAAGATTTCCCTCTGGCAACTGCCCTACATCGCTGCTGGAGCCGAACAGATCACAGAGGCAAAGGCCAACCATTACATCAGCCAACCTGGACAATCCGGCGAATCTGATGATTCCGGAGATTCCGGCAGCTCAAATTTCTCCACTCTCGATTATGCCGGCACCATCGACTTCACCTACGACAAAGCCACCGATTGGTACAAGAACGCCCTCCTCAAACCCCTGCTCAAGATGGGCATCAAATGCATCAAGACCGACTTTGGCGAGAACATTCACATGAACCATCGTTATCATGCCTCGACACCTGAACGCCTCAACAACCTCTATGCCTTGCTCTATCAGAAAGCCGCATACGAAGTGACCAAAGAAGTAACGGGTGATGGTATCATCTGGGCTCGTGCTGCCTGGGCTGGCGCACAGCGTTATCCCCTTCACTGGGGAGGCGACTCAGAATCTTCTTGGGCGGGTATGGCGGGCTCCCTCAAGGGCGGCCTTCACTTCGGACTCTCCGGATTTGCTTTCTGGAGTCACGATGTGCCAGGTTTCCATTCGACGCCTAATTTCATGAATTCTCCCCTCGACGAAAAGGTCTACGTGCGTTGGACGCAGTTTGGTGTCTTTACCTCTCACATCCGCTATCATGGCACTTGCAAACGCGAGCCTTGGCACTATCCTTCTATCGCTCCGATTGTGAAACGCTGGTGGAAACTGCGCTATCGTCTCATACCTTATATCGTAGAACAATCGAAGAAGGCCTGCAATAGCGGATTCCCATTGATTCAGGCCCTGCTGATCCGTCATCCCGATGACCATCAGGTATGGCATATCGACGATGAATACTATTTCGGACAGGAGTTCTTGGTCTGTCCCGTCATGAACAGCGAGAACCGTCGCGACATCTATCTGCCCGAAGGTCTGTGGATCAACTTCTTCACAGGTGAACGGCTCGAAGGCAACAGGTGGTATTATAATGTTGAGGTTCCCCTCGACGAAATGCCTGTCTTCGTACGTCCAGGCGCCCATATCCCTCTCTATCCCGATGAGGTCGATTCTACTGACGACATGGATCTCTCGAAGACCATCCGTTTTAGCATCACCAGGGACTTCAAAGGTCTGAAATCTACCATCTATAATCTATAGTCAAAACCCTACAGTCAAAAATGAATACCCATTACATGCAGAGCCTCGACTGGCTCATCCTCGCCGTCTATTTCGCCATCCTTTTAGCCATTGGCATCTGGGCCAGTACAAAACGCAAGAAGGAGGGTTCGCTCTTCCTCGCAGAACGCTCCCTGCGCTGGCATCACATCGGCTTCTCCATGTGGGGCACAAACGTGGGGCCATCGATGTTGATTGCCTCGGCCTCAGCAGGATTCACCACGGGTATCGTCTCTGGCAATTATGCCTGGTATGCCTTTGTGTTCATCGGCATGCTGGCCTTCGTCTTCGCACCAAGATACTTAGGTTCGCATGTGCAGACACTGCCAGAGTTCATGGGGTTGCGATTCGGACAGTCTACGAGGAATATCCTCGCCTGGTATACCATTGTCACCATTATTATCTCCTGGCTTGCCCTCACGCTCTTTGCAGGAGGCATTTTGATCCGTCAGGTTTTCGATATCCCCATGTGGATGTCGGCTTTAGTGCTGTTAGTGATTTCGGCTTTCTTCACGATGCTTGGCGGACTGAAGGCGGTGGCCTATACCAATGTCTACCAGATGTCGCTGCTCATTATCGTATCGGCTGTCCTCACCATCGTTGGTATCAACCACGTAGGTGGTATCTCTGCGTTGGTGGATAAAGTGCCAAGTGATTACTGGATACTTTTTAAGCCCAATAGCGACGAAGCCTTTCCTTGGCTGCCGATTGTCTTAGGCTATCCTGTGATGGGCGTCTGGTTCTGGTGTACGGATCAAAGCATGGTGCAGCCGGTATTAGCAGCGAAGGATCTGCGTGAGGGACAGCTTGGCACCAACTTCACGGGCTGGCTGAAGATTCTCGATGTGCCTCTGTATATCCTGCCTGGTGTCATCTGCTTCGCCCTATTCCCTACCCTCGACAATCCTGACGAGGCTTATCTCACGATGGTGGAGAATCTCTTCCCTGTGGGAATGGTCGGACTGGTGTTTGCTGTTCTCACCGCCTGTCTGGTCTCAACCATCGGCTCTGCCCTGAATGCTCTGAGTACCATCTTCACGATGGATATCTACGTGAAGAAGTTCCGTCCTGATGCCTCGCAGCGACACATCAATTATGTAGGGCGTATCGTTACGGTGGTAGGCTCTGTCTTGGCGATTGTGCTTACTGTAGCTATCGATAGCATCAAAGGCCTCAACCTCTTCAATATCTTCCAAAGCGTGCTGAGTTTCATCGCTCCTCCGATGACGGCCGTTTTCCTCTTAGGTGTCTTTTGGTCTCGTGCTACCACCCGGGCAGCAAACCTCGTCCTCACCGCAGGCACAGCCTTCTGTCTCATCGTGGGCATCCTCTATCTGTGGGGGCCGCAATCTGACCTCTGGCCACACTTCATGATGCTGTCGTTCCTGCTGTGCCTCATACTGATTATAGCAATGATAGGCATATCTATGATTGACAAACAACCATCTGTCAGACAGGCAGTGACAACCCTTGAAGGACAGCATCATCTGTCGCGACTGGTGGTAACCTTATGGCTATTGCTTGCAGCCGTGATGATAGGTCTTTACATCTTCTTCAATTGACGCCAATGGCCTGGAAACTGAAATATCGTTGTAAAGTCTGTGGTTATGAAGCTGAGGTCTACGAGGGTCGTGGCCTTTTCCGCCAGCAGATTACCCCCATGAGCTGTCCTGACTGCAAGACCATTCAAAACATCGTGGTTGGGGGCATCATTGCCGATGTAGCGCCTTCCTATCGGAGCGAAGTAGGCCGTCTCTGCCTGAACTGCGGCAGCGACAACATCCGCATCTGGGACAAGAAGACCTGTCCCAAGTGCCAAGGAACGATGGAAGCGACAGGTGAGAAAGAGTTCTGGACTTGAATGTCACATCGGGGTCAGGATACTTTGTGACATTATGCTCTCCTGATAATTGAGAACCCGATGCCCGTCATCCGCTCCAATTGCCTGATGCTCGCACCAAAATCCTTGGCAGACCTTAAAATCTCTTCGCGACGGTCTTTGCTGAGCAACTGGATATCAGCAGGTGTTCTCAGTCCGTATGTATCCAACAGGTATTCCCTTACCTCGTCATCGCCAGCAAAGCAATTGCTTTTGTCGTAATCGAGTATGCGAACATTCTTTGCCAATGGCTCATTCTGGTGAATATATCGGAGTAGGGTGAAGAAATAAGCTGCATCGTTGACGGGTTCGCTTTTGAATCTGTCCTGAAATAAATGTCCGCATCGCTCATGCTTCTTATTGAAATAGAGTGCGTATGCGGCTGAGATGCGCTTGACGACAGACGACAAGTCTTCAGATTCTTCCTTGATAAGAAGATGGACGTGGTTTGGCATAAGACAATATGCATAAAACGAACAACGGGGCGGCTGTGGACAATTCAACTCGTCTTTCGGATTTGCAAACTGTCCGAGCAATTCCTGGAATCTTGAGTAATCACTTGGCTGCTCGAAGATAATCTGATGATTCACGCCTCTCATCATGACGTGATAAATACCTGTTTCACTTTTGGTTCTGAGTGTTCTTGCCATATTATTATATTTTTTGATTAACTGCTGCAAAGGTATAAAAATATTGTGAATCAGCCAAACAATTCACGCAAAAACTAATCTCAAAAGCCTAAAAAAATAGAAATGTCACAAAGTATCCTCGATGTGACATTAGTCTCGGAGAAAAAGAAATAAGTCTGAAAGTATTGAAAATTATTCCGAGAGTATTGATGATTACTTTCGGAGTAATTGACGTATCATATATTGGAAAAAGAAACCGGCACGTGAGTGCCGGGAAAGAGTTCTCTTCTTTTCAGATTTGCAAGTTAATCATCTCTTTTTCCGTGTCTATACATTAGATAGAGATCTAGTGCAATACCCGGTACTGCAAACCACGACTAAAAGAAGCTTAGCAAGGTAAGCGAAATAGATGTGAGACCTACAACGATTGGATTATCTGCCAATCTACCAATAGACAGAGCTTTCTTTTTCAACTCTGTCTAAATTACTCTGAATAATAGCTTTTTATTAATCATTTTACTTAGATGTATTATGCTAATGTGATACCCCGGAGCCCTATCGGGCAATTAGCTTATTAATTTTGGCTCTTAGTCACCTGGCAGCTTCCTACTCTCCCGCATATCTTTGCAGTACCATCGGCGTAAGCGGGCTTAACTTCTCTGTTCGGAATGGGAAGAGGTGTCCTCCGCCACAATAGCCACCACCGTCTTATACTATTTTATTTCTAGTCAATAACAATATCCTTACGACCTTTTAATGCTTCTCGAATCCTATCCTGTTCTTCTGAAGTCAGTGACGATGTTTCAAAACTTTCCGAGAAAATGCGATAGGCATCTTCGTCCAAATGGCCTCTAACTGAAACGACTTTGTTATCAAGATGAATATTCATCTGATTTCCTTTTAGGTCAAACTTAATGCCACTCATGAATCCTTATTTTATTAGTACTTTCTTACCATTTATGATGTAGATTCCTTTCGAAGGTTTGTTCACATGATATCCATGAAGGTCATAGTACCTTTCTTCAGCTTTGATCTCGTCTTTAATATTGATAACACCTGTTGGTTTAGGGTCGTTATCTGTCAAAGCGACTATGTTTTTAAAATCTTTCCAATACTTTGCTTTTTTATACAAATCAATACTCTTAGCTGGCACATGGAGTGTCGCAGTCTCCCTAATGTTGAAGTCAAAACCACATGAAGACGGAGTTGACTCAACATAACAAAATATATCTTTAACATTATCACAATTTTGGAAAGCAAAACCATATATATCTTTTGCACCAGATCCGATAACAACGGTAGTAAGACCAGAACACTCAAGAAATGCATAAGATCCGATTTTTGTCACACTATTAGGGATAGAAACTGAGGTTAGACTTGTACAATCTTGGAAAGAGCCTAATCCAATTGTCTCTACACCGTTTTCGATGATAAAAGAGGAAAGATTTCTACAACCTCCAAATGCCCCTTGTCCAATTCTTTTCACGCTATTAGGAATGACAATATGGGTTAGATTATTTAGATTCGAGAAAGCATACCCTTCAATAGACGTTACATTATGGGGAATAATTACTGTAGTAAGACCAACACAATTGCAAAAAGAATGTTCCCCTATAGTATCTACACTATTAGGGATAGTGTAACTTTTTTCGGACTTTCCGGCAGGGTAGCCTATAAGCGTTGTCATGTCTTTGTTAAACAATACTCCAAAAACAGAACAGAAGTAAGGGTTATCAGAATTAACCTTAAATTCTGAAAGACTAATGCACTCATCGAATGCTCTTTTTCCAATAGAAGTCAAACCGATTCCAATAGAAACGTTTTTTAAACCCTTACACTCAAAAAAGGCATAGTTACCGATAGACGTAACGCTATTAGGTATACTTATATTGATAAGTTTTTCACAGTAAGCAAATGTATATGTACCAATAGATCTTAAATTATTAGACAATGTTACAGAAGTTAAACTACTACATTGATAAAAAGTAGAACCTTCTAAATTTGTTACACTATTCGGAATGATTATTGAAGTTAAACTTTCGCATTTTTCGAAAGCATAACCACCTATACTTTTTACACTATTAGGAATAGTCACAGAGGTCAGACTCCTACAGTAGGAGAAAGCACAGAATCCTATTCCCTCTAAACTATTTCCTAAAATCAAACGAGAAAGGCTATAACAATGGTCAAAAGCCCATTTCCCAATGTATGTAACACTATTAGGTATGGTAACAGAGGTAATGCTACTGCTTTCGAAAGCCCTTTCGGCAATAGATTTTACTTCGTACTTTCCCTTATATTCAATATATTGAGGAATAACAACGTTACCATTACCATTATAGTCATCAGAAAGACCACACACAGTAGCACTGCCATTGTAAATCTCATATCTTACGCCGTCGATAGTTACAGCAATTGCGCTTAGAACTACGAATACATGTACAAATAACAAAAGTAAGAATCTCCTTTTCATATTTCTATGCTTTTTATTGTTGAACACTTCTACATTTCATAATTTAATAACCTGTTAATTTTTCTGATTTCTTCTTCCAAACCTGCTGCATATCGTTCTGAAGAGATATATTCCACATTGCAGATGCTTGTGTCATACCGGGGGCAGGATAATTTGTGACTGTCACGAAGTGTTCTGACCCTGTATGACATGTCTTGGTTTCCAGTATGTTGGCATGAAATGTATTCATCTTGTTAATAATTGTAATCCGTGTGCAAATATAAAAATTAATTTGGAAATAAACAAGAAAAAGACAGAAAACTTGCGATAATCAGAATTATTGCGTATCTTTGCAAATCAACAATTGAATACGAATATGGAAGAGAAAGAACTGAAAGCGAAAAATATACCAATGGGATATCCATTATGTTTTAACGAAGAATGTGCAGAGAAGGGAAAGTGCATGCATTATCAGGCCAGGCTGCTGATGCCTGAGGGTCGTTATTATGGTTCGGCGGTTTTTCCATTAGCATGGAAAGATGGTAAGTGCAAATGCTTCCGTGAGAAGAAGCTGGTGAATAAGGCTTGGGGGTTCACGAAGATCTATGATAATGTTCCCCAAAGACAAAAGGCTGAGGCTCGTGCGTGTGTACATTCTTTTTTTGGTCGAGGCAATGGCCCATATTATAGGGTTCATCATGGTGAAAACAAGCTTTCACCAAAAGAGCAGGAAGAGATTTTGAAGATCCTTGCTAAGTTTGGAAGCACGGAGGGTATCCAATTCGACCACTACATTACGGATTGGGACTTCGACTATTAACAAGCGAACATCATGACTGCCTAGCTGGCTTTTTGTCAGCCTACGGCTCGCTATTTATTCCCACACTGGGAACGTTTTATTCCCACCGTGGGAACATTTCATTCCCAGTGTGGGAATAATTGTTGCTCTTAAAGGGAACAATCCGGCACCTTCTTATCAATGGATAAACGGCTCTTTATCATCGAGGCGATGGTCTTATTTCAAAATAAGAGGCTTCAGAAAAGCCTATATACACTCCACCCAATCACTTGTAACATCGATAAACACAAGGACTGCGCTGGGTTGGGTGTTGGCTCAGCACTCACCCCAAGACCTAACCAAACACTCACCCTAATACCCACCCTTTCGCTCATTTTGTCCATTTTTCAAAATCAACACCTCGAAAAGTGTTAAAAAACAACCTTGTCGTGCCTATTTTGAGGAAAAACTTGCAAACCGCATTTTTATTTTGTATCTTTGCACCTTGAAAGGCGTGACGCTGTGAGAGACACTTACAAGCCAATCTAGCCTTAACTACTAAAAATTCTTTTTCCTATGAGTAAGGAACTGACCATTCACGGTGAGGCTCTTGGAGCTTCACAGCAGGGAACGCTCGCAGTAGAGCAATTCCTGAAAGACAATTACCTATTCCGCTTCAACGAACTGAGCGGGAAGGTAGAGTGTGTAACCCTGCCGTCTGACGATAAGCCCGTCTGGCAAGTGCTGACTCAAAAGGCGCTGAACTCCATCATCATCCGCGCCAAGCGTGAGCAGATCTGCGAGAAGGGCAGTCCAAAGACGGACATCGTCGAGCTGGTGCAGTCTGACGAGGTCGAGACGTTCAATCCCATCCAGGATTATCTCTCGCATCTGCCACAATGGGACGGACAGAACCATGTGGCCCGTCTCTTCGGGCGTTTGCCTGGCGTGAGCACAGAACAGTTGGAGTTTCTATCCGTCTGGATCCGCTCGGCTGTGGCTCACTGGCTTCAGATGGACACGCTTCATGGCAATGAGTGCGTGCCCACGCTGATTGGTGCTCAGGGCTGCGGAAAGTCCACCTTCGTGGCCCGCCTGCTGCCTGCAGAACTTCGTGTGTACTTCTTGGATCATCTGAACCTCTCGAACAAGTTCGATAAGGAGATGGCCTTGACGAACAATCTGATTGTCAACCTCGACGAGTTGGATGCCATCCGTCCATCTCAGCATGCGGCTCTGAAGCAGACGCTCTCCAAAAGTAAGGTGAACGGACGCCCCATCTATGGTGCCTCGCAGGATGACCGTCCTCGCTATGCCTCGTTTGTGGCGACGACCAACAATCCTCATCCGTATGAAGAGCGGTGAGATTGTGAACCTGATCCGTCGTGAGTATCCTTCAATCAAGGACAATCACAGCACGAAGATTCATCTGGGAATGGCGATGAAGGAACTTGGCTTCGAAGGTAAGACGCACGGAAACCAGACGTATTACAAGGTGATTCCACTCAAGGCAGCCTAAACCTGAGGGGTGGGTGTTTGGTGGAGTGTTGGGTGTAGTGTTGGGGTGAGTGTTCAAGCAACACCCACCCCTTCGGTTTACTCTTGTATAAAGGTTCTTCGAGCATTCAAGGTGGGTGTTCCATAACAACATGTCACAAAGTTTCCTGACCCCGATGTGACATAACGAAAGAACCGTCCCTCTGTTACATCGGGGGATTTTTTGTGCTAAAAGCAAAAAAAACAGAAGATTATGTAGGTGTTTTAAGGATTTTTTGTATCTTTGTAGCGTGTTTTTGACACTGAGACCCCAAAACGAGAATATTAACAACTAAAAATATAAAACAATATGAAAGCTAAAATTTCAATGACATGGGCTGTGGCTTTTGCAGCAGTGGTCAGTGGTCTGACTTCGTGTGGCCTTGACTTGCCCAAGGAGGTCCAGACATCGTTTGAGACAATGACAGTGGAGAAAAAAGACATTACGGTGCC
>JAEEGH010031788.1_pt1 | contig 10176 bp, 11 predicted proteins | sample 9134181 | NCBI WGS metagenome assembly JAEEGH01 (sample SAMN16246544, study PRJNA631951) | gut metagenome | biome: gut microbiome; feature: rumen; material: DP-attached | host: Bos | place: Iran: Karaj | collected 2018-10 | reverse complement strand
CTTTTTGAAAGGCAAGTTCTGATTTGTGAAAGGAATATGATAATCTCTGTTGTTACAATAAACTATAACAATGCCGATGGCTTGCGGCGTACGATAGAGAGTGTCGCGTGCCAGACATCCCGTGATTACGAATTTGTTGTCATTGACGGTGGAAGCACTGATGGCAGTGTGGATGTTATTAAGGAATATGCTTCAAAGATAGACTATTGGGAGAGTGAGCCCGATGGCGGTATCTATCCGGCAATGAACAAAGGCGTAAAGGCAGCGCATGGCGAATACTGCATTTTTATGAACTCTGGGGATGAGTTCTATTCAAAGGATGTCATTGAAAATGCTGTTAAACAAGGACTGAGAGAAGATATCGTATGTGGCGACATCTGTTTTGGTGAAAGCAATCTTTCACCAAACCCGGATAAGGTCACAATGCGAACATTCTATAAAAGCACATTGTATCATCAGGCCAGCTTTATCAAGACCCAGCTGCTGAGGGAACACCCCTACGACGAGACGATGCGTAGTGCTGCCGACTGGAAGTTCTTTATGCATGAGTTGGTATATCGGAATGCATCATACAGGCATATTCCCATAGTGATTGCTCGTTTTGAGGGTGGTGGTATCAGTATGACAAACAGCGAAATATCCCGTAAGGAAGTTCGGACGGAGTTAGAGAAGTGCCTTCCAGAACGAATTCTGGCAGACTATGAGGATTATGTCTTTGGCTGCACCCCATATAGGAAAATGTTTACGACAGTGGAGCAGATACCGCCTGTTCGCGAAATAGTGTATCGTGTGAACGTACTCCTGCTGAAAGTGCTGAACTTGTGGCTTAGGAGTGAATGGATTAATAAACTGAAGTTCGGAAATGGAGAATAATAAGAAACTTTCCATCATAACCATCAATTACAACAATCGGGATGGTCTGAGAAAGACAATAGAAAGTGTTGTCAGTCAGACTTTTCTGGAATTTGAGTATGTTGTTATTGATGGTGGCAGTACTGACGGAAGTGTAGAGGTTGTCAAACAATATGCCGACAGGATAGACTACTGGGTCAGTGAGCGTGACAAGGGCATTTACAATGCAATGAATAAGGGAGCCTTTGCTGCCCATGGTGAGTATCTGCTGTTTTTGAATTCCGGCGATGCCTTGTGCGAAAAGAATGTTTTAACAGTAGTCTTTACTCATTCGTTTACAGCAGATGTGGTATGTGGAAATATCATCAATGACAGAGGTGGCTCAATGGAAGCACCAGAAGAGGTAACGATGGAATATTTCCTTCTTGGCTGTTTGCCTCATCCATCGTCTTTCGTCAAAAGATTATTGTTTGATGTCCATCCTTACGATGAGAGATTTAAAATAGCTGGCGACTGGGAGTTTTTCATGTATCATTTGATTGCTCACAATGTGACTTATCAGCATATCAATGTCAATGTAACGCTTTTTGACACAACAGGAATCAGCTGCTCGACAAATAAAGACCAGCACGATGCAGAATTGAGAAAAGAGGCAATCGCCCGAATTCTTCCTCCAAGAGTGGCAGAAGATTTTTCTGTCTTTATGGGAAAGAGAGATGATTACAACCGGCTGTTTTATACGGTCGGAAAGTCTCAACTGAAGAAATGGGTATATGTGGTTGTGGTATTGCTTTTGAAAGCAGTTATGCTGAACAGAGGGTGGATTAGACAATTTCAATTAAAATTGAAGTAGAGATGAAAATATACTATTATTGGTTAGATACTTATAGATTTATGTCGGCATTTTTAGTGGTGTTGACGCATACAAGGTTTTGGTTTTTTCAGCCATACGGATTGCTGGAAGATGATAGCAAAAACGTTTTCACTCAGGTTTTGTTTTTTTTGTCATCTTTGGGACGAGATGCTGTCGTCGCCTTTTTTATCTTGAGTGGCTTCCTTGTTGGTGGACGTACTATAGAAAAACTGGCTTTAGGGGAGCGAGTTTCGCCAACATCATTTGCCGCATCTCGAATCGTGAGGATAATCGTACCTTTGGCAGCAGTTTTATTGATAAATGCATTATTCAATGTCATTCAGGGCAATCCAAATGACGGGTGGCGTATATTAGGCAATTTGTTATGCCTACAAGGGGCATTCGTTAACCCAGAACCAGGTATTGGAGTGCTATGGACAATGTCATATATTGTATGGTTTTATGTGCTCATTTGGTCGTTTGTGCTTATGGCACAGAAAAAGACATCTACTATTTGGGGCGGAATTACAACACTTACTATTGCTTTATGGGTTTTTGCCCACATGGGTAGTTCCTTTTTTTATGTATTGCAGGTCTCATGCGGAATCCTATCCTATTTCCTTTCTAAGAGAAATTTTGAGAAATGGGTATTGTGGAGTAGTATTGTTGCCGCTATTATGGTAGCAGCACTATGTCGGCTATCCAGCGAGTCCCTTTCTTTTCAGACACTTCCGTTAGATAATTTGTTAGTTCAGTCGCTCCAAACAATATCTTATGCTGTCGTTATTGGTTTAAGCGTTCAGCATGTTCCACAGTCCCCACAGGCAGTGTGGATAGAGAAAACGATGTCGAAATTGTCAAAGTTCTCATATTCACTTTACTTAGTACATCTCCCTATAGTTATGATGATGGTCTATCTTGGTGTAGAGCGCTTGCCTTATGTGAATTTATTCTCTTTGTCGTTATATGTAGGAGGTGTATTGATTTGTATGGTCAGTGCATGGTTAATATATGTCCTGATTGAGAATCCATCAAATAAGTTGAAAGTTAAAATTTTAAACAAAATAGAAAAATAGTTTTCTTATCAAGTGGATTATTGCAAATTGTTTATTTACAAGGTATATTCCTTGTTTTTCTGCCTGCGTTTTCTTCCATTTCACCAGGCGATACGTATTCCAGTGCTGATTCATCCTTCAGTGAAAATCGGTAGAATGTATCGCGGGGCTATTTGTTTTAATGGAGTGATTAAATCTTCAATGCTGGTATTCGGATTTCCTGGAACATTAGGGCAGAGCTATTGCCGAAGCCTTATCTCAATAGAACAAGGAGGGAAACTGGTTTTATCCGAAAATGTGCAGATGGCTCGTGGTACACGTATAACTATTAATAGTCGTGGGGTTATGCGGATTGGACGGCATTTTTGGTGCAATGGTGACTGCTTCTTCAATTGTACTACCAATATCACACTTGGCGATAACAATATGTATGGCTGGAATATCAGCTTCAACACAACAGATGGGCATCATGTTTTTGATAATGGAGTGACGAAGCCAATGGAAGGAGACATCACTATTAGCAACCATGTCTGGATAGCTTCCCACTGCATTATTGGCAAGAATACCAGTATTGCAGATGACTGTGTAGTGGCTCAACACTCATTGGTTGGCAAGAGGTTTGAGCAATCGAAGTGTTTGATTGGTGGAATGCCAGCAAAAGTCATAAAAGATAATTTTACGTGGTCAGCATAATCTGTTTTTGATTGTTATGAATAGTGAATATCCTTTGAAGTTAAGCATTATTGTCCCTGTCTATAATGTCGAGAAATATTTGGAGCGGTGTGTTAATTCATTGCTTCATCAAGATATAGACAAGTCAGGATATGAGATTATATTAGTAAATGATGGCTCAACGGACAGGAGTTATGAAATTTCTGAGAAATTGAAGGCTGCCAATGAGAATATTGTGCTTTTGTCTCAAAAGAATCAAGGGCAAAGCGTTGCAAGGAACAAAGGTATAGATATAGCCCGAGGCAAATATATCATGTTTGTCGATTCTGACGATTATATTGAATGCAATGTTTTGGGAAGATTGGTAAAGATGTCTGATATCAACTCGCTGGATTTATACTTCTTCAAAAATGTTTATGATTGTGCAGATGGTCATCAAGAAGAAAGGAAAAGTCTTGGGTTTAAAGATAATGAGGTATATGACGGAGAGTATATAGTATTTCATGGAATGGAGATTTCTGTCATTTGGTTGAACATCTATTCAACAGAATTCTTACGTGGTTCTAAAGTTAGATTTTATGAAGGAATTGTTCATCAGGATGTAGAATTTGACTACAAACTGTATCCCTTGGCTAAACGTGTGATGTTCACTGATATGATAGTATATCATTATTGTGTATACGGTGAATCAACTATTCGTACTCAGAATCCTACAAAAATACGTAAAATTATAGAAAGTGACTTCCATGTATCCAGTAGCGTCCTCAGATGCTCTAAGAGTGATGTGTATTCAGATAAAATACGTCAATATTATGCACAAGTTGGCAGCTCTATTGCTGTATCTGCATTAATTCAACTGTGGCGAAGTACATATCTTGACTATCAGACGAAAGTGGATTGCTTAAATACGGCAAAGAGGCTGGGTGTCTATCCAATAAAAGGAAGAACTAATTCGTGGAAAACAACAATACTGTCACGTCTGCTGAATTGTGAGTGGTTGTATAGAAAAATGTTAAGATAGGCAATATTGTCTTTTATGATAATTGCGTACGTCATAGATTGTATGTATAACTCCGGGGGCATGGAGCGGGTGCTTTCTGTCTGTGCAAACAGTCTATGCCAAGAACCGGATGTGAGCACTCGGCTTTGCCGCTTTCATCAAGCGTAGCGACTGAAAGAATTTGTTACCAACGCCCATTGGTATTTGAATTATAGGTTTAATCAAATTTCGATGCCTCAGATGGTGAAAATCGCCCTAAATGGCTGTTTTATCTGGAAGTCAAAATTGTAATTTACAATTTTATTTTTAATTCGTACTTATGCAGCGAATAATACCTTGAAAGGGCAGAATCATTAGGAATAGTTCATGAAAATTATTAAAAACCAGCGCGATAAATGAAAAATATACATACATATGAGACCTGCGATGGTTCCGTTCAAAAACGCGGCGTCCCCGAAACTAACGGCAAGCGATTATATGCCTTTGATATTGCCAAAGGCATATTGATTCTATGCCTACTATTCTCACATTTTGGGGTGGCATGTGATAATGCTGGTATTGATATCTGCCAAGAGCACTTTGCTTGGATATATGGTTTTCTGCCATTGCTCACTAAATCCTATATGCAATGCTTCTTTTTCATTAGTGGCTATTGTTCCAACTTCGATGTGGATGCACGCACATTTTTTCGCAAGCAACTGAAAGGATTGGTATTACCTGCTGTCATTTTCGGCTCGTTGCTTGGTTTGTATAACCACTTTGTTTTTCAATGGAATCTCACCATTGTGACGTTTTGGTTCCTTCATGCGTTGCTATTCGCCAAAATAGTTTGCTACTTTTTGCATAAGTATGTTCCCGACTATAGAATCAATCTCTTACTAACGGCCATTCTCCTTCTTGTAGCAATAGCAGTTAACCGTTACGACATCGGATCGAATGTGTTGTCTGTCAATCAGTGTCTGGCATCATGTTTCTTTGTTATGCTTGGACTGGTGATGAAAAATCTGGGAGGGGCAAAATCAGTGTTGTTAAAGTATAGTTGGATGGTTTATGTCGTGTTTTTCCTTATTGTATATGTCCTTCATCTCCAGTTTTCTTTGCCGTATATTACAGGCGTTTTTGAGAAATACGAGCTCTATATGTTTCCTCTTTTGGTATTCATTCCATTTGTTAGTATCTTTACATTGCTGCGCTTTTGCCAAATGTTGGGACGGTGTCGCTGGTTGGAATATTTGGGAAGAAACTCGTTGGTGGTCTATTGCCTTCACATGATTCCGCTTGTTTGGCTCATTAAGTTGACGTTTCAATGGTTTAGACCAGAAAACCGTTTTCAAGGATCATTATTCATGTTATTTATCATAGCAATTGAAGTATTGGTCATGTTTGCGGTAATAAGCCTCTTCAACAAGAAACCTTTGAAATACGTTTTGGGATAGTTTTAGATATATTGTTGTAGTTAATTTGTTATTGTATGAATCCAATATAGAATTGGCATAAATCCGAGAATATTTTGAAACAATTTTAATCAGCCTGACTTTTTATATTGGGTTCAATTAGTGAGATTCACAGGAATGATTCAAATAGCATATATCATAGAGGTGATGTATAATTCCGGGGGCATGGAGCGGGTGCTTTCTGTCTGCGCAAACAGTCTATGCCAAGATTTGGATGTGAGCATCGTCACCCTATACCAAAAAGGTAGGCCGACCTATTTCCCGCTGGATAACAGAATTCATTGTTATGATTTGGGGCTGGAGGGTGTTGCCAACAGGACATTACTAAAGGAACGACTGACGGAGTTACTGATGAGCCACCACTTCGATATCGTCATCACGATGGGTGGCATGGATATGTATTATCTTCATTCCATCAAGGATGGTAGCAAGAAAGTATTTTGGTTTCACTTTGCTATTGATATTGCCAAAACGACATGGGCAGGACCGAATCCAACCGTATTGCAGAAAGTGAAGGCGCAGCTACAGACCTGGAAACGTATCCATCATGCAAAGAAATACGATAAAATCATTGTCATATCCAAGGCTGATCTTGGCAAATGGCAGGAATACACGAAGAAAGCCCAACTCATATACAATCCGATTACGATAGAGCATTCCAATGTATCGGACAGAAATTCGAAATTGGTCATCTCCGCCGGCAGATTAGATTACCAGAAAGGATATGACTATCTTATCCCGGCATGGAGCGCAGTCGCAAAAAAGCATCCTGACTGGCATTTGAATATCTATGGAGAAGGGGCATTAAGGGATTCTATTCAGAAACAGATTGACGAACTGAAACTGACAAATGTTATCACCCTATGTGGCAGGACATCGGATATTTCTGAGAAGTATGCGCAACATTCCATCTATGTCATGAGCTCACGGGCAGAAGGGCTTGGCTTGGTTCTATTAGAAGCTGCATCCTGTGGACTGCCTTTGATTGCATACGATTGTCCCTCGGGACCGAGTGAAATCATCGAGAACGGGAAGAACGGTCTGTTGGTTGGGCGCGTCGGAGACATTAAGGGGATGGCTGATGCTATTTGTACGATCATTGAGAATGAGGCGCTGAGAAACGAAATGGGAGAGAAGGCGCTCCAAATGGTGGAGAGGTTCTCCATCCAGAACATCAAAAAGGAGTGGATGGAGGTGCTTGCGGGGGTGTAAGGCCTTTTTAGTGTAGAGTGTAGAGTGTAGAGACAGTTCGTGAGTTTAGAGTTTTTAGACTACGAAAACGAACTATGAACTAAGAAGGAAGAAGATAAAAAAAGCCTCCCCGAAGGGAGGCTGGCGATTAGAGATTCTGATACTCGGTAAGAGCATCGAAGCAAGGACAGTCTTTGTGGACGTTGGGGAGGTCGCGGTGGCCGAGGATAGCAGCGTCAGGATAGTCCTGCTTCAGGCTGCGCAGCAGGGCGACAAGAGCGGCCTTCTGCGCGGGGGTGCGGGTGTCGGCAGGAGTGCCCGAGGCGTCTAAGCCTCCCTCGTAACAGACTCCTATGGAGTGCTGGTTGTAATGACGGGCATGGGCACCGGGGAGGTTCTCGTGGCGTGTCTGGTACATCTGGCCGTCGCGGGTGATGTAGTAGTGGTAGCCGGTGAAGCCGAAACGGGCCTGGTGGCAGGCGATGAGGGAGGTGACGGGGAATTTGCGGTTGCAGCGCGTCGCGCTGCAGTGAATTACTATTAAGTTAATGCTTCGCATAATTAGTTTAGAGTTTAGAGTTTAGAGTTTAGAGACAGTTTATTCAGTTGAGAGTGGAGAGTTTAGAGACTCTTCAGGAGAGTTGAGAGTTGAGAGTTGAGAGTTTAATGTTTAGAGACAGTACTTTAGTTGAGAGACTCATAGAGAGTTGAGAGTTTAGAGACTCTTCAGGAGAGTTGAGAGTTGAGAGTTTAGAGTTTAGAGACAGTTTATTCAGTTGAGAGTTGAGAGACTCTTCTTAAAGTTGAGAGTTGAGAGTTTAGAGTTTAATGTTTAAAGATAATTTATAAAGTTATGGAAGTATTTGGTTACAGAAAACTGATAGCTTATCAGAAAGCAAAAGAGGTGGTGAAACACACCTATCAACTACTGAAAAAGTTTCCTTCGCAGGAACGCTATGCTTTATGCGACCAACTCCAAAGAGCATCTGTTTCAATAACTTCTAATATAGCAGAAGGAATCAATCGATACTCCGTGAAAGACAAAACTCATTTTATCGAGATTGCCTATGGTTCTCTTATGGAGGTTTCTTCACAATTTGAAATTGCTGAAGACCTAGGCTACATCTCGTCAGAAGAACGTCTCAGCATAGATCAACTGATAGAAGAGGTTGCCCGCTTACTCTCAGGACTTCAAAAGTCCTTTAAAGTTGAGAGTTGAGAGACTCTTCTTAAAGTTTAGAGTGTAGAGTTTAGAGTTTAGAGACAGATTACAAGTTGAGAGTTTAGAGTGTAGAGTGTAGAGACAGTGCATTAGTGGGGAGTTCATCAGTTGACACTAGAGACTTTAAAACTTTGGACTTCAAGAACTGACTCTTAACTCTACACTCTCCACTCTCAACTATAAAGTACTAACCGCGGCAGGACTGGACGGCGAAGGTGGAGGCGACGGCAGTCAGGACGGTGATGATGAACTGAATGATTTTAGACCAAGTTTCTTTTTTCATTGCGATTTAAATTTAGTTGATAGTTGATAGTTGAGAGACTTATAGAGAGTTGAGAGTTTAGAGTTTAGTGTTTAGAGACAGTTCGTGAGTGGAGAGTTGAGAGTTTTTAGAGACTGTTCTTTTAGTGGAGAGTTCGAATGTTGAGACTTTAAAACTTCCAACTTGTCAACAGACTCTAAACTCTAAACTCTACACTTTCAACTCTTAAGTGAGAGGATTAGGGTTCGGTGGTGTCACTGCCGGTGGTGTCAGTGCCGGGGGTGCCGTCGGTGGAGGCGGGCTTCTTGCCGACATAGACGACACGCTTGAGGTTAGCCTTCAGGTCGAGACTCTTCGAGGTGAGCTCGCCAGTGGCACGGGCACGGAACTTGACGGTCTGGATGTTGCTCGAGACATTGAAGTCTTCCTCAGAGTCAGCACCGCCCTTGGCATTCTTGATGCCGACAGAGAAGATGGCGAGGTCGTTGACCTTGACGCTCTTGCCTTCGAGCATCAGCTCCTTGATACATGCCACCATGTCGGTGAGCAGACCTTTGATGACACCCTCGGAGAAGGGACTGTTGTGACTGGCCATGTGGTTGGCAAGACCTTCGAGATCGATGGTTTGCTCGATAACCGGATAGGCGTAGATCTTACCGTAGTAGTCGGACTTCCGGTTGTTGTTGGGTTGGAGTTTGTAAGAAATCATAAATTAAAATGTTTAGAGGTTAGAGATTACCGTTTACCGTTTACGGTTTACGGGATGATTCATACTTCGAAGTACAATGCAAAGGTACTACATTTACATAGGGGGAAGTATGCGTTGTGTGCGATGAGAGCGATTAATTTTAGTTTAGAGTTTAGAGTTTAGAGTTTAGAGACTCTTAGAGAGTTGAGAGTTTAGAGTGTAGAGTTGAGAGACAGTTCGTGAGTGGAAAGTTTTTAAGTCACACAGATCTCACAGATCTAAGGGATCTTTAGTTTAGAGTTCTTTAGACTACGAAAACGAAGACGAAAACGAAAAGTGATAACCGAGAGAATTGTTAATTATATATAATACAGTGCTACGAAGAATCAAAACTGTTGTGTATAATAAACAGTCTTGTTGTTTTTGCAAAAACTTTTAAAGACATGAAACAAAAACTGCTTGAAAGAATTGGTTATACGGAAAAAATAGGCAGGTTTTGATTAATACTGAAGGATTGAAGGATTGAAGGATTGAAGGAAGAACTAAGAACTAAGAACTCTTAAACTGACTCTACACTCTAAACTCTACACTCTAAACTAAAAATGATCTGTGTGAGATAAAGAAAAAGAGAGAGAAGTTTGGAGGTTACAAAAAAAAAGTATATTTTTGCACCAAGAAAATAAGAAAGGAAGAAAATGGGTACAATATTAGGTAGAACAAAAACAAAAATAAAAACCAGCGAGGGTGCTGTTCTTTATCGCCGTGTAACCACAGTCCGTATGCCTAATGGCAGACTGCGGTTCCCCGTGGACTATTACGATGCAACTCCTGGTACTGTAGAGGTTTCTGATAAGGAACTGGAAAGCCTCAGAAATCCGAGGTATAAACAAATCATGTGATTTGTTATGAACATGACCGACGGATACC
>JAEEGH010031785.1_pt1 | contig 10178 bp, 7 predicted proteins | sample 9134181 | NCBI WGS metagenome assembly JAEEGH01 (sample SAMN16246544, study PRJNA631951) | gut metagenome | biome: gut microbiome; feature: rumen; material: DP-attached | host: Bos | place: Iran: Karaj | collected 2018-10 | reverse complement strand
TATTAAAATCCGAAAAAAATATTTCTAATATCGCGAAGTATGATGCGATTGTAATATTAACGGATCACTCTTGCATAGATTATGCGGATGTTGTTAAAAAATCTAAACTTGTTTTTGATACAAGAAATGCAACAAATTTAATGAAATCATCAAAAATAGTAAGGATATAATTGGTGAATAAAGGGAAAAAATTATCAATTGTTTTGGTTACGAGAAATTCTAAATCCGTGTTATTTGATTGCCTTAAAGCATTGGATAATAACGACGAAATTACATCTTCGAAAAATTCTCAATGGATTATAGTTGATAATGACAGCACCGACGGTTCAATAGAAGAAGTTTTAAATTTATATCCGCAAACACAAGTTATAAAGAACAAAGAGAATTTAGGTTTCGCAAAAGCTGCAAACCAAGGTTTTAATGTATCCGAAACAGATTTTATTCTTTATATAAATACCGATACGGAAATTAAAAAAAATTCAATATCAAAATTGTATGATAAAATAATTTCAGATAGAAGTATTGCGGTTATCGGACCGAGACTTTTAAGGAAAAATAATACTATTCAAAAATCGGTTTATCCGGAAGCAACTTTATATACAGAAATTTTTAAACCTATAGTAAAATTGTCCGTTTCAATAAAAGAAAATTTTTATAAAGCAGGTAAAAGTTACACTGTTAATTCGTTGCGAGGAGCTTGTTTTATAATAAATAAAGAGTATATGAAACAAGTCGGTGGTTTTGATGAAAGATATTTTTTTTATTTGGAAGAAACTGACTTGTTCAGGCAATTAAAATTGATCGGTAAAAAAATTTGTTATCTTCCGGAAAGTGAAGTTTATCATTACGGCGGTCTTGGAAGTGATGATAAAATGACATTCAACAAGAAAAAAATGTATAACGAATCACTTTTAAAATATTTTAATAAAAACAGAAATAAATTTGAAAATTTTATTATAAGGAAAATGATAAAAATAAAATGATATACGATTGTTTTACTTTTTTTAATGAATTCGACTTGTTGGAAATAAGATTAAATGAGTTGGATTCTGTTGTAGATAAATTTGTTTTGGTTGAGGCAACAAAAACTTTTTCTGGAAAAGATAAGCCTTTATACTTCAACGAAAACAAAAATAAGTTTAATAAATTTTTAAATAAAATAATTCATGTCATTGTAGATGAATATCCAAACCTTAGTGGTGATTGGGTTATTGAAAATCATCAAAGGAATGAAATATTAAAAGGTCTGATAAATTGTAAAGATGATGATGTTATATTGATATCAGATTGTGATGAGATACCTAGACCAAGTTCAATATTAGAAAACAAAGATAAATCTGGGTTGAAAATTCTTGAACAAGATATGTATTATTATTACTTTAATTTAAAAGCGTCATCTAAGTGGTTATCTGGTACAAGAATGCTTTTTTATAAAGATTTAAAAAATGGTTTTGATAATATTGAAAATTATAGTAAGACAGTTATTAAAGAGTTAAATATAGGAACTACTCCACAGAAGGTTAGACATGTTACACATGGAATATTGGTTAGAAATGCAGGATGGCATTTTACATATACCGGTGGGGTAGATATGATTGTAAAAAAAATAACTTCTTTTTCTCATTTCAGGGAAGTAACAAATATTGATAAAAATAAAATAGAGAAAGAAATAAGAACAGGTAATGCTCAATTTAATTCGGATATGTTTTTGATTCCCGTAAAAATAGATGATTCTTTCCCTAAATATATATATGAAAATAAACATAGGTATAATGATTTTATATTAGTTCAATCTTCGAAGGAAAAAATTATTTGTTTTATCAATGTAGTATTAAAGCAACCTAAATATGTATTAAAAAATTTTATATATTTTATTTTTGGAAGAGAAAACTTAAAGAAACTTGAACAAAATATAAAAAAATTATTTAGGAAGTAATCGTGTATCCTGAACTTTTTTCCATCGGTAATATCACAATATATACTTATGGCGTTCTTGTAGCACTGGGTTTTTTCATAGGTATGCAATATATTGTTAGATATTCAAAAAATATAGTAAACAAACAACAAGTATATGATTTTTTATTTTATGTGATTTTAATCGGTATTATAGGCGCAAGATTATTTTATGTGATGCTTGATTTACCGTATTATAAATCTAATCCTTTGGAAATTTTGCAAGTTTGGAAAGGCGGACTTGTATATTACGGCGGTTTTGTTGCAGTATTGATTTTTGCATTTTTTTATTGCAGATACAAAAAAATAAATATTATAAAACTTACAGATGTTTTTGCACCGGCTTTAGCATTGGGACATGCTTTCGGAAGAATAGGTTGTTTCTTTTCAGGATGTTGTTACGGAAAAAGCAGTGATTGTTTTTTAGCAATAGCGCATAAACATCCGACACAATTATATGAAGCTTTCGGTAATTTTATAATATTTTTTATGTTACATAACTTTCTAAAAAAATCTCATAAAGACGGATATGTTTTTGTTTTGTATATGATACTATATTCAGCTTTAAGATTTTTTGTTGAGTTTTTCAGAGGAGATGACAGGGGAATATTTTTTTTCGGGTTATCTCCGGCACAAAATATTTCTATAGTTATATTTGTTATAGCAGTGGTAATTTTGTTGTTTACAAAAAACGGGGCTAAAAATGAAAAATAAGTTTATTTGCGAAAAAGATACAAATGAAAGATTAGATTGTTTTATGAACAATTTACATAAAGAATATTCAAGAACATATTTTCAAAATATGATAAAAGACGGAAAATTGTTGGTGAACGGTAAAAAAGTTCATCCGAGTTATAAAGCAAAACAAAATGATAACATAGAATACAATATCGAAGATAATGTTGAAATTTCTTTAAAGCCGGAAAATATTCCTTTAAATATTGTTTATGAAGATGACGACATAATAGTTATAAATAAACAGGCAGATTTGGTTGTTCATCCTTCTTTCGGTCACGAAACGGGAACATTGCTTAATGCTTTGTTATATCATTTCAAAGGAAAATGCAGTCCGTTTATGGTTCACAGATTGGATAAAGATACAACAGGTGCAATAATTTTTGCAAAGAACGAAAAATCAAAAGTTTCCCTGTCGAAACAATTTCAAAAAAGAACAATACATAAAACTTATGTTACGGCAGTAACAGGAACTGTCGTTGAAGAGCAAGGAAGAATAGAAGCACCGTTGGGCCGTTCCATGCAGAACAGAAAAATTATAGAAGTTGGCCCTCTTGCAAAAAAAATGGCAATAACAGAATTTAAAGTTTTGTCCAGAAGCAGAGATGTTTCTTTGCTTGAAGTTCATATTATTACCGGAAGAACACACCAAATAAGAAGCCATATGAAATATATAGGACATCCTGTTTTGGGAGATGTTGATTACGGCGGCAGTGACCATTTAAAAGATATTAAATTTACAAGACAAATGTTACATTCTTACAGGGTTAGATTTACTCATCCTGTGACAAGTAAGGAAATGGAGTTTGTTGCTCCTTTACCGGAAGACATGAAAAGTTTGTTCAAAAATATAAAGTTATAATTGCTATGCTAAAAAATATAAAAAATTTCTTAAACACAAATATATTTTTCTTAATACTATTAATAATAGTAGTTTTTTCTTTGTACGGAAAATCAATTAATTTCGGCTTAACGGAATTGGACGATAGTGGTTTAATAACAAACAACATCGGTTTCATTTCCTACATAGAGAATATACCTAAATTGTTTACTATGTCACCATACTATAATAATTCTACATCGTATTATAGGCCTATGTTATCGGTATCGTTTGCAATAGAAGCTTTTTTCGTTAGAGATAATTTAAAACTATATCATGTAACTAATATTATTCTATTTGTTTTATCACTATATCTTTTTTATTTGTTTTGTATGGAGTTAAAACTTAATTCTATAATAACAAAGTTTGTGTTACTTGTAGTTGCAGTTCATCCTATGCTTACATCCATAGTAGTGTGGATACCGGGTAGAAATGACAGTTTGTTAACACTTTTTTTTATTGCATCCTTCGTTTTTTTTATAAGATACTTAAATACTCAAAAAATAAAATATGCTTTCTTTTTCGGTTTTTTCTTTATTCTTTCTCTTTTTACAAAGGAAACATTCTTATTGTTAATTCCTACATATTTTGTTTATTTGCTTTTTTACAAGAGAGACTTTTCAAAAAAGAAACTATTATTCCTTTTTACATCTTTAATTCCTTTTGTAATAATATTTTTTATATTAAGGAAAATTTCCATTGTTACCTTCGGTTACGAACATTATTTTTTAAAAATTAATATTATATTTGTTAACTTAGTTAAATATACATTTATGTTTTTCTATAACTTTTTCGTTCCCGAATATATTCCGATGATGCTGTTTAATGCCGGCTTAAGTTTAAAAATAATTATTTATAATTGTTTATTTACATTAATACTGATTTTCGTGTTGTATAAAAAAATATTACCTGTGAAAATATTTGTTTTTTCGATTCTAATTGTTTTCCTGTCTTTAGCACCTACTTTCTTACAAGAAGAAATTGTTTATTTGAATCATAGATTCTTTGTCTCCTCGATAGGTTTTGTGATTATTCTTGTTTCTGTTTTGGATTGCTTGTTTACAAAAGTTTATAAGTTGAAACCATTTTTTATTGTTTTTTTTATAATAGCTTTTGTCGGCCTTTTTTGCCTTTCATATAAACAAGCGGATAAGTATAAAGACAATGAAGCTTTTTGGGTAAATTCATACATTGATAGCCCAAACTTTTATTTAGTGTGCCAAAACTTATCTAAAATTTATATGGACAGGGGTATGTTAAAAGAAGCCGAATATTATGCAAAAAAAACAGTAGAATTGAAACAAAGTTATGCAACATTTATACAGTACGCAATCTTTTTGATAAAAACAGGTGATTTAGAGCAAGCAGAAACAGCTTTGATTGAAATGGAAAAAGATGTGAAAAAAAACAAGGATCTATGCAATTCTTTGTTAAGTGAAGTTTATTATAAACAAAACAATTATGAAAAGGCATTACAACATGCACTGAAAGCATATGATTTAGCTTACACATTTAAACCAAGTTATTGCGAACAATTGGCAACAATATATGATGCAATGGAAAACTATGATGAAGAAATAAAGATGTATGAAAAACTGTTAAATTACGATAGAAGAAATAAAGACTATAAAAATAAAATGATGGAACTTAAAGAGAAAATAAACAATAGGAAAATGAAAAATGCTTGATTTGGATAAAATATTACCTTTGGTTCAAAGACCGTCAAGATATATAAATCATGAAATAAATTCATATAAACCGGATATGGAAAACGATGTTTCTATATGTTTGTGTTTTCCTGATATTTATGAAATAGGGGCATCAAATTTAGGACTGGAAATTTTATATCACTTAGTTAACGAAAAAAAAGTTGCAAGATGTGAAAGAGCGTATGCGCCCGATACGGATTTGGAACAAATATTAAGACAAGAAAAATTGAGTCTTTTTTCTTTGGAATCTAAAAGTCCTTTAAAAGAGTTTGATATTGTCGGTTTTAGCTTACAGTGCGAACTTGTGGGAACAAATATTGTCAATATGTTATCTTTGTCTGATATCTCTGTTTTTGCAAAGGACAGAAAAGAAGATGAACCTTTGATTATCGGCGGCGGACCTGTAATGGCAAACCCTGAACCGTTTGCGGATTTTTTTGATTTGTTTACCATAGGTGACGGAGAAGTTTCCATGGTTAAAATTTTGGAAACTTACAGAACTTGCAAAAAAAATAAGTTAAGCAGGAAAGAAACACTTTTTGAACTTTCTAAGATAGAAGGTATTTATATACCGGCATTTTACGATGTCAGTTATAATGAAGATAATACCGTAAAATCCATAAAACCAAACATTGAAGGTGTTCCCGAAACAATAAAGAAAACAATAGTCGATTTGGATAAAGTATTTTTTCATAACAATAAAATTGTTCCTTTTGTTGAAACCGTTCACAACAGATTGAATATTGAAGTGGCAAGAGGATGTGTAGGAAGATGCAGATTCTGTCAGGCATCAAAATATTACAGACCTTGGCGGGCAAGAAAAGTAGAAACTCTTTTAAATTTGTTGGACGAAAGTTTAAAAAATACCGGATATGAAGAAGTTTCTTTTTCATCGTTATCTTGTACCGACTATAAAGATTTGGAAGAACTTTTATTACAGACAAACGAAAAATATTATAAACAAAACCTTAATGTAACGTTGCCGTCAATGAGATGTAATAAATTTTCATTAAAAGTTGCCGAATACTTAAACAGAGATAAAAAGCCCTCGATAACTTTTGCTCCGGAAGCAGGTTCTGACAGATTAAGAAATGTTATAGGAAAATATTTGTCCGAAAATGAAATAGTTGATACTCTTAACTTTGCTTATCAAATGGGGTGGCGGGCAATAAAATTATATTTTATGATAGGGCTTCCTACGGAAACATTGGAAGATATTTCTGCAATAAAAACACTTATTGATAAGGTTAGAAAAACGGCTAACAGATTAAATTTCAGTATAACAGTATCTCCGTTTGTTCCAAAAGCCCAGACAGCATTTCAATGGGAACCGATGTTTTCAAGTGAATATTTCAGTAATGTTATAACAAATATTAAGAAAACTGTTCCGGCCGATATTAGAGCACACAATCATCAATCAAGTATAGTAGAAGCTTTCTTGGCAAGAGCTGACAGACGAGTTTCAAAAGCGATATATATTGCCTGGCAAAAAGGTATGAGATTTGATCAATGGAAAGATAAATTTAATTTTGAAGTTTGGACAGAAAGCATAAAAGAAGCCGGTTTTGATTTAAATTTTTATGTTTACAGAAGAAGAGGCTTTGATGAAGTATTACCGTGGCAACATATTAATTTAGGTGTAGACAAACAATTTCTTTATAACGATTATACAAACGGAATTAAAGAAACCGCAAATGCCGTTTTAGGTAAAGAAAAACAAGTAACAAAACTTCCCGAAAATATTTCTTCGGTAAAGAAAGAAATATTTGAAACAAAGTTTAGAGTATTATTAAAATTTTCAAGAACAGGATATGTGAAGTATGTATCACAACTTGAACAAATAGATTTCTTCAGAAGAGCATTTAAGAGAACAAATTTACCGTTGGCATATACAAACGGTTTCAGTCCGCAGGTGAAAGCCGCTTTCGGGCCGGCAATAGCTGTAGGTTATGAAAGTGACAGCGAATATGTTGACTTATCTTTAACAAGCAAAGTAGAGATAGAAACCATAAAGCAGGAAATATCAAGAATTTTGCCGGAAGGATATACTTTACTTGATGCCAAATACATTCCTTTGCGATTACCTTCAATAGAAGGCCTTATAAATTTAGCCGAATATACGGTTAAAGGCATTAAATTAGAGCAAAGTTATTTAGATGAATATTTAAAACAGGATAAAATTTTAGTTACGAAAGAAAAAAAAGGTAAACAAACGATAATAGATATAAAAGAACTTATAAAAAATATACAAATTGTAGATTCGAATACATTTAAAATTTTTATCAGATTTTTACCGGCAAAAAATATGAAACTTGAAAAAATTTTGCAAAACTTGTTGAAAATACAAGAAAAAGATGTAAAAATATTGTATACTAAAAGAGATAAGTTATTTGTTGAAAACAAAGGAATTGTTTATGAAATTTAAAATGACAGCTGTTTTTATGCTTGTTTGTTTTTTATCATCGGCGATTTTTGCGGATAAGTCAATTTTGTATATGAGCGACAGTATACATGTCTCCGATTATTTTAATACAAAGTATGTAGACATGTTACAAAGTTTAATTGATGATGATTTTGGGAAAGGTGCCGTAAATGTCAGCAAAATTACAAAGTTTGATATGAATACGACACAATGCTTGGAAATTTGTGATGTCTTGTTCAACAAAAAACATCAAGATACTCTGATACTTAATGTAGGAGATTCTAACTATCATAATTTATATGGCTTTGCCGCATATATGAAAAACAGAGACAGAGATAAACCTGTGGTTATAAGAGAAAGTAAGAATATCTATGAAATAAATAATGAAATGTTGAAGTTATATGGTAGCACCGGTAAAAGTACTTTAACAAAAGTTATAGGCGGTGTATATAATTCTATAATGGGTGGAGGTTCGGATAAAACTTTTAAACCTAAAGTTGTTCCTAATTTTTATGTCCTTAACAGCCATTTTACGGAAGATAATAATTTTATGGCAACAATAAAAACTTACGAACAGGCATGGCAACTTATAAGAGACAGCAGGTTTGATGAAGCAAAAACATTTTTGTCTTCCATTATAGAGAAGAAGCCGTCACAAAGTATGTTATATTATGCTTTGGGTTCAACATACTTGATGGAAAAATCCGATGGTTGTGAACTAAAAGCTTTACAATGTTTTGAAGACGGGGTATTGGTTGATCCGCTGAACAAATTGAATTTATGTTATAAAGGTTTAGAGTTAATTTACATGTTGTATAAAGGGGAAATTACGGCAGATGTTTTATTCTTTGCAAGAGGAATAAGTCAATATATTACATTTCCGAGTGAAAGTTTGGAAGCTATAATGGCAATTAATACCGTAGATTATGACGAAAAAATACAAACAATAAATGATTGGATTTTATCGGATATAGACAAATTAAGAAATAAGGCATTTACATCAAATACAAATTTAGTTTTTGCAGGTTATCCTGATGATATTCCAATAAATAATTTACTTTCGGATTATGCAAAAAATTCTTCTAAAGCTATGTATATGGAAAATGATAAAATAAACGATCAGGATAATTCTGATTTTACGATATATAGCATGGCGAAAAAAATATATGATTTTTTAAAAGGAAACAGAATTTTAATTAAAAAGTGAGAATCGAAAATCAAATGACTAAAGAAATAATTGTAAACAGAACTTTTGAAGAAACAAGGGTTGCTGTTTTAGAAAACGACAGATTATCAGATATCTTTATAGAGAGAAGAGAAACCGAAAAACTCTTAAATAATATATATAAAGGCAAAGTTCAAAATATTGTATCCGGCTTATCATCAGCTTTTGTTGATATTGGTTTTGGTAAGAGTGCATATTTGGGAGTTGCAGATATAGTTGCACCTAAAAATGAAAAAAACATAGAAAAAATGTTGAAAGTCGGACAGGATATAATGGTTCAAATTTATAAAGAACCTATCAGTACAAAAGGTCCGAAAGTTACAATGGATATTTCTTTGCCGGGAAGACTTTTGGTATATATGCCGTTCAGTAAAAGGATAGGTGTTTCAAAACAAATAGAAGATAAAGAAGAATATAACAGATTAAAGAGTATAGTAAAAAAATTAAAAGAGAATCTTGCCGGCGGAATAATCGTAAGAACCGAAGCCGAGGATGCCACAGAAGAAGAAATAGAAAAAGAAATGAAGTACCTTTCGAGATTATGGGCATCCATAATAAACAGGTTTAACAATTCAAAATGCGGAACATGTGTTCATAAAGATTTGGGTGTCGTTTTTCAAACTGTCAGAGACCATTTTACGGAAGATGTGAAGATGATGCAGATAGATAGTCAAAAGGAATTGAATGATGTTGTTGAATTTGTAAGAACTGTTTCTCCTGAGCTTGAAGACAGAATTGTTTTGTACGAAGGCAAACAACCTATTTTTAAAGCTTACGGAATAGAAGAGGAAATTAAGAGATTAAGGTCAAATAAAGCAAGATTGAAATCCGGCGGGTATCTTATTATTCAGGAAGCGGAATCTTTATGCGCAATAGATGTTAACAGCGGTAAGTTTGTAGGAAATAACAATACACAAGAAGAAGTAGTTACAATAACCAATATAGAAGCTGCACAAGAAGTCGCAAGACAGTTGAGATTAAGAAATATCGGTGGAATTATTGTTATAGATTTCATTGATATGAAAAAAGAAAAAAACAGAAAAAAAGTTTTGGAAGCATTAAAAGAAGCAACAAAACACGATAAAGCTAAAATAAAAATATGGCCCATAACCCATTTGGGACTTATAGAAATGACCAGAGAAAGAAAAAGAGAATCGTTGTTTTCTCTCTTAGGTGATACTTGTCCTACGTGCCACGGGCTTGGACTTATATTATCAAAGGACTCTGTTTTTATTTCCGTATGTCAGGAAATAG
>JAEEGH010031784.1_pt1 | contig 10178 bp, 8 predicted proteins | sample 9134181 | NCBI WGS metagenome assembly JAEEGH01 (sample SAMN16246544, study PRJNA631951) | gut metagenome | biome: gut microbiome; feature: rumen; material: DP-attached | host: Bos | place: Iran: Karaj | collected 2018-10 | reverse complement strand
ACAGGAGAGGCGGTGGTGATGCGCGAGGGGGACGTGCTTTCGGCAGTGCGTGCGTCGATGTCCATCCCCGGCGTGTTACGGCCGGTAGAACGTGACGGGCACGTCCTGATCGACGGGCAGCTCGTCGAGCCTGTGCCGGTGGCGGCATGCCGTGCGATGGGGGCGGAGAAGGTGATTGCCGTCGACATCAACCCGCCCAATTCCGCGGTCGCGGGCAAGCCTTGGGCGAAGGTCAACATAGTGGACGTGCTGGTGGGCACGATATCGATCTTCAACAGGGAGATGACTCGCCGGGCTTTCGCCGCGGACAAGCCCGACGAGCTGATTTGTCCGTCGGTGGGCGATGTGTGGACGCTCGACTTCCGCAATGCGGATAGGCTGGTCGCGATCGGCCGCGAGGCGGTAGGCGAAGAGCTTGCCGAAAGGCTAAGGAAGTAATGGAGAAAACACGAAATGCACGAAACACACGAAAGGAATGCAACGATGAGAAACGTGATGATCATGCTGGCGCTTGCGTTATTTGCCGGGTGTGCGACAAAGGAGATGAAGTCGACTCCTTTCTACGAGGGGACCGACGTCACCTATACGGGGAATCCCGAAGACCGCGTCAACGTGTGGCCTGTCGCCTACTGGCGCGAGCCGGTTGGTTCGGTGCTGTGGCCGCTGACCTCGTTCTCGGACGACCATTTCGCCCTGAGGCCGGTCTACTCGCAATACAAGCAGGGCGGCAAGGACGGCGCGTTCGACGAGTTCAACTTCCTGTGGCCGATATGCCAGGCAGACCTGAAAGGGGACGACTACCGCGTGTTCCCGTTCTTCTGGGGGACGGATTCGGAGCGGCACGCCTACCAGACGCTTTTCCCTATCTATTGGAACGGCGCGGACTACAACTCGCTCTTCCCGCTATGGATATACAGCAACTCGGGCAAGCATAGCCATCTCTCGGTGCTCTTCGGCATGGCCGGCGCGTCTTCGGACAAGGGTCGCGAGGCGAACTGGTGCTTCCCGCTCTGGTACTGGAACAGCGGGGGAACCTTCGTGACGACGGTCTATGGACGGTGGAAGAACGGCTGGGCCGTGCCGCCGTTGCTTTCGTGGGGCGAGTCGAAGGAGAACGGCGACTACAGCGCGCGTTGCCTGCTGGGCTTGGGCGGAGTGAAAAAGGAGAAGGAAGACGTGGAGCACTGGGCATTCCCACTATACAATCGCGACGAGCTCATGTGCTACGACTCCAATCGCCTCTGCAAGACGCATCTGCTTCTGAATTTCGTCGGATGGGAGAGCAAGGGCGATCAGCTGCGCTCGTCATACGCATTCCCTCTCTATTCTTGGAATGCGGACAGGAGCTTCCTTTCACCGCTGTTCTACTGGGACAATGAAGGATCGCTGATGACGCCTTTGGGCGGACGGTTGGTGTCCGGCGGCACGACGAACGTGTTCGTCACGCCGATAGTCAACCATACGACGGGCAAGAAGACCGGCGGCATGGTGTTCCCGCTGTGGAGCAAGGAGACAGACTGCGACTTCGCCGAGAAAATCGGCAAGCTGGACTGCGAACGCCTGCCAGACGACATACGCATCTGGACGGAGTGCACGACAAACAACGCGCTGAGCCGACTGGGCCTGCAAGATCAGCCAATCGTCTTCACGAGAAGAAGGGCCAGCACGGTGACGGGCCACGACGATACCAGTTGGCTGCTTCTGTTCAGATGGCACGACAGCGTCGACGGAAGTCTTGGTTATCGCCACGAGGGCACGAACACCTACGAGCTGGCGCGTTCCATCCAACGAGGCAACAATCTGCTGCTCAAGTACGAATACGAGCGTACGGCCAAATACTCGGCGCTCGACAGGAAAAAGGAATCCGACGGCGAGACGGCCGAAACGTCGTTCCTGATCTGGCTCTACAACCACACGCGAGAGAAGGACCTGATGAAGAACGACACCTACTCGCAGCACCGCGTGCTCTGGCGGCTGTGGGACTGGGAGGAGAAGAACGGGAACGTGGCGCTCGACGTGTTCCCCGGCTTCACCTACGACTCCAAGACGAACGGATACGCGAAGACCTCCTTCCTTTGGCGGTTCTTCCGCTATGAACGAGATCCCGAGAAGGGGACGGCGGTCGATCTGCTGTTCATTCCGGTGTGGAGGTGAGTCGCATGAAGCGCAAGTCGTTTGTTCCGCTGTTCGTCACCAACTTCTTCGGGACGCTGAACGACAACTTCCTGAAGACGCTGGCGAGTTTTATTGTGATTGGCTGGCTTTCTGACGAGCGCATGAAGTCGCTCGCGATGGGAGTGACGGCTGGCGCGCTCGTGCTACCCTACATCCTCTGCTCGCCGCTCGCAGACCGAATGACGACAGTATGGGCGAAGAGCCGGATCGTACGCCTCGCGAAGTGGGCCGAGCTGCCGATCATGCTTGTGGCGATAGTAGGTTTTCTGTTCCAGTCACCATGGCTCGTCATCGGCGCGGTGTTGCTGATGGGACTCCAAAGCTCGCTCTACTCGCCGGCCAAGTACGCCCTAGTGCGCGACATCGGCGGCGAGGAGCGCATCTCCACGGGGATGGGTGGCATGGAGGGTGTTTCGTTCCTGGGCGTGCTGCTTGGGACGATCGCAGCGTCGTTCGTGGTGGATCGAACGCCGGCATGGGTCCATTACGCCTGCCTGGCGGGCTTTGCGTTTGCAGGCCTCATGGCGAGCTACACGATCAAGGCCAAGGAAGAGATGAACCGCGCGCTTCACGCCATAAACCCTATTCGCTACATCCGCCGCGCCTACCGCATGGCCGGGCGCTACAACGGACTCAACGCCGTAATCTTCACGCTCTCGGTCTTCTGGTGGGTGGCGGCGATGCTGCAGATGGGGCTGCTCGTCTATGGCAAGGCAGAGTCTGGGCTTAACCTCGATGCGACGCGCACGGGACTTCTGCTCTGCGGCGCGGCGGTGGGTATTGTGGCCGGTCAGGTGATCGCGGGACTCGTCGACCGGCGGCATTTCCTCATGGGTGCGACGTTGCTGACGGGCTGGATCGCCGCCGCGCTGCTGCTGGCGCTCTTCTTCGTGCCGCTCTCTCCGCGCGCGTTCGGGATCGCGTTGGGCGTACTTGCGTTCGATCTCGGTTTCTTCAAGCTGCCGCTCGACGCCGAGATACAGAAGGTGGTGAAGGGCCCGAAGCTGAACACGATTCTCGCCTATTTCAACCAGGTGTCATTCCTCTTCATGCTCGCGGCGAGCGGCTGCTACGCGCTCGTGAGCTGGCTGTGGGGGCCGCGCGCGTTCCTTCTGCTGCTGGGTTTGGTGATGGCCGTGACGCCGTTTGCGTTCGTGTTCAACTACCGCAAGGCGCTAGTGTTCACGGGCCGCTGGATCTTCCGGCGGAGGTACAGGGTGGAGGTCGACGGCGTTGCGGCCGTCGCGCAGGACAAGACATATCTTGTGCTGCCGAATCACCCGGCGATGGTCGATCCCATGCTTGTGGTATCGGAGCTGTGGCGCGTGCCATTGAGGCCGCTCGCGGACGAGTCGTTCTTCCACGCCGGGATCGTGGCGCCTCAGGTGCTGAAGACGCTTGGAGCGGTGGCTGTGCCCGACCTGCGCAAGCACCGTTCCGCCACTGGGGCGAAGGTCGCGCGCGGCCTCAACGACGTGGTGCTGGGCGCGCTGGCGGACGGCAAGAGCGTGATCTTTTATCCTGCAGGGCATATCCACACCGAGTCTGGACATGAGGAGATAGGCACGCGCCAGCTTGCCTACAACGTCTGCCGCGAGCTGCCGCCGGGCGTGGAGGTGGTGGGGGTGCGCACGACGGGGCTGTGGGGCAGCATCTGGAGCCGTGCGGGGCGCACGGCCTCGCCCGCTTTCGTGCCGACCCTCTTGAAAAGCGTGTTCCTGTGGTTCTTCTGGGCACCGTTCGTGCCCCGCCGCCGCGTGACGATGCATCTGGAGAACCTCACCGCGCGCGTGCGCGAGTGGTCTCGGCTCCCGCGCCTCGACTTCAACCGCCGCCTCGAGGCCTGGTACAACGGGGAAACGTCAGAACGGGCCGGACGAATTTAATTTACAAGGATACTTGCAGTAACGCACGGAAAAGGGTAAAATGGACGGCGTGGCTAGAAAAAGCAACAAGATCAAGCTCAAGTACAGGCGCATCCTGCTGAAGCTTTCGGGCGAGGTTCTCCGTAACCGCGAGACGGGGGACTCGATTGACGCGTCACGCCTTGCGTTCATGGCGGAGCGCGTGAAGAAGATACATGCGCTCGGCGTGCAGGTCGGCATTGTGCTTGGCGGCGGCAACATCTTCCGAGGCCTTTCAGGCGCAAAGAACGGCGTCAACCGCGTGGTGGGCGACTCGATGGGCATGCTCGCAACGATCATCAACGGCCTCGCGATGATGAACGCGCTTGAGCAGATTGGTGTGCCCACGCGCGTGATGACGTCGATCGACATGCCGAAGCTCGCCGAGCCATTCATACAGCGCAAGGCGATCCGCCATCTGGAGAAGGGGCGCGTATGCATCTTCGCGGGCGGCACTGGCAACCCGTACTTCTCGACGGACTCTGCGGCGGCGCTCCGCGCTAGCGAGATCGGGGCGGACGCCCTCCTGAAGGCCACGAAGGTTGACGGCATCTACACGGCCGACCCGATGAAGGACCCGAAGGCGAAGCGGTACGGGTCGCTCAAGTACGAGACGGCGCTCGCTAAGCGCCTGAAGGTGATGGATGCGGCGGCGTTCGCGCTTTGCATGGAGAACAACATCCCGATAGTGGTGTTCGACTTCTTCGACGGCAACGCGCTCGCTCGCGTCGTCAAGGGCGAGGCGGTTGGCACCTTGGTGAGCGAGAAGGGTTGAAAGGTTAAAGGGTTAAAAGTTTAAAAGGTTATTTGAGAAAGGTAATTAGAAATGGAAACGGTTAGTGAAGTTCTGGCAGACGCGACAGCGAAGATCGCCAAGTCGTTCGATGCGCTGAAGGCGCAGTTCGCGGGCCTCCGCACGGGCAAGGCCAGCCCGGCGATGGTGGATCAGATCAAGGTTGACTACTACGGGTGCACGACGCCGATCAAGAACCTCGGCACGATCTCCACCCCGGAACCCAGGCAGATCAAGATCACGCCGTTCGATCCGACGGTGCTCGCGGAAATGAACAAGGCGATCCTCGCGGCGAACATCGGCGTCACGCCGCAGACCGACGGCAAGGTGCTGCGCATCACGGTGCCCGAGCTCAACGAGGAGCGCCGCAAGGAGATCGTGAAGGTCGCCAAGCGCCAGGCCGAGGACCAGAAGGTGGCGATGCGCAACGTGCGCCGCGACGCGAACGAGACGCTCAAGAAGCTTGAGAAGGACAAGAAGATTTCCGAGGACGACCTCAAGTCCGGCCTCGACAAGGTGCAGAAGGCCACTGACGACGGCATCGCGAAGATCGACGCCGAGCTGAAGGCCAAGGAAGCCGAAGTAATGTCGGTCTAGTTAAGAGTTGAGAGTTAAGAGTTTTTGAGTTGAGAGAGGAGTCTGGCGATGAGCGACGAACCTGAGATGACACCGATTACGCCCGAAGAGAGTGGCGATATGCCGCCTAAGGTGGCACCGTTCAACGCGGCAGCCCCAGCCGGGGCGGCTGCGCCTGCCGCTGCGCCTTCCTCCGGCGTGTCGACAATCAAGCTGAAGCCCGTGATCCGCAAGCCGATGATCCGCAAGCCGACCATCGGCGGCACGCCGAAGCCTGCGGCTCCTGCGGCCCCTGCGCCAGCGGACGCTGCGGCAGCTCCTGCAGCCCCGTCAAAGAAGGCGACGCAGAGCCTTGCGGCGGTTTCCGACCAGATGCCCGCGCAGGCCGTCCTGCGCAAGACCGGCATCATCGCCGAGGGCATAATCACGCCCGCGCAGCAGCAGGCCGCAAAGTCCAAGACCTCGCGCATCTCGCTCGAGTCCGCCATCGGCGTCGCGCCCGCGAAGGAAAGCCCTGCGCCGCTGAAGACGATTCGCTTGCGTCGCCCAACGGACCTTAAGCATCCCGCGCCATCGCCGCTCAAGCCAGTGGGCGCGCCGGAGGCGGCTCCCGTGTCAATCACCAGCGCCGAGACGGTAGTCAAGGAAGATGCCCCGACGGCAGCCCCGATGACGCCCGTAGAGGAGCCAGACGCGGCTTCCACTACTCAGAAGAAGACGTTGAAGCTGCATCGTCCTAGCGGACTTGGAGTCAAGCGCCCGACCCTCGGCATCAAGAAGCCTGGAGAGTCGACCGAACCAGCGGCAGCGCCGTCGGACGGCGACGTGCCGGACATGCCTGCGGACATGGGCGACGTTCCTGAGCTGAAGCCTCTGGCGCCGATGGACTTCTCGGCCGCGACTGCATCCGACATGTCGGCGGGCGTTCCGGGATGGGTCGCCGCGCTTTCGCTCGTGACGACGATCGCGGCGTTGCTGGTTCTGGGTGCCGTCGTCTACTTCCTCTACCAGGAAGGTGTCGGGCCGGTCGCCGGCGCGAACGAGATGCCGTTCATCCAGATGTAGGCCGACGCGCCATGCGTCGATTCCGGTCACTCGTACGCTCGGCCACGCTGGAGGCATTGGCAGAGCCGTTGTCGGCGGTTCTCTTTCTGGTCGCGCTCATTGCTGTCCCTCTGTTGCCGGCTTTCCATTGCCACCAGTTCGGCGAGGCAGGGCGCCTGCCGAGGGAATGCGGCTTTTCTGCGCTTCTTGTCTTCGGAATCGTGTTCGCGACTGCATCTGCCGTGCGCGTGATTGGAGGAGAACTATCCTCCGGGACGGCGGCTGCGGCGCTGGCGCGCGACGTGTCGCGCCCGTTGTTCTTCTGCGCGAAGGTGATCGGGGTGCTGGTGGCATTCGCCTTGTTCTCGGTAGCGGTAGGCTTGTCCACCGTTGCGTCGGTGGCGACTGCTGAGATGGGCGAGGTCCAGGAACGGCTGGGGTACGCGCACGTCTGGTTGCCTGGGCTCGTCTCGATGGTCGTGCTGACTCTTGCCGGATTCGCGCTGGCCGCCGTCCTGAACAGGTTCTTCCGCATGCGGTTCTGCGTTACGGCATGCCTTTCCGTGTCGGGTGCGCAGGCGATCGCCCTGGCGCTGGTGGCCGCAGGGTCAAAGGTGCCGATGCAGTGGTCGCTTCTCCCTGCTCTGGCTGCTCTGGCTGCGGGATGCGGCGTGTTCGTGGTCCTTGCGGGCGCGCTGGCCGTTCGCCTGCCGCCTGCCGCCGTCACGACCGGCATCGCCCTGGCAGCCCTGTCGTCGTTCGTTTGGCCGGTCCGGGCGATACTGCCGGACATCCAGATGTTCTGGCTAGTTGATTCTTATTCCTACGGCGGCGCTCCTGCGGTCGGGCAGCTCGCCTCGGCGTTTGCGGTCGGTGCGCTCCTTTCGGCGTTCTGGCTGGCCGTCGGATCAATCCTGCTTGAACGAAGGGAGATTCCGTGAGCAGCGTTCCTGCAATCGAGATAAAGGGTCTCAGGAAGACGTTCCGCGACTTTTGGCTGCGCCCTGTGGCCGAGGCCGTGCGCGGCATCGACCTGACGGTCGAGAAGGGCGACGTGTTTGGCCTTCTCGGTCCGAACGGATCCGGCAAGTCCACCACCATCAAGCTCCTGCTTGGCCTTCTCGCGCCGTCGGCCGGGACGGTCCGTTTGTTCGGACTGCCGCCGCGCACGCGAGCCGCCCGTTCGAGATTGGGATATCTGCCGGAGCTTTCGTACCTGCATCCGTTCCTCACGGCGCGCGAGACGCTGCACTACTACGCGGGGCTTTCCGGGATGGGCGGCAAGGCGGCGAAGGCGAGGTGCGCGGAACTGCTGGAGCAGGTGGGGCTCGCGGCAGTGGCGAACCGCGCGGTTGGAGGCTTCTCGAAGGGCATGGCGCGCCGCGTGGCGTTGGCGGCCGCGCTGGTGGCGAAGCCGGAGCTGCTCATCCTCGACGAGCCGACTTCCGGCCTTGACCCCATCGGCACGCGCGACGTGAAGGACCTGATCCGTTCGCTCGCGCGGGACGGCGTCACCGTCCTCATGACATCGCACCTGCTGGGCGATACGGAGGACGTGTGCACCAAGATCGCCATCCTCTCCAAGGGACAGGTGGCCGCCTTCGGGCGGACGGACGAGCTGCTGACCAGGAAGCAGGACGCGCGCTTCACCATCGCCGGACTTGACGAGGAGCAGGCGAAGGCGTTCGCCGCCGAGGCGTCCGCAAAGTTTGGCAGGGAGGTGCAGTTCGACCATCCGCGCGTGCCGCTCGAGGAGTTTTTCGCAGAGACGGTCGGGGAGGGGCGGTGAGGGAGTCCTTTCGCCTGACTTTGCGCGCGCTCGTGCGCGGCCAAGTGCTGACGCTGCTCCTGGCGTCCGTGGCGCTCATCCACGCGCTTTTCCCGGCGATCGTGCGCGGCGACAGCACGCCTGCCGGTTGGCGCGAGATGTTCATACGAGCCGTCCCCGGCTCGGTGGTCGCGGTTGTCGTGGTGGCCGTGCTGGCATGCGCATGCGGGTTTTTCTCGCGCGAGCGCGAGACGTGCCGGTTGGCGCAGACTGTCATACGCCCCGCATCCGCCTTCTCCATTGCCGTCGGGCGCTGGACTGCGCTTTGCGCGGTGGCGGCGGCGGCGCTCGGGCTGAACGCGGTGCTGACGCTCGTGCGCTTCCCTGACGCGCCAAACTGCCGCCACCATCTTGCGCCGATGCTTCCGCCTCCTGTCGAGGTTGCGCGCCAGATGATGGAGGAGTACCTGAAGGACCCGTCCACGCCAGAGGCGGTGAAGAAGGCTCCGCGCCACAGGGTGCTTGAGCTTCTGACGAACAAGGAGACCGACAGGTACGACGCCATAAAGCCGGGGGAGAGCCAAGCATGGACCTTCGACACCGGCGGGGCGTGCAGCGGCCTTGTCGTGCGCGCCTGCTTCTCGTCGGCGTTTTCCCTGCGCATGTCCACCAGAGGGAAGTTGGCGTTGGGGGACCTGTCCGCGATAGTCTCCAACAACACGCAGGCGGTAGTGGAGTTCCCGCTGGTGGGCGTGCAGTCCGTCGCGTCGGCCACCAACGGCCTTGTGTTCACCAACACCGGGACCTCGCCCGTGATGCTGCGGCCGCGTCGCGACATCGAGCTGCTGCTGCCCGCAGATCCGTTCGTGGCGAACCTTGCGCGCGCAACGCTCCAGTCTTTCGCCACGATCGCGCTTCTGGCGGCGTTCGGGATATTCCTGTCTGCGGCGTTGTCGCGTCCTGTGGCCGTGTTCACCGCGCTTGTCCTTCTTGCCGTGGCGCTCATGGTCCCAAGCGCGGTCGAACAGTTCCCGGACGAGCTGGAGATATCGTTTGCCAACCGTATAGGGCTTTGGCTGTCGCGCGGCGTGAGCTTTGCGACGGCATCGTTCGTGGCGCCGTCTCCCGTGTCCGACCTTGCGTCCGGACGTTGCATCGAGTGGCCTGCGCTTGCGCGGACCGTGCTTGAGGACCTTCTCGCCTGGCCGGCGGCGCTCCTTGCGCTGACCGCCTATGTCGTCCGTCGGCGCCCCATGGCGTGAATCCCGTGCGCTCACGCGTTTTTTGATATACTGTCCGCCATGGCGAAGTTCTCACAGACGCTAATCCGCTTGGCGACGGCGATGATACCAGTCAAGTCCGTGCGCAAGCGCATCAGGCGGCGGCTGATGGCGGACGCGCGAGACGCGCGCGTCCGCGCTCTCGTGCCGGAGGTGCGCGCCAGGTACGCGGCGCCCGAGCGCGCCTGCCGCGAGAAGTTGGCAGGCGGCGGACGGCTGCGCGTGGCGTTCCTGGTGTGCGACGCCTCGATGTTCTCCGGCGAGAGCGTGTACATGCGGATGGCTGCCGATCCGCGTTTCGACTGCTTTATCGCCGTGGCACCGCGCGTGACGCGCGGCGACGAGTTCTTGCGCTCGACTCTTGCGAAGACGACGGAGGGCCTGCGCAAGAAGTACGGCAACGCCGTGCGGGCGCTATACGACCCAGACACGAAGGTCGCAGCCCCCATCGACGCGGACATCGTGTTCAGCACGGTCGTGTACGAGGACCAGACGCTGCCCGACTACACCACCGAGCGTCTTTCCGAACGCGCGCTCGTGGCGATCCTCTACTACGGCTACGGCGGGCTCTTCATCTCCAACGAGAAGAAGACGCCGTACCTGCCGAACATCGTCCTTTCCTGGCGCTACTTCGTCTC
>JAEEGH010031781.1_pt1 | contig 10178 bp, 9 predicted proteins | sample 9134181 | NCBI WGS metagenome assembly JAEEGH01 (sample SAMN16246544, study PRJNA631951) | gut metagenome | biome: gut microbiome; feature: rumen; material: DP-attached | host: Bos | place: Iran: Karaj | collected 2018-10 | reverse complement strand
AAAATAGATGGTAAAAGGCTTCCGGCTAAACTGCCAGAGACCAACGGATTATTAAAGTGTATTAAGGATGTTTGGAAAAAAGATTCCAAGGTAATGATCATCAGCGGATCTCCTGAATATTTTGACAAAAATGACAGCGTATTATTCTGTCTGAAAGGAGCATTTTCACTAAGTGAGCTCGGTACCTCGGAAGTGCTGATGTGTGATGAACGGAACAAAGAGATCATAGAACGACTTCCCGAAATAGATGTGCTGATTCTGGCCGGAGGACATGTGCCGACGCAAAACAGTTTTATGAAGACTATAGGGTTAAAAGAACGCCTGCAGTCTTGCGACGGTTTACTGATCGCCTGGAGCGCCGGCTCCATGAACTGTGCAGAAATGGTATATGCAGGCCCGGAACTTCCGGGGGAGGCAATTGATCCGAATTATCAAAGATGGATTAGTGGTCTTGGAATAACGAAAACTAATATTTTCCCTCATTTCGAGGCGTTAAAGGATGAAATGCTTGACGGAATGAGGCTGATAGAGGATATTACATATTCCGACAGTATGGGACACGAGATAATCGCATTGAATAATGGTAGTTACATCGTTGTAGATAATGGCGTAGAGATCCTTTGTGGTGAAGCATATAGTATAAAAGACGAAGTACTGAAACAAATATGTATAGATGAAAAATGTATACATTTATAGAATAACCTTTGCTAGAAAGGATACATAAAGTGGAATATAAGTTGCTGCAAAATCAATTCAAGGCTTTTATGAGCGATTTGGTTTTGGGAAAAGCAATGGAATGACCAAATATGTGGAAATCAGAGGAGAATGATATCTATGAGGCTAGCAGCTTATCAGTTTGGTGTAACCGGTGATGTACAACACAATATGGAAATCATAAGAAAAGCTGTAGAACTCGCCGCGGAGCAGAAAGCAGAGCTTATCGTATTTCCGGAATGTGCAATTTCCGGATATCCACCGAGAAATATTGACAAGGCAGAGAGTATTGACATGGCAGCGGTAGAAAGCGCCTTAAAAGAACTTCAAGGTTTATCAAATCAGTTGGAAATCTGTATTGTTGCGGGAACAGCTTTCTTTGATGGACGCTACTATAATCGGGCATATGTGATCGCGCCTGATCAGGCGATTTCCTATTATGGTAAGAGAGCACTGTATGGATGGGATGAAGATAATTTTACTTCCGGAGCGGAAAATGGGCTTTTCAGAATCGGTAGGTATACGGTAGGCATTCGAATCTGCTATGAGGTACGCTTTCCGGAGTATTTCAGAGAATTATATAAAGAACATACAGATTTAGACATCGTTTTGTTTTTCGACGTTTCGGATCAGGATGATACGGAAAGATATAACCTGATCAAAGGTCATCTTATGACAAGAGCTGTTGAAAATGTAACGCCATTTCTATCGGTAAATGCAACAGCGCCGTTTCAGACCGCGCCAACCTGTTTTATCAATGCTTCCGGGAAGGTGCTGACAGAGGCGACGTGTAATACGGAAAACCTGCTGATTTATGATTATGAGAAGGAAGAACTGAATTTCGGTGAGAAAGGCAGAGTAAGATATTCAGATACCTTAGTTTATTAGTTGTAGTTTTGTTGTGAAAACATCAAAAAACAGTATTTCAACAGTCCGATTGCCCATCAGGTGTTATATTGTGTTACGGTGGAATCTTTCTCTTGTTTTTTCCCTTACCAGCACTCGTAAAGTGCTATGGGATGAAATAACAAATTGTAACGAGTTATAAAATCCTTGGGAATGGTTCATTCCCAATCGACATTTATAAGGGAGGAATATGATGAATCTAGGAGCTTGGATGTGCGGAGTACTGGTTATACCATTTGCAACAGTAGGACTGTTGTTTGGATTATTCAAAGAAAGGGCAACTAAATTTGTTGCTGGATTTAATTCCTTTACAGATAAAGAACAGGAGATGTATGACAGAGCAGCTATTTCTAGAGATATAAGAAATCAGTGTTTGATTTGGTCTGCATTAATGCTCATAGGTACGGTGCTATCTTTTATTATATCGCCTTATATGGCTATTCCTACGTTTATCATTTGGGGCTTTTTGTTTTTTAAGGATACTCACATGGATACTCATAAGGCATTTGATAAGTATCTGCTGAAATAAATTGCTATATTAACTTCAAGTTTGTCGACCTAATTGAATATTGAACGTTACATAGCAGTTATCTCAATCGAGGTAGCTGCTTTTTTTGGTGAAAAATAGCAGTATTTGGGCAGTGTACGCTTTGTTTTGAAGAGTATATTGTTTGTTGATTTTATAAAATAAGAAGTGAAAATAGCAATTATACTGGAGGTTGAATCATATGGGCAACTGGGGCGAAGACGTTGATTTTGAAGCAAAAAAGTTAAAGGACTATCAAGGTCGTTTTACGATTAACTTTAAGAAAATCTTTGTAGATGTTGATGAGATATCTCAGAAAACATTGGAGATTACTGATAAGCATCCTAAAGATTCACTTTTAAAACTGTGGGCAGGAACGATAGTGGGGCTTTTCATTTTAATGTTATGTTGCTATCAGGTGTTTGCGCTTGTGATGGTTCCGTTTATTGCGTTCTACTTAATAGCGCTGTTTAGAATATATAAATGCTGGAAGGAATTCAAATATAGTAAGGGGACGTTCTGGGGGATGAGTGTAGTAGCTATTTGCGCGTCTCTGGTACTTTCACAGCTTTTACAGCATGTGATAGTTAATACCTTGTTGTAATATATATGACGTTTGTGGTAACGGGAATGGATGAAATATGCCATTCCTTTTTTGTATTACTCGAACTTAACGCTGAGTTGCTGAATTATGACAATAAACGTAAATGTGATAATATATTATTGTGTAAACGCAATAACGTATACTAAAAACGTAAAGATCACTGATATGCTTTACATTAATTATGCAAAGGAGGTAATTCCATATGGGCAAGTTACTATTAACAGGCGTGGACGGTAATCTCGGCGCTGAGGCTGCAAGAGTGCTTCTGACACTGGAAGACAAGAGCAACCTGATCTTCTGCGGCTATAGTGAGGATTCTCTTAAGAAGTTTGCTGAGCAGGGCGTAGAGACTCATGTTACAGATTTCAATTATCCTGATGGACTTGTAGAGGCATTCAAAGGAGCAGATGTCCTTGCACTTATTTCAATGCCTTTTGTTGGAGAGAAAAGACAGAGTGCCCATAGGAATGCTGTAGATGCAGCCAAGAAGGCAGGCGTTAAGAAGATCATTTATACATCACTTGTAAATGCAGGAGATGAGACCAATCCTTCAGTTGAAAAGAAAGATCATATTTTCACAGAGAATTACGTAAAAGAGGCTGGGCTTGATTATATCTTCCTGCGTAATTCACAGTATGCTGAAGCTATGATAACCAACTATTTTACCTATGTACATGCAAATGCACCGCTTACAAACAGCCAGGGTGATGGCCTTATGGCATATATTTCCAGAAAAGACTGTGCTAAGGCAGTAGCCTATGCCCTTCACCGTGCATCTGAGTATGATCATGCTACTCTTGATATTAACGGAAAAGAACTGATGACGATCACACAGTTTGTTAATATCGGAAATCAGCAGACCGGCAATAATATCAGTTATAAAGAAGTTACTGATGAAGAGAACTATCAGATCTTCGATGCAATGGGCGTACCAAGAACTACAGATGGTCTGTTTAAAAAGGGCAGTGAAGCGCCATTCTCAAGTGATGGTATGGTAACATTTGCTCAGGCAATCCGTGAAGGCAAGATGGCGGTTCATACGGACGATTTCAAGAAGCTTACAGGCGATGACCCTATCACAGTAGAGTATATGTTCGCTCATAGCGATGACTTCCAGATCGGAGAGCGTCACTCCAAGGATAAGAAATAGAAAATACATCTATGCCGGAAAATCTCAGCCATTAGCAGGTAATAAATGGTTTTCTTGTCTCAAAAGTATTATAAAGTCAAGGCATGATATCTGGAATCTTATATTCCGGGATCCAAACTCGCTTCGCGGGGGCATGTGGATCCCAAGAAGAATATAAGGTTCCATTTATCAAGCTCTTGACTTTTTTAATACTTTTGAAGACTCGAAAACCATTTATTACCTGCTAATGGCTGGAATATGCTATTCCCTTTGTGTTATATTACTATCTATATGATTATCTTGTTAGGAATGTGGCATAGAGAAAACAAGGATAATATAGAAAATTCTGAAATAAGTATAATCTGAAATAGATAAGGCGACTTGAAGATGAAGATAGCGGTTATACAGGCAAGTTCACAGGCTGAGAAGAATGAACTGATAGCAGATACAGTAAGGAAGTATGCGCCAAGCGGATCTGAAGTTATAAATTTTGGCTGTAAATGTGGCGAACAGGATAATTATTCTTATATAGAAATTTCTGTACTGATCGGGTTACTTTTGACAAGTGATGCGGTCGATTTTGTTGTTACAGGTTGCTCTTCAGGGCAGGGAATGATGCTTGCTTGTAATAGTATGCCGGGAGTTATGTGCGGATATGCACCTACACCCAAAGATGCATATCTATTTGCACAGATTAATAACGGGAATGCTATATCGCTTCCATTCTGAGAAGACTATACTTGGTCTGGTGAAGAGAATTTTGAAAAGACTATAGAAGCTCTTTTTTCAGAACCATTTGGGCAAGGGTATCCAAAGAGTGAAGCTGAGCGCAAGTTAAAAGATACCGAGCTTCTTAAACAGATAAGGGCTAAGTCTCAGATTGATATGGCTAGTCTGTTGAAAAAAATGGATATTTCATTAGTAGAAAAAATATTGAAAAAGAATGATGTTATCGATTGTATAAAAAAGAACGGAAATAAAGAGATTGTTAATCACTTGAATCAGTAGCATATTTGAAAGACTTGAATTTTCAAACGAGGATTGAGTCTACGGGATTAACCAATGTTGAACTAGAAGTCACTCGTTACAATAGCGTCATGATGTTTAATATGAGGAATGATTATGAAGATAGAGCATATAGCGATGTATGTAAATGATCTTGAGGCAGCAAGGGACTTTTTTGTGAAGTATCTTGGTGGTAAATCTAATGATGGCTACCATAATAAAACAACTGATTTTCGCTCGTATTTCATAAGTTTTGATGACGGAGCAAGGCTTGAACTTATGAATAAAACTGGATTATCGGATTTAGATAAGCCGCTAAACCGAACCGGGTATATTCATATCGCTTTTTCTGTAGGTAGTAAAGAGGCAGTTGACGATCTTACAAAGAGATTAAAAGACGACGGCTTTGAAGTGGTAAGCGGCCCTAGAACTACTGGAGACGGCTACTATGAGAGCTGTATTATCGCGATTGAAGGTAATCAGATAGAGATTACTGAATGAATGTAAAGACAGTAATATAAGATATATGAGCAAATCCGCACTACGTGCTACTTTGCTCATGTTTGGCGGGTCATAAATTCATATTCGATTTCGAACAAGCTCGAATCGAAATGACTTTTGACCCTTATGACATATGATAGATACAAAACTATTTGTCACAAGATAAAAAAATATTCACAGAATGGACAATGTTAATTATGAACTATGAAAATAAAAAAATATTTAGCGCATACCTGATACCATCACTTGTGCTGGCTTTGATTGTTGCTATCGTAGCAGTGATGCTGGATTCTATAGGTATAGAACTTGGTTACACATCTCCAGTAGGACTTATTCTTATAGCACTGGGAGGCATTTCAACAGCTTTCTTTGGAGCACGGTTTCAATACAAATACAATAATAAAAGTATAAAAGATATAGTATCAGATTTCTTTTCTATTAAGCAGCCACCAATATTTTACCTGCTTGTGATACTGTTTCTCTTCCTGGACTTTGTTGGAGTAATAACAGGATTAGGGTTTGAAATTGACAACCCGGTTACGCCTTTACTTATTTTCCTAAAGGCAATTCTCTTTGGCGGAATAGAAGAGATCGGATGGCGATACACTTTCCAGCCTGAGATGGAGAAAAGATTCTCATACAAAGTTTCGACTTTCATGACTTTCCTTGCCTGGAGTGTATGGCATATCTTATATTTCTGCATTGATGGAAGTATCTATTTTTATTCGGATGAAGAAATAGTATTTTTCCTGATAGGACTTCTTACTAATTGCTTTATACTTTCGGTTATTTACAAAAAGTCAGGAAGTCTTTGGCTATGTGTTATGACTCATGCACTTATAAACACTGGAGCGCAGTTGTCACCATATGTTTGGCCACTGGTTAGCGTTATATGTAGTCTGACATGTATCAGACTTGCATGTGTCATAGCTTCCGAATCTAAAAAAATAGATGTCAAAGGGTTAAGTTCAAAAGATACGGCAGAATTTTTTTTCAAGTATAAAAGAAGAACGCTGAGAAAATATCTTATTTCAATAGGATTATTGATAGTTGGAACACTACTACTATTTATTATTAGCGCTTTTAGTGAATCAGGTTATTTATATTATTTGGAATTGACTTATGATATGCCGTGGCTGGATCTGATAAGGGTTTATTCAGTTAATCTTTTTATTAAAGTCTGGAGTTATTCGCTTTTTGGATTGATAGTCGTCCTTCTTTTACGTAGGGAGATTAGATGCCAATTGATTTTGGGTAAGATTTTGTCTGAAGACCTGGAGCCTCATAAATATATAGAAGTATTTGAAAACCTTCAAGGCAATCGCAAATTCTATAGAGGTAAGATTGCAAAGTATTTTTATTTCATTAATTTCTATGTGGCTTCATTCATTTACGAACAGGAATATGACACGGCACTTGAAAAGATTGATTTGATGCAAGAGAGCACCAAAGGTAGAGCATTTCAGCTTGCGGGGTGTGAATATTATAAAGGTGCGATAGCAATTGGCAAGGACAATGTCGAAGAAGCTGAGAAGTGTTTGGAGAAGATAAAAGAACTTGTCGGAAATAATAAAGGCATAACAGCCAAAAATTCCAGGGACATTATCATTGGACTTACCGGTGAAATTGCCTTGAAAAATAAAGACTATGTAAAGGCAGAAGCTTTGATCAGCCAAAGGCTGGCCGGCCGTAAAGACAGAATCTCAAAAATGAGTCTTACCTATGGCCTGGGAAAAGCTAAACAAGGCCTTGGCAAAGAAGATGAGGCAAGAAAGTGTTTTGAAGAAGCTGCAAAGCTGGCAGGCGATGCAACCTTTAAACTGGCAGATAAGATTCGAGAAGAATATAAGAACTGTATAAAGACAAAACCATAAAGAAAGTGAGAGTAGAAATGACAGGATACATGGCAGAAATGCGAAAACTTGTAGGACACAAGACGATAATACAATGTGCAGCGAGCATTATGTGCGTTGACGATAAGGGCCGAGTACTTATGGGTAAGCGCTCCGACAACCATATGTGGGGGTATTCTGGCGGCTCTGTCGAGATCGACGAATATGCCGAAGACTGCGCCAAAAGAGAGCTTTTAGAGGAAATGGGATTAACTGCAGAAGAACTTGAATTCTTCTATGTCAATTCCGGTCCTGAAACACATTATATCTATCCAAACGGCGATGAAGTATCCAACTTTGAGATCATTTATATATGCAGAAAGTGGAGCGGAGAGCCCAGATCAGTCGATGGTGAAATGACAGACCTTAGATTCTTTTCCTATGATGAGATTGATATAGATCAGATTTCACCTCCAATCAGACCTGTTATTACTAAATTTATTGAAAAGATGAAATCAGTAAAATAAGATATTCCTTTATCAGAATTGCGTGGCTAAGCAAAAAGCACTGACCTCACTTATGAGGCAGTGCTTTTATTTGCGTTCTTCATCGTTCTCTTCATGACATACATTCGTTCATCGGCAAGGCCTATAGCTTTACTGATAGTCTCTTCGCCGCGCTTATAAGGAAGTGAGCTTGTTCCTATGCTGGCAGAAACTTTAAAGCCAAGTTCATCACTGGATTGCTGCAGCTTTTTTTCTATTTCGGGAAGAATTCCATCGATATCATAATCCCCGATCAGAAGAGCAAGCATTTCATCGCCGCCGGTTCTGACGCATATAGCTTCTTCGGGACATGAATCTTTTAGAGAAGTAGCAACTGCTTTTATGGCTTTGTCACCTGCCATGTGGCCCAGATTGTCGTTTATCTTTTTAAGGTCATTAAGATCCAGCATTATTATGTTGACTTTTTTGCCAAGAATGCCGGTTGCGTGGATTCGCTCATCAATCTTGGACAGGAAAGCAAGTCTGTTGTACAGGCCGGTAAGAGCATCGTTCTGATACATGGTGCTAAGCTTGTCACGAAGGTACTTCTGATGACGGGTCAGTACATAACCACCGATACTCATTTCGAAGCAGTTGGTGAGATTTGAAGTCTGGTTATAATCGATGAGCATGGTCCTTGGATATGCGTAGCATACAAAGCCGCAACATTTGCCCATATATACGAGACTATTGAAAATAAGCGGTTCGCCGCTTTCCATAAGCTTATCAAGATGTGGAACGATCGTCTTAGGATCATATGGATATGGATTATAGTCTTCAATGTAAGGATCGAATACAACTAGCCTGTCACCATTTTCAACATCGTCATAGAAGTAGTTTTGCTCCAGGTCAAAACAGGATTTTTCTATTACAGCCAAAGCATAATTGCCGTGGTTTGCCTTGAGATAATAGATGTTTTGCAGAACATCCTTGTCAGTCATGACCTGAGAGATGATATTCTGATATACATGAATCTCATCTTCATGATGGTAAAAAAGGTTATTAAGTTCACTGACAGTTGACTTTTTATGTAGCTCTTTTCTCTGACATCCACAGGATTCATTTGGGATGAAAACAGGCTCTACGAGTTTAGTTTCATTCGCATGTCCTGATAGAGATTCCATAACTGATTCAAATACAACATTAGCAAGTTCAGTATTGTCGCAGACAGCAGTAGTAATACCGGGAGTTGAGAGGAATGCTTCATCGATTCCGTCAAAACCTGAAACGATCACATCTTCAGGAACTCTGATGCCTGCTTCAGATAGGACATCACATACATTGATGGCCATGATGTCATTGGCGCATATGATTGAGTCGGGAAGTACGTCTCTTTTCAGAATCTCCTGAGTTGCAGCCCTGCAGGGAAGTGCCCAGAAATCGCCATAGCTTACCATGCTGTCATCAAAAGGTATATTGCTCTGTGCGAGAACTTTTTTGAATACCTCAAGTCTTTCATTGGAAAAAGAATTATTTTTATGACCTGCCATGAAATGAGGTTTTTTGACCATGTGATCTTCGATGATATGCTTTACAACATTTTCAAAGCCCTTGGCATAGTCGTATCTTACCATGCTGACATTTTCAAATTCACCATCAACTACGACTACAGGGATATTGTTGGAAGATGCTCTATCAATAATACTCTGTGATACATCACGAGCCTTGATCTTCTCGTTCATGATCACAACAACATCAATCTTGTCATAGGGAATCAGATCGAAAACTTCGATTTCAGGTGAAGTATCAGTAGCAATGCCAATTTCAGAATTTAAGGCATAGATAAAAAGATGACAATTATTACTTTTTAGATTTTCGCTAAGCTCAGAAATGAAAGCAAATTCCTGAGGCTCATGTATTCTATAAGTGCAAAGTGCGACAACTTTTTTCCCATTGATCATATGGCAGTAACTCCCCCACAAGAAGAATGATATTATCCCATAGTTATTTTAATGTTTTTGAGAAAAAGATGCTAATAAAACATTTATATCGGGACAGGATAAATGTTTCAATCAGTATAGCGCATTGTGACTTTTGTATGTGTTTTTGTATTAACAAAATCCAGTATTTATGGGCACTTGAGGTGGGGGATAATAGTGAAAACCGCTTTGCGCCTGGATAAAATTGGTAAAAAAGATGAATTTTCGAAAATGTGAAAATATATATAAATCTGCTCCTCTCCATGATATAGGTAAGATAAGGATTCCTGATGCGATTCTTAATAAACCCGGTAAACTTACACCTGAAGAATTCGATATCATGAAAAAACATTCTGTATATGGCGGAGCTATTATTGATGAGCTGATAGAATCTCTTCCACAGGCAAGTTATCTTGAAGCAGCAAGGGATATCGCTTTGTACCATCATGAGAGATGGGATGCTGGTCTGTCCAAGTGGGAAGTTAAGTTATATTTAA
>JAEEGH010031779.1_pt1 | contig 10179 bp, 6 predicted proteins | sample 9134181 | NCBI WGS metagenome assembly JAEEGH01 (sample SAMN16246544, study PRJNA631951) | gut metagenome | biome: gut microbiome; feature: rumen; material: DP-attached | host: Bos | place: Iran: Karaj | collected 2018-10 | reverse complement strand
AGAAAATTTATGAGAAAAACATTTAATTCGATTAAGAAATTAAAAATAAAACATTGAATAATAAACTATAAAATGTACATTCGTAAATTAGATTATTTTTCTCCTTTAATAACCTTATATTATAAGGGTGAAACTAGACATAGTTCTTTATTTAGTGGAATAATATCAATATTATTTTCAATATTTGTTTTTTTAGTGTGTCTATTTATTTCATTAGATTTTTTATTAAAGAAAAATCCTTCTTCATCCTATTTCAAAAGAGAAATAAAAGATGTGGGAAAAATCAATTTAACTCATAATTTCTTTTTTCATTATATTTCTTTTTTAGATGAAAATTTAAATAATACATATGATGAAAAAGTTTTTTCTATTATTGGATTAAATGAACGTTTTGATGATTTTTTGAAAAATACTTCTCTTTCAGAATATGATTTTTCACATTGGAAATATGAAAAATGTGAAAAATTAAATTTAAATAAAGAAAATATTTACAATTATATGAAAGAAGAAATTGATTTTAATTTTAGTTTATGTTTATCTAAATATTATAATAAAAAAACTAATACTATTATAAATTATGATAATGAAGATTTTCCTTTTCCTATTTTACAAAATAATGTAAATAATGAACATATTATCAATTATGGTATTATTATCAAACAATGTGAAAATAATTCTTTATATAATAATAATTCTTGTTATGATAATCAAAGAATTGAAGAAATTGCTTTTGAAAAAGATAGGAAATATATTTTTAAATATTTTTCTAATTTTTTCGACATTGAAAATTATAAAAATCCCCTTATTAAACAATTAAGTAAAATTAATTTATATTATAATCCTTTCTTCGTAAAAAAAAATGAAGTAAATTTACTTCAAACTTTTATAGAAACATCAGATGGGTTTTTTTTTCATAATAATAAAGAACTTAAAACAATAAATTTAGATAATTGTTATGAAAGTTATTCATATAATTTTAATTATAGGATTTTAGAAATGATAGAAATAAAAATGACAAATAAAATAGAAGTTTATCAAAGGAAATATAAAAAAATTCAAGATATAATAGGAGCAGTTGATGGAATGATTGAAATTTTAGTATTTTTAATTGAAATACTCAATGATATTTTTTATCATAATTTTAGATTAGTAAATGATTTTAATGATGTTATTGGTGAAAAAGTAGAAAAAATTAAAAAAGAACAAAAATCTGATTTTAATATTATCTCTCCTCGAAATAATAATTCTAAAATATTTAACAATTTCTTTAATAAAAATAAATTAAGTAAATTTTCTCCTAAAATCAATAATCATGAAAATAATGGAATTGTTAAAGTTTCTTCTTTACAATTAAAAGATTTAAGTTATTGTTGTAAACTAAATTCTAATGTTGATTTATCTGGTAATTATAAAATTAATATTGTTTCTACTTTTCAGAAATTTTCTTGGTTGATTTATATAAAAAGTAATTTCTTTTGTTATCAAAAAAAAATATATAACTATTATGATAAAATTTTATTGCTTAGGAAAAATATTTTAAGTGAAGAAAGGTTGTTAAAAAATTATTGGAAAATTAAAAAAATAAACAAAGGAATTTTTGATGTTAAAATATTATCTGATAACCCAAGTCTTAGAACATTCACAGATAGAAAAGATATTTAAATTTATTTTTTGAAATAATAATTTTCTGAATTTTAAATATTATAATCATTAAATTAATTAACATAAAAAAAGTTAAAAAAAGTGAAACAATTTAATCATAAAAAACATAAAAATTATTTAAACATAATCAAACATAAAAGTAACATTTCCTTTATAATTAGGTTTCTCTTTAATAGAAAAAACTCTTTTATTCATAGAATTAATAGTAAAATTAAGGGTACTTAATTTAGGATTACTAACCTCAAACAATCCTTCCATAATCAGTTTTAAATTTAAATTACTTTTAGAAGAATTTTCCAACCCAATATAATATCCTTTTTCAGTTTTATGTATATATTGTTTAACATAACCTTCATTATCTAATATTTGAGGTTCTTCATTAAAAAGAGTATTTATAATATCATCAGTATTTGATTTTATATTGTTAGAGTCATTATTATTTGAAGTAATTGCTTTCATACTGGAATTCAATTGATATGTAAATTCCGAATCGAAAGCCCAAGGCATACGAAGAATTATTTCATATTCATTTGGGCTCACTTTTTTCTCTAATGACATTAAATCTTCACTATTTGGTTCTAAATAATATGATCCACATTTTTTCTTTTTAAACACTAATTTGTCCTTTAATATAACATCATATTTTGTATTATTATTTTCAAATAATAAAAAAGAAAATGGAAAAGGAGAAAATGTATCAGAATTTTGATACAATACTCCTCCTGCATAATCATAACCATCCAAATTTTTTATTGAATAAGAATAAAGAACTTTTTTAAATACATCATATATTTTGAGTTTAGAAACAGAAAATTTAACTTCATGAGAAGAATAAGCAGAAAGAGTATAACCATGAACATTGTTTTTATTAATATATCTGAAATTGGCATCACTAATAATATAATAAATTCCTTTTTTTAATGTTTGTTCTGTGTCAATATCACCATAATATGCACAATATGAGTACTGTTGATCAATAATATTACTATTAGAATCAAAAAGAATAAAATAAGTAACAGTATGGGTTGGATAAGTACCGTTTTTATAAACAAATCTTTCTAATCTTTGATGAAAAGTAAGGAAAAGATGAGTATCATCATTTAAAATTTCAAGCTGAGTTAAAACAGGTCCATTTCTAGATAATCTCCTTCTAATATGGAAAGATTTATATGTATAATTATCATATAAATGGCAAATATCAACATAATCATAATATTTAATAAAATCTGCAAAACTCATCCAGAAAGAACCATCATCCTCCTTTCCTTTCTTTTTCCCACATTGTTTCCTAATATCATCAGTCCATTTCTTACTTGAATCACACCAGTCACCATTCCATTCTCTATATCCCCATGGATTTCTTAAATGAACTAATTTTACTGTCCCATTTTTAGTTGTTACTTCTTGTACTCCCAAACATGAATATGCATGTCCAGCTACTATACCCTTTTCCTCCATTTTTTTATTACGTGTATCATGTGATGAACTTGCTGCAACTAGAAAATTTTGTTTTGTTGCCTCCAACATTTGATTCCATATTTTATTCGATGTAGCAATTTTTTCAGCCCATCCACTTGTTGTTACTTTAAAAACATTTTCTGGCCATCCTCCAATTGCTTTTGAATAAGTTCCATTAAGTTTTGCCCATGCTTTTTCCAATAACATCACCCATAATTCATTTTCATGATTATGAGAAAATGCAGGTGTATTTCCATAACAGGGAAAATAATCATCAAGTAAAATAAGTTTCCAAGTACCATTAACTCTATAATTAACACCATAACAATGTTCAAGTGATTTTTCTTTAAAATAAAATAAGTTTTCAATTAATTTAGGAAACTTAGCTAAAGAAGCAATAGCACTTAAAAAATAACAATCTCCAAGATTTCCTTGAAGAATATCATCAGGAGAAATACCTTCATAGAAAACTTGATAATTTCCTTCTGGGAAAATTGAATCTGCTCTTAGCCATTTTATTGATTCCCATCCGTCGATGTCACTTTTTGTTACACCCTTTGTATAAACCCATTTTCCATTTGAATTAACTTTATTTAAAGAACTTTTAATTGGCTTAAATACATCATCCGTCCATACCTCATTTGGTTTACATATTTTTTGTTTTCTATATATTATTAATTCTTCTTTTTTTTCTATTTCATTAATCGATATTTCTTTTGTTCTTTTCTTATCGTTTTCTATTTTTTCTAATCTTAATAATTCTATTTTTCGATTTTCTTCTTCTATTAATCTTAAACGTTCTTTTTCTTCTTCTTTCAATATTTTCTCAGTGTCGTATTTTAATTTTTTTTCTAATTCTTTTTTTTCCAATTCATTCAAATATTCTGTTATTTCATTTTTGTTTTTTAATAATTCTTGATGATAAGAATTTAATGCTTCTTTTTCTGAATCTGTTTGTACTTTCTTTAAACATCTTTCAATTGATTCTATATTCTCATTTATATTCTGTAAATCTTTCATTGTGAATGTTTTTTTTTCAGTTTTATTTTCTGTTTTCTTTTTTCCTTCTAATTTTTTCTTTTCTTCTTCTTTTTCTTTCATTAATTTTAATGTTTGTTCATCTTTTTCTAATTCTTTTAACTCAGCTTCTCTTCTCAAAGATTCTTCATGTGCTTGACATAACATTGAAACAATATTTTCATTAGATTGAAGAATTTCATACATTTTTACTTGTTCTTGTAAAGAATATTTTGAAGAATTTCCTGTTTGAATTGACTGTAAAAATGTTATTGATTTAATTACTGATCCTATTAATTGTAATATTTTAATTCCAGAAATTCTTGAATATTTTTCTGATAAATCTATCCAATTCTTTTGAGCTTTTTTTGTCAACTCTTCTATTTTTTTCCTTTCTAATTCTTTTTTTTGTTCTTCTTCTTTTTTTTTTTTCTCTTCTAATTCCTTCCTTTCTAATTCTTTTTTATATTCTTCCTCTCTTTTTTTTCTCTCTTCTAATTGTTTCTTATATTCTTCTTCATCATATTCATTATAATTATTATAATTATTATAATTATTATAATTATCATAATCATCAGAATCATCAAAATCATCAAAATCATTAAAATCATTGTTTTCATTTATATTTATTATGTTATTGAATTGACTAATACTATTTATTATGTCATCACTGAAATCTCCAAATGTTGTACTAAAATTATTACCAAAATTAACTATATTATTAAAGTTCCCAAAATTCATGTTTATTTGTTGATTTATTTTATTGATTTGATTAATATCAACAGTGTTCGGGTCAATCTCTTTACCGTTAATTACAATATGAACTTCACTCTGATAGCTATAATTATTACTGGAATAATGACTATTATTACCAAAAAAATTGTTATTGTTTTTCTTTTTTGCCTTACTTTTAGTTACTCCTCCTTTAACAGGTGGAGGTACAAAAATATTTATATTCTTGTTTTGTTTTTTAGTTTTGGATTCTTCTCTTGAATTTTGATTACCTTGTGTTAAAGAATTAATAATATTCTTATCTTGATTTTTAGTTTTGGATTCTTCTCTTGAATTTTGATTACCAGAATTATTAGTATTCTTATCTTGATTATCATTACTCTGTACTTGAGGTATTTCATCAGGTTTAATATCTTTTTCTTCCTGATCTTTAGATTGTTGAGGAACAGCATCTTTTAATCCTTGCCAAATCTTCTTACCAACACTCATTAACAAATCTTTATAATTATCTTTATCAAGTATAAAGTCCATTATATTCATTTCTTTATTTCTCCCAAGTAAAACATCTAATTTATTTGAAACTTTCCTTTGATAAGGATCACTAGATTTCATTTTATTAAGTTTATGTAATGTTTTTTTTTTTATTTTCATAAGATGAAAACTCATTGCTTTTTTTAAAATATCTTTTTCATTAAATTCTTCTTCTTTTTCATTAAGAGGAATATTATTATTAGGAGATTGTTCAAATCTTTGAGTCAAAGGTCTAATATCTCTATAAGATCTTCCTGAAATAATATCATTTAAATTTCGATTAAAGAAATGTTCATCATTAATTAAAGGATAAAAATATATTTTGATCTATCTTTTTCTTTAATTTCATTTAATTTTTCTTCTTCATAAATTAAATGTTCATTTTTAATATAATTTGAATTAATTTCAAATAATTTTTTATTAATATTTCGATTTTTTCTTTTAACATTTTTAAAATAAGGTTTTAAATAGGATAATTCACCATCTACAATTTCAATATCAATTGTATGAATTTGTTTATGAAATTGTCCAATTATAAATGATTTTCCTGAAGGTTGTCCAATAAAAAGTGTTTTTCCAGAACGACATTTAAAACCTAAAAATGTTATTTTATCAGAATAAGTTCCTATTATTTCAGTTATTCCATCTCTTGAATTTTCATCTGGTGTTTCATTTATTTTTAATTCATCTAATACTGATAAATTTATTTCTAAACTTATATATATATTTTCGCTTGATTTATTTGTGAACAAATCGGTTTTAAAATAACCATCATAATATATTCTAAATCCTTTTATTTTTTCCTTATTTACATCTGTTATAACACAAAATTTTGATATTGCTTTCATTTTCTCATTATTTCTTGATGTAAATTTTAAAACATTTTCTCTTGTTTTTCCAATTGAATCTCCTTCATTTTTAATTACTTCTGTAAATAACTTTTTGAAAAATTCTTTAGTTTCATTACAATAATCATTGTTTTGCTCTTTATAATTGAGGTAAGCTTTGATTATTCTTCTAAAAGAAATATATTTATGATTTTTTCCACAAATATCTTTATATATTTTTTGAAGAGATTCTGATGAATATTCTTCAAATAATAATCCAAAACATTCTTCAAAACGAGGAAAAGATGCTACATCTTTATATTGAGAAAAAATTAAATATTCTCCTAATACTTTTAATTTTTCTAATTCTTCATTTGTTATATTTAAATCTGTCATTCAATTTTTTATTTGTTTTTTTTTTTTTTATTTAGTGTTATATAATTTTTCAAAAGGGAAAAAAATTTGATTTTAAATTCTTTTTTTTATGTGTTTCTTTTTATAGAATATATAATTTGATTAATAGATTACAATAAAGGATTAGATTGTAAAATATGGTTTGTTTATGTGTTTTTTTTCAATTATTTACAATTTTATAAAAAAATATAACGCACATAATTTTTATTTAAATCAAAAATTCAATCATTATATTCTAAAACTATATAAAAAATAATAAAATGTGTCTAAACCAAGGTTCCTTATAATTAATTATTCTTTTTAAATAAAATGAAAATGGAAATTTGCTAAAAAATCAAATTTAAATTATATTATTAAATATTATATACTTCTTATTATATTAATAAATAGTACTTAATAGTCAATTATTTTACACATTAAAACAAAAAAATTTATAATATTTAATTATTATAATTAATAATTAAAATATATTAATCAAAATAATTCATAAAAATAAAGATATCTAAAAAGGCTTATTTATCATTTTCTTTTTTGATAAAAATCTATTATTTTTTTTCTTTTTTTTAAAAATGTTTGTACTCTAAAATGTTTTATTTTAATTTTTTTTCTTTTTAAAGACTTTTTTCTATGTAATTCCCTAATAATATTATTAAGAAAATCATACATCTAATCAACCTCATTTTCATATAATTTATATACATAAATCAATAAATCATTTAATAATTCTTCCAAATTTTTTTTAGATATATTTAATTCATATAATTGATATAATTCTTTAATTTTCTTTTAAATTTTTTTCCTCCAACAATAAAAATGAGGGCATTCATTGAAAATTTGAAATCTACTTAATTTTAAACTAATATTACAATTTTTACAAATTTTTTCAGATGTCTATCAAACCATTCATTTTGTAAATATATTTTTGTAGAAACTTATAATTTAAAATCTTAGAATTTTCTATTGAAACTAGTTTCTAATTTTTCAATTTTTTCTTCAATTAAATTTTTTCCTCCAAAAAAATAAAAAAATCCTGAGAAATCAAAATATCCTCCTTTCTCCTTTCACATATTGACCATGAAAGTAATATTTTGTGTTATCTAAATTTTTTTGTGAAAAGATAAAAGATTCTTTTTATGGATTTACTATTATATTTTCATTTTCTGTTCATGAATTTTTTGATAATATTTGAAATTCTTTTGAATATTTTAATTCATTATCTATATTATTTTCATATAAATTAAGATAAATACTCATTCAAACTATATTAAGTTCATTTCCTTCTTCAAATTTATATTCTATGAAATTTATTTCCTGATTTATAATATCTTTATATGAATAATTATTAGAAAGAATAAAACAATAATAAATATAATCTATCTTCTTATTATTGATTGTAAAATATATAAATATATTTTTATTTAATGAAGAAAATATTTTTTCTATATTTCAATCCTTATTTTCATTTTATGTGTTCTTAATAAATAAGTTGTTTTTTTAATAAAGGGTCAAATTGATAAAATAATATCTTTTTTTTATTATTATTTTCAATAAAATATTTAATTAAAAGATTTTCATTATTTTCTTCTTTAATATCGATATCATTACTATTATTTGAAGATAATGTATTTTTTCTATTTAATTTTATTTAAACAATATTAACTTCATTATCAGAAATAAAATTAAATATTAGAAATGTAATTATCATTAACTAAAGGAAAACCAGAAACTTTTGAATTAAAATCATTTATTATTCCAATACCTTCAATATTATTATTTGAATTACTTGATTTATTTTCTTTTTTACTTGTACTTGATTTTGAACTTTCTTGATTTTTTATTATTTTCCTTTTTAAAGGTGAATCTTCATTTATTAATCCATTATTATATTTTCCTTCTTCTAATATTTTATTTATTTTATAATTATTTTTCTGTAAAAATTCCTCATATATTATTATTTTTATTTTATATGTTTTAATTATATTTTTTAATAATTTTATTTTTTCATTTTCTTCATTTGGATTCTGAGATATACTTTTATATATATTTTTATCTATTGGTTTTATTAATAATGGATTTTGAATTTGAAAATTATTTTTATTCATTTTTGTTAAATTTTGAATTTCTTTTGATGATTGTTCATATAATTTTTTATATTCATTTAATTGTTCTTTTATATTATTTAATTGCCTTTCATTATCATTTTCATTTCTTATTTTATTTTCTTTTAAAACTTTTTCATTTAAATATTTTTCATTTAATATTTTTAATTTAGATATTTCAACTTTTAATTTTTTATTTTCTTTTTTATTTTTTTCTAAAGTTTCTCTAAATTTAGAAATTTCATTTAATAAAGTTTTATTTAATTCATCATTTTTTTTATTAAGACAATTAATAATATTATGTTGTTCTAAAAATTTATCTTTAAATTCTTTTAAATTATTAATTTCTGAATTATTACTTTTAATTTCACCTAAACTATTCAAATATAAACTTTTCATTTTTTCTAATTCATTTTTTAAAATTTCAGTTTCAATTTGAATTTCTTTAATTTTAGTTAATTTAATATTAGCTTTTAAATTATTATTTTCTTCACATTTTTTTTTATAATTATTTTTCATTTCATAATATTTTTCTTTACATAAAGACAATAAATTTGATTCTTTTCCTTTTTCTAAATTTACTTTATGAACTTCATCTATATCATTATCTTTTAGACAATCATTAATAATTTTATTTTTCTTTTTTAATTCAATATCTTTTTGATTAATAATACTTTTACTTTCATTTAATTCTTTTTTTAATTTATTAACTAATATTTTTAATTGAATTGAATTTTCATATAATTCTTCTTTTTCAATTGACTTTCCTAATCCTCTTGTTATTCTTTTATTATTTGGTATAGAATATTCATTATTTTTTTTATTAATTGTGTTTTACTTATATATGGATATCTTTCTCTTGCTGATTCTGGTCTTTTAATTATATTTGATTTTGAAACTTTATGATTTATATCATATGAATTATTTAAAGTAAAACTTATTGGAATTCTCTTTCTCATTTATAAAAGTTAATGTATTTTTAATTATTTTTATTTTTTTTAAATTTACTTCAGACTTAGAAAATTAATTTTTAAATAATTTTCTAATTTATAATCCAAATTCATTTGAATAATTGTTGAATTGATCGAAATCTTAATTTATTTGATAATTAATTAAATATGGATAATTTTAGCACAACATTTTTTCAGATGATTTTTAAATAAATAAAAAATCTTTCCAAATTCATAAAAATGAGAATAATGAATATCTTGTTTCAATAAATTAATTCATTCCCTTCAAAGAATAATTATTCTTTTTTTTGTTTCAACTAATTTTTTGATTTTATATTATATTTAGTACTCTAATCTTTTTTTTATTTTTTAAATAATATTTTTGATTTTATTTTTTTATATTTTCCATATAAACATTAAAAAAAAATAAATTGGAAAACTAAATATAAATAAAGATTTTTTTATATGAATAAAATTTCTGAAAAAAAA
>JAEEGH010031776.1_pt1 | contig 10180 bp, 9 predicted proteins | sample 9134181 | NCBI WGS metagenome assembly JAEEGH01 (sample SAMN16246544, study PRJNA631951) | gut metagenome | biome: gut microbiome; feature: rumen; material: DP-attached | host: Bos | place: Iran: Karaj | collected 2018-10 | reverse complement strand
ATTGCGTTATGACCCACCATTTCTTCTTCTCTTCCTTCCGGGAGATTCTTATTACCATTGAATAAATCTTCAATAATACACGCCATTTTCACGGTAAATTCCCAGTCTTTTTCTTTTTGTTCTGGCGTTCTTTGCAATTCTTTGGGGTTCTTATCAAAGTCTGGTTTGCAATATTTCTTTACCCATTTAAGAGCTTTTTCATATTCTTTTTGATCATAGATACCTTGATCCATACGACGAATGATTTCCACTTCGTCGACAGATTCAACACGCATACCTAAATATTCTTCAAAGAAATCGTGGTTGATGATAGATCCACCGATACCCATAGTAACGGAGCCAATTTGTAAATAGGATTTACCTCTCATGGTTGCAGCAGCAACCGCGGCTCTAGCAAATCTAAGAATCTTTTCTTTAACATCATCAGGTATGGACATATCATTAGCATCTTGCACTTCGTGTCCATAAATACCAAAAGCTGGTAAACCTTTTTGTGCATGTGTCGCTAAAACACTGGCGAGATAAACAGCACCAGGTCTTTCTGTACCATTAAATCCCCAAACCGCTTTAATGGTCATGGGATCCATATCCATGGTTTCTGCACCATAGCACCAACAAGGTGTGACAGTTAATGTGATATCAACACCACATTTTTTAAATTTATCAGCACAAGCAGCAGCTTCTGCGACTCTACCAATGGTTGTGTCAGCGATAACGACTTTGACATGTTCACCATTAGAATAAAAAACATTTTCTTCAATTAATTTAGCAGCGGCTTTAGCCATTGCCATGGTTTGGTCTTCTAAGGATTCTCTTACTTTGATTTTTCCTCTTCTTCCATCAATTGTTGGTCTAATACCAATAACTGGATAATCTCCAATAAGTCTACTTTTCGCCATAAGTCTCTCCTTTACCTAACATAGTCTTTGACTGAAACAAAGTATTCTTTTTTATGAAATGTATCGGAAAATGTTGGAGACAATGCCTCTAAAGAATCTCCTTCACATCTGAATGCATTAAATAACAAATTATTTGTTTTTGCGATCTTCCTGGTTTCAATTTCCATTCTTACAATGTAAGAGTTCCCTCTCTTTTCTGCCTTTGCATTAAAGAATTTGTTGTTTATAAAAATAAGTTTATCTTTATATTTTTGAGCAACAAAGATTGTCCCGTTAGGCGCTACTTCGAACTCATAATAATATTCCAATTCACCAACATCTAAGAAAACCTCAACAACGTTTCCTCTCCAAATTTCATCATTATTTCTATTTGAAAAAGATTCTAAAGTTGAGTCATAAGCAACAAAATTAAAAACTAAAACATCGTCGTTATAAAAACACTCAACTTCCGTCGTCGGAATTCCTGGTTTACCATTACGATTGTTTTTAAGAAGATGCATAATGTCAATCGTTATCTTTTATATTATAAAAAATTTGTATAAAAATCGCATTTTAATTTTATTAAAAATATTCCTAATTTTTGTTGTTTTAAAACAAAATAAAAACAGGCAAAGCCTGTTATTATTTTCTAATGGTGGAGTTGGCGGGAATCGCACCCGTGTCCAGAGAAGGCCCCACAATGACGTCTACAGCTTAGACGATATTGGTTGTTTAACGTAGAATCGCATATCGTTACTATCTACGCGAGACTCATTTTTATTCGGTGGACTTTAGCGAGTCAACTGTGTTTCCCTATCCTTTTGGTATGACACTCTTATCAGACGTGAAAGGAATAAAACTCTGAGGAGTGCTCTGTCCGGCCCTTGGTCGGTCTCTATGTCGAGTAGCTTATGCTAAGCAGAGTGATTGAGCTCTTGGAGCTCTCATGTAACTGTTGTCAGTTATTTTGTTTTGGTGTTTATGGTCACCAGCCAGCTGCAGTCAAAGCCAGGCGATCAACCCTGTCGAAACTAAGTCAACCCCATTAGCGAGTGTAATTCTATCATATATAATTAGCGAAATAAATATTCTTTAAGAATTTTATGTTTTCAATTACGAAAAATATTTGATAACATATATCTCGCTTATGAAAAACATTAAATTATTCTTTACAACACTTATTAGTAACAACGCAGCAATTGATGCAGGTAGAAAGAAACCTTGGTACGCTGCAGTTATATTATTTTTAATTTCAATTGTTCTTTCAGTTATTCCAACAACTGTTCTCGAGCTTAGAAAACAAGGTGATAAAAACTTTAGTTCCACCACTTTCCTTGCAAGAGAAGCATTAACTGAATTTTCAAACGAAATTAGAAATGATGATGGAATGACCGTTGTCAAAGTTGACAAGAAGACAAGTTATATCGTTGGTAGAAACTCTGAAACATTTGGAGAATTAGATTCCAAGACAATGGCATATAACTTCAAATTCCGTTATTCCTCAAATGAAAATGTAGTCAATGTCTACACCGCATTAAATGAAGAAAAAGTTAGTTACTTTGTCTTCACACCAGATACAGTTTATGTTCACGTTGTCGACCCAAACAATCACGACACAACTAAGTTAAATTTCGTATGTATCAACGCATATAAGAAGCTTGGCGAAAACGCTCTAAAAGAAGCATATTCTGAAGGCGCTGACAAAACCGAAACTATTCAAAAAACATGGGAAAACTGGAAGGTTTTGATCAGACAACTCTATAATCAAACAAGACTTAAATCAGCAGGAATGCAACTCGGAATCATGAGTGCTGTCAATGTTGGTATCGTCTTAATTATGGGCTTTATGGTTTGGGTTCTTACTAGAGGTAAAAACAATCCATATCGTATTTTCAATGTTTGGGAATGCTACAAGATTGTTTGTTGGGCATCACTTACCCCTGCAATTCTTACATCAGGACTTGGATTCCTAATTAAGACATTCGCATCAACCATCTTCCCATTATTACTTGGTGTCCGTGTCATGTGGCTCTCAATGAAGTCACTTAGACCAGACGGAAGTGGATACGCATCAAACTAAAATGAAAGAGGACTTGAGTCCTCTTTTCTAATCACCATAATCACTACCGCGCGATTTATCTTCATAAAATATTTTACACGCGTCAGTGACATCAACGAATTCCCTTAACACGGCATTACCATAATCTAAGAATGGGTTTTCAAAGTCATACACAAAGGCAATTTCTTTATAATTATGAACGAGTTCATCAATCTTATTCATGAAAGGTGTTTTTTGTTCTGGGTATCTTTCAAACAAACCAATCATTTGAGTGTAAAAGGCTGGTTCTAAATAAAATGTATTTCCGTTTTCACAAAGGTATTTTTTAACGAACTTACTTTTAGTAATATCTTTATATTTTGCGAATTCTTCGTAATTCATTATTTGCCTCCTTCCACTGAATAATGTTGGTTAGCACAACATAATCTTATATTTTGTAAAGATATATTAGCATCTTCAAATACTTTAGTATAAGTTTCAAGTGCAACATCTGGACGATTTGCTTCTTCAGATAAGTGGGCAAGAATAATTTCCTTTGTTTTATCACCGACACACTTTGTCATATATGTAGCAGATTGTTCATTAGATAAATGCCCTTTTGTAGATAAGATTCTACGTTTGAGCATCATTGGTCTATTGGTCGCCATTAACATCTCCGGATCATGATTAGATTCAATGATGTAATAATCAGCATTTTTAATTTTTTGTAAGGATTTCACGGTAATTTTTCCAGAATCAGTCAAATAAACTAACTTTTCTTCATCATTTTCAATAACAAATCCAAGAGGGTTTCTAACATCGTGATTTGTTGAAACTGGAGTTATTTTAAAATGATCAATTCGAAACTCTTTATATGGTTCAAGCTCCACCACATTCTCGTTATTTAATGTTTCTTTTGTGCAGTAAATTGGAAGAGGTGGTAAATATTTAATGCCAGCTGTGTGATCCCAGTGTTCATGAGTAAGCAACATCGCATTAATGTTGTAGAGATTTAAATTTTCTTTTGCTAATGCTTCTTTTAGAACTCTAAGACCAACACCCATATCAATTAAAAGAACACGACCCTTATCAATTACGAGGGTCGCGTTCCCTTTAGATCCTGATTGAATTACTACAAACCTCATTATTCTGATGGTAAGTAGTTGATAGATTCGCTTTCAAGTTCGTTATATTTTCTTTCAGCTTCTTCTGAAAGTGAATCGAATCTACAGAAGTTCTTTTTGAATAAGAGAGGAACTCTACCCATTCTTCCAGAACGATTCTTTCTAATAAATAAGTCCACAAGCTTAATGTCTTCGCCAGTTGTTCCTGTAGCATTTTCTTCAGCTTTAAGGACTTCAGCATTATGTTGAGCAACAACATTCTTACTTTCTTTACCTGCAGTTGAAAGTTTCTTTTCGTGAAGCATCATGACGATATCGGCATCTTGTTCAATAGAACCAGATTCACGAAGGTCAGATAATTGTGGTTCTCCGCCTCTATTTTCAACGTTACGGTTAAGCTGTGCAACACCAAGAACAGGGACCTTAAGGTCGAGTGCTAATTTCTTAAGTGTTTGAGAAATCATTTGAACTTCAAGTTGTCTTGATTCAGATTTAGTCTTGTGTGATGTTGTGACAAGACCAATGTAGTCGACAACAATAAGTCCTAAGTCTGGTTCTTGAGCTTTAAGCTTTCTACATTTTGCAACTAAGTCTAATAACTTAATACCAGAGGTATCATCAACGTAAATACGTTTTTGAGCCATTCTTTCACATGATTGTTGAAGTTTAAGTCTCTTGTTTTGATTTAAATTAAAACCAGTAATTAAGTTATCAAATTCAACATCTGCATCAGCGGACACTAAACGTTTGAAAAGCATATTTGCCGGCATTTCAAGTGAGAAGTATGCGACTGGGCAATTTGCTTTTGTTGTAGCATTATATGCTAAGTTAAGGGATAAAGCAGTTTTACCAATACCTGGTCTAGCGGCTAAAACAATGAATTCACCTGGATGGAATCCGTGAGTCAAAATATTTAATTTTGGAAATCCAGTAGGAGTACCAGTTACTGTGTCATCCGATGTAGCGGTCTTTAAATTTGCGAGTTCTTCTGCAAGTTTTTGGGCTACTTGATCGGCCTTTTGGAAGTCTCCAATTCTACGTTTTTCAGTTACTTCAGTAATTTTCTTTTCTGAAGCTGCAATAAACTCAGAAATTTCATTTATGTCTTTTGTGTAGTAAGTATTTTCAATATCACTAAGTGTTTTTAAGAAATTTCTTAATACGGCGTGATCTTGGACGATTCTTACATAATCTCCAAAGTGTTCAAAGGTGAGAACTGCATCGGCAAGTTCAATTAAATATTCAGGAGCGCCAGAAACTTCTAATTCTTTAGAATTAATGAGTTCGTTTGTAATTGTTTGTGGATCTACTGGAACACCACGGTTATATAAACGATACATCGCACCAAAAATAGCGCGGTGATTTTCGTTTCCTTCATAGAAGTCATCAACATTTAATTTTGCAACAGCTTCTGAAACCATTGCGTTGGAGCGAATCATTGCACCTAAAACTGCTTTTTCGGCTTCGGTGTTGTGTGGTAATTTCTTTGTTGCCATATGATCCTCCTTTATTTCTCGTTAACGAGAACTGTAATAATTCCCGTTATTCCTTTATATAATTCGATAGTAAGTTTACTGTAGCCAAAGTGATCTACAACAGGTTTATCAATAAACTTTCTTTTATCGATACTAATCCCGTGTTTATCTTTTAATTCTTGCTCAATTTGTTTGGTTGAAATTGTTCCAAACATTCTTCCGTCGCCGCTTCCTTTAGCGTCAAATTGTAATACAATTTCCTCTAACTTTTTAGCAGTTGCGCGAGCTTCAGCCTTCATTCTTTCGATATTGTCGGCTTCTTCTTTCTTTTGGACATCTAAAATTTCTTGAGAACGTTCACTATACATGACCGCAAGACGATTTGGAATAAGGTAGTTCGCACCATAGCCGTCTTTAACATTAACAACGTCTTGTTTTTTGCCAATGCCTTTAACGTCCTTTAAAAGTATAACTTTCATTATGCGTCTCCTTTTTTAACAACTCTTGCATCATTAAGGTAGTCATTTAATACATTTAAGAGTCTTGTTTCAGCGGTCTCTAAAGAATAATGCTTGAATGAACATGCTGCTTGAGTAAAGTGGCCGCCACCATTCATCTTTTCAGCTAATAGTTGAACGTTAATAGTGCCGTCACTTCTACAAGAAATACGAACTTCATCAGTTGAGGTTTTACCAATAACAAATGAAGCATTTATACCTTTCATAGACATACATGCGTTACCCACCTTCGCGAGTGTAGCGGCTTCAATAATATCTTCATCATCTGCCATACAATAAACAATTCCATAATATGGAGTTTTTGTATTATTAAGAATCTTGTTAACAAGGGCATGTTCTTCAAACTCATCTTTCAAGAAGTCATCAGCTTTGGCGTTATCTGCACCGCATTCCTTAAGGAACATAGCGGCTTCAAATGTTCTTGCACCCGAAGTTGTAGACTCAAAGAAGTTAGAGTCCATAAAGATACCTGAGAGCATAACTGTTGCATATGCAGCAGGAATCTTAACTCTTGGGTTAGTAGATGCGTATTTAATTAACTCTGCAATCATTTCGCAAGCAGAAGATGCTGATGAATCGATGTCAGAGAAGATAGGAGATTCGATAAAGTCTTCACCACGTCTATGGTGATCAATAATCATAATTTTATTAGCTTTTTCGATAATTTTTGGTGCAAGAGTCATGCTTGTCTTATGAACATCACAAACAACAACGAGTGTGTTACCTTTTAATAAATCGAGACCTTCAGCTTCAGAACAGAAGACTTTATTCATTTCATCTTTAGAGAAAGTTGCGACTAAAGCACCTTTACATTTTCTTTCAATACTCTTTGGGTTATATACAATCTTAGATTGTTTGCCTAAAGTATCGCAGATTGCTTTGATACCAACACATGCACCAAAAGCATCCATGTCTAACATTGAGTGGCCCATGATAACTACGTTAGCGGAGTTTCTAATAAGAGACATAACCGCATCACCCATAACACGTACACGTACTTTATTATGGTTTTCTTGGGCTTCACTCTTTCCGCCGAAGAAGGTAAGATCTTGTCCATATTGCGAAACAACGACTTGGTCACCACCACGCGAGGTAGCGATTTCAAGAGCTGAAACTGACATATCATTAAGTTTGACTACGTCTGGGTAATCGTATGCAACACCAATTGAAAGTGTTGGAGGAGTTGCTTCTTTTTCACCGATTTCATGAATCTTATCTAATAAGGAGAACTTATCTGCAATCATTTTCTCAAGTGATTCAAAGTTACAAATAATAAGATATGCATCATTACTAATCTTTCTTAAAAGAGCAGAGAAATCACGAGCATAATCATAGATTGCGGTTCTTACTTTAGATAAAACGTCATTTGTTTCTTCACCGTTACCAGAAACATCAGAGAAGTTATCAATAATAATTTGACCAATAACGATGGCTTGACGTTTAGAGTAATTACTAATGGTTTCGAAGTCAGTTGTATCTTTAAAAATATAAAGTCCTGCTTCCTTAAGAAGTTTAACTTCATAGTTTCTATCATTAACTTGGATTTTGATTACGGTTTTGCTTGAACCTTCAACTAATTCTTTTAATTCTGGTTTCCACTCTAAAATGTTTTCATCAAGAATTTCAATTGCTCTTTCTTTGAAAAGGGTGTTGGTCCATAAAACAACATCGTTTTCATCAACGACTGCAAGCCCCAGCATACCAAAGTTATATGCTTCTTCAATATCAGAACCAATTAAATCTGCTGCTCTAAGATCTGTTTTTTGTCTAATTTTTGAGAAGTAAAATAAAACACCCCAAACATAAACAATATCGATAATAACAGCGGTGCCTAAACTTATGAATAAAATAACGGGAGAGATTATTTCTCTAAAATTAAACCAACCAAAGTAATAAGTAATGCCTAAAAATAGAACTCCAAATAATTCAAGAAGCCCTATTATTACACCAATTAATTTAGCTTTGCGTAAACGTCTTTTCATATGACTAACGTATATTATATCAAACTTGTTTTATAAAAAGTAATTGTAAATGACTTTTTTGCGATGAAGTATAAATTCATATCAAAAATATATGTAATTTCATGCAAATTTCAGGAAAATGTTATATTTTGTACTAAAAAAGAGGCCGAAGCCTCTTTTATAAAAGTCGGGGTTCGTGATTAGAACTTTCCGAAGATTAATCTGAGGATGAATTCGACGATTGCGACTGGAATCATAAGGACAAAGCCAATGACTGAGCCGATGAGGTCGACGACGACTTCCAATGCACCAGCGACGATACCGATGACTACACCAAAAATACCATAGCCAAAGAGTTGTCCGACGGCGTGGAGGTTGCCCCAAATTAATTTGATTGATTGTAAGCAGCTAGCAGCAATTCTCATATCATTTACCTCTCTTTGTGCTTATTATATAAAAACGCATATGTATTTACAAGAAAATTACTAAATTTTACCTGATTTTTGTTTATTAATCGCATTTTTTTATTTGATTTTCAATAAATTAGATTATTGATTTTTGCTATCTGAGCGTCTTGAATCTAACTTTTTGTTCCTCACCAATCCTATAAGAATCGCATATTTTCGAAATGGTTTTTCTTCTCAAACTTATATCATTTGTTGATTTTAGATAATCAAAAACTTCATCTGAAAACTCAATTGCAACTGTCGCCAATAGCCATGCTTCCGCCATCATAACCATATACTCTTCTTTAGTGGTAATTAGAGGAAAAATCTCGAGAATTCTAGGGTTTTTCCAATGTTTTAGAGCAAAAACATAACAAAATCTTCGATCAAAAGTGTACTTCGATTTGTGTAGCTTCTGATAAAAATTAAGAAATGTATCAAAGTCTGATTTTTTTAGAAAAGTTGTGACGCAATCAGTGATAGCCCAAGACTTTGTTTTCTTAATATTGGCTTCTAAAAATGTTAACTGTTCATTAAGTGTTTTACATCTAATTAAGGATAAACCAAAGTAAATAAAATCAACTTCTAAATACTTACCTAGATTAAAGTCTTCTAAAAGAAGACAATCATCGTTTTTGTGTTCTTTAATTATATTTCTCAGCACAGGATTTTTAACGCCGATTGAAATATAGTCACTATTCGAAAGACTCTTCGAAAAGTCAGCAAACTTTTTGTCGCTTATTTCAAAAAGATATTTTTCTAATTCTTTATAATTCACTCTAATCTATTTTTTCAAAATCAGAAGCAGGGTGTTTGCAGATTGGACAAACATAGTCTTCTGGAAGTTCTTCAGTTTCAGTTTCGATAACAAAACCGCAGATTTTACATGCAAAATGATGCTTTTTCACAACTTTTTTAGCCTCTTTTTCCTTTGCAAGGTATTCACTTGGTTTCATTAATTCATCTGCCAACAATTCAATTTGCTTCTTATTTTCATCTGACAACGCAGACAATAAACGAACCTCAGTTGAAAGAAGATTAATGTTCTTTGCATGACCAAGCATTTCTTTCATGACCTTAGATGCATTTGGTGCCCAAGTTCCATTTTCAATTAAACCAACAGTCTTATTTTGGAAGTTGTGCTCAATCAAATGGTCTAAGAAAGTCTTCATAAATGGGAAAATCGACATATTATATGTCGTTGTAGCAAAAACAATCTTTGGATAACGGAAGGCATCCTCAACTGCTTCTGCCATATCTTCACGTGCTAAATCGCAGAAAACTACTTTTGGGCAACCTTTGTTTTGAAGAGTGTCAGCCAATAATTTTGCCGCCTCTTTTGTGTGACCGTAAACTGATGTATAGAAGATTGTAACACCATCAGTTTCGCTTTGATATGAAGACCATGTATCGTAAAGATTTAGGTAGTATGAAAGGTTCTCATTAAGGACAGGACCGTGAAGCGGACAGATGGTTTCTAACTCTAAATTCTCTACTTTTTCCAATAATTTTTGGACTTGAATGCCGTATTTGCCAACAATCCCAAAGTAATAACGACGAGCTTCACAAGCCCAGTCTTCTTCATGGTCTAATGCCCCAAACTTCCCAAAAGCATCTGCTGAAAATAATGTTTTGCTTTCTTCATCATAAGTAACCATGACTTCTGGCCAGTGAACCATTGGAGCAGCAATGAACTTAAGAGTGTGCTTTCCGAGATTTAAAGTATCTCCATCAGCCACC
>JAEEGH010031771.1_pt1 | contig 10181 bp, 6 predicted proteins | sample 9134181 | NCBI WGS metagenome assembly JAEEGH01 (sample SAMN16246544, study PRJNA631951) | gut metagenome | biome: gut microbiome; feature: rumen; material: DP-attached | host: Bos | place: Iran: Karaj | collected 2018-10 | reverse complement strand
ATAATCATCCACGCCATCCACTTCTGGCAAAATTACGGATGCCTACGTGCCAGAGTAACCACACACATATTTCTTGCCGTTTATATCAGTCAGCACAAAATCACCTTCTTTCGTACAATTATTGTAAACAGCAATTGTATAATATCCCACATATCCGTTGTCCTTTGAGCCTTTCGTGATGGGAAGAGAAGAGTTGTTGAAAACCTTTTTTAAATTTGTGCAACCTTCGAAAGCATAATTGCCGATGCTCGTCACACTGTTCGGAATCTGGATGCTCGTCAGCCCCGTGCAGCCTTCGAACGCACGGTAGCCGATGCTCGTCACGCTGCTTGGAATCTCGATGCTTGTCAGCCCCGTGCAACCAAAGAACGCACCGCTGCCGATGCTCGTCACGCTGCTCGGAATCTCGATGCTCGTCAGACCTGTACAGCCACGGAACGCACTTTCGCCGATGCTCGTCACACTGTAGGTCTTGCCCAAATAGGTCACATTAGCAGGTATAGTCAAAACTGCAATGTTTACATCAGTGTACGTACTGTATGAGTTTAAACCATGAAATTGTTTCTCTTTGTACGTTGCTGCTACCGTAAAATCACCAACTATTGCATAATATAGACCATCATATTGAAAATCATAAACCGGAACGACGTCGCCTGCATAATGAATTTGGGCAGAAAGTGATTGGCAAACGAGCATCAATAATGCCGTGAGCCAAGAAGAGTAAATTTTTTGTTTCATAAATTTGATGTTTTTTGATTATTAATTGGTTAAATTCGACACAATTCAAAAGGGTCGTTCCACGAAGTCCACGTTAATATCTTTGTAATCCATAATTCCATACCCTAAATCCGTGTCGGGCACAACTTCTAATTTCGCCTACTCTTTTGTGGATTTTCGGCTCATTCCGGTTTTTCACGTATGGGCACAAAAAAGGCGTGGAGTCCAATTGGTCTTCACGCATCTCTAGGGCTTCGCAATCCCCCTCACAGTAGAAAATCAACCGAAGTCCACGCTGATATGCATGAACCTTTCGGTTGTTTGACGCACCCTGCCCATACCCAAACTAATGGATACGGACATAGCACGACCTTACCTATCGAAAGAGGTCAAATACATATCACGGGACATTCATTGTTGACTATACAGACTGCTTGTGAATGTTGCGAAGATTCAGAGATGTCGTGTACAGCGTCCAATAAACGCCTTTTATGTTACCTAACGCATTGGCCGTACAACTGGACAAAACGATTGGCTTGCAAATTCGATGAATTTGCGCGGCAAAGTTAAAGAATTGTTTTTAAACAGACAAGAAAAAACTTAGGAAAGTGCGACAAGTGGTTATGCAGCAACCATGTTACTAGAAAAATCTTTAGTTCATCATCCTTTCCTTCCCACGGAAGCAGCCGAAAACGTCATCTTCCTTGGGGAATCATTTATACATATTAAAACGTCATCGGCCAAAATCTCCCTCATTGAGGGACAAAATCACCCAAAAATCTCCCTCATTGAGGGATTTTTTCCATCGTCCACATCCGTACCATAGGGACACAATCGCTTATTGCGGTAAGCGATTTTCAAACAAAAAAGGTCACTGCGTTAAGCGAAATTCAACGGAAATCGCTCAAAGGAGTGACCTTTTTTGTAAAATAAGACAATGAAAAGTGACCAAAAAGTGTAAAATAAGACAATGGCATAGTCTGAAATCTGCCGAATAAACAAAAACAATTCCGCCGTCAACCCAATCCAGAGTTGGCGGCGGAATCGCGTGTATAGTTGTGTTTTATTGGCCAATGCCCTTTGCTCACCGCATCATCGTCTGCAAGGCCTGGACGCCCTGGTGGTTGATGTCGAGCGCCTGCAGTTCGGCGAGGAACCGTGCGGCCTTGTCACATTGGCCAAGACCCAGATAACCCAGTGCCAGCATGTACTTGCAGTGGATCACATTCTTGCGGTCGAGCGAGTCGTCCCAGATGAGCAGGTCCGGCAGCGAGACGGCAAAGTAGTCCATCGTCTGGTGCTCAAAGAGATGCTGCTTGCCGTAGTTGAGCAGCTTGTAGAACTTGCCATGGGCCGCAGCCGTATTACCCAGCTTCTGGAGCGCGAGGCCCTGATAGAAAATCTTGTCGGGCTTGGCGTCGTTGTAATACATGGCGGCAGCAGGCTCCAGATTGCCCTCGGCAGCCTTTTCCCAGCACTCGCGGGCCTTGTCGCGGTCGCCTCGAGCGTCGTAGGCACATCCAAGGAAGTAGTAGAAATCCTGCTCCTGCGCACCGTAGAGCTTGCCCTCGCCCAGGTGTTCCGGATATTCCAGACATTGGCCGAGCAGGGTGACGGCCTTTTCAAGCTGCGCGCCCTGCGGATGCGCTGAGTGGAGAATCTCCTTGGCCAATTCCACACGGCTGAACTGATACTGCGCGGGCACCTTTCCCTCGCCGCCTTCCCACGGATGGAACTGGTGGGCATCGAGCTTGGCCAATGCCTCTTCGTAGCGGCCCAGCTGGTTGAGCAGGGTGATCTCTTCGAGCACGAGGTCATCACGTTGGCCAATGAGCTTCGGATATCGCTGGAGGAACGCAAGCCGCTCGGCATGAGGCTTCTGCAGACGCTTGTACAGCTGGTCGAGCTCCATCAGGATGCGACTGTCCGACTCGTCGAGATGGAAGGCACGCTCCATACATTCGAGCGCCTCCTGTTCGCGGCCCTGCTTATTGAAGCGGGCCAGGGCGAGGTTGCGCCACACGGTCGGGAATCCGGCGTTGAGTGCGGCCGACAGTTCCCAGTTCTCGATGGCAAGGTCATACTGCCGCTTGTCGTAGTAGAGACAGCCCAACAGATAGGCCGCCTTACTCCTCACCATCTCATTGTCAGCGAGTTTCGCACGGTTGAGCGCGACGACATCCTCCAGACGGTTGGGGAAACACAGCTCGACCGACACCTCCTCCGCCCGGGCATAGTCGCCCATGTAGAAGTAGGTCATGGCCGATGTCGCGTGCTCGCCCTCGGCAATCGCCCAGATGGCCGATGCCTCCTGCCACAATCCGGCCTGCACATAGTCGAGGGCCAGTTCGTCGTAGTTGGCCGATGACTGACGCATCAGCCGCTTGAGCTCATCGAGCGAAGCCGTGTCATTGGCCAACAGATACTGCTCGTAGCGGCAGCCGTAGTTGAAGCGGTCGATGGCGAGCGATTCGGTGATCCAGGCCAATGCCTCGTCGCGGCGGCCCAGCTTGCGCAAGACGGTGGCGCGCAGGGCACGGGCCTTGTGGTTGTGGCTGTTGGCGATGAGGGCGCGGTCCAGCTCGTCGAGAGCGTCATCGAGACGGCCGTCACCCAGGCTGATGCAGGCGGCCTCCAGATAGGCAGCATCGGCCCAGCCCTTGTTCCACGTGGCCTTCCAGAACAGCTCGTAGGCCTCCGTGTATTTGCTGCTTGCACATGGGCCGTTTTCACCCTTCTCGTTCAAGGCCTGGAATTTCAGGGCCAATGCGAGGTTGAAGATCGGCTCGCCGTCATAGGGGTTCGGGTTGCGCTTCTGCCAGACCTTCACCGCGCGGCGCAGGTAGGTCTCGGCCTTGTCGAAACGGCCTCGGCGCAGGTACCACAGGCCCATCTGGTTCAGACAGCGCACGTCGTTCGGGTCGCGGCGCAGGGCCTCCTCGTAATAGTCGAGGGCCGACCATGTGGCGTGGCGGTACTGCTCCAGGTGCAGGCCGGTGAGGTAGAGCTGGTCGTTGGTCTTGGTGTCCGATGGTGGCAGTGCGGCCTCGGCGGCGTCGGGGATAGGACGGATTTCGTCGGGTTCGGCGTGCCAGGCGAGACGTTCGCCCACGTGGAGCGTCAGCCCGTCAAGCGGTGTGCCGGCCACGTCAATCTCCTGTTCGACGACGGCCTCGGGCGAGAGGGCAACGACCTGATTGTAATATTCTTGGCCAATGTCGCTGCGGAGCACGATGCGCGCCTCACGCTTGCTGGTGGCGAGCACCTTGACGAGCGCCTTGCCATTGGCCATAATCTCAATATTGACGATGAAGTCGCGTGACGCCTGCTTGACGACGCCCAACTCGCGGTAGGGCATGAAATATTGCGTGAACTGCTTCTCCTCGTAGGGCATGAGCCACGTGAAGTCGGGCTGGTTTTCGGTATAGACACCGGCCATCAGCTCGATGTACGGGCGGAAACCCTCCTTCAACTGCCGGCTGATGGTCGCAAACTGGAAATCGTCTGCGCCATTGGCCAAAGCCCCATCTTCTATTTTGTCGGTGAGATTCCTGTCCCACGCACGGCCGAAGTCGCCGTTGCCCCACGTCCACTGCTTCTTGCCGGGCGAGAAGTGATGCGAGGCGACATGGAGCATTCCGCCCTTCGTGTCGTTCTCATATCCGCCCTCAAAGTCGTACTTGGAGTTGACCGCCATATACGACGTGGGCACCTTGATATTCTTGTAGTTGGAGATGTCCACACCGGCCGAATAGTCCATCTTGTAGTAGGTGCCCGTCGCGATGGGGAACGAACTGACGGCGCGCTTGCCGTGGTCGAAGACGGCGTTCACATCGGGCGGGAAGACGCTCTGGTAGGCGTCGTTGACCTCCACGGCGGGATTGGCCCACCAGAGGAACGTCTGTGGCATCGGGGTGCGGTTGTAGAGGCGGCCCTTGATTTCCAGATAGGCGCAGCCCGGACGCAGCGTGAAGCCCGCCATGCCCTTCTGGTGGAACATCCGCTCCATCTCGTTGACCCACACCGTGACGCTGCCGTCGGCATTCTCTTCGATGTCGCAATCGACAGGCAGATAGGTCGATGGCCGATGGTGTTGTGGCCAATTGAACTCGATGCCGCCCGAAATCCATGGGCCGGTCAAGCCCACAAGAGCCGGCTTGATGACGTGGTTATAATAGACGAAATGACGTCGCTTGATCTTGTCATAGGCCATCTGGATGCGGCCGCCCAGTTCGGGCAGGATCATCACCTTGATGTATTCGTTTTCAAGCCACACGGCATGCCACTCCTTGTCCACCTTCTCGTCGCTGATCGACTCGATGACAGGATAGGGATAGACCACGCCCGATGAACCCTGATAAACGCGCTTCTCCAGGAAAATGGGATTCTTCTCCGGCTTACCCACCTCATAAGTAGGTATCGTCACTGTTTCTCTCCAAGCTTTTACCATAATTTGTAGTAGATTAGACTCCTCGTCCGACCTCCCCGACGGGAGGGGATGGAAGTTTTGAAATCACGGAGTAATTTTTAATTCTATTCAAGTTTTGCGTTTTGAAGGAAAGTGAAAATTAAATGAATTGACAAAGAAGTGAAAGGTTTCTCGCAATACCTGCCCGAAGTTTTTCGGAACTTTCTGTATTGTCCCTTTTACTCCCTTTTTACTCCTTTTTTTCAGCCATTCACTGCCTTCAATCGGAATAATATTTATCATTTAATATTTTGAAATCAATCTGTTCATTTCTCGAACAGATTGGTTTCCAGCTCCTCCAGCGACTTGCCTTTCGTCTCCGGCAGGCGCAGGTAGAAGAACGTGAAGCCCAATGCGCAGATGACGGCATAGACCCAGAACGTGCCACTGCTGCCCAACGTAGCGTTGAGCGTCGGGAACGAATAGGTCAAGGTCGTGCAGCCCGTCCACAGCGCGAAGGTACAGGTCGCCATCGCCACGCCGCGCACACGGTTCGGGAAAATCTCCGAGAGCAGCACCCACGTCACCGGCCCGAGCGTCATGGCATAGCACGCAATCGCAGCCACCACCAGAACGACCATAAAGAAGCCCGTCACGCCGGCATAGTAGCACGCACCGAGCGTCAGGTAGATGATGCCCAATCCCCCGGCGCCGAAGAGCATCAGCGAACGGCGGCCCCAACGATCGACCACATAGAGCGCCACGACCGTGAAAATGACATTGGCCACACCCGTAATCACAATATTGAACAGCACGTCGCCCACGCTATAGCCAGCCGCTGCGAAAATCTCCTGCGCATAGTTGAAAATCACGTTCGTGCCGCACCACTGCTGGAAGACCGCCACGATGATGCCCAACGTCAGCACGGCCGCAAACCTCCGGCTGAAGAGCGCGTGCAGGCCGCCCTTGGTCTCTGTGTCATTGGCCAATGCCGTTGCGCGGATATTCGAAAGCTCGGACTTGGCATACTCCTCACCGCCCACGCGGGTGAGCGTCTTCAGGGCCGATGTCTCCCTGCCGTTCAGCGCCTGCCAGCGCGGACTCTCGGGGATGAAGAAGGCCAGAATCAAAAAAAGCGCAGCGGGAACGGCCTCGGCCCAGAACATCCAGCGCCAACCCCTTTGTCCATTCCACGAATCTAGGATGTCACTGTTCGTGAATGTTGCCGGAACCTCATCGGCCAACAGCCAGTTCACCACCTGTGCGCCTAATATACCTATCACAATCGTCATCTGATTGAGCGAAACCAAACGGCCACGCATGTCGCTGGGCGAAATCTCGGCAATATACATGGGCGACAGGGCCGATGCCACGCCGATGCCGATACCGCCCACGAAACGCGCCACGTTGAACAGCGCAAAGTCGTTGAAACAGCCCGTAGCCACGGCCGACACCGTGAAGAGCACCGCCGCCGTAATCAGGAGCGGCTTACGTCCGTAGCGGTCGGCCAATGCACCGGCCACCATCGCACCGATCAGACAGCCCACAAGAGCCGTGGACATCGCCACTCCCTGCATCGCAGGCGACGTCTCGATGCCGAAAAAGAGCTCGTAGAACGGCTTGGCACCACCGATGACCACCCAGTCGTAGCCGAACAGCAGCCCACCCATGGCCGAAACCATGCAGATGAAGTATGTAAACTTGTGAATGTGTTCCATAATCAATATAAGGTTCTGTTATCCCGTTAAAGGCATTGGCCATAAAACCACACCCATAACTTTTTCGGGTGCAAAGGTACGGCATTATTTTTTTGCAGAAAATTATTATCGCGCACAATAAGATGGACGATTTTACGTTATGGTCAATGATACCAGTGAAAAGGATATTACGGGAAGCGACAAAGAGATTAAGAGAAGTGACAGGGACGTTTGCTCCGGCTGTCAACCCTTATTTCTTACTTCTTATTTCTTAACTCCCAAAGGCATCGTCCCTTTCACTCCTCTTCAATACTGAAAATGGATTCCTTGGCTCTTCACACATAGAAAGGTATCGTCCCTTTCACTCCCCTTTCACTCCCTTTAAATACCTTTAATTATGTATCGACAAAAAGATGGTTTTCGGGGCGAACGCTCCATCGTGTTGCCCCAGATGGTGGTCGAAGCCGAGCGCAACGACCCGTTGGTCTCCAGCCTCTACATCACGGACATCGGCTACTATCCATTGGCCGAACACCACTACCGCCAGCGCCCCGAGGGCATCGAGCAGCACGTGCTCATCTACTGCATCGAGGGCACAGGCTGGTACCGCGTCGGCGACCGCGAGTTCAAGGTCTCGGCCAACCAATACTTCATCCTGCCCGCGCGCGTACCCCACGCCTACGGCTGTGACGAGGGAATGCCTTGGACCATCTATTGGGTGCATTTCATGGGCGCCCATGCCGACATCTACGCCCAGGGAGCCCTCCAGCCCCAGGACGTACGGCCGGGCCTCCACTCGCGCATCAGCGACCGCAACAACATCTTCGAACAGATCATGCAGACCCTCAGCCAAGGCTACAGCCGCGAGAGCCTGCGCTACGTCTCGTCCCTGCTGCACTATTATCTGGCCTCGATGCGCTACCTGCAGCAATACCGCGACGCCGAGCGGCCCGATGCCTCGGGCGACGACCTCGACGTCATCACGGCAGCCATCCACTACATGCACGAGAACATCGAACACGCGCTGTCGCTGCAGCAGATGGCCAACTACGTGGGCTACTCCTCGTCCCACTTCTCCGCCCTCTTCAAGTCGCGCATGGAGCAAAGTCCATTGGCCTACTTCAACCGCCTGAAGGTCGAGAAGGCTTGCGAGATGCTCCGCACGACCGACATCAAGATCAACCAGCTCTGCTACAAGGTCGGCATCAGCGACAGCTACTACTTCTCCCGCCTTTTCACCAAGGTCATGGGCATCTCGCCGCGCGAATACCGCCTGCGCGAGCTGGAGGAGTGAGCGATGGACATTGGCCAAAAAAATAATTATTTCGGTTTTGGCCGATGGCGCTACATCAGCCATTGTGTCCGAAGGCAAGGCCGGAAGATGCACCCCAAAGTGAAAAAGATCGTAAAATAATCATTTTTGAACAATTACTTAAACCATTTCACAACATTATGAAACACAAGAATCTTATCCTCGTCGCCATCGCCGCGACCGCACAAATGGCATGGGCCATCGAACCCAAACCGACAACCGACGTCCCCGTCCAGCAGGGTGCCTACGAAGCCTCGTGGGAAAGCCTCGCCCAGTGGGAATGTCCCGAATGGTTCAAGGACGCCAAGTTCGGCATCTGGGCCCACTGGGGGCCACAATGCCAGGCCGAAGACGGCGACTGGTACGCCCGCCACATGTATTTCCAGGGCAACAGCCAGAACAAGTGGCACGTCGCCCACTTCGGTGACCCGAAGGAATACGGCCTGAAGGAGCTCATCCGCGACTGGAAGGCCGAAGAGTGGAACCCCGAAGAACTCGTGGCCCTCTACAAGAGCGTCGGCGCACGCTACTTCTTCACCCTCGGCCAACACCACGACAACTTCGACCTCTGGAACTCCCCCTACCAGGAGTGGAACTCGGTCAACATCGGCCCCAAACGTGACATCGTCGGCGAGTGGGCCGCCGCCTGCCAGAAGTACGGCCTGCCACTCGGCATCTCCATGCACGGCAGCCACACCTGGACCTGGCTCGAACCATCCCAGCCCTACGACGGCAACCTGACCCGCGAGGAGGGTGCCGGCCAATGGTGGGAGGGATTCGACCCGCAGGAGCTCTACGCCCAGCGTCATCCACACAGCACCAACTGGAACCGCACCCGCGGAATCCACGACCAGTGGGGTTGGGCCAATGGCGCATCCCTGCCCGATGAGGCCTACAAGAAGAAGTTCCAGAACCGCGTGCTCCAGTGCATCAACGACTACCGGCCCGCCATGCTCTACTTCGACGACACGGTGCTGCCCTTCTACGGCTGCGACGACCAGATAGGCCTCAACATCCTGCAGCACTACTACAACAGGAACATCCAGGCCGATGGCTCCGCACCCGTCGTCGTCATGGGCAAGATCCTGGAGGCCCAGCACAAACGCGCCATGCTCTGGGACGTCGAACGCGGCGTGCCCGACCACATCCAGAAGGACTACTGGCAGACCTGCACCTGCATCGGCAACTGGCACTACAGCCAGGCCACCTACAAGGGAGACCACTACAAGTCCGCCCAGCAGGTCATCTCCATGCTCATCGACATCGTGTCCAAGAACGGCAACCTCCTGCTGAACATCCCCGTGCGCGGCAACGGCACCATCGACGACAAGGAGCGCGCCATCCTCGCCGACATCAAGGAGTGGATGGACCAGAACTCGTCCAGCATCTACGGCACCCGCCCGTGGAAGACCTTCGGCGAGGGACCATTGGCCGACAACACCAACCCGATGACCGCCCAGGGCTTCAACGAGAACATCGACTATTCGGCCAATGACGTGCGCTACGTCCAGCGGAACGACACGGTCTTCGCCACCATCATGCGCTGGCCATCGGACGAGACCTTCACCTTCAAGGCCCTCGGCCAAGCCTCAGAATACTACAGCGGCAAGGTCGTGGGCGTCAACCTCCTGGGCCACGGCAAGGTCCCGTTCAAACAGACGCCCGACGGCCTTCAGGTCACCTTGCCCGACACGCCTGTAAACAAGATCGCGCCGGTCTTCTCCATCTCGTTCAAGACCACCAAAAAGAAACAATAAAGTAGCATTGGCCAAAAAACAAACTATAGTGATATGGCCAATGTCTTTCCTCACCCCCACAAAAAAGCAAGCGAGCCCAGACGCAATGTCTGAGCTCGCAATTATTTATTATCGTGCGATTCTTTAGAATACGCCCTGAGCCATCATAGCCTTGGCAACCTTCATGAAGCCGGCAACGTTAGCGCCCTTCACGTAGTTGACATAGCCGTCGGCCTCGGTGCCGTACTTGACGCAGTTCTCGTGGATGTTCTCCATGATCCAGAGCAACTTGGCGTCAACCTCCTCAGAAG
>JAEEGH010031770.1_pt1 | contig 10181 bp, 8 predicted proteins | sample 9134181 | NCBI WGS metagenome assembly JAEEGH01 (sample SAMN16246544, study PRJNA631951) | gut metagenome | biome: gut microbiome; feature: rumen; material: DP-attached | host: Bos | place: Iran: Karaj | collected 2018-10 | reverse complement strand
CCTGCAATCACATTCGCATACGTGTATGACCTTGCCGGAGCAGCACCGAACAGCAGACAGCCTGACGCATTTCCACCAATGTCGTTGATGATCGCAAAATCATTGTTCTTGTCGTTCAACGTGTCGTCAGCCACAATTGCAGGCGCGAGGTCATACGTCTCGTTGCCTGACGAATCGGTGATGCGGACCCAAAGCATCGCGTATGTCCTAAACTCATCTGTCGCGTATGGAGGCGGAGAACCGGCGGCGACCTGAATCTGCCCCTCCGGCACCAGGGCACCATCCTTGAACGGGCGCAGGTTGAACTCCACAAAATTGTCGGTCTTGCTTGGCGTGAAGGCTCCCGTGGGGCTCACGGTACCCTGCTCCACAACGATTGTGGAGAAGAACTTCTGGTTTCCAGGCACGTCCGCCGACCCGTTCCAGCGCGACACATCGATCTGCATGATGGCATCGTCCTGCGTCTTGCACTCGTTGGGAATCTTTACGTCAACCTTGTCGGAGTAGAGCGACCAGGCGAGCGCGTTCCCCGGATCCTTCCCGTCAATCGTAAACGCCTTGCTCTGCCCGTTCCACTCGGCCTTGTCTTTCGGCCGCAATGCGGAAAGGCCATCGGCAGGACGAACAGAGACCGCTCCAGACGCCACGAACACCTTCATCACCACCTGAACCTTGAAGTCGTCGACATTACGTCCGTTGAAATGGCGAAACGGATACGCCACAAGCAGGCGCACGCCAGCAGCGGCGGTGATGAAGCTAGATGGATCCAGAATATACTCCGATGTCGTCGTCCTCGTGGCAGGTCCTGGCGCGGTAGAGCTCATTACCGGAGCCGCCGCTAACGGCGGGTTGACCTTCAACTTCGCAAGATTATTCCCCACAAGTTCCACCGCCGTCACCATGGGCACGCACTCCACACAGGGCATCGCAAGCGAAAGCGGCACATCGTTGTGGTCCAGATAGTCATAGAGCGTGAACACGTCGGCTTCGCCGAGGATGCCCTTGTTGTACATGCGCTGGACGCATTGCGAACCCGTCGCCCTGGCCACATCTTGCACGGTCACGTTACCCTTCATGTCAATGTCGGAGAACGGCTGCCCGGCGAGCGTCGCGAAGTCAATCTCATAGGTCGTGTTGGACTCGGCCGAAAACGAGTCCGTGACGAACGGCTGACGCCGCGCCTGCATGGCGCGAGGCGCTGTCTTGATCGTGCCGTCGTAAAAATACTTTTGCGATCCGTCCTTGATCCAGTGGTAAAAAAGCGGATAGATAGGGCCGAGTCCACCAGAATTCGCGGCTCCGAACGCAAGGTTGTAGTCCAGCATGGAGACATACTCGGTGGTGGCTTGCGCGGCCGAACCTTTATCCTTGTCTTTATTGGTATACGTCTGCCGTTGCGCCTCTGGCCCCAACAGCTTGCCGAGCGCGGTGAAGTTCTCTTCGGAGACGTTCTCCACCTGATTGTTGTTGGCATGCCAGGTGAAAGTCCCGCGCAGCGAGATGCAAGAATCAAGCGGCGACGAACGGATGCCGACGCGCGTACGGTTGATGTCGAGATAATCGGACACATTGACGGCGCAGAAGGCGAAACGCCCTGCGTCGAAGGCGAAGTTCTGCCATTTGGCCGCCCAGGAGCTGCGGCTCAGGAAGCGCACGTCATTCACGAGCGACGGCGGCAAGTAGCCCAGCGCCTCCAGGTTCAGCACGCTCACGGTCTCCGTGACAGGGGCGAAACGCCAGGCGAAGTCGGCATTTCCCGGCTCGTTCACTCCATTGATAAACGCGCCGTTGTCGTTCACCAGCCCAGCCGGGTCAGGCGGCATGAATACGCGCCCGAGCCACAGATCCATCGAGTTGTTGTTGTAGTCGTGGTAGAAGTTCTGTATGATATTGCCGTTCGTGTTCGCGAGGCCAGGGAACGGGTCGTTGCGGATGGCATCGTCCACGCGCGACATCGCCTGCGCCAAGGCGGCCTTCACGAGGTGGCGCGTGGCGGTGTTCCGGCGAAGCGCGCTCGAGGGCACGCGCTCGGTGCGCATGTAGATGGCGAACGCTACGGCGCTCACCACCATGAACGACAGGAAACCCAGCACCACCAGAAGCGCGCTGCCTGCCTCTCTCTTCTTTCTCTCACGAAGTTTCACTTGCAGGTCCTCATTTGTCCGCCGGCCGGCGGTTGAAGTTCGGGAAGGCGACGTACGCCTTGAGCTGGTCGGAGCTGTCCGTGTCCGTGCGGATCGGCTTGCCCTCCTTTATCGTCACGTAATACGGATTCCCCCAAGGATCGCGTATCTGCCCGCCCTTGATCGAGGCGTTGTACAGCACGGGCACCTTTTGCCCGTTGACCGTCGCGTCGCCGAGGATGAACCCCAGGTTGGACTCGGTGGCCGGCGTATTGTCGTAGTTCGGCAACTTGTAGTCCGTGCCAAAATGCTCGTATGCGAGGATCGCGTTCGTCATCTCCTGCGCCTCGGCCGTAGCCTGCGCGATCTTCGCGCGCCGCTGGGCGGAGGAGATCGACGAGGTGACCGCCCCCGCCAGAAGCATCAGCATGGCTATGACGACCAGCAGCTCGACAAGCGTAAATCCCCTTCGGGGAAGTGAAGGGTGAAGGGTGAAAGGTGAAAGGTGAAAGGTGAAGGGTGAAGGGCGGCGGGAAGCCGATTGACGGTTGTCGGCTACAGAATTTCGCACAACGCGAGAGAACAGATTGTCGGCTTTAAGGTTTATCATCTTTCACCATTCACCTTTCACCATTCACTATTCAAACACCAGCGGCAGCGTATTGATGTCGTCGGTCGTGCCCAACTTGCCGTCCGGCCCCCAAGAGAGGACGCCCACTATGTGCGTGCTGCCGCCATCGGCCCTGAGATTCTGGACGCTGCGCACCTGCTGCCATGGCTGCGGCACAGACGCCCCAGCACTGCCCTGCGAGGCCCAATTCGGCAGATTGAACGGGAACCTGCCCGCAGGGAATATCTCCACGGCCCGGTCACGCGGCGTGCCGTTCTTGTCCCATGCGCTCAGCACACGCCCTACCTGCGAGTTGTTCACTGTGTCTACGCGCGGCAATGCGTTGTCGGCCAAATACTGCGCGTATGACAGCTGGCGGCGCGCCTTGCCCATCATCGCGTTGCTGGCCCGCCCAGTGCGCCACGCGATCGCCGACGAGTTGAACACCATCGTGAGGATGGTCATCAGCATCCCCAGCAGCAGCGACGCCACAAGGATCTCGATCAGCGTAAATCCGCGACGATGGAAATCTGAGTTCTTCATGTCAAGATTCCTCGTAAAACCAATCCTCAATCTTCAATCCTCAATCTTCAATCTCAAATCCTCATTCCTTCAGCTCCTTCTGGTCGCCCTGGAAGTGGACTTCCGTGTAGAAAATCGGCTGGGCGAAGAGGTCGCCGGCACGCCGGGTCGTCCGCAGGCTGATCGCCACGCGCGAATAGTCGTTCTCCATGTGCATCGTCGTGCCGTTGAATATCGGTATCTGGCCCCACTGCACAACGATCGCGCACGCAAGCTCGTCGCTCACGGGCCACGGCGGCTTGTTGCCGTCTTGGTTGATGTCTGTCAGCTTGCCGAACACATTCTTTGCAAGCGAGTTGATCTCGCCGCGCTTCTTCGGAGCATACGAGCTCTGCGTCTTGTCACAGTAATCCAGCCAACCCTTCGACTGTATCGCGCCTCTGATGCCTTGCTCCCAGTCTTGCCACTTGATGTTCCGCGAGGAGAGCGTGGCGGTGAGGGTGTTGAGGACGCAATCCGCTGCTGCCGCCGCCTTCACGTCGTCCTGCGACTGGCGGCTTTCGCGATACGCAAGCGGATAAAGCGCCACCATCGCCAGCAGCCCGACGGCCATTATGAAGATGGCGAGGTTCACCTCCATGAGGGTGAAACCCCTTTGGAGGGGTGAAAGATGAAGGGTGAAAGGTGAAAGGCGGGTGGAGTGTGAAAGGTGAAGGGTGAAGGGTGAAGGGAAAACTGGTATGGCACGTCGCGCGCCGCGCGACACGCAACGGCGAAGAAGGCCCCGCAAATTGAAACTGTTCACCATAAATCTTTCACCTTTCACCTTTCACAATTCACCTTTCACCATTCACCCCTACTTTGCGTCGTCCCTCAGGTCCTTCGACGAGATGTCGCCGATCTTTCTCATCCTCGTTCCGGCGAACGTGGAGATGGAAATTGTCTGGTCGAGGTCCATCTCGTACGTATCGGCATTGACCACGTCGCTCGGGCTGAACGTCACGGCGCCTGCAGGATCGATCTTCGTCGAATCTGCCGCCTTGCTGCCGTAGACGAATCCCGCCGGCAGCTGTAGGGTGGCGATCTCCACGCCGTAGGCGTCGCCCACCTTCCATGAGAGCCCATTATTCTCCTTTATGCGGTGTCCCCACCGATAATCGTTGCCGTTATTGTAGGAAATCAATGAAAACTTCTTGTTATCCTTGGCTTCCTTCTTGTAGGTTTGGCAGAAATCCTGCACCTGCCCGCCGTATGCGATCATGTACTCGCTCCGGAAAGCATCATCATTGACTGGTTCTACGGACGTATACACGAAAGCCCTACATTTGTCGATGCCATTCTTGACCTCTCCGGCGAGGTTGGCCATCCGGTAGAACGGAATGCCTTTATCGTTGCTGCTGTGGCTACCGGATGTCAACACGGGATACGACTGGTTCCAGTCGGCAAACTCGTCCACGAGGATGTCGCCTTTCACATATGAGATGCGTCCCGCCATCTTTATCGCGACGGCCGTACCGACGCTCGACGCCTTCAGATCGTCCGACGAGCCCCCCCCCTTCTCCGCCTGCGTCTGCCGATTGTAGAACAGCACGGCCGTCGGCGCCTGGTCGATCAGGCACACCTGCATCGCCTGGCGGATGATCGAGACCGTATCCTGGATCGCCGCGCGTTCCGTCATTCCACGGACTGCGGCGAAATACCCGGTCACGGAAACCGTGCCAAGCATCGCCATCAGGCCGATCACGACCATCAGTTCGACGAGCGTGAACGCGGCCTTCCCGGCCGACCTTTCTGTTGCGTGCGCTTTCATCCTCATATTTCGCTAAAGTTCGACGGTTACGTTGTCTGCCTCGGAATTGTAGTATATCTTGAACCGCCGGAAGTACCCCTTGTCAGGACTGGAGTAGCCGAATGTCACCTCGCCCGGCTGCGGCGTGGAGCCGCGCGCGTTGCTAGCCTTGAGCTTCGCCACCCACGACTTGACCTCTTCGCCGTGGCACTTCGGCTGGCCGCTCTCGTCCTTGGCCGACGTTGCCGATTTCCTGACGACCGTGAATCCTGAGACATCCATGACCGGATTGCCAGACGCATTCAGGCAACGCGTCACGAGAGCGTACATCAGTGTATCGTAGTCTTGCACTTCAAGCGCCGCGACATGCTGACCTTTGCTGCGGTACTTCGCATCCAAGCCGTTGTTGGCCCAATCCTGGAGTTTTCCATTCTTGCCCGGCGGCCAGAACCCTTCCTGCTGGTAGTACGTCGCAATGCCAGCCTGAAGCGCCGCCTTCAACGCCTCGTTCTTGCGCCCACGCGACTTGCGGATGACCGATGTCGCCGCCGTGGACACGATGCCCACCAGCACCGCCAGCACGGCGATGACCATCAGCATTTCCACGATCGTAAAACCTCTCTTCTTCCTCTGCTTCATCATTGTCCTCCACTAACGACTAACGACTAGCGACTAACCACTAGCGACTATCGACTAACAACTACCTCTTTTCCTTCGCCTTGTCCCAGCTATAGATGTCATCGGAGCGCCCACGCTTCGCGTACGGCGCAATCACGCCGTCCGCTCCCGCGCACCAGACAATCGCCTCGGCACGAACGTTGACCTGCTGCCCGCCAACGGACGCCGTCGTGATTCCGTCGTCATCGTCGTCCACGGCAAAGTAGATGATGTGGTCCTTCACCGTCCCGCCAGACGGTACGCTCAACGTCAATCCACTATTCGCAGACGCACTTTTGCTTCGCTTGAGAACGGCCTCGGCCCACGGATCAACCACGCCGCAGCTACTGACGCCGGTCGGTTCTCCGTTTTTCATCGCTATTCCCAGCAGGCTGAATTCGCCGAACTTCTTCGCCACTTCAAATACCATGCCCTTTCCGTCTCCGTCCCCGCCCCCGTACGTGATGAGGTCGCTCGGCCATCTGTTGTTGTTCTTCTGGCGCATAATCACAAGCGCCTGCGCCGCCTGCGAGACGAGTTCCGTCGCCTTGGCGCGCTGCGCCGACCTCGTCACGCGCCCGAAGCCCATCATCAAGGCGCCCGAAAGGACGGCGATGATGCCGATCACCACCAGGATCTCGATCAGTGTGAAACCCTTGTTCTTTCTCATCTGTCCTCTATTCTTCACAATGACCTCGCTCTCAACTCTTTAACCTTTTAACTCTTTAATCTTTTAACCTTTTAACCTTTAATTCGCCAGATGGCTGATGTCGTCCTTTGTCCATCCTGTGATCGTCTCCTGCTCTTTCGAAGAATAGGTATCCAGATGATCCATCAGCCACGGCGGAAACGTAAGGCCGTTCTTGCCGGCCGACCACAGCCTGTAGCTCTGATAAGGGGTATCCGAATAGTAGTAGAACTCTCGGCCCCATCCGTCCGCCACCGTCATGCCGTCAAGCAGGTAGACGGATGACGCGCCACCATCATACCCTCTTGGACTTACATGGTGCAACCATTTCTTCGTGTTCTTGCTGTTATCCTCCTCCGGGAGTGCATCGTATTTGGTCGCGCCCAGGTATGGCCAGTCACCGTCGGAGGTGTTCACGCCGTAGAAGTCATAGCCGCCGCTGACAATATTCTCGAAATTCGGCATCCAGCGCGCGCAGACGGCCTGAGAGGTCAAGTTCGAGACAAGGGAAGCCTCTTCCCGATGGCCACCACGGCCGTAGAGATATTCCTGAATTGAATCCCTTCCCGCCCATTTTTCGTACGGGCGGCCGGTATCGATGCGACACGGCAGCTGGTTATTCTTCTCCCATTGGCAGTGTCTGGTATCGTACATCTCCTCAGTCCCACCCAACATGAAGAGATAACGCGGAAGAAGGAACGAGAGCAATCCGAACTGGAAGAGCGTTGCTTCATTTTCTTTGCCGAGATTGAGACTGCCCACATTACCCTTCCTCAGGGGGGAGAATGCGCCTCCACTCTGCTGAGAGAGGGCCCCCACGAGCACATCCTTCTTAGACTGCAACTCGCCATTCACGGAATCGTTCATGAAGAACGGAAAGAGCACCGCAACCGGCTGAGCACGGCAAGCGGCCTCCACTTGCCTCTTCGTCTCTTTGTCGGGACTACCCAAATTGACCGAAGTCTTGCCGCCCCCCTGCACGCCGTTGCTGTCCACTCGCTGGGTGATGTCGCGGCTGCGCCCCTGCAAGGGCACGGGCGGATAGGAACCATAGGCTGCGTAGTAGCCGGAGACAGCGTTCTCGAGGCGTTGCAGCCTCGCCTGGGTCTTGGACTTCGCGCGCGAGTCGCCGCCGACGCCGGCAAGTCGGAAGACTATGCCCATGAGCGTGACGATAACGACCGTCACGATCAGCAGCTCGATCAATGTGAATCCCCTTCGGGGAGATGAAAGGTGAAAGGTGAAGGGTGAAAGGTGACGGGAAGCCGGTTGACGGTTGTCGGCCACAGAATTTCGCACAACGTGAGAGAACAGATTGTAGATTTTAAGGCTTACCATTTTTCACCATTCATCTTTCACCATTCACCTTTCACCATTCACCTTTCACCGACATCAGCCTGCCGCGCCGGAGACCTGCGAGATGATCTTGATCATGGGCAGGAACATGGCGATGACGATCGTGCCGACGACCACGGCGAGGAAGATGATGAGCGCCGGCTCGATGGCCGCCGTCATGCCGGCGACTGCGTTGTCCACTTCGTCGTCGTAGGTGTTGGCGATGCGCGTGAGCATGTCGGGGAGCGCGCCCGTCTCTTCGCCGACCTGCACCATCGACACGACCATCGGCGGGAACACGCCGGAAGACGCCAGAGGGTCGGTCATCGACTCGCCCTCCTTCACGGCGTCGTGCACGGTCTGGATCGCCTTGCGCACAACGCGGTTGCCGGTGGTGTCGCGCACGATCACGAGCGCCTGGAGAATCGGCACGCCGGAAGAGAGCAGCGTGCCCAGCGTACGCGTGAACTGCGAGATAGCCGTCCGCCGCACGAGCGTGCCGATCACTGGCAAGCTTATTCGTATCTTGTCCAGCTGGTACGCGCCGAACGGCGTCTTGCCGAATACCTTGTAGATGACCACGAGCGCCACGACGCCGCCGAAAATCTGGAGGCCGTTGTGCTGCACGAACTCGGAGATGCCCATCACGAACTCGGTGATGGCCGGCAGCGACGCGCCGCCGAGGATGTCGTTGAACACCTGCTGGAACTTCGGAATCACCGTGATGAGCAGGAACGCCGTGATGCCGATGGCGGCGAAGAGAACCACCGAAGGATAGATCATCGCGCCCTTCACCTTGTTCTTGATCTTCTGCGCCTTTTCGGCGAACTCGGCCAGACGGTTCAGCACGACTTCGAGCACGCCGCCCGCCTCGCCGGCCTTCACCATGTTGACGTAGAGGTTGTCGAATATCTTCGGGTAGGCAGTCAGCGCGTCTGAGAACGTGCCGCCGCCCGCGATGTTCTCCGAGATGCCGTCAAGGCAGTCCGCCATCGCCGGCGCCATCTTCTGCTTCTTCAGCACCTCGATGCAGCGCATCAGCGGGAGTCCCGCGTTCACCAGCGTGGCGAGCTGGCGCGTGAACGACGTGAGGTCCTTCGCCTTCACCCTGCCGCGCAGGAACTTGGGCAACTTGATCTTGATGTCGATGTTGCCTTTCTTGGGAGCTTTCGCAGGAGCAGCCTTCTTGGCAGGAGCGGGCTTCTTCGCGGCCGCGCCGCCACCGCCCTTGATCTCGCCGAGAGCGGTGGGCATCAGCCCCTGCGCTCTGATGGCCGCTATGGCGCCCGACCGGTCACCGGCCTCCACCGTGCCGCGCCGTTCCTGGCCCGAGCTGTCCTTTGCGATATACTGAAATGTCGCCATGTCGTTATGCCTCTTGCAGTTGAACTGCCTGTATTATACCCAAAACTTCCGTCCATGGGAAGCGCGAAAATCGGGAAGGTGATAAATCTCACACAGAGGCACAGAGACACAGAGGGAGATTTGTAGCTGGGGCGCTGCCCCAGACCCCGAATGCGAGCCAATCACTGGTGATTACCTGATGTTCGGGGCATGGGGCGGAGCCCCATCTCTAAATCACGCTCTCAAATCTCTGTGCCTCTGTGCCTCTGTGTGAGATTACCCACCCCCGCCTCCGAGTGAGATCGTCAGCGGGACCAGCCGATGGCGCGCGGGGATTCGAGGCGGCGCCAACCGTTGTGGCGCGAAAGCTCCGTCACGGCCGTGCCGGGCGGCAGCACGGCCACCACCGGCGACGCGTCCGACGGCGCGAGCCGCAACGTCACGGTCCTCTCCCCGCCCCCTCCGTTATCGGCCTCGCCACGCGCCGCGCCAGTCGCCTCCGTCGTCACGACCACGGCCGTGTTCTCCGTCGATGCCGCCTCTCCTGAGACGAACACCAGCGGCACCGGCCTCGCCCGCGCCACCTCGTACCGCTTCGGATGCGGATTGTAGTACGAGAGCGACACGAACGCCGAGTTCGTCGCAGCGACCGTGAGCGGCACAAGCATCTGCGTCCAGACGATCCTTCCCTCGGTGCGCGAGATTTCCTTCGGATCGTATGCCTTGAACTCCTTCGAGAGCCGCTCTATCGAAGGCCAGACGTTCGACGGACAGTACCCGTCGTAGGTCAAGGTGTATGTGGCCGTAACCAGATCGCCAGGCCGCACATGGTCCGGCGTCAGCTTCTGCTCCATCTGAAACCGCGTGCCAACCGCCCCCGAGAAGCCTTGCGGCTGCCTGGCCGTCGGCAGCGCCTGAACCTCTATCCTGAACGGCGCCAGGCGCGTGCCGAAGCTCGACGACGACGAGAAGCTCATCCCGCCCTGCTGGCGGCGCACCACCGCCATGCCCTGCACCACTATCGAGACTTCCTGCGTGCATGGCTCGAAGAACCTCGCCGGCAGGCGTATCCGCTTCACCACGCGGTCGGCCTTTTGGGACTTGCCGTCCGCC
>JAEEGH010031768.1_pt1 | contig 10181 bp, 7 predicted proteins | sample 9134181 | NCBI WGS metagenome assembly JAEEGH01 (sample SAMN16246544, study PRJNA631951) | gut metagenome | biome: gut microbiome; feature: rumen; material: DP-attached | host: Bos | place: Iran: Karaj | collected 2018-10 | reverse complement strand
TGATATTGCTGAGGTGCAGGATCGCAATAAGGTGAAGGAGGAAAAGGCTATTCCATTCTTGAAGTGTTTTACCTTCCGTCAGACATGGGCGTTTCTTGTTGGTAAGTTGATGACAGATGGCGTGTGGTGGTTCTTCCTGTTCTGGGCACCAGCCTATTTCAGTGACCAGTATGGTTATACCTCGGATTCAACGATGGGTATCTTGTTGATCTTCACTCTCTATCTGATTGTAACTATACTTTCTATCGGTGGTGGTTATCTGCCAACCTACTTCGTGGATAAGAAAGGCATGAATCCCTATTTGGGACGTATGCGTGCGATGCTAATCTTTGCTTGCTTCCCCGTGTTGGGATTGCTGGCCCAACCTTTAGGTGCATATAGTGCATGGTGGCCTGCTATCTTGATTGGTCTGCTGGGTGCTGGCCATCAGGCATGGAGTGCCAATCTCTTTTCAACAATTGGTGATATGTTCCCCAAGAGCACCATTGGTACAATTGTCGGACTGGGTACGATGACGGGTGGTTTCGGCTCGATGGCTATTAATATGGGATCGGGTGAGTTTTTCACTTGGGCAGCAGAGCAGGGCAATGCCTTCCAGTTCTTTGGCTTTGAGGGTAAACCTGCTGCTTATATGGTTGTGTTCTGTATCTGTGCTGTAGCTTATCTCATTGGATGGTGCATCATGAAGGCACTTGTTCCAAAATACAAGCCCATCGTTGTGGAATAGTTTTTAGGCACGGATTAACGCGGCTTAAATAAATTTAAGACACGGCTTTAGCATAATAACTAAGGCCGTGTTTTTATAAAAAGCGGTGTTAATCCGTGTCAAAAACTATCATGCGCGAGGACTTACTCCGTGTAATCCGTGCCTACATAAGAACCTTGCAAAATGGTGTGGGGGAGGAAATCTTGGTAGACGAGGGCTTCGAGTAGTCCCTTCGACATCGCCTCGTTGTCTTTGCGAGTGTAGCGGATATCGGTAAAAACCTGGGCGAGGGTTTCTTTGTGATTGATATTCACAAAGTTGCGGTTCTCCTCCAAGTTCTCCTTATAATTATAATAGGTGTCGATGTCTGTAGCCAGATAGTCCTTGTATGTCTCCTGATGCACGAAACTCTCTAAGGGTAGTCGATCGGAGAGCGGAGGTTCTTCTGCTGGCCATCCTATGGTGAGTGTGGCCACTGGCATTACGAGCTTAGGCAGTTTTAGAATGTCGATAATCTGCTGGGGCTGATAAATAGTTGTTCCTAAGTAGCAATAGCCCAGTCCTTCCTCGTCCATCAGATTGCAGAGCGTCTGGGTGTAGAGCAGGGCATCGGTGGCCGCATTGATGAACGACAGGAAATTGTCATAGCCTGGTTTGGCATTGCGGCATTTTGCCCAGAAACTGGTGCGGTTGAAGTCGGCACAGATGGTTAGCACCACGGGCGCTTGCGTCACCATGGGCTGGTTGAAGTGGGCGGGGGCCAACTTCTGTTTCAGTTCAGGTGAACGGGTTACCACCACGCTGTACAACTGCAAGTTGCCCATCGTCTGGGTGCGACTGGCTTCAGTCATCAGACGGTTCAGCAGTTCTTCACTAACTTCTTTCTCACTGTATTGGCGAATAGTTCGTCTTGTTGCTAAGTTTTTCATGCTGCGAAGGTACGAATAATTTCCTGAAACGGAAAACTTTTTGGGAAATTTAATAGAGAAAGTTGCCCGAAATAGAAAACTTATCAGTAACTTTGCAAGCAAATTTTTACCAAACTAAACATGGAATCAAATAATACATACACGTATGATGAGGCTTTCGAGGCCTCTTTAGCCTATTTTGGCGGTGACGAATTGGCAGCTCGAGTGTGGGTGAACAAATATGCCATGAAGGACTCTTTTGGCAACATCTATGAGAAGTCGCCCGAGCAGATGCATTGGCGCATTGCCAACGAGATAGCCCGCATTGAGCAGAAGTATAAGAACCCTATGAGTGCGCAGCAGATCTTCGATTTGTTGGACCACTTCCGCTATATTGTTCCTGCAGGTTCGCCTATGACGGGAATCGGTAATAACCACCAGATAGCCTCGCTGTCGAACTGCTTTGTGATAGGACTGGACGGCGACGCCGACTCATACGGTGCCGTGATGCGCATTGACGAGGAACAGGTGCAGCTGATGAAACGTCGTGGAGGCGTAGGTCACGACCTGAGCCATATCCGTCCGAAAGGTTCGCCTGTACACAACTCGGCGCTGACTTCAACGGGTTTGGTACCCTTCATGGAACGTTATAGTAATAGTACGCGCGAGGTGGCTCAGGACGGTCGTCGCGGAGCCTTGATGCTGAGTGTGAGCATCAAGCATCCTGATTCGGAGGCTTTCATCGATGCCAAGATGACGGAAGGCAAGGTGACGGGCGCCAACGTATCAGTGAAGATTGACGATGAGTTCATGCGCTGTGCTACGGAAGACAAACCCTATGTACAGCAGTTCCCGATAACGGGCGACAACCCCGATGTAAAGAAGGAAATCAGTGCCAAAGAGTTGTGGGAGAAGATAGTTCACAACGCTTGGAAGAGTGCCGAGCCTGGTGTGCTGTTCTGGGACACTATCCTGAGGGAGAGCATTCCCGATTGCTATGCCGATTTGGGCTTCCGCACCGTTTCCACGAATCCTTGTGGTGAGATTCCCCTGTGTCCTTACGACTCCTGCCGACTGCTGAGCATCAACCTGTACAGCTATGTGAAGAACGCCTTCACGAAGGATGCCTACTTCGACTATGAGCTGTTCAAGAAACATGTGCAGATGGCCCAGCGACTGATGGACGACATCGTTGACTTGGAGCTGGAGAAGATTGACCTCATCATGGAGAAGGTGGAGAGCGACCCTCAGTCGATGGAGGTGAAGGGCGCCGAGATGCACCTGTGGGAGAAAATCAAGGCCAAGAGCTCGAAAGGTCGTCGTACGGGTGTGGGTATCACAGCCGAAGGTGACATGATAGCAGCTATGGGACTGCGCTATGGCACGCAGGAGGCCACCGACTTCAGCGTGGAGGTGCATAAGACACTGGCACTGAACGCTTATCGTTCGAGTGTGGAGATGGCCAAGGAACGTGGCGCTTTCGAGGTGTTTGATGCTAAGCGCGAGCAGAACAATCCGTTCATCCTGCGTATCAAGGATGCCGACGCTGCTTTGTATTCCGATATGGTAAAGTACGGACGCAGAAACATTGCTTGTCTGACAATTGCCCCAACGGGAACAACCAGTCTGATGACGCAGACCACGAGTGGTATCGAACCCGTGTTCCTGCCTGTTTACACCCGTCGCCGTAAGGTGAACCCCAACGATACCGATGTGCATGTGGATTATGTCGATGAAGTAGGTGATTCGTTCGAGGAATACATTGTATACCATCCGAAGTTCATGGAGTGGATGAAGGTAAACGGTATGGACACCACAAAGCGATATACGCAGGAGGAGATTGACGAGTTGGTGGCTAAGTCGCCTTACTATAAAGCCACCGCCAATGATGTAGATTGGCTGATGAAGGTTCGCATGCAGGGTGCCATCCAGAAGTGGGTGGACCATTCTATCAGCGTGACGGTGAACCTGCCTAACGATGTGGACGAGGCATTGGTAAACCGCCTGTATGTAGAGGCTTGGCGCTCAGGTTGCAAGGGCTGTACCATCTATCGCGACGGAAGTCGTTCGGGTGTGATGATCAGTGTGTCGAAGAAAGACAAGAAGGACCAGAAGGAGGAAGACACCACCAAGGATAATAATATAGAAGCCCAGATAGAGGCTCCTTGTAAGCACCCAGAGGTGACGGAGGTTCGCCCGAAGGAACTGGAATGTGATGTGGTTCGTTTCCAGAATAACAAGGATAAGTGGGTGGCCTTCGTCGGATTGCTGGATGGTTATCCTTACGAAATCTTCACGGGTCTGCAAGATGATGAGGAGGGTATCCTGTTGCCTAAGTCGGTGACCAAGGGTAAGATTATCAAGCAGATGAATGATGACGGTACGAAGCGCTATGACTTCCAGTTTGAGAACAAGCGTGGCTATAAGACCACTGTGGAAGGACTCTCGGAGAAGTTCAATCCTGAATACTGGAACTACGCCAAGCTGATTAGTGGTGTGCTGCGCTACAGAATGCCTATCGACCATGTCATCAAGCTGGTTTCGTCGTTGCAGTTGAAGTCGGAGAGCATCAACACCTGGAAAGTGGGTGTGGAGCGTGCACTGAAGAAATACATCGTGGACGGCACCGAGGCCAAGGGACAGAAATGTCCGAACTGCGGCTCGGAGAGCTTGGTATATCAGGAAGGCTGTCTGATTTGTAAAAACTGTGGTTCGTCACGATGTGGATGATGAATGTTAGGTGATAGATGATAGTTGAAGAGTCATATATTATATTGCGGGAAGTCCGCTTCCACGCCTTCCATGGGGTGATGCCCCAAGAGCGGAAGGTGGGGGCGGATTTCACCGTTTCACTGAAGGTGGGTATAGACCTGAGCGTTCCTATGGTCAGCGATTCTGTCGCTGACACCCTAAACTACGCCACTCTTTACGAAGTGGTGAAGAAAGCGATGGCGCAACCCTCGCAACTGCTGGAACATGCAGCAGGGCGCATAGGACGAGATGTGATAGCAGCCTTTCCGCAAGTGACAACCGTTGATGTGATGCTGACCAAACTGAACCCGCCGATGGGGGCAGATTGCCAAGGGGCTGGCGTGGAATTACACTTAATAAATGATAAAACTAGGTTGTAAGTGCTTGGTTTTTAATAGAAAATGACTACTTTTGCACCCGCAATGAAGAATAGATTATTAGCTTTTTTATGGATAACATGTCTGTTTGTGGCTGTAGCAACGGCTGCAAACAAGAAATTCACGCTGGTTATTGATGCGGGTCATGGTGGAACGGATGCAGGTGCCGTGGGCGCCATTACGAAGGAGAAACATATCAATCTGAATGTAGCACTGACCTTTGGACGACTGGTAGAGCGTAATTGTCCTGACGTGAGGGTAATCTATACCCGTAAGACGGACGTCTTTGTTCCGTTGCATACTCGTGCAGACATTGCCAACCGTAATAAAGCAGACCTCTTTATCTCCATTCATACGAATGCGTTGCCCAAGGGGCGCATCTCACGAGGATTGGAAACTTACACGCTCGGTATGCACCGTGCTGCCGACAATTTGGATGTGGCGAAGCGAGAGAACTCGGTCATCCTGATAGAGACGGACTACAAACAGCGTTATCAGGGCTTTGACCCCCGTTCGGCAGAGAGCTATATCATGTTCGAGTTCATGCAGGACCGTAACATGGCACAGAGCGTTGACTTGGCGAAGTATGTGCAGCGTCGCACCTGTGCTTCGGCAGGTCGTCAGAATAAAGGAGTGAAGCAGGCGGGTTTTCTGGTGCTTCGAGAAACCTCAATGCCCAGCTGTCTGATAGAGTTGGGCTTTATCTCTACTCCAGACGAGGAACAGTACCTTCATTCTGCTGCTGGCGTTGAGCAGCTGGGACGTGGCATTTTCCAGGCTTTCGTGGATTACCGTAATCAGTATGACAAGAGTATCAGCGTGCCTTACAAGGCAGAGCCTGTTCAGGAGGTAAGTATCCCCGCTGTGGTGCCTCAGGAGGAGCCAAAGGCAGAACCAAAGCCAAAGACAGAACCAAAGCCAAAGGCAGAACCAAAGCCGGAGCCAAAGGTGGAACCGAAACCAGAACCCCAACCTGAACCCAAAGTTGAGCCAAAGGTAGAGCCGACGCCAGAACCACAGGTGGTAACTCCTGCAGAACAGAAACCAGTGGCTACAGCGCCTAGCGCTCCCGTCTTCAAATTGCAGATACTGGCCAGCAGTTCTCGTCTGAAAGCTAATGATGCCAGACTGAAGGGACAGTCGGATGCTTCTTATTATGAAGAAGGTGGATTGTTCAAATACACAGTAGGTGCCTCGGAAGATTATAACGAGATTAACCAGCTTCGCAAGACGCTGCAGGAGAAATTCCCACAAGCCTTTGTCGTTGCCTTTAAGAACGGACAGAAAATGGACGTGAGAGTGGCAATACAGGAGTTTAAAAGTAAAAAGGGGAAATAATAAAAAGGTAAGATAGTAAAAAGTAAATTATATAGCTCATGAAGTTCTTTACAAAAGAAGTGAAGATTGCACTGACTGCCATCGTAGGTATTGTGGTGCTGTTCTATGGATTACAATTCCTGAAAGGACTTAACGTCTTTTCAACCGATATTACTTATTATGTGGCCTTTGACGATGTCAGTGGGTTATCACCGTCTTCGCCGGTTTATGCCAATGGTTATAGAGTAGGCGTGGTCAAGTCGCTGAACTACGACTACAACCCTCAGGGCAAGATTGTGGCGGAACTGGACCTGAATAAGAACATGCGAGTACCTCGTGGCTCTCACGCCGAACTGGCCAGCGACTTGTTGGGTAACATCAAGATCAATCTCGTGCTCTCTGAAGACCCCATCAACATGATAGGTCATGGTGATACGATTCCTGGTGAGATGGAGATGGGTATGATGACCAAGGTATCTAAAATGCTGCCCGCCATAGAGCACATGATGCCCAAGCTCGATTCTATCATAACCAGCCTGAATACGCTGTTGGCTGATCCTGCACTTCGTAATACACTGCACAACGTGGAAGGCATGACCGGTAATCTTAATGCTACCAGCGCAGAGCTGAAGAGCCTGTCGGCTTCATTGAATAGGGAAGTGCCTGACATGATGAATAAGGCCAACGGTGTGTTGGATAACACTCAGCAGTTGACAGGTAATTTGGCAGCTATCGATGTGGAAGGAATGGCCGCTAAGGTAAATCAGACATTGGCTAATGTGGAACAAATGACTCAAAAGTTGAATAGCAACGAAGGAACACTGGGCCTGTTGATGCGCGATGCTACGCTCTATAATAATTTGAGCTCTACGGCAGCTTCAGCTGATTCATTGCTGATTGATTTCAAGGCACATCCAAAACGTTATGTACACTTCTCAGTTTTCGGTAAAAAAGATAAGTAATAACGCTCAATTTTTAATTTGTCTAAATAAAATACGTCTTGTAAAGATGTTTGGACACAGATTACACAACTGCTTGATATAGTAACGTTTTATGGGATATATGAAAACTTGTTTGCACATGGCTACGGCCGTGTGCTAACTTTTTTCAAATAGCTGATAATCAAGGTGTTCGTAATCTGCAAGTTAAAAATAATTATATAAAACATATAAATGTCTTAAAGACCGAAATATTAGAAAGTTACAACGTTTTTCATGAAAATATACAAAAAAGTAGGATTTGTAGGAATGAAAAAAAAATGCGAACTTTGCAATCGCTAACAATAAACGTAAGACCCAAATAGTCTTTGCTAACAATAAATAAATAAGGTAACGCCACATGGTAAATGATCCAAAGGCGCTGTGGGACAACTGCCTTCATCTGATTAAGGAGAACGTCACAGAGCAGCAATATAGGACTTGGTTCGAGCCAATTGTCTTCGAGAGTTACAACGAAGACACTCGAACTCTCCTCGTACAAGTACCGAGTATGTACGTGTACGAGTACCTTGAGGAGTATTATGTGGGTTTGCTGAGCAAGGTCATCATCCGTTGTTTCGGTCAGGGTGCCAAGCTCTCTTACCGTGTGGTTACTGATAAGACGAACGGTCTATCGCAAGATGTGGAGGCTGAGGAGCCTGTAAATATTGAACCGGCACCCGTTGCCACTCGTGCTAACAAGGCACCAACGACGCTGGATGCGGCCGTTCCTCAGGATTTGAATCCTCAGTTGGATATTCATAAAACTTTCCAGAACTTTATCGAGGGTAATAGCAACAAGCTGCCTCGTACGGTGGGCCTGTCAATTGCCGAACACCCAGGGAAGTCAACGTTCAATCCCTTCTTTGTCTTTGGACCTTCAGGCTGTGGTAAGACGCACCTCATCAATGCCATTGGTGTGAAGTGTAAGGAAATGTATCAGCATAAGCGCGTGCTTTATGTTTCTGCCCGTCTGTTCCAGGTACAGTTTACAGATGCCGTTCGCCAGAACACAGTGAATGACTTTATCCAGTTCTATCAGACGATAGATGTACTGATTGTAGACGATATTCAGGAGTGGGCAACAGCCTCTAAGACACTGGATACCTTCTTCCATATCTTTGATCACCTGTTCCGTAATGGCAAGCAGATTATTCTGGCTTCAGACCGTCCCCCTGTCGACTTGTCGGGCGTGAAAGACCGTCTGCTTACACGCTTTGCTTGTGGCTTGATTGCTGAGTTGGAACAGCCTAATGTGGAGCTCTGCAAAGACATCTTGACAGCAAAGTGCCGTCGCGATGGTTTGAAGATTCCTGAGGATGTCATCCAGTTTATTGCTGAGACGGCCAATGGTAGTGTTCGTGACTTGGAAGGTGTTATCAACTCGTTGCTCGCCTATAGCGTTGTCTACAATTCTAATATTGATATGCGATTGGCTGAGCGTGTCATCAAACGAGCTGTGAAGGTTGACAACAAGCCGCTGACCGTTGACGATATCCTCGACAAAGTGTGCGACCACTATAGTGTCAGTCAGCAGCATGTGCTCAGTCGTTCTCGTAAGCGCGACTATGTATTGGTGCGCCAGATTTCCATGTACTTGGCTCAGAAGTACACGAAGATGCCTGCTGGACGCATTGGACAACTGATTGGTGGTCGTGATCACTCTACCGTTATCCATAGTTGTTCCACCATTGAGCAGCGCATGAAAATTGATAAGGCTTTCTTGTCAGAGGTAAGCAGTATTGAGAACTCTTTCAAGTTGAAGAAATAATCAGGAATTGAAATAAAAATCGGGCGACCTAACAGGCTGCCCGATTTCTTTATCATTTCTGCTTGAACGCATTAAAGCAGGTTGTCCTTCTCAATATCCTTGAAGTACTTGTAGGTGGCAACCTTCAACTCGTCGGTAGCAGGCTCGTCAGCTACGATGATACCATGCTGATGCATCTGCAAAGCTGAAATTGTCCACTCATGAGTAACAGCGCCCTCAATGGCAGCTTTCAGGGCACGTGCCTTGTGGTGACCATTAACCAGAATCATTACTTCACGAGCGTCCATAACGGTACCAACTCCAACGGTCAGCGCCAGCTTGGGCACCTTGTTAACGTCGTTGTCAAAGAAACGTGAGTTGGCGATGATGGTGTCAGTAGTCAGGGTCTTCACACGAGTACGGCTAGTCAGTGAAGAGTAGGGCTCGTTGAAGGCAATATGGCCATCAGGTCCGATACCTCCGATGAACAGGTCAATACCACCTGCTTCCTTAATCATCTCCTCATAGTGTGCACACTCAGCTGCCAAGTCCTTGGCATTACCGTTCAAGATGTGGATGTTCTCTTTCGGACAGTCAATGTGGTCGAATAGGTTGCGAGCCATGAAAGAGTGGTAGCTCTCAGGGTGTGACTCGGGCAGATTCACATACTCGTCCATGTTGAACGTCAGCACGTTCTTGAACGATACACGTCCTTCCTTGTTGGCTTTTACCAGACAAGCATACATTCCCTCAGGTGAAGAACCTGTTGGCAGTCCCAGTACGAAAGGCTTCTCAGCTGTGGGCTTGAAGGCATTGATGCGCTCAATGACATGCTCTGCAGCCCACTGCGACATTTTCTGATAATCAGATTCAATAATTACTCTCATAAGTTTAAAAATATTAAGTTTTTGTCTTATCGTTTGCAAAGGTAAGAAAAAAACTGAAAACGTGACAAGCAATGAATAATTTTTTTGTATCTTTGCACCCAATATTTAACATTATTATATGAAGGAATTCGTCATCTCTGAAGTCAAGGCTGAAACTGCTGTGCTGGTTGGACTGATCACACAGCAGCAGGATGAGGCTAAGACGAAGGAATATCTCGATGAGCTGGAGTTTCTGGCTGATACTGCAGGCGCTGTCACTGTGAAGCGTTTTACACAAAAGGTGCAGGGTCCTAGTCAGGTGACGTATGTCGGAAAGGGAAAGCTCGACGAGATTAAACAATATATCAAACAGCAGGAAGATGCTTATTACGACTGGCTTGATGCTGGGTCGCCAGAGCCCGAAGAGGGTAGGGAGGCTCCGCAGCCTATCGGCATGGTTATCTTCGACGATGAGCTGAGCGCCAAGCAGATACGTAATATTGAAGGTGAGCTGAAGGTGAAAATATTA
>JAEEGH010031766.1_pt1 | contig 10181 bp, 7 predicted proteins | sample 9134181 | NCBI WGS metagenome assembly JAEEGH01 (sample SAMN16246544, study PRJNA631951) | gut metagenome | biome: gut microbiome; feature: rumen; material: DP-attached | host: Bos | place: Iran: Karaj | collected 2018-10 | reverse complement strand
GATGATGACCTTCCAAGTGAAGGAAACGGAATACGCGGTCGTGAAGACGTTGGGTAAGGCGAAAGTCGATGAGGCCGGACAGATCATCACGTATGAGCCGGGCCTCCATTTCAAATGGCCATTCGTCGATCAAGTGTGGCGCCATGATAAACGCCTTCAGTGCTATGAACTGACCAAAGGGCAGATTGAGCAGATCACGACGAAAGACCAGTATCAGATTGTCGTTTCGACGTATATTCTGTGGAAAGTCGGCGATCCTGGTCTGTTCATGAAGCGTTTCAAGACGACGTCCGAAGCGGAAAAGAAACTGGATTCGCTGGTGCGCACGAGCCGTAACACGATTCTGCCGCAGCACAATTTCTCCGATTTGATCGCCGTTCGCAATACGCATGAAACCGATGGTCTGGAAATGGAACGTATTGAAAAGCAGATGCTTGAAGCTGTCGGCAGTGAAGCGATGAAAGAATACGGAATCGAAGTGGCGCGCGTTGGTTTCCGCCAGCTGGGCTTCCCCGAATCCGTGACGACGAAAGTTTTCGACCGTATGACGGCTGAACGCCGCAGCAAGTCCGAAGCGCTGTTGGCGAACGGCAACAGCGAAGCGCTGCGGATTCGCTCTGACGCGGAACGCAAAGCGGCGGAGATTCTGGCCGTCGCCGAAGCGGAAGCGAAGGAAATCCGCGGTCAAGGCGATGAAGAGGCCGCGAAGCATTACGCCGTGTTCAAGGAGAATCCCGAACTGGCGATGTTCCTCCGCAATCTCGACGCCTTGAAAGAGACGTTGAGCGACAAAGATACGCTGATTCTGGATACGAGCACTCCGCCCTTCCATTTGCTGAAGCCGGGCGCGATGAACATCAAGGCCAATGAAGGCGCGCAGTCGAAATAACCGCAACATCTTCACGGAAAGGTGGATTTGAAATATGGAAGAAGACAAGAAACAAACCAATGAATCGCCGCAAGGGCAGGAGCCGTTGGAAAACGACCGTGCCCTGCCGCTGATTGCGGTGGCGGAAGGCGCTCCGGTGAAAACCGAAAGCGAAAACGAAGGTTCGGGCATGCAGTCGTTGATGCGCATGGCGCGCATCATGTTCCTTTGCCTGCGAATCGTGATCATCGTCATTTTGGCGTATTTGCTCATGAGCGGCGTGTTCCGCGTGGATGAGCAGAACGAAGCCATGCTGTTCCGTTTCGGCGCGTTGCAGACGCGCATGATCGAAAACGAAGAGCGGGCCGTTTTGACAAGCGGCCGTTGGTATTGGGCATGGCCGTATCCTATTGACTGGGTGAAGGTTCTGCCTGCGCAACGGACAGTCACGATTTCGACTGAGACGTTGTACGAGCCGTGGGTGAAGCCTGAACAAGGCCAGCCGCCAAACCGTTTCCTGCGCCCTGGTGCGGATGGATATCTGCTGACAGGCGACACAAATATCATCCATGCTTCCTGCGAAGTGAACTATCGCATCCGCGATCCGCAGAAGTATTATTTGAAGTTCTTGGATGAAGAGGAAGCCGAAGCGTTCATGAATGCGGCCGAACGGAAAAAAGCCGCCGAGCGGACGCAGCCCGGACAGGAGAACGCCAATAAAAACCGCAAACGCGGCACGGAAGGCATCATGCAGAACATGTTGGGAAATGCTTTGTTAAGCACATGCGCGACATGGACCGTGGAAGATCTCCGCACGAAAATCCGCACGGTTGGCGAAGAGACGATCAACATCGAAGATGCCGTCCAGATGCAGTTGGAGAAATATCTGAAAGATGTCGATCTGGGCATCGAAGTCCAAAGCGTGAAACTGACGTTCCAGTTGCCGTATGCGACGTTGCAGGCGTTCGACGGCGTGTTCGAAGCGTCGGAAATGGGTAACGCCGAAATTCAGAAGGCGCGGCTTGATGCGGCGACACTTCTTTCAAACGCGGAAGGCATGGCGGCGAAGATTCGCAACGACGCGATGGCGTACAAACGCAACGTTGTGGAATCCGTTCGTGCGGATAGCGCGTATTTCAAGACGGTTCTGGAAGAATACAAGAAGCAGCCCGAGACGATGCTGACGGTGTTGTACACGGATGCGTTGCGTTCGGTTCTTGGTCGTGTTGACAACAAATACGTCGTGCATCAGAAGCCTGGCGAAGGTCAGGAAGTTCGTCTGCAGATTGGGCAGGTTCCCGAAAAGAGCAAATCTCAGGCGGCCACCGCCGAGCCTCAGGCCCAGCAGCAGTAATCCTGCGGGGGTTTTGTCAAAGAGCAAACAACCAGAGATAGAGCATGTCAGAAAATCAAGTGAAAATAGAAGCGGGTCCGACGCCCCGCAAGAGTACCGAAAACAAGGTCGGGAAGCCGGAAATGCTGCGATTGGGCATTGCGTTGTTCGGCGGGATACTCGTCTTGAACTGCTATTTATCGCGTGTCTTCTTCCCAAATGCGATTGACGAGACGGCCCGCGATTTCAGCGCGTTGGCCGGAGCGCTGATTTTGAGTCTGCCCATTTTCTTTGAGGCGATCCGTGATTTGATCAAAGGAAAGGTCCACATGAACGAACTGGTGGCCTTGGCGCTCGTGGCCGCATTTGCGAGCAAAGACTACCAGACGGCTGGTGCCGTTGCCTTCTTTATGTTGATTACCATCACGATAGAGAAGCGGACGGCTATCGGTGCCGAAGCGGCGATTGAAGCGGTCGTGCGGTTGACGCCGCGTCTGGCCCGCCGAATCGTCGATGGCGTGGAAGAGGAAGTGGACGCTTTCACGGATTTGAAGGCCGGAGATGTATGCCGCGTTCGTCCAGGCGAAAATTTCCCTGCGGACGGTGTGGTGACCGTCGGAACAAGTACGGTCAACCAGGCGTCGATCACCGGTGAATCTCTACCGGCGGATAAGGCGGTTGGCGATGAAGTTTATGCGGGTACGCAGAACTTGACGGGTTTAGTCGAATTCCGCGTGACGCGCATTGGTTCGGATACGACGTTGGGTAAAGTCCGTAATTTGATTGCGGACGCCGAACGTTCCAAGTTGCCGATTATGCGTATGATCGACAAATATGTCGGTTATTACACGCCGACGATTTTGATGATCGCGGGTCTTGTGTGGTTTATCACGATGCGCATTGACCGCGTCATCGCCGTATTGGTCATGTCCGTTCCCGCGGCGTTCGTGATTGCGACGCCTTCGGCGGTCATCGCGGCTATCGCGGCGGCCTCCCGTCTTGGTATTCTGATTAAAGATGTGTCGTACATCGAACAGGCGGCGCGAATCGGCGCCATCATTTTCGATAAAACAGGAACGCTGACGGAAGGAAAATTGGCGGTAGCGCGTTTGGAACCTGCTGAAGGCGTTGAACTTGCCGAACTGCTTGAATTGGCGACAAGCGCCGAGCATCACAGTAACCACCCTGCCGCAGAAGCGATGAGACGGCTTGCCCGCGAGGCGAAAGTCGAATGGCGTGAACCGCAGGAATACGAAGAAGTGGCCGGTTTGGGTGTCAGGGCGACATTCGACGGAAGACGTTGCTTGGTAGGACGTAAGACATGGCTTGCGGACGAAGGCGTTGATTTGTCCGCGTTGGATGCGACGTTGACCGAAGCGGAGCATAAAGGACTCAGTGTGGTCTGCGTGGCGAGCGACGGCAAGGCGTGGGGCTGGATTGGTTTGAGCGACGCCATTCGTCCTGTGACCGCTGAAGCGATTGCACAGTTAAAGGAATTGGGCGTTGACCGTTGCTGCATGGTGACTGGTGATAATGAACGTGTTGCGAAGGCTGTAGCCGCTCAGATCGGCATCAGCGAAGTGGCGGCGAGTTGCCTGCCTGAACAGAAAGAGACATATGTCCGCAAGTTGAAGAAGACCGGCAAGATCGTGGCGGTCGTCGGCGATGGTGTCAACGATGCTCCCGCTTTGGCGGCTGGCGACATCGGTATCGCCATGGGTGCCTTCGGTAGTGACATCGCCGTCCAAAGTGCATCCGTCGCGTTGATGAACAACGACTTGCGCCGTATTCCGTTCCTGATTGGATTGGCGCGTCGTACGCGTGTTCTGACGATACAGAATTTCGCGGTTGGTTTGGGATTCATCGTCGTCGGCGTTTATTTGGCGACGTTGGGGCAGGTCACGCCGGTTGGCGCGGCATTGTTGCACAGTGTGAGTTCTCTGATGGTCATCTTCAACAGTGCACGTCTGGTTCGTTCGGGCGAAATGTTGCAGGAGACGGCGCCGGAAGATTAAGGCTGTAGTAATAATAAGGTAAATAAATTCAGATAGATGCGGAGAATCATCCGATGAGTGAAGCGAAAAACGACTATGTGGTAGAAGCCGTTGGTTTGACGAAAATCTTCAAAGATTTCTGGAACCGCGAAAAAGCCCGCGCCGTGAACGGCATTGACTTTACCGTCAAGAAAGGGCAGGTGTTTGGGCTCCTTGGCCCGAATGGTTCCGGTAAATCAACGACCGTGAAAATGATTCTTGGACTGTTGTATCCGACGCGCGGCGTCCTGAAGGTTTTCGGCGAAGACCCGCAGAACGTTGAAATCAAAAGCCGTATAGGCTATCTGCCTGAAGAGACGTATCTTTACCGTTATCTGACGGCTATGGAAACGTTGGATTTCTACGGCGCGCTGTTTGGGTTGAGCCCGAAGATGCGTCGCGAACGTAGTGAACAGTTGTTGAACATGGTCGGTTTGGCGCATGCCTTCAACCGCCGCGTCGGCGAATTCTCGAAAGGTATGGCACGTCGTATCGGTTTGGCGCAAGCTCTTGTGAACGATCCGGATCTGGTGATTTTGGACGAACCGACGAGTGGTTTGGATCCAATTGGCTGCCGCGAAGTAAAAGATGTCATCCGCCTGCTGGCCAGCCGCGGCAAGACCGTCCTTCTCTGCAGCCACTTGCTGGCGGATGTTCAGGATGTCTGCGACGACATGCTCGTGTTGTACGGTGGCAAAGTTCGCGCGAACGGCGCCTTGAGCGAAATCCTCCGCGAAGAGGACAAGACGCGCATGGTCTGCCCGACGTTGAGCGCAGATACGCAGAAAGAGTTACGCGAGTGGTTGTTGGCGCATGGCGTGAAAGATGCCGGCGACATCGAATTGGGCAATCCTGTCCGTAATCTGGAAGAGTTCTTCCTAGAAGTTGTCAAGCAGGCTCGTGAGCAGAGCATTGATACGGCCGGTGCCCGTGCGGGCGGTGAGATTCCGCAGTATCTGATTGATTCTGAAGACGGCAAGGCGGTGTTGAACGCCCTGCATCGTCCGAACGAGCCGGCGGCACCGGAAGCGAAACCGGAGCCCGAACAGCCGAAGGTGGATGTGAAACGGCTGGAGTCGCTTGGCGCGAAGCCTGTTGAGGAGAAGCCGAAGGAAAAACTTTCCGATGAAGCTCAGAAAGAGGCTGATGCCCGCCGTGAGGCGGCGAATCAGAAGTTGAACGACCTTCTGAAGAAATAAAAGATACAGGCCGACCGCCAGATGACGGTCGGCCTTGTCTTTCTGTTTTGGTTTTAAGTGTCTATGTTGGGAAAGTCAACGGCGATAATGGCTTCCCAGAGGGATTCGGAGGTGAAGCCGCAGGTCGTGTTGAATTGGAGATAATGGTCGCAGAGGCTTTCGATGTTTGCCGCGTCAAGCCGGAGGTCAATGAAGAAAGTGGCCAAATCGATGGCGATGGCGGCTCTCATGGAGAGGGTTTTATTGAAGCCGCCTTTGGCGATATCAATAAGGGTAAGTTGTGAATTATAGGGGTCATCCTTATCCATGAGGATCTTATATGGGTGAAATGCGGAATGGACGAAACCGCAGACGTGCGCCCGGGCGATGATTTCGAGGGCTTTCCGGCCGAAGGCCAGTTTTAGAGTCGTATCTTCCGCGAGATAACCCGTTGGCATCAAGGCAGAACCATCTATGGTGTTGTCGATGAAGCGTGTAACAATATAGGAAGATTTCAGTTTCCCGAATTGTCGTACTTCTCCGCAGGCGAGCGGTTTGGCAACAAGAAGGCCCAGTCCCTCCAGTGCGGCGTAGTTGAGAGCTTCGTTGACGGCGATAGAGCGTTTTCCAAGACCGAACCATGAGGGGGTGGCTTCCAAATAGTATTTGATGACGACTTCGCCGCCACCATGGGAATCGGGTATCATGATTCTCCAGACCTCCTTGTTAGGCGTGTCGGAGAGATAGAGTCCTGAATGGATTTCGTGAGGGTGGTCGCGAATCCATTCGGCACCTTCGGCGAAGTCCTCTCTGGACCAGTCCCATGAATGAAAACGACTAGGAGCCATTTTCTTCAGCATGGAATGATATTGGACATGGCTGGTCTCGATCAGTTCTTTTGTCGTGGAAGCGGATAGGGTGTCCATGTTGTCCTGTCTCGGTAAAACAAACATTGAAACGATACAAAGGTGAATATACAATGGAAGTAGCCAATCGTCAATTGCTTTCAATAAAGAAGATATCAACTTATCTTGTCCATGCATTGGTTCCCGCATGGCATTTCACGGAGAGGCAGGCGGCGTTGCTGAAGAAGCTTTTGCCGGAAGCGGAAGTCCGCATTTGCGGATCGGCAGAAGAATTCGTCGATAGTCTTCGCGATACGGATGCCGTGTTGACATGGACTTTCCAGCAGGAATGGTTCGCGGGAGCGAATCGGCTTAAAATCCTATCGACACCTGCCGCGGGAAAGGATTATTTCACGGTGGTTCCGCCGTCTGCCCTATGGATGATGAACGGGCAGTTCCATGGCGAAATCATCGCGGAGAGCGTCGTCGGCATGCTATTGGGCATGGAGCGTGGCATTTTGCCCGCGATGACGGAATATGCGGCGCTACCGTGGCCGCGCCGCGAACTTGCACCAAGAATGCGTGTGCTGCGTGGAGCGACTGCCATGATTTTGGGCTTTGGACATATCGGCCGTTGGATAGGCAAGATGTTGAAGCCGTTTGGGATGCGAATTCTCGGTGTTAGCCGTCACCGTGATGCGGATCGTCCGGAATGGTTCACAGACGACGACTTATGCATGGATGCCGAGCAGATGGATGCGTATCTCCCTGAAACGGATCATCTTATTCTTGCTCTGCCTGGGACGACTGGCACGACGAACATAGTCGATGCACGCCGTCTGGCATTGCTGAAGGCTGGTGCAACGGTCACGAACATTGGTCGTGGCAACGCCATTGAAGCGACAGCGTTGACGGCGGCTCTCGAAAACGGCCATCTGGCCGGAGCGTTTCTGGATGTCTTTCCGGAAGAACCTCTTCCGGTTTCGTCACCGTTGATGCATGTCCGTAATCTCTGGAGGCTTCCGCACGCCTGTGCGATTGCCGACAATTATCTTGACCTGTATGTGGCGGACTTTGTCCGCCAATTGAAGAGCAGACGGAATTAGGCGGCGGGCGCGAATGTGATCAAGGCGCCCGCGATAGCGAAGTAGATGGTCAGCGAAAGCGCATCAACGATGGTCGTCAGCATAGGGGAGGCCATGAGGGCGGGATCCGCATGGAGCCGTTTGGCGGCCATGGGAAGCGTGCAGCCGATCAGTTTCGCGCAGATGATGGTGCAGAACAGTGAGATGGTGACGATCAGTTCAACCTTGCCTTCCTGTGCCGCATCCGCGTATTTGACGGCGCTGAAATAGCGCATGCGGATGAAATTGACGGTTGTCAGGGCGATGGCCACGAGAACGCCCACGCGGAATTCACGCCACAGGACGCTAAACCAGTTGCTGAGCTCTATTTCACCGACGGCCATACCGCGGATGACGAGCGTGCTGGCCTGCGAACCGCAGTTGCCGCCCGTGTCCATCAGCATGGGAATGAAAGCGGCGAGAATTGCCGCCTGGTTGATTAGATTCTGACAACGCCCGATGATGGCGCCAGTGAACGTCGCGGAGATCATCAGGATAAGTAGCCAGACGATCCTGTTTCGCGCAAGGCGGAAGATACTTGTCTTCAGATATTCATCTTCAGACGGTTTCAAGGCGGCCATCTTTTCGAAGTCTTCGGTGTTTTCAGCTTCGATAACGTCAACGATATCGTCGATGGTGATGATGCCGACGATTCGCTCTTCGTTATCGACCACCGGCATGGCGTTCAAGTCGTAATCCTGGAACTTATGCGCGACCTCTTCCTGGTCGTCATATGTATATGCATGGACGATTTTGGTGGTCATAATGGACTGGACGGTTTCGTCCTCCGATGCGAGAATGAGCCGCCGAAGGGAGACGACGCCGACGAGTTTTCTGCCTGGGCCTGTCACGAAGCAGTTGTAAATGGTCTCCTTGTCGATGCCGCTTTTGCGGATGTGTGCGAGGGCTTCGCGAACAGTCATGGTCTCCAGCAAGGAGACATATTCGACGGTCATGATGCTTCCGGCGGAGTTCTCCTTGTATTCTAGTGCCTTGTTGATAAGGGCGCGTTTTTCAGGCGGCGTGTCGCTGAGAACCATGTTGACCATGTTGGCCGGAAGCTCTTCGAGGAAGTCAACGGCATCGTCGAATGCGAGACGTTTGAAAACTTCGTTTCGTTCCGTGTTGGAGATGCCTTCGACAATGTAGCGGTGCAGGTCTTTGTCGAGATAGGTGAAAATATCGGCGGCCTGGTCTTTATGCAATAATCGGAAGACAAGTATGAGCTGGTCTTTGTCTTGTAGCTTGGCCAGTTCTTCGGCTGCATCGACAGGATTCATGGTCATCAGCCTGTCTTTCAGCGCGCCAAGTGATTTCAAGGTGTCGAGTTCTTCTTGTGTTGTCTTTACTTGGTCTTCCATAGTCATGGCTCCATAGGATCAATTCTTCATGACAAACCAGAGCTGTCTGAAGATACGTGTCGTTTCATGCAGATTGCATTTCCATGAAATGGCGAGTGTCTGCGGCTCGCCAGTGATAATTTGCGGCGGAATGGTGATTCTGGCGGAGGCCTTGCCGGTCTCGACAGAGAGGGCGACATCGTCCAGTTTGACGGTAAATCCTTCAGGAAGGCCTTGCGCCACAAGGTGAACGGGAGTCTTACCGTCATGCGGGATTTTTGTCTGTATGGATAACGTCAGCAAATCGCTTTCCGTTTCCGTTGGTTTCAAGGCGGTGGAATCCATCGGGAAAGAGCGTCCATAGCGACAGGGGAGGGGCTTCTCCGTCTTCTCTGTGGTGATGGTCCATTCATCGGCCACAGGTGAAAGAGGTGTCATGCCGTCGAAAAGCTTCAGCCATTCGGTTCCGAGAACGTCGCCGTCGTCAGCCGCCCGTTGCATGACGGGGGGAATGGTCATTTTCGGGCTGGTCGCCAGTAGATTGTGGAGGCTGATGGTGGCTTTTATGGCATTTTGCAGATCATCGGTCGATTTGTGTGGTTCCGCAAGCATGAAAAAGATATCGTTCATTTGGCAGCACAGATTGTGCATGAGCATGAGTTCATCCAGATTCTTCTTGTGCAAGGGGGAAAGCGTCGCAATGGAGGCGTTTTTGATGAGATTGGGAAAATGTTTGGCGAAATCTGGCTTGTTCACCTTTGCGTCATGTCTGAGCGCTTTTTGGTATGCGTTGTAGTCTTTCATACAGGCATGCAGGAAAGTCCGTACGGCTAGTTCCGCGTCGCCGAACTGTTCGTGAAGGTCGTCCGACTGGCCATCCTGCAAGCGGACGACAGGTATGACAGGCCAGGCGACGATTTGCTCCGAAGTCATATTTGGCTTCAATGGCGCAAGCATGGCGGTATTTGGCCGAGATTGCCGCGAAGAGATGCAGCCGCAGAGGATGCATACGGCTGACAAGATTAAAATAATGTGTGGAATGTGTTTCATTCAAGTGGTTGGGAAGTAGTGTTTGGTTGTCCCAAATGGGACTTTATATATAATATACTCTTTCAAGGGGGAAATGGCTTTTCTTGAGCGTAAAAAGGACGAAAAAAAGCTTTTGAAAAGAAAAAATGGTAAAAAATGATAATTTTATTAAAAAAAATTAAAAAATAGTGATTTTATGACTTGTAAAAGTAGCGGTAGGTGTAGTATTTTATAACGGGTTACAAAAGTTTCACCTATTCGGATACGGGTGTATCCCGGTGAAGCGCGGTGCCAATTCCCTGAAAAAAGGAGAATCACACGATGAAGGCCGAATTTTACGATGTCAAGACTCGCACGAAGATCGAAGCGGAAGTGAAGTACAAGGTCAAGTATGAAAATGGTCATTTCGGGATTGTTGGCGAAGCTCCTGA
>JAEEGH010031760.1_pt1 | contig 10182 bp, 10 predicted proteins | sample 9134181 | NCBI WGS metagenome assembly JAEEGH01 (sample SAMN16246544, study PRJNA631951) | gut metagenome | biome: gut microbiome; feature: rumen; material: DP-attached | host: Bos | place: Iran: Karaj | collected 2018-10 | reverse complement strand
CAGGGCGTATTCGATGCCGCGCCCGACGCGGCCGTGTCCGAACAGCAGGGCGGTCTTCCCGGCGGGTTCGAATCCGATGAAGCGGAGCCCGCGCAGACAGCCGTCGCCCGTTCCGAGCACGGTTTCGATGGATTTGATGCGGCCGGAATCCGCTGCGAAGACGGGCTTGTCCGGCGGGTCGGACTTGTAGGTGTGGACGCCGGACCGCGTGAGCTCGCAGTAGCCGAACCGGGACGGGATGTTTCTGTTCAGCGCGCTGCAATCAAGGACCGCGTCGAATTGGCCGGATGCGGCGGCTTCTTCCGCTCCGTGGTATGCGGGGATGCCGGTCCCGGCGAGGAAATCCGGGATCGCGGGGTCGAATCCGAGTTCGTCGGAATAGACGGCGGCGAGATCCGCGCCTCCGGCGAGCAATGCGGCGAACTGCGCCAGGGTGTTCAGGAAAAGCGGCGTGCCGCAGAGGACTCGGAGACCTTCCAGCGGACGCGTCTCGCGCCAGCGCCGCGCCTGGGCCGCGAGGGCGGGATAATCCCGTGCCGGGTCGAGTTCGGGCGCAAGCGCCGCGGCAATGGCATGGATCTGTGCAGTGCGTCCGGGGGTCATAATTTGGAAAACTCCGGTCCGGCGGGCGTGTCCTTCACGGCCCATCCGGCTGCGTTGATCTGCGCGCGGATCGCGTCGGCAGCGGCGAAATCCTTCGCCTTTTTCGCCTCGGCGCGTTTCCGCGCAAGCTCGAGGATCTCGGCGGGGACCTCCTGTTTCGGGGCCTCGGCTGCTGCGGCCAGAGCTGCATCGACGTCCAGGAACGCCAGCACGCGGTCGAAATCGCGGTACTGGTCGAGCAGGACGGCGGCAGCGTCATGGCACGCGCCCTTTGCGAGAAGGCCGTTGACTTCCTTCGTGAACTTATGCACGGTAGCAAACGCCTCGGCGATGTTCAGGTCGTCGGCAAGCCCGTCGGCGAACTTGGCGCGCGCGGCTTCCGCGGCGGCTTTCGCCTCGGCGAGGAGCGCGTTCCCCGCGGGCGCGACGTTCAGGCGGCTGAAGAGCGTCCGGAATTTCTTCAGCGCGGTGCGTGCCTGTCCGAGGGCGTCCGGGTCGAAGTTGAGCTTGGAGCGGTAATGCGTGCCGAGCAGGAGATAGCGGATCTCCGCACCGGACCAGCCTTTCGCCGTGAGATCGCGGAGCGTGTAGAAATTGCCGAGCGACTTCGACATCTTCTGCCCCTTGATCGTGAGGTGCTCGCAGTGCAGCCAGTAATTCACGAACTTGCAGCCGTTGGCGGACTCGCTTTGCGCGATCTCGTCCTCGTGGTGCGGGAACATGTTGTCGACGCCGCCGGTGTGGATATCGAACGTGAGGCCGAGGTACTTGCGGCTCATGGCGGAGCATTCGAGGTGCCAGCCGGGGCGGCCGGGTCCCCACGGGCTGTCCCACTTCACGTCGCCGTCCTTTTCATCCCAGGCCTTCCAGAGCGCGAAGTCGGCGACGGAATCCTTTGCGTACTCGTCACTGCTGACGCGGTCGCCGATGCGCTGGTTCTCGAAGTCGAGTTTCACGAGCTGGCCGTAGTTCCTGCATTTCGCGATGGAGAAGTAGATGGAGCCGTCGTCGGACTGGTAGGCGAACCCCTTGTCCATCAGCTGGCCGATCATGTTGAGCATTTCGGGGATGTGCGCCGTGGCCTCGGGGTAGTGCTCGGCAGGTTCGACGCGGAGCGTGCGGAGGTCCTCGAAGAACGCGTCCTTGTACTTGCGCGTGAAAGTCTGGAGCGGGAGCCCTGCGGCGCGCGAATCACGGATGGTCTTGTCGTCGACGTCGGTCAGGTTCATGACCTGCGTGACCTTCATGCCGTGGTATTCGAGCGTGCGGCGGAGCAGGTCTTCGAAGAGATATGCGCGGAAATTGCCGATATGGGCGTAATTGTAGACCGTGGGGCCGCAGGTATACATGCCGACCTGTCCCTCATGGATCGGGGTGAATTCTGTCATGCGGCGTCCGAGCGTGTTGAAAAAGCGGATCATGGATGGTTCCTCCTGAAACATATCGTACGGGAAAATATTTTTATCTTTTAATATACTCCATGCCGGGAAAGATTGCAAGGCGGTCCCGCATTCGTCCGATAAAAGTATTTTACGCGCCTGCCATCCTGCCGGAAGACCGGCTTTTCCTGTGAAGCGGTTCCGCCGGTCCGACATGTTTTTTCGCCTTGCAGCTTGCAATTTAACAAAAAGATGCTATTGTATATAGACTAAGGCGACGCGGAATCGCATCCCCTGTATGCGTTTTCCGCAAAAACACAAACAACTTCAGGAGTCCAATTGTATGGATATCATCGTCATGCCGACCGCCGCCGAAGCGGAACTGCTCACCGCACGCATCATTGCCGACGCGATCAACGCCAAGCCGTTCTACAAGCTTGGCCTCGCCACCGGCCGCACCATGGAAAACGTTTATGCCAACCTGGTGAAGATGTACAAGGCCGGCAAGGTCGATTTCTCCCGCGTGATCTCGTTCAACCTCGACGAATACGTCGGTCTGAAGGGCACCGCCGAGAAGAACAAGGATTCCTACCGTTACTTCATGAACTACCACCTCTTCAACCACGTGAACATCGACAAGCGCAACACGCACGTCCCGAACGGATTCGCCCCCGCGGACCAGCTTGACGCCGAGGCCATCGCCTATGAAGAGGAAATGGAAGACGCCGGCGGCGTGGACATGCAGCTCCTCGGCATCGGCCGCAGCGGACACATCGGGTTCAACGAGCCGATGTCCTCCTTCGCCAGCCGCACCCGCGTCGTCACGCTCACCAAGACCACCTACGAACAGAACTCCCCGCTCTTCACCAAGCCGGAAGACATGCCGATGCGCGCCATGACCATGGGCGTGGGCACCTGCCTCGACGCCAAGTGCCTCCTGCTCCTCGCCACCCACAAGGAAAAAGCGAACATCGTGGCGGCCGCGCTCGAAGGCCCCGTCACCAACATGATCTCCGCCACCGCGCTGCAGCTCCATGACAACGCCATCGTGGTCCTGGACGCCGACGCCGCCTCCAAGCTCAAATACAAAGATGAATACGCGTTCCAGTTCGCCAACGATCCGAAGTGGGCCGCCTACCAGCCCGCCCGCAAGGCTTCCGCCTCCAAGGCAAAGGCCAAGGCATCCCGCGGCAAGGCGAAAAAGTAAGACGCAAGGCAGGTTACTCCTATGAAAATCCTCGTCATCAACGGTCCGAACATGCAGCTGCTCGGGCGGCGGAACGCCGAGTTCTACGGAACGAAGACGCTCCCGGAGATCGAGGCGGACCTCCGCGCCACGGCCGATTCGCTCGGCGTGACGGTCGAGTTTTTCCAGAGCAATCACGAAGGCGCGATCTGCGACAGGATCGCCGACGCGCTTGCGGACGGGGTCGACGGCATCGTCATCAATCCCGCCGCCTACACTCACACGAGCATCGCCATCCACGATGCGCTGGAATCCGCGGCGATTCCCACGGTCGAGGTGCACATGAGCAATATTTTTGCGCGGGACGCTTTCCGCAGGACGTCGCTCACTGCGCCCGCCTGTATCGCGCAGATCGTCGGGCTGGGGGCCGACGGATACGATTTCGCCCTCCGCGCCCTCGTCCGCCGTCTCTCCGCCGCTTCCGGTCAGAACCATTAACCACAACCATCCAACGACAAATCCGGGTGCCCTATGAAAATTGATGAAATCAAAACGATCGTGAAACTCATGTCGGACAACGATCTGACCGAGTTCAAAATCGAATCGGAGGAAATGACCCTCTGCCTCCGCAGGGCCGCTCGCCAGCAGGCCGCGCCCGCACCTGTTTTCGTCCCGGCCGCCATGCCCGCCGCGGCTCCCGCCGTTCCCGTTCCCGCCGCCATCCCGGCCGTTCAGGAACCAGTAAAGGCCGCGCCCGCGGAATCCGGCCGCGCCTCGCTCAATCCCGACAAGGTCATCGAATCGCCCACAGTCGGCACGTTCTACCGTTCGAGCGCCCCCGGCGCCGAGCCGTTCGTGAAAGTCGGCAGCCATGTGGAAGCCGACACGACCGTGGCCGTGGTGGAAGCCATGAAGGTCATGAACGAGATCAAGGCCGAAAAGAGCGGCATCATCAAGGAAATCCTTCTGGAGAACGGCCAGCCCGTGGAATACGGCCAGCCGCTTTTCGTGCTTGAGTAATCATCGTCAGACGCAGGTCCCCTATGTTCAATAAGATCCTGATCGCCAACCGCGGCGAGATCGCAGTCCGCATCATCCGCACCTGCCGCGAAATGGGCATCAAAACCGTGGTCGTCTATTCCCAGGCCGACGAGGACAGCCTGCCCGTCCGTCTGGCCGACGAAGCCGTCTGCATCGGTCCCGCGCCCGCCACGCAGAGCTATCTCCTGATCGACCGCATCATCAGCGTCGCCGAGATCGGCGATGTCGACGCCATCCACCCCGGCTACGGATTCCTCTCCGAAAATGCGCATTTCGCGCAGATCTGCAAGGACTGCAAGATCGAATTCATCGGTCCGACCGCCCAGCAGATGAGCGCCATGGGCGACAAGGCGTCCGCACGCGAGACCATGCGGAAGGCCGGCGTGCCCGTCACGCCCGGCAGCAACAGCGTCATCCCCACCGAAGAGGCCGCGCTCGCCGAGGCGCACAAGCTCGGCTACCCCGTCATCATCAAGGCGACGGCGGGCGGCGGCGGACGCGGCATGCGCGTGGCGCACAACGACGCCAGCCTGATCCAGGGATTCCACGCCGCCATGACCGAGGCGGAACGCGCATTCGGCAACGGCGACGTCTACATTGAAAAATTCATCGCCAATCCCAAGCACATCGAGGTGCAGATCCTCGCCGACAAGCACGGCAACGTGATCTGCCTCGGCGAACGCGACTGCTCGCTCCAGCGCCGCCACCAGAAGCTGATCGAGGAATCCCCCTCCCCCTCGATCTCCACCGCGCTCCGCAAGAAACTCTACGACGCCGCGATCAAAGCCGCCAAGGCAGTCGGGTACTCCAGCGCCGGGACCATCGAATTCCTGGTCTCAGGGAACGATTTCTACTTCATGGAGATGAACACCCGCGTCCAGGTCGAACACACCGTGACCGAGATGGTCAGCGGGTTCGACATCATCCGCGAACAGATCCGGATCGCGGCCGGCGAACGCCTCAGCGTCCAGCAGAAGCAGATCGCGCTCCGCGGCTGCGCCATCGAGTGCCGCATCAACGCCGAAAATCCGTATGCCAATTTCGCCCCGTGCCCGGGCGCCATCACGTTCTACTCCGCCCCGGGCGGCCCCGGCGTCCGCGTGGATTCGCATGTGTATGCCGGCTACCGCATCCCGCCGCACTACGACAGCATGATCTCGAAGCTGATCGTGCACGCTCCGACCCGCGAGGAGGCGATCGCCAGGTGCAAGCGCGCGCTCGACGAATACATGATCGAGGGCGTCCCGACCACGATCCCGTTCGAACATTTCCTGATCGAAACGCCCGAATTCGTCTCGGGCAACTACGATACGAACCTGATCGAACGCCTGATGAAGGGCGGCTATTTCGAACAGCAAAGTGCCGCGATCCGCAAAGAGATCGCGAAATAACCATATCAACCCAAGGAGGCATGGACAATGAGCAACACGCATCAGACGCGCCCCGCGGCCGACCCCGTTTCCACTGTCCCCGGCGCCTACGAGGTCAACGGGACCGCTGTCGGCTCGATCCGCATCCTCGACGGAGCCATTTCCACGATCGTCAAACGCACCGTCCTCGGGATCGAAGGCGTGGCCCGTCTTTCCGGCAGTTCGCTGATCGACGAGTTCGCCGACCTCGTCCGCAGCAAGCGCATGCAGGACCGTTCGATCCAGATCGAGCACAAGGACCAGGACATCGCGATCACGGTCGCAGTCAACCCCTATTTCGGCTACAAGTTCCCCGCCCTCATCAGGGAGATCCAGGAGAAAGTCTCCGGCGCCGTCCTTGAAATGACCGGCATCGCGGTATCTTCCGTGAATGTGGACATCCGGGGCATCGAGGAGCGTCCGGCGGAGAACGAGTCCGCGCAGGACGACGCAACGCAATCGGAGTAAAGGAGAAGCATCATGCCAAACGACAACAGCAAAAAGGCCGCCGCGGATCCCTCCGCCTACACCGTGCATGAAAGCGTCATCATTTCCCTCGCCCGCAAAGCGGTGGAAGGCATCCCCGGCTTCATCCGGTTCTCCGGTTCCTCCCTCGTTTCCGACCTCGCCGACCTCGTCGGCGGCAAGCGCCGCTTCGACAAGTCCATCGTCGTGACCGAAAACGGAGACGAGGTCAGCCTCGAGATCCTCATCGTCGCCGCCTACGGATCCAAGTTCAACGAAGTCGCGGCCGCCGTCCAGAAGGCCGTCTACGACCAGATCGTGGACTTCACCGGACTGCATGTGAAGGGCATCGACGTGGTCGTCACCGACACGGAGGACGCCCCCGAGGAGAAAGCCCCCGAAGACGATGACGTCATCGAAGGCGAGGTCATTCAATAAACCATCGTTTGGGAGGGCGTCTCCTCCCGGAAAGGCGGATGCGGCATGATCCAGTCGGTTCAGAGAATAGTGGAAAGGATCGGTTCCGTGATCGGGGAACGTCCTTTTTCCTGCGGATTCCTGGCAGGACTCGCCGCCGCGTGCGCCGTTCTGGTCTTCCTTTTCCTTCTCTGCCTTGTCTTCCGCTCCCGCAAGCTCCGTTTCATCGAGGTCCCGTCCGAGGGCGGCACGCTCCGCATCGACGCGAAAGCCGTCCGGGGCGCCGTCCTGGCAGTCGCCGCGAACTTCCCCGCGTTCGAGGTCAGGAAGGCCGTTCTGTACGGGAAACAGAAAGCGGTCAGGCTTGACATTGCGGCGGACTTCACCGGCGGCGACGAATCCGTCGCGGAAACGGCGGCCAGGTTCCGGGCCGCGGTTGCCCGGATGATGGCCGAAACGCTCGGCATGGAGAAGCCCGCCCGCATCGAACTTGAGATTCTGCGGTCCGGCGCCGGGATCGCCGCCGGGGAGGAACCGTCCGGGACTCCCGCGGCGGAAGACAAACCGTCCGCTTCCTCCGAATCCGGGCAGTCATGCTGAAGTTCCTGCGCGAGATCCGCCGGGTCCTGCCGGACGGATACCGGTATGCGACGGCCGGACTGGCCGTCCTTATGGTCGTTTCCGCGCTGCTGGAACTTGCCGCGCTGGCGCTCGTGATGCCCGTGGCGGCGGCCCTGACCAATCCGGGCATGCTGGAATCCAACCGCTGGCTTCACGCTTTCTACGAACTGGCTTCTCCTCCGTCCCGCGAAGTGTTCATCCTGGAATCCGTCGCGGTCCTCACGCTTTTCTTCATCGTCAAGAACGTGTTCGCATTCATCCTGACGAAGTGCCAGAACCGTTTTTCCCGCGACCTTTCGGTCGATCTGGCGGGCCGCCTTTTCCGCACGTACATGCGCGCGAATTATACCTTTCATCTGGAACACGGCGCATCGGAGCTGATCGGGCGCATCATGCAGATGCGGGAAGTGGCTGAAGTCCTGCTGATGCCGCTGCTGCTGGCGCTTTCCGAAGCGGTCATCTTCCTTTCGATCCTCGCCGTTATATTCGTACTCGTGCCGAAGATCGCGCTGGTCGCGTTTCTTGTCTGCGGCACGGTCATGCTGATATTCCACAGGCCCTTCAAACGCGTCCTGGACGCGGCGTCAAAAAGGCTGTTCGCGGCGAACGGCGAATCGACCCGGACCATGAACCAGAGCTTCGCGGCCATCCGCGAGGTAAAGCTGACCGGAAGCGAAGCGTATTTCAGCCGGCGTCTGGAACAGGCGCAGTTCAACATCCTGAACGCGGTCAAGCTTCGGCGCGACCTCGGCCAGATACCGCGTTTTTCGCTCGAAGTGTTCGTCGTCGCGGTCGCGGGCGGACTGATCGCCGTCCTGACCTGGATGGGCATGCCGTCGTCCCGCCTGGTCCTGTACGCCGCATTCTTTCTGGCGGCGATGTTTCGCCTGATCCCGTCGATCTCCCGGATGCAGTACAACCTGGTCCTGGTGCGCGGGATGCTGTACGTCTTTGAGCGCCTCGACGCCGATTTGAGCTCGATCCCGGCGGAACGCATCCAGCCAGCGCCGAACGCCCCTGAGCTTCATTTCGAACGGGAGCTGACCGTGGAACATGTCATGTTCCGCTACGCCCCGGACCGGCCGGCGGTGTTCGGGGACTTCAGCATGTCCGTGAAGCGCCTGGAATGCGTGGCGGTCGTCGGACGCACGGGCGGCGGAAAGACCACGCTGATCGACCTCGTAATGGGGTTCCTGACGCCCGAAAAAGGGCGCGTGGCCGTCGACGGCACGGACATCCGGGACAACCTGGGCTCGTGGCGAAGCCGCATCGGCTATGTGCCGCAGGATGTTCGGCTGTTCGACGACACGATCCGCGCGAACGTGGCGTTCGGCGTGGAGCCGGACAAAATCGACGATTCCCGCGTCAGGAAGGCGCTCGAGCTGGCGCAGATCGCGGAGTTCGTCGAATCCCTCCCCGATGGCCTCAATACGCGGCTGGGCGAGTTCGGGGCGCGTCTTTCCGGCGGACAGAAACAGCGCATCGCGATCGCGCGGGCGCTTTATTCCGAACCGGAACTGCTGATCCTCGACGAGGCGACCAGCGCGCTCGACGACGACACGGAAGCCGCGTTCGTCGACGCACTGAACTCCCTGAAAGGCAAGCTCACGATCCTGATGGTCGCCCACCGCGCCGCCAGCATCCGCTGCTGCGACCGGCAGATCGAGATCTGAGCTGAGGATCGCCTTAAAACCGAACGGCCCCGCCGCCGGGTTCAGGTTCAGCGTTTTTCCAGGATATTCGCGAAGACTTCCGCCCGCGAGCAGAAATCCTGTTGTTCCGCATAGGCCAGCGTCTGTTTTTTGAGCTCGTCCAGACGAGGCAGCATGTCTTCCAACATCTTCACCAGCGCATCCTGCCCGAACGGACTTTCCAGCACGGTCCCGGTCGCTTCCTGCACAAAATGCGCGAAGCCGCAGATGTCCGTGGTGAGAACGGGCGTTCCCGCGGCAAGCGCTTCGATCAAAGTCGAACCCGCCGATTCGTTGCGGGCCGGATGCAGGAAAAGGTCGGCGCCGAGCATGTGATCCCGTACGCCGTCGGTCTGCCCGAGGATGGCGGCGCGCCCCTCCAGCCCGGCTTCGCGGAGCATGGATCGGACGTCGCATTCCGGGAGCTTCCCCACGATCCACAGGCGTATCGTCTTTTTCATTGCTTCAGGCAGAGCTCCGAGCGCGGCGATCGCGCGGTCCGTGCCCTTGTTGTAAACGCTGTTGGAAACGAGCAGGACGGCCGTGTCGCCGGGAACCGCCCCGAGTTTCCCCCTCACGGCGGTCCGAATGGATTCCGCTTCCGGTTCCGGCGGACGGCGGCACGCGGGGTCCATGCCCGGCGGCAGCAGGAACATCCGGTCCGGCTCCGCATCGTAAGCGGCGGCATAGTCGCGCATCTGAGCGGGCGCGATGCACGCGATCCGCGTCTTCGACGGCGGCGCGATCACGGCCTGTTCCAGCCGGAGATAAGCCGCATAGCGAGGATTGAACCGCAGCGCGAACGGCGAATGGAGCTTCGACCAGTAGACTTTCATGCAGACGTCGGCGGCAAAATAGAAATCCGCGCCGGGGATGCGGCTCATCGCCACGGAGACGTCGAAGTCCTTCTGCTCCAGCCTCAGCCGGAATGCCTCGGCGAACTTCGCCATGCGGGCATGGTTCGAACCGATTTTCGAAGCGGGGATGAGCTCGATCTTCGTCCCTTCGGGCGGCGGGGGAGCGTCCCAGGCGGTCGTGAACACAACGGCCTCGTGGCCGCGTCCGGCGAGTTCCCGGATCAGGCGGAGCGTGTCGCGCTGAAGTCCGCCGAAGGGATCGTATTTGTAGATGGCGAGCAGGAATTTCATATTATGTGCCTCCGGGGAAAGGATCGGCGTCGAGGGCGAGCTTGAGCGCGGCCTTGAACGCGCTCGGGATGGCGGTCTCGTTCTGGAGCGCGGAGCGCGGCACCCATTCGAAGCCGTCCGGCGGATTCGAGGTTTCGGCGAGGTAAAGCGTCATGTCCCATTCCACATGCGTGAAGATATGTTTCGCGGTCCCGGCATTTTCGAGTTTGTCGGCCCGGAACG
>JAEEGH010031752.1_pt1 | contig 10183 bp, 10 predicted proteins | sample 9134181 | NCBI WGS metagenome assembly JAEEGH01 (sample SAMN16246544, study PRJNA631951) | gut metagenome | biome: gut microbiome; feature: rumen; material: DP-attached | host: Bos | place: Iran: Karaj | collected 2018-10 | reverse complement strand
GAGGACAGTCGAGTATATTACGAGCATGTATCGTGACAATGTGAGCGATCAGACCAAAGAAACCTATAAGTATTACAGAGAATTGTACGAAGGGAGAAAGTGACCTGAAAGCAAAGGTCACGGAACGGAGTAAAATGACATCTGATAAAGCACGTGAAATGGTAAAACTGGCCTACAAGGCCATGGACGATAAAAAGGGCCAGGAGATCAAGATCCTGGATATCAGCGATATCACAACGATCGCCGATTATTTCATCATCTGCAGCGGTTCGAACGTTTCGCAGATGGACGCTATCGTGGACAATATCGAAGAGACCATGGGAAGAGCGGGATATAATGCACGCCGTACCGAAGGCGGACGTAATTCCGGCTGGATCCTCATGGACTACACAGACGTAGTGGTGCATGTATTCTCACAGGATGACCGCCTGTTCTACGATCTGGAGAGGATCTGGAGAGACGGAAAGAGCGTCGATACGGAAGAGATCTGAAAAGAAACATGAATAAGAGCACAGACAATGGGGGACGGTTCTTCTGTCCGATGGTACATCGGACAGAAGAACCGTCCCCCTTCTCTAAAATTATCAGATCTATCTGCCGAAGATCCTGAACAGTCCGATTACCTTACCAAGTATCTGAAGATTATCAACAATGATAGGATCCATCGTATCGTTCTCGGGCTGGAGGCGGAAGTGTCCGTTCTCCTTATAGAAGGTCTTCACGGTAACGCTGTCCTCGATGAGCGCTACGACCTTATCACCGTTCTGCGCGGTGTTCTGCTGCTCGACAAGGATCTGGTCGCCGTTGAATATGCCGGCGTTGATCATGCTGTCGCCCTTAACTTTCAGCATAAAGGTCTGAGCGTTCGGCATATATTCAGAAGGAACGGGGAAGTACCCATCGATATTCTGAACAGCGAGAATGGGCTGGCCGGCTGTAACCGTGCCGACGATCGGAACATTCACCAGCTCGCGTCTGACAAGATTGAAAGAATCGTCCACGATCTCGATCGCACGGGGCTTCGCAAGGTCGCGGCGGATATAGCCGTTCCTCTCAAGAGCCTCAAGATGAGAGAATACCGATGAAGTGGACTTAAGATTTACCGCCGCGCAAATATCGCGCACTGTGGGCGGAAAACCTCTGTTTATGATCTGTTCTTTGATATAATCAAGGATTTCCTGCTGTTTTTTCGTAATCTTCCCGTAACCCATAAAAAATACCTCCCGAATGTTATAACATGTGTTCACAATAATTATAACCAAACGGGAGGGCATTGTCAAACCTTTGTTCGAAAAAGTTTGTTCGATTATTTTTCACGAAGAGACGTAGGTACCCAGTTGGGCAGGACTCCGTTCGTAACGGCGTGGAACATGCGGTCCCTGAAGCCCGGATTCTCATGCTCGAGCTGCTTTACAAGGTTCTTTACGTATTCGCGCTTTGTCTCGCCGTCAGCGGGGCAGGGATTCTTAAGGACCGGAAGGTCGTAAAGGTTCTTAAAGCCGATCACATCGCATTCATCCACATAGATCAGCGGTCTGATGAGCGTGATATCCATTCTGTCGAGATATGTCACGGGCGAGAAGCAGTAAAAATGTCCCTCGTAGATCAGCGACATCATTGCGGTCTCGATAACATCGTCGCGGTGATGCGCGTATGCGGATTTATTGCAGCCGAGAGCCTTGGCCGCGTCGTTGAACGCGCCTTTGCGCATTTTAGCGCAGAGAGAGCAGGGATTGCTTTCTTTGCGAACATCGAACACTACCTCGGCAATATCTGTTTTGACCTCTGTATAATGAACGCCGAGCTCTTCGCAGAGCGCCGCGATCCGGGAAGTATCGAAGCCGTCAAATCCGAGACTCACCGTGATCGCCTCAAGCTCATATTTCTTAGGGTAAAAGCGCTTTAACCCCGCCAGGGCATAGAGCAGCGCGAGCGAATCCTTTCCGCCCGAAATGCCTATGGCGATCCTGTCGCCGTCCTCTATCATCGAATAATCGTCTATAGCCTTTCTCGCAAGGCTGTAAAGTCTTTTAAGCTGCATATCTTTCCCGCTTTCTGAATTTTCAACAATATCATTTATAACAGAGCATCCGCAGGTGTCAATATTTTTTTTATAAAAATGACATAACTATACCTTACTTTTCTACACAAATAGTATATAATTGATTACAGCAAAATTGATTTACACATCCCGAAAGGAATGCTCACATATGGGAAAAGTCTTACGAAACACCGTATTTATCATAATCCTCACAGTTTTCTTATGCCTCCTCGCGCTTCCCGAGGGCGCATCCGCGATCACCCTGAACTTCAAGTACAAAGACATCACGAACGATAAGACCGTCACCTATAACGGCGTATCGCCTCTTTATTACATCAATGGATCGCTCTACAACAACGGCACGCAGAACGCCATCATCACCGACGGCAACGCAATGGCTCCGATATGCGTCTTCACCGAGGGGTGCGGCGCAGAATACAGCTACAAATCGAGCAAAAAGCGCATTACGCTCACATATAAGGGCAATACGCTGATCCTTTACACCGGTTCCACAAAGGCCTCGTACAACGGCGAATCTGTCACGGCTCCCGCCGCCCCCGTAAGGGTCAAATATTCGGCCACGGGCGAGACCACCTGCCTCGTTCCCTCGCGTTTTGTCGCGGAGACCTTCGGCATGGATTATACCTGGACTCAGAGCACCGGAAGCGTAGCGATCTATACGCCGATCGAGCTCGAAATGGACGGAGAGCAGTACCTGTACGCCGGCACATACGGAAAGCTTAATTACGACAAATTAGCGGTTCCGAATGAGAAGACGCCTTCCTATATCATCAATGACAACGCTCTCATCTGCCTGAAGACCATCGCCAAAGAGATCGACGGCTTCAGATACGAATATAATTCAAAGAAAAAGACGCTTACGCTTACATACGGCGAGATCACGATCGATATGAAGCTCGGCAGCACCGACTGCTATGTGAACGGCCTGTTATGCGTTTGCCCCGAAGCTCCGCATTATATCGTCAATCCCGATACCGGAAAGGGACATGTTTATTTCCCCGGAAGATTCGTGTTCGAGACATTCGGCTTTGATTATACCTGGGAAAATGCGACCTCCTGGATCGCCGGGAACGAAACGACCGGTATCTATGATCCTGAATTTGATTTCATGCTGATCTACGATCCCACGAAGGACAGCGAAACCACAGGCGAGGCAGGAGAGGAGCCCGACACTTCCAAGTCTGTTCCCGCAAGCCGCAGGAGCAGCTTCTACCAGATGATCAGATTCCCCATTCTCGAAGGCATCCGCACCGAGCTGATCGAGATAACGGACGATCTGTGGAATGACTGCGTATACTTCGACCTTCCCGGCAATTACATACAGTTTTATCAGGATAATCCCATTGTCAATACGGGCGAAGCCATCAAGCAGGTCCAGATCCTTTATTACGAGGACGCCGATATCACGCGCATAAAAATGTACACACGCAGTGACGAGACCAAAGTCATACTTTCGCACAAGAACCTGTTTACCGACAAGAGCATGGTTTTCCTTTTCGACAAGCCTTCCTGCCTCTTTGATAAGATCATAGTGCTGGACGCCGGCCACGGCGGAGAAGATCCCGGCACGCAGCACGGCGGCTACAACGAAAAAGACCTGAATTTCATGATCGTCTACACCTATTGCAGGGCTCTGTTCGACGAATCTGACATCAAGGTTTTCTATTCGCGCTACACCGATTATCTGGTTCCGCTGCATGACCGTCCGACGCTTCCCGCGAGAGTCGAGGCCGATTTCTTTGTGAGCGTCCATCACAATTCGGTCTACAGCACTTTAAAGAACGGTACCGAGGTATATTACAGCGTTAAGAACACAGGCAATTTCAACGGTCTGAACAGCGCAACGATGGCCGCGATGTTCCTCAACAATCTCGTGAGCACATTGAAGACCGAGAAAAACGGTACCTTCGGCGCCCGCAATTATGTCGTTGTAAGCGAAGAAAACGACGTTCCCGCCGTTCTGCTGGAAATAGGCTATATGTCGAACCCCGGTGAGCTCAAACGCCTTGTAAAGGCCAGTTTCCAGAAAAAGGTCGCAAAGATCATCTTTAAGACTGTTAAACAGATATACGCCACATACGGAGACTAAATTTGTAAAGCCATGCGATCGTTCAGATAACGGTCCCATGGCTTTTTTTGCGGATTAGAGACTCATAATTTGCATCCAAACAGGTCGATTATCATACAAATATGCGTTAAACTATAACCATGGAGGGCAAACTATATGATCAAAAGATTCAGGGAACTTGATAAATATCAAAAAGGCATGATCATAGTCATGGCTGCCATGGCTGTGATATTTGCCGTACTGACCGTAAAAACCGTTTCAAAAAAGGGGTTCAATTACAGGGGTACGATCCTTACAAAGACAGAAGAGAACGGAAGCACGGTCTACTCCGGCACCCGTAAGGGAATGGCCACATCATTCACAATCGGGCCCGATTCCGGTATCGTATACCGTTTCGGAGACAAAAAATACGGACCTTATTATGTAAAGATCGACAATTCGCTGCTCGAGCCCGGCATCAGTCCCAATGACGAAACCGGTTATGAGATCCTGAAAGGCGACGAAGTAATTTTCCGCGGTTCGGTAAGGGATACGGGAGCAGCATTGTTGTTTTATAACGAGAACGGTGACTTTGAATCGTTCGGAAACAATTACATCGAATCCAACGGGATCGTAATGATGGACGGCAAAGTTCTCGACCAGGACGAGCCTACAAAGGCTGAGCTGATCGAGATCCATACAGGCCCCGAGGCTACCAGTAAAGGCAATATGGCTTTGTGGTTTGTCGGCGTTGTCCTTTGCCTTCTAAATACATTAAGCATTATTTTCGCCGATGAGATCTTCAGATTCTACTTAAGCTTCAGGATAGCACATCCGGAAGACGCAGAACCTACTGATTGGGAGATCACCTCGAGATATCTGAGCTGGATAATAATGTTTTTCCCGATAATCATATTTTTCTCGATGGGACTTAAATGATCAATTCATCAAGAAAGACCGGCCATATTCTGACCGGTCTTGTTGTTTTATTCTTCGCGTAATTTCACAGCGTCTTTAGCCTGCCTGCGGCGTTCATCCTCAAGGGCTGCATAGTGCTTACGCGTGGTATTTACGTCCTTATGCCCGAGAACGTCGGCGACAAGGTAAATATCGCCTGTTTCCTTGTAAAGAGCCGTACCGTACGTACTGCGGAGCTTGTGAGGCGTGATCTTTTTCGTGGAAGTCACCTGCATCGCGTATTTCTTGACCATTTTTTCGACCGTACGCACGCACATGCGCTTTTTCTGGTTTGAGAGGAACAGCGCGTCCTCGTGACCCGAAACAATATCCGTAATATTCACGCGTTCCTCGAGATAAGGCTTTAAAACCTCGCAGACCTCCTCGCCGAAATAAACATATGCCTCGTAGCCGCCTTTTCGCGTAACTTTGATGCGGGAATTCTTCATGTCGAGGTCGTTTACGTTAAGGCCGACGCATTCCGTGACACGAATACCTGTTCCGAGCAGGAGAGTCATGAGCGCCAGATCGCGCGTTCGGTTCTGTTCATGGGCTTTTCGCTGCCTGTCGGTCATATTTACGGCCCCGTCGTCCACTGTATCGAGAAACTTCACAATCTCATCAGAATCCAGCCTGACAATCGCTTTTTCGTGAAGTTTTGGCATATTGACCTTAACCGAGGGGTTCGTGGAGATCATTTCGTTCTTGAACAGATAACCGTAAAGCCCGCGGAGAGCCGACATTTTGCGCTTTATCGCGGTATCGGAGTTCGTTATCTCCATGCCGTCGCCGGATTCGCGCAGCTTAAGATATTCCATGTATTCCTCAAGATCGAACGTCTCAACGTGCTCAAGATCGTCCAGCGTGATTTCTTTAACTGTTTTATCCTTAAACAGCGGATTGGCCTGCCGGAGCCATTCAAAGAAAACCTTCAGGTCGATAGCGTAAGCCAGACGCGTCCTGGGCTGTGTATTAGGCTCAATGCCTCTGAAGAATGTCGTAACATACGCAGGAAGCTCAGAAAGATACGCACGGAGTTTTTTCGTATATTCGATTGTTTTTTGTTCGTGATAGGTTTTGTTTTTGTCCATTTTGATCCGTCCGAATATATTGTGAGATTCAAATTATTGATAAACCGATTTCAATAATATAAAAAAGGCCCAAAAGCCCGGAAAACAGGCATTGGGGCCTTATAATTCAATTATAGGGATTTATGGCCAAAAAGCAAGCTAAATATTCGTTAAACCTAGATTTAGCGAATAGATATATGCCTTTTCATTCAAGGATACTACATTCCATAACGCATCGGATTAGTGACCGTATTCTGCTCTTCGCTTTCTAAAGATACATTCAGCCATCCGCTTTTTCCCTCATCGGTAGTAATATATACTTCCTGAATCTGTGCATACTGATTGCCGGAGCTGTCCTCAACAGTATAACATCTTAACTCTGTAACATAGAATTCAGTTCCTTCGCCGATCGTATCAAATGATCCGTCATCAAGAGCAATGGTCGCATCATTTGCTATTTCATACCATTGTATGGAATCCAAATCATATCTGTTAAACTTGCTTATCTCATATTCAGAATTCTTAGGCTTCACAAATACCAGTTTTTTTGATTTTATCGAATACTGTTCCGGCACATAAAACTCACCTATTGAAGAATCCCGCACGTTCTCTATGATCACATAATTATCCTTTCCCTGCTCTGAAGGGATACGTGCCCACCAGTCTCTGGCGTTGTCGGCATTGAACAATAATGATAATTTTTTCTTTTTATACCTGTACGCACGGGTCGAGTATACATCATCCCTCCCGTAATACTCTATAAGAAGATCAACATACTTATCCGAAGGATTATAATCAAATGCCCTGACAGTAACAGAACCCAATGAGATAAAATCTTTCTTTTCCGTCTGTGTAAGCTTAACTTTACCGTTTATATAAAGCTTAAACGTAAAGGATGTATATTCTTCGCAATAATCATCATCATAATCACCGGAAAAAGTATATTTGATTTTTTCTTTTTTGCCGTCTCCGTTTAAATCGATCTTGTACGTCTTCCCCTCGGTTAAGGTTTCAGCAGCCTTAACGGTACTATGTTTCCAGACAGCTGCCATAAACAGCAGCATAAAGCAAAAAAACACTGCTCTTAAAACACGTTTCATCTTTTTCTCCTCCTCATAATGTTAATTTATAGGTTCAGTTCAGATAATCCCAAACATTCAGGGTTTCATCGACGTGCCACTCTTCACCATTTTCATCGATCTCCCACACAGATACATCACCTGAAATCTTATGTACAGTGTAGGTATAATATGATCCGGTATCTGTTCTTACCCAAATTTCAATATCATCCCAATCGTTAGTACCGAAATCAGTGTCGTTCTCTCCTGTTTTTAACTTTTCAGCAAGTTCCGGATGTGCGTCATTAAGGTAATTCTGAATTGCCTCCATAGCCATATCGGCAGTGAGCGTAACATCATCAACCTCTTCATTGTTAAAATCCTGGCTCACCCAAACCATCCAGACATCATACTCATCTACACGAACGCTTACATACATCTTCTGTTCTATGTCATCCCAGTAAAACAGGCCTTCGTATACATCACCGCTGACAGTATCGGTCATAAATAACTTGCCGTCGTCTATGCCGGCACCTATTTCCCAGTTCACATCATTGTTGATACCCTTCTCAAGGAAGCAGAAATGAGCTTCATACTGAGTTGTCCCGAGGGTTAAGTAAGCCGCGTTAAACTCATCCATTGTTTCGATCGACATCTCATCGCCGTTGTAAGGAAAAGAGTATGAATCCGTCGAAAAGTCCCAGCACTCGCAATATACTCCGCAAAAGGTTGATCCAAACACATCCATCATGGCCGGATACTCCAATGTAAATTCCGCACCAAATCCGTCTCCGACATCTCCGCTGTAGACATCCGGCTCGGGATCGGGTTCTGCCGTAGGCTCTGCTGTGGGCTCGGGCGTAACTTCCTTTGTAGGTTCAGGGGTTGCTTCTTTCGTAGGTTCGGGAGTAGTCTCCGCTGCCTTTGTAGGCTCTGTTTCGTTTTTTGCTGCCTGTGTTACCTCTTTTCCGGGATCGGAAGGAGTCTCCGTCTTACCGCAAGCCGCAAGCGCCATTACCATTACTAAGATCATCAATACAGAAATAATTTTTTTCATATTCCTCACCATTTTCCTTTTATTTTATATCGGCGTTTTTTTATCACCGTGCTGTATTATACTATTACTCTCTATAGTAAAAAAAGTATCTAAAAGTTACCTGTTTATGTCCGTGCAAGTAACAATTTCTAGAATAGAAAAGAAGCCCTAAAATCAGGGCTTCTCTCATTTTAACATTTTTCAATGATTGGTTAATTAGTCAATTATTTTCATCCCACATTATATGATCTTTAACTTCAAGTGGTACCTTGCAGGTCGGGCACAGCACTTCTTCATTTTCGTCCAGGATCCTCATGTCGCCGCCGCATTTTCCACATTTATGCGGATATTTGGCAAATTCGGTATAGTTCTCTTCAAGATCCATCCAGGAAACATACGCTATATCTTTTTTGGGCGCAGCCGGCTTTTTGTTTTTATCTTTCTTATCAATCGGCTTTGCCTTGGGAACATACATGGTCAGGTCTTTCCCGTATACCAGATCGCCGCATTTGGTGCAGCACAGAGTAACATTTTCCGCACTTATCGCGCCATCCTCATGCTCTCGGAAAAAAGACAGAATTTCTGTTCCCAGTTCACCGCTTTTTGCCTTTCTGACAGTTTCCTCATAGCCCTTTGGAAACATGAATCCTATGCCGGATATGGCATGAAACTTATACCCGCATTTTGGACATCTCATCGTATAGCCCGAACCCATAATCATACCTCCTTAAGCATTTAATCAAACACCGATATGTTATTTATAACCCCATATGATCCCTAATCTTCTGCCGTGTCACCTCCGCTTCGGAAAATTATTCGTTTTCTTATCACTAATTATAACATGTCTATTCACATTTGGGAATATTTTTATCACTCTTTCAGTATTGCTAAGGCCTCTGTTTTCTCTATTTCTTCCGACAATCTCCCCGCCTGTTTATTCTCCAGTGTAAGCAATATGCATATCAGGATATCAAATGCAACAAACGCAATGCACACGATTGCCTGACCGCTATATATCCCTAAGATCAAAGATACGATCGGGATCACAATGGATGCATAGAAATACGTAGGCGAGAAATAGATCCAGTAATACGGAAGAAAATGCGCACCAACAGCAATTGCATACGCCATTATCATCTTCTCCGGAACCGCATACATTACCCACAAGACGATTGGAAGATACAGAAGCTGATTAAGCGCCGCAACGACCGAAAGACCGTTGAGCGGATTTTCCTTGCTGAAAATATTGACATTTATGATCTTTCCGCAAAGCATCCCGACCGGCATGAGCAAGCACGAACAACACATGGCTATGATATTCTTGTAATAAAGATTAAGATCCGTCAAAAAAGCGATAAACATTATGGTCCATAAGACCGCAGACGCCATGATAAACGGCAGTCCTTTTTTCTGTTTGACCGCAAAATCAATCTTCAGCTGTCTTAATGCCTCTCTTTTAGATATGTTTTCAGTCATTTCCTTACCCCTCCTTTTGCTATTACCATATAAGACCTAAGCCACTCTCCTTCCCTGCCATTTATAATTATAACACGTCTATTTATTTTTATGCACTTAGAATTTACAGAAAAAGGTGTCTGTCATTGCTGACAGACACCTTTTCGGGTTTAATTCAGAGTCTTAATAGGTTTTACCCGCCTGAAAAAAATCACCCAAAAGTGTAAATCGTGTTATAATTGTAATAAGCAACATATCCACTTTTTTGATCGGAGGGATTTCAGATGGCAAAGAATTCTTATTCACCGATACGCAGGATCATGTCTCTACTTGTAACCTTCGTGATCGCTTTCCTGTCCTTTAACGCAGAGCCCGCGGAAGCCGCTGCAAAGGTCACTCCCGCTGCTCCCGAGTTCAAGCTCACGGTTTCCGACGACGAAAGCGTCTTTACGTTAACTATATCCAAAACACAGGACGCCGACGGATACCGCATTTACG
>JAEEGH010031750.1_pt1 | contig 10183 bp, 10 predicted proteins | sample 9134181 | NCBI WGS metagenome assembly JAEEGH01 (sample SAMN16246544, study PRJNA631951) | gut metagenome | biome: gut microbiome; feature: rumen; material: DP-attached | host: Bos | place: Iran: Karaj | collected 2018-10 | reverse complement strand
TCGCCGTTTTTAACGATATCGGGGGAAAGGGTTATTTTGCCCTGTTCGTTTTCCATTTGGGAAAGTCCCCACTTATCTGAAAACAGGTAATCTATGATATCTCCCACGTCTTCGCCGCAGTCTTTCATGAACTTCAATATCGGCAAAAACGCGTTTTTGCCGAGATGCGGGGCGGATCCGTGCGCCGCCACGCCCTTGCCGTACAGAGTATCGCCTTTTAAAGTGAGCCCGTATTTACGGTAATCGCACTCGGAAATAAGTTTCTTATTCAAGACGGTTACCTGCGCCGCCGCGCACACGGCGTTTATCACCGTGCCGCCTTTAAGGTCTTTGAAGTTTTTAAAGCGGGGCAACGGAACTCTGACGTAGAAAACCCCCTTTTCCGCGTACACGACGGGGAAATCGCCGTCGGGCGAAAAGCCTTAGGTCGGGATATTCGTTTTGCCCCTTAAATATTCGACGTCCTGCCAACCCGTCTCTTCGTCGCACCCGACGAAAAGGCGGAATTTTTTATTACATTTTATGCCGCTGTCTTTAAGCGCTTTTAAGGCGTAAAGGCACAAAAGCATAGGACCTTTGTCGTCGGCAACACCCCTGCCGATAAGATAGCCTTTATCCTTGGTCAGGGCAAACGGAGGGTAATTCCAGCCTTCGCCCACGGGAACTACGTCGAGATGTCCGATAATACCTATTTCCTGACCTTCGCCGAAAGTTACTTCGCCGCAATAGTCGTCGTAGTTTACGGTCGTAAAACCGAAACTTTCGGCAAGCCCCAAAAAAAAGCGCAAAGCGGCTTTAACGCCTTCGCCGAAAGGGGCGGAAGGCGTTTTTTCGCTTTTAACGCTGTCTATCGACAAAAGTGCGTTAAGGTTATCGTATAATTCGGACGGATTCTCCATAAAATATCTCCGTTTAACCGCCGTTTACGGCGTTGATGATCTCTTCGAAGTTTACCCTGAAAAGCGCGCTCACTATAATACTGTATATGTTGATATCGTTTAAAAATTTCGTAAGTATCGTGCCGGGAATTTCCGTGTTCAGATTTTGTACCGCGCCTATCGGAATAATTCCGATAAGGCTTATGATTATTTCAACGATAATAGCGCCCTGCACAAGCCCGAAAATAAAGCCCAAAAGTCCGTCCACCGCGCCTATAACGGGGAGTTCGTGAAGTTTTCTGAATATTTCGCCGACGATAAATAATATTATCTTGAAGATTATAAACAGACCTATCGCGCATATACCCGCCGAAATGTAGAACCCGAACACCGGCGCGAGCACGTCTCTTATCGGGGTGCTGCCTTCCACTGCGGAAGTGTCGATAGAAAGCAATATCTTTACTATAAAACCGGAAACGCCCGCCGCCGTCAGGTTTTCTTCCGTGGCGGATTCCAACGGCATATTCATGAGTTCTTCGCCGAAAATGTTGGAAAGCAACCCGCGCACCCAGTTGGATATGGTGGTAACGAATCCGAATTTATCTTCCGTAAACTTCGCTACGGAAGCGCATAAAAGCACGGCGAGAACGAGACTTATCAGCGTTCCGAAGACGCCGAAAAAGGTTTTCACGAAACCTTTTCTCAATCCCCCTATTGCGAAAATGATAAGTAACAGCAGTGCGACGCCGTCCATTACGGCGCCCGTCGTGGTGTAATCCATATAGACTCCTCTTGCGTTTTCTACCATTGTAGCACAATTTTTTTATTTTATCAATATTTTACGCGAAGTATAAATCGTAAAATTTTCGGCTATAATTTCCAAAAACGAAAAGGACTTTTTATGAACGACGTTTCTTTCTCCGGAAACTTATCCGACGGCTACTCTTTCAGCGTGTTCAACGGCTACGCGCCGGTGGGCATAAACGAAACGCTTAAACGTTTCAACGGCAAAAACCTGCGCCCCGTTATCGTCTGCGTGGGAAGCGATCTGGTTCTGGGCGATAGCTTAGGGCCCCTTATCGGCACTATGCTTAAAGACAGGAATTTAGACGCCTACGTGTACGGCACTCTTAATTTTCCAATAACGGCAAGGGAAGTGGAGTACGCCGCGAACTATATAAAACTTCTGCACCCCGACTGCTTCTATATCGCGGTGGACGCGGCGGTGGGAAACGACGACGACGTGGGGCTGATAAAAGCCGTTAACAAGGGAATAAAGCCGGGGCTCGGCGTGGATAAAAGGCTCGGCGTTATCGGCGACTGCGGGATAATAGGCGTCGTCGCGGGGAAGTCCGCGGGCAATTACAGCCTTTTCAATCTCACAAGACTAAACCTTATCTATAAAATGGCGGAAAAAATAGCCGCGGGAATCTACGATTACGTCTGCGGCTATAAAAACGATATTTCGGCGGGCGCGTGAAATTATTTTTTTAAGGTTACCATAAGGACTGCGATATCCGCGGGGGAAACCCCCGATATCCTGCCCGCCTGACCTAAATTTTCGGGGCGGATTTTATCTAATTTTTGTCTGGCTTCAAGCCTTAACCCTTCCATATTGAGATAGTCTATATCTTTCGGCAGGTTTTTTTCTTCGAGTTTTTTGGCTTTTTCTATCTGTTCTTTTTCCTTTTCGGTGTAGCCTTCGTACTTTGCGTCGGTCTCGGCGGTGAAAAGCACCGAACCAGCCACTCCGCGGAACGCCGAAAACTCTTTCTTTATTTCTTTCAGCGGTATCCCGCGCCGCACCATATCGGCGTAAGACAGCGCAACGGACGGCACTTCGAATCCGTATTTTTTCATAAGCGGCGCGCAGTCTTTCGGTTTTACCGAAGTTTTAAGTTCTTGCAGTGCTTTAAGGTACTGTCTCTTTCGGTTTTCGAGTTTTTTCAGTCTTTCTTTCGAGATAAGCCCCGTTCTTACGGCTTTTTCGGTAAGCCTTAAATCGGTGTTGTCCTGCCGAAGAACTATCCTGTATTCCGCGCGTGAAGTCATCATACGGTAGGGTTCGTTGGTGCCCTTGGTAACGAGATCGTCGATCAGAACCCCGATATACCCTTCGTCGCGGGAAAGTATGAACGGCGCTTCGCCACGCATTTTAAGGGAAGCGTTTATCCCCGCCATAAGCCCTTGGGCGGCGGCTTCCTCGTAACCGCTGGTGCCGTTGATCTGCCCCGCGGTGTAAAGCCCGCTTATTCTTTTATATTCCAGAGTGGGGTAAAGGTCGGTAGAATCTATGCAGTCGTATTCTATGGCGTAGGCGTAGCGCATTATCTCGCAATGTTCCAAGCCTTTTACCGTGCGGTACATTTTTTTCTGAACGTCGTGGGGAAGGGAAGTCGAAAGCCCCTGAACGTAAACTTCGCGGGTGTTTCCGCCCTCGGGTTCTAAAAAGAGTTGGTGGCGGTCTTTATCGGCAAACCTTACCACTTTGTCTTCTATGGAAGGACAGTACCGTGGTCCCGTGCCCTTTATCGCCCCCGAAAATAACGGCGAACGGTGTAAGTTTTCCCGTATTATCCTGTGCGTTTCTTCGGTGGTGTAGGTGAGATAACACGGCGTCTGCTTTTTGGGTAGTCCGTCGGTCATAAAAGAAAACGGGAAAACGTCGTTTTCTCCGTTCTGCATTTCGAGTGCGGAATAATCTATCGTCCTGCCGTCCACTCTTGCGGGAGTGCCCGTCTTAAAACGTCTTACCGAAAATCCGAGTTTTATAAGGCTTGCGGTCAGTTTTTCCGCTGCGGAAAACCCGTTGGGCCCCGATTTTTTCCGCCACTCGCCCGCAATAACGCTGCCGTTTAAGTACACGCCCGTGGCGATAATCACGGCGCGGCAGGTAATTTTCCCGCCGAAAGCCGTTTTTACTCCCGTAACCTTGCCGTTTTTAGTTAAGATATCCACGGCTTCGCCCTGCAATATCCTTAAATTCTCGGTGTTTTCGAGAGTTTTTTTCATATTTTCGTGGTAAAGGTTCTTGTCGGCTTGTCCCCTTAAACTCTGGACCGCCGTACCTTTGCCGCGGTTTAACATACGTATCTGCAACAGACTGCGGTCGGCGTTTATTCCCATTTCGCCGCCTAATGCGTCTATTTCTCTTACTATCTGACCTTTCGCCGTTCCGCCTACCGAAGGATTGCACGCCATAAAGGCTATGCTGTCCAAATTAAGCGTCAGCATAACGGTCTTATATCCCGTCCTTGCGAGCGCGAGCGCCGCTTCGCAACCGGCGTGTCCCGCGCCTATCACTACGGCGTCGCAGACTTCTTCAAGATAAGTTCTCATTGAAAACTACGCCCCGACTACTGCTTTAAAAGTTTTTTCTTTATGTCGTTTATATCGGTGGCGAGTTTGACGTCGGTCTGAATAAGTTCCGCCACCTTATCCCTTGCGTATATTACCGTCGCGTGATCCCTGCCGCCTATCTTCTGACCGATGGTAACCAAGGGAAGATTAAGCATATCGGTGATTATGTATATGCATATCTGACGCGGTTCGACGAATTCTTTGTTTTTCTTCTTTCCGAGAACGTCGGCTCTGCTTACCTTATAGAATTCGCACACGCAGTTTATTATATCGTCCACTTTCAGTTCTTCCTGTTTTTCGCCCGCGGATTCTTTCAACGCTTCGTTCACGAGATTTACCGTTATCGGTTTTTCGTGAAGCTTACTTGCGAATATCACTTTATTGAGTTTGCCGATAAGAGACCTTATATCTCCGTCCGACATTTCGGCGATATAGGTTAAAACTTCTATGCCGACGAGACACTTCTTTTCCTGACTTTTTCTTCTCAAAATGGCTATTCTCGTTTCCAGATCCGGCGGTTGAACGTCGGCTAAAAGCCCACCTTCGAAACGGGTTTTAAGGCGTTCTTCTAAAACGTCTATTTCCTTCGGCGGGCGGTCGGAAGTTAAAACTATCTGCTTATTTTGCAGGATAAGTTCGTTGAAGGTGTGAAAAAATTCCGTCTGTACCCCCTGTTTTTTGGCGAGAAACTGCACGTCGTCTATTAAAAGCACGTCCACGTTCCTGTATCTTCTGCGGAAGTCCGCGGGCGCACCGTGTCCTCTGCCGATACTTTCTATAAGTTGGTTGGTGAACTGTTCGCAGGTGGCGTACATTACGGAAAGTTCGGGTTTTTTGATCTTTATGTAGTTGGCTATCGCCATAAGGATATGCGTTTTGCCGAGTCCCGTGCCGCCGTATATGAACAGGGGATTATAGGAATCCCCGGGGTTTTCCGCCACGGCTTTTGCGGCGGCGAATATAAGTTCGTTGGACGGACCTACGACGAAAGAGTCGAAGGTGAACATAGGATTTACGGGCGCGCCCTGATTTTCTATATTTTCACGCGTTTCGGTCTCGAACTGCGAAAGGTATTCTTCTCTCGTGTCGGCGACTACGACGGTGAAGTCGGAAACTTCCGCATTGCTTCTTTTAAGGGCTTCTCTTATTTTATCCGACATGCGCATGGTAACGGTATCGGCGAAAATTTTGGAAGGCGTGCGGAGAATCAGCCTGTTGCCGATAAGGTCTACGGGCGTCAGCATTTTGACGTAGGTCTCGAACATTATGGAACTGACCGACTTTTCCAGTTCGGGAAGGGTGGTCTTCCATAAAATCTCGTAACTTTCCATAAAAAATCTCTCCGGTATCAGATATTTATTTTTTCGTTTGCATTTAGTCGCAATTTATTATATAATATTTTCAGAGTAAATTTCAAGGCTTTAAGGTATAATTCCTTAAAAATTCCCAAAAATTTTATGCTGATAAAAAATCTCACCTTAAAAAATTTCCGCAATTATGCGGAAGAAACCTTTCGTTTCGGGGAAGAACTGACGGTTCTTACCGGCGCCAACGCGCAGGGCAAGACCAACGCGGCGGAAGCCGTATTCTTTTTGTGCACGGGTTATTCTCCGCGGGCGGGAAAGGACAAACTGGTAATAAGAAACGGCTGCGAAACGGCGGAGATAGAAGGCGTCGCCGAGTCTTCGTACGGCGGCGTTTCGGTGAAGATAATCTTTGATAAAAACGACGGCAAAAAGGTGTATATAAACGGCTGCGAAACGGCGAGAATAGGCGAACTTATGGGCAACATAAACAGCGTGTTTTTCAACCCTGCGGAATTGAAACTCGTTCAGGACAGTCCCGAAGACAGGCGCAGGTTTATGAATATTTCGCTTTCGCAGATGTCGAAAAATTACTTTTACTCTTTGCAAAAATACAACAAGATACTGTTCCAGAGAAACAATCTCTTAAAAGACAGGGATCTTTCGCTCGTAAAAGACACCCTTTTCGTGTGGGACGGGCAACTTTGCAAGGCGGCGGCGACGGTGATACGGCAAAGAAACGCCTTTCTTTCGGAGATCGCGCCCGTGGCAAAGAAAAAACATCTCTATCTTTCCGACGGCAAAGAAACTCTCGAAATGCGGTCGGAGAGCGGGTATTCGGGCACGGAAGAAGAGATAGCGGAAAACTTCGCGCGGGATCTAAAAGACGGGTTCGAACGGGATTTAAGACTCGGCTATACCGCGATAGGTCCGCACAGGGACGATATAAAGTTTATATTAAACGGCGACGACGCAAGGATATTCGGCTCGCAAGGTCAGCAAAGGACGGTCGCGCTTTCTTTGAAACTTGCCGAAGCCGAGATATTCAAAAACAGGTCGGGCGAATACCCCGTGCTTATTTTGGACGACGTTTTATCGGAACTCGACAAAAGCAGGCAAAAACGCCTTATAGACGCCACGCACGGCATACAGACGATATTTACGGCGACGGGGATATCGCCCGCCGCTTTCAGGGGCAGAAAATACGCGCATATCGCGATAGAGAAGGGAAAAATCAAAAAAACCGTATTGCGCGGCGTATAATCCTTATTGACAAAATTTCGGAAATATTTTACAATAGATATCGTGATAATAGTGGGATTCGACCCGGGGCTGGCGACTCTCGGCTACGGGGTGATAGAAAAGACCAAGGCGATAAAGCCGGTTATGGTGGATTACGGCATAGTATCCACGCCCAAGGAAGAAAACCTTGCGGCAAGACTTTGCCTTATCGAAAAGGGCGTAAAGCAGATAATAGAGAAATTCCGTCCCGACGAAATAGCGGTGGAAGAACTGTTTTTCGCAAAGAACGTAACCACGGGCATCAACGTCGCCCACGCAAGGGGCGTACTTCTTCTTACGGCGGTAAAGGAGTGCGTGAAACTCTACGAATACACGCCGTTGCAGATAAAGCAGGCGCTTACGGGTTACGGCAGGGCGGACAAGCACCAGATACAGGCTATGGTAAAGAACACGTTGGGGCTTAAAGGCATACCGCGTCCCGACGACGCGGCGGACGCGCTTGCCGTCGCGCTGTGCCACGCGCAGACCAATAAACTCGGCAAACTGTTCAGTATTTAAGGAGCGTTATGATAGGATTCGTTAAAGGAAGGCTCGTTTCTTCGGAAGACAATGTCGTTATTTTGGAAACGGGCGGCGTCGGGTACGAAATAAGCTGTTCGGCGTCCGCATATAAAAAACTTGTCAGAGAAGGCGGCGGGGAAGTTTTCGTTTACACGGCGGTAAGGGAAGACGGAATATCGCTTTACGGCTTTATAAACGGCGCGGAAAAGAAGATGTTTCTGCATCTTATATCGGTGTCTGGGGTAGGACCCAAAATGGGGATAACGATGCTTTCCGAAATGGAAGCCGACGAACTTGCGGTCAAGATAGCGACGGAAGACGTAAAAGGGCTTTCGCAGATAAAAGGGCTCGGCAAAAAGACCGCGGAGCGGATAATTTTAGAACTCAAAGACAAGATAGGCGGCGGCGCCGTCGGCGGGGTTTCCGCCGAGAAGTCGGATTTAGCGGAAGAAGAGGAAGACGACGCGCTTTCCGCGCTTTTGGGGCTGGGTTTTTCCAAGACCGAAAGCATAACCGCCTTAAAACAGGCGAAAGCCGCGGGAGCGACGACGGTACAGCAAAAAATAGCGCTTGCGCTTAAAAGTATGAGATAAAAATGGAAGAAGTTTTGGTAACCAGCACGATAGACAACGTGGAAACGGAGATAGAAAACGTCCTGCGTCCCAAGTCGATGGACGGATATATCGGTCAGGAAAAGATAAAAAACAACCTTGCGGTGGGGATAGCCGCCGCGAAAATGCGGCACGAAGCGATGGACCACGTCCTTTTATACGGTCCCGCAGGTCTCGGCAAAACGACGCTTGCGCACATAATCGCAAACGAACTCGGCGCGCAGATAAAGATAACCAGCGGGCCCGCCATAGAGCGGGCGGGGGATCTTGCGGCGATACTTACGAACCTTAACGAAGGGGACGTTCTGTTTATCGACGAGATACACAGGCTAAACCACAACGTCGAAGAGATACTGTATCCCGCGATGGAAGATTTCACTCTTGATTTCATAATCGGCAAAGGGCCCTCGGCGAACAACGTTCAACTTCCTTTGCCGCACTTTACCCTTATCGGGGCGACGACGAGAGCGGGGATGCTGTCTTCGCCGCTACGCGACAGATTCGGGGTTATATGCAGGCTTGAAAATTATTCGGCGGCGGAACTTAAAAAGATAGTTACCAACGCCGCGGGTATGCTCAATATCGGGATAGAACCTTCGGCGGCGGAAGAAATAGCCAAAAGGAGCAGGGGTACGCCGCGTATCGCCAACAGACTGTTAAGGCGGGTGAGAGATTACGCGATAGTAATGCGGCACAACGGCATAGAACTTTCCGACGCCAAAGCCGCCCTTAAAATGTTGGATATAGATGAACTCGGGCTTGACGCCACCGACGTAAGGTTTCTTACCGCGCTTGCCGAAAAATTCAACGGCGGGCCTGCGGGACTCGACACGATATCCGCGACGGTCAACGAAGACGCGGGCACGATAGAAGACGTTTACGAACCCTATCTTCTTCAACTCGGCTTTATAGCGAGAACGCCGCGCGGCAGGATATTGCTTCGCGACGGGTACCTGCACATAGGTAAGCCCGCGCCCGAAAACATAATTTACGACAAGCAGGAAGAAAATGATTAAAACTTCCGATTTCGACTATTTTCTTCCCGAAGAACTCATTGCGCAGACGCCGATAGAACCCCGAGACGCTTCTCGGCTTTTGGTTTACGACAGAGATACGGGCGAAGTTTTTCACAGGCATTTTCGCGACGTAAAAGATTTTTTAAGAGCGGGCGACGTTTTGGTAAGGAATAACACCAAAGTACTGCCCGCCCGTCTTTTCGCTTCTACAGAGCATGGCGGCAGGGTGGAGATACTTCTCCTTAAACGGCTTAACTTAACCGAGTGGGAAGTGTTGGTAAAGCCCGGCAAAAAGTGCCGCACGGGTACGAAACTTTCCGTTTCCGACGAACTGTCTTTGGTTATTATCGGCACTTTTCCCGAAACGGGTTCGAGAAGGGTAAAGTTTATTTACGACGGGGTTTTCGAAGATATTATTTCGCGGATAGGCGAAATGCCGCTTCCGCCGTATATAAAGGAAAAACTTAAAGACAAAAACCGCTACCAGACGGTGTACGCCAAGACCGACGGTTCGGCGGCGGCGCCGACGGCGGGACTGCACTTTACCGAAAGTTTACTTTCCGAGTTAAAGGCAAAAGGCGTTATCGTAGTCGATATTCTATTGCACGTTGGGTTGGGGACTTTCCGCCCCGTAAAGGAAGAAAACGTCGAAAAACACCACATGCACTCGGAATATTACGAGATAGACGATTTCGCGGCGGAAACGGTAAACCGAGCGAAAAAGGAAGGAAGAAGAGTTTTCGCCGTCGGAACTACAAGCGTAAGGGCGTTGGAGAGCGCGGCGGACGGGAAAGGATTTATCCGCCCCGTAAAAGCCGATACGCAGATATTTTTGTACCCGCCTTATAAGTTTAAGTGCGTCGACGGGCTTATAACCAACTTTCACCTGCCGAAAAGCACCCTTATAATGCTCGTTTCCTGTCTTACGGGCAGGGAAAAGATTCTGGAACTGTATAAAACGGCGGTTGCCGAACGTTACAGATTTTTTTCGTTCGGCGACTCTATGATGATTTTATAAACTTCGCACTTCTGCGTTTAATTTCGGTTATATGGAAAAATTTTCTTACGAAATATTAAAACAGGATAGTAAGACGGGTGCCCGCGCGGGGATACTGCATACTCCGCACGGGGATATTTTAACGCCCACCTATATGCCCGTGGGAACGCAGGCGACGGTGAAAGGCGTTATGCCGCGTGACCTTAAAGAAGCG
>JAEEGH010031748.1_pt1 | contig 10184 bp, 9 predicted proteins | sample 9134181 | NCBI WGS metagenome assembly JAEEGH01 (sample SAMN16246544, study PRJNA631951) | gut metagenome | biome: gut microbiome; feature: rumen; material: DP-attached | host: Bos | place: Iran: Karaj | collected 2018-10 | reverse complement strand
ATGCTTTTGTCGAGAAGCTTCAGAACAGCGGCGCGCGCTGCTTCGTATGGCCGTACGCGGGCAAGATCCCGGACCTCGGGACGGTCGAGGCCTGCGCGGCGGAGTGTCAGACCTATAACTGCGAGGTGATCGTCGCCTTCGGCGGCGGCAAAGTGATCGACGTGGCCAAGATGGTATCGGTCTGGCTCAATAACACCGACCAGTCGCTGTACCAGATGCGAGGGATCGGACGTATTCCGCGGAAGGGTCTCCCTCTCTATGTTGTTTCAACGACCTGCAGCGGAGCCGAGAGTTCGGCGTATTCTCTCGTGCGCAGTGAAAAGCAGATCGCACTTTATTACAGTGAATACCTGGTCCCGGATGCCGTCGTACTGGATCCGGACCTCGTTCTTCGCCTTCCGATGGAGAACATGGCCGCTGCTGCGCTTCTGGCCCTGACCCATGCGACTGAGGCATTTATCAGCCCGCTGGCCAGAGAGTTTCCTGCGGACCGGGCCAATATCCTGATTGCGATCCCGATATTCTTTTCTTTCCTGGAAAAGTCCTATAAGCACGGCGCCGGCAACGATGTCTACCTTCAGATGATGATGGCGCCCTATTATACCGGTGTCGCCACGAGGCGGATAGGCTTCGGTCCCGCGCACAGCCTGAGCATGTATGTTGCGGAGAAGTATTCGGAAGTGCCCGGAAAGATCAGCGCGGTGCTTCTGCCGTCCGTGCTTGAATATGAATTCAACGAAGTTAAAGAGGATCTGGCTGTCCTGGCCCGTGCGGCCCATCTTTGCTCTGCGCGAGCGACAACGGAGGAAGCGGCCAGAGCCTATATTTCCGGCATCCGGAGCCTCAGCAGAAGAGTTGAGATCCCATCTGCGCTTCCTTACCTGAAGCTGGAGGATACAGGCGAGATCATCAAACTTGCGCTCTATGATACCAAGATGTGGGGATGCCCGAAGAAGTTTAATTCCAAGGCGGCGCTCTCGATACTGAAACGCTCCAGATACAGCGAGTGAGGCGGAATATGCCATCTGAGAAGATCCATGTAGACCACAGACTTCCTGCTCCGATCGAATCGCTTCTTCTCACTCTGCGCGGAAACGGATATGAAGCGTATGTGATCGGCGGCGCGGTCCGCGATATTCTGATCGGAAAAACTCCCGAGGATTATGATGTGGCAACTTCCGCCGAGCCCCAAGAGGTCATGAAGGTCTTCGGCGAAAAGCACTGTCACCCGACCGGTCTTTCGCACGGGACAGTCACTGTCGTTGTTGACGGCGTCCCTGTGGAGGTCACGACTTTCCGTGTCGACGGGGATTATACGGATTCCCGTCACCCGGAGAATGTCCGTTTTACGCGTTCGCTGGAACAGGACGTTATGAGAAGGGATTTCACGGTCAATGCACTGGCGCTCTCGGAAGACGGTACGGTGCTGGATTTCTGCGGCGGCGTGAGTGATCTTAAGGAACGGCGCCTGCGGACGGTCGGTGACCCGAAAGAAAGATTTCAGGAAGATGCGCTGCGCATCCTGAGGGCTCTGCGTTTTGCATCGGAACACGGCTTTGCTATAGAAGAAGAGACTTCCCGGGAGATCTTCCGGCAGAAAGACTCTCTTAAGGCACTCTCAGTGGAACGGATCTGGAAAGAATTCTCGAAGCTGATCTGCGGCGCATACTGTGCACCGATCCTTCGCCGGTATTTCGGTGTCTTTACGGTCTTCCTTCCGGAGATCGCGCCCATGCAGGGCTTTGAGCAGCATAACCCTCATCATATCTACGATGTCTGGGAGCATACTCTCGTCGCTATGACATGTGTCCCGCCGACGGTCGTGCTGAGAATGGCGATCCTTCTTCATGATATCGGAAAGCCTTCCTGCTTCGAGATCGGAGAGGACGGGATCGGGCATTTCCGCGGGCATCCGAAGGTGAGCGCCGTAATGGCGGATACGATCCTTTCCCGGCTGAAAGTGGATACCGATACGCGCGAAACGGTCGTACTTCTCGTGAAGGCACACGATGTGCCGCTGGATCCGGTGTTCAAAAATGTGCGGCGCAGACTGGCGCAATATGGAGAAGAGAAGGTCCGGCTGCTGCTGGAAGTAAAGCGTGCGGATATTTCGGCACACTCTCTGAAAAGTGCCTACCGCCTGAAGGAACTCTCGGAATTCGAAGTTCTTCTGGACCGTGCGATCGAAGAACAGATGTGCTTCTCATTCTCGGCGATGGCCATCAACGGCAAGGACTTAATCGAGCTGGGAATTGATCCGGGCGCCCGTCTCGGAAGCATAAAGAAACAGCTTTTAAACGAAATCATTGACGGAGTGATTCCGAACGACCGGGAAGCCCTTCTGGCGCGTGCACAGGTGCTTTTCAAAAACTGTCAATAATCTTTACATGGGAGCAAAATGTGTGCAGTTTCACATTTTGTCACATTTCTATACACAATTATACAAGTAAAACACGCATAAAACGATTTCTTTATGTGCAATATGCACAAATTCAAGTTTTTATACAAATTTTCGAAACAAAATAGATACAAAATGTGGCAGAATTGTGACAAAATCTGCTAGAATTTGAACTTCTCCGGTTGGTAAAATAAGACCATAAAACACAAGACAACAAGGTAATGACATCGGGGATGAGGATAGTATTTTACAAGGTTATAGTTAGGAGGAGATCCAGATGAAAAATAGAAAAGGTTTCACATTAATGGAAATGGCCGTTGTTATCGCCATCGTAGTTTTCCTTTCGGCAGTAGCAATGACAGGTATATCCCAATATTCAAAGAGAGCTCGCGATCTCAGTGCGAACATTGACGCACACTCCGAGATGATCGCTTCCCAGGAGCAGGTAGTTGATAATTATCTGACAACCACAAGAGCTACAGTGAAAGAGTCAACCACAAATATCAGTATTCAGGCACTGAATCCTACTCTTGCAGGACCTTCGGATCCGGAACCGACAGAGGCACCGACAGCAGCTCCTACAGCAGCTCCTACAAGTGCACCGACGACAGCTCCGACGACTGCACCGACAACTGCACCGACGACAGCTCCGACAACTGCTCCGACAGCGGCTCCGACAGAACCTCAGGACGGTAACGTTACAACAACAAACACAGGTTACCCGGATATTAAGAAACTGACAGCTCCCGCAGGTTTGAAAGTAGACTCCGCGAACATCCAGAACTGGGGCGGAAACATTACTCTCGGAAATAGTTCCGATCTTCAGAACTACAGCGCTCTTAAAGTAACGATCACTCTCGAGGGCGGCGCGAAGTTCAGCAGCGGTTCCGGCTCGGTTAACGGTAATAAGCTGACTTATACGATCAACAACGACTCGAACCCCTGGTACTCCGATCCGAAGTTCAGCGCAAACGGAACAAATACGATCTACTTCAACTTCGTAAACAACAAGAGCGGTAAGATGAACATCACAGTTGAGGGCATTAAGTGATCCGGTACCGGTGGTACACATAAAACACAGCAATTCTACGATGACACATTGTTGACAGTTTAGTAATTGACATCATGGAGCATCACAACTTTTAAAGCCTGGGCCGTTCCTTCGGGAGCGGCCCTTTTGCACATTTACACTTTAGTAAAAAAGGTGTGCGTTTTTTGTCATAGAGGTTTATTATACTAATAACGTATCCAGGCAGTGTATGGGGACAGCCGGAATCGTTTGGGGGAAAACATGAAGCTACAGCAGTTAACAAAACTGATCAGTAAGAATTTCACGGTCCTGTCGATCGCGTCTGCGTTCGCTCTGGGCGTGGTTGGTATGACTGATATCAAGGATAACCTGTTTGATACTTCCAAATGGTTCAGAAGGTCGCCTGATGCTGAGCAGACTGAGTTCGAGAATATTGCCGCGAACCCGGACAAACCGGATTTCGACTTCGGCAAGAGCACTTCCCAGGACGTAACAACGATTACTGAGGAACCTTCCGAAACTACCACAGTAGAGACAACTACAATAGAGACAACTACAGTTGAGACGACCACCGAGATCACATCTTCGGAGGATGAATCTTTCATGTCCGGTAATGAAGGATCTGCTCCGGACGAGTCTTCTTCGGATGTTTCCGGATCCGAGACCTCTGATCCTTCTGCTTCATCCAAGAAGACGGATAAGACAGAAGCCACGGAAGAGCCGACAGAGAAGACTAAGAAGACGAAAAATTCCTCGAAAGAGACAACCGAAGAACCTTCCGACAGCACGACCAAGGCGCCGAAGGAAACCACAAAGGCTCCGAAAGAGACGACAGAGGCTCCCGAGACGACGACTGCTACACCTACGACGAAGGCGGAGACGACAAAGCCCGCATCGCTCGGAGACACCAGCGGTTCGTACAATGGCAGCATGGCAAAGGAAGTCCTGACACTGGTCAATGAGCAGCGTGCGGCCAATGGTCTGGCACCGCTTTCGTGGAGTGGCGGACTGGCCAAGGGGGCAAAGACCAGAGCGACAGAAATCGTCGTAAAATGGGATCACGTCCGTCCGGATGGATCCGAGTGGTACACCGCTTACGGATGTGAAGATGCCTACGGTGAGAATCTCGGTAAGGGCTACGGTTCTGCAGCTTCTGTAGTGGACGGATGGATGAACTCCAAGTTGCATAGGGATAACATACTGAAGAGCGATTACAAGACCCTCGGTGTGGCTTGTTATTTGTGCAATGGTCAGTATTACTGGGTGCAGGAGTTTGGATACTGATACGAAGAAAATTCCGCTGATATATAGAAATTACATCCGATGGCCACTCATGTTTCTCATGGTGGCCATAGTCATTTTGGGACTGATGTACAGTTTCTTTCTAAATCCCGTGGAGAATCCCGGCGCGTATTCTCCCTGCGTTTTTTACAAGGCGTTTCATCTTTACTGCCCCGGGTGCGGAGATTCGAGAGCGCTCCATGCGCTGACGCATGGACATATCCTGCAGGCCTTTGACTATAATCTGATGTTCCCGTTTGCGGCTTTTATTCTGGCGTGGTACTATCTGGTTGCTATTACGACGCTGCTGTTCAGAAGAAGGGTCATGTGGATCCCGCAGACGATCCCGATCTGGTCAGTTATCGCTGTCGGTGTGGGAATAGTGCTTTTCACGGTGCTTCGGAATATTCCGGTGTGGCCGTTAACGATACTGGCTCCTTAAGGAGGAAAATGAAATGCCAATTTGCAGATATTGTGGAAATGAAGCCGGAACGACCCAGTTCTGCCAGAGCTGCGGCGCGCAGGTCGAAGCGGTCACTCCGACGAGAATGACCGAAGAGGATTACCGCCAGCTGGAAAACTCGGATACGGTCTATACAGAGCAGAGCAAAGGTGCAGAACAGCCGGTGCAGGAGAATAAGTACTTCCGTCCGCAGACTGCGACGGGACTTCTCACGGCGAACATTATCGTGCTCATCCTGGGAGTTCTCACGTTCTGTAACTCGCTGGGTGTAACCGGTATTGCCGTGATCTTCTCGATCATCGGTATAATCAGTGCTTCGAAGGTCAAAACCTGCAGAAGTGATGCGGAAGTGAACAGAAACAAGAGTGTGGCCACGCTTATGCTGACACTGGGAATCGTAGCGCTGGCCGTTGGATTTGTCGTTCTTATTATCCTGAAGATCATCGGTACGCTCGCACACGGACTGTTCTCGATCATCTTCTGATAACGGGAATGGTTGCTAAAGATATCTAAACAATTTATTATTACAGTAAATCGAAGATGTTTTTGTAGAAGGGAAGAGGAGGAAGAAATATGGCAAAGTGTAAATATTGTGGCGAGGAGACCGGTGGGTCTTTATTCTGCCAGAACTGCGGAGCAAAAGTAGATCAGATCCAGGAAGCTCCGCCGATCGCGCCTCAGATCGCACCTCAGCCGGTCTATCCGCAGCAGATGCAGATGCCGGTGCAGCAGCCTTACTATACACCGAAAGGAGCCGGCGGACTTCTTGCAGGAAATATCATTGTTCTTGTATTGAGTTGCATTTTCTTCTGCGGTCTTACTCCGATCATCTCCATCGCACTGTCGATCATCGGTATCGTCTTTTCAGTCAAGGCCGGACATGCGAAAAGCCTGCAGGAATCGAATTCGAACAGGACAGTCGCTATTATCATGCTTATCCTCGGAATCGTTTTCCTGGTCATCGGTATTATTCTCGTAAATATCGTGGTTTACCAGAATTACGGCGGATGGGGCGGATACTTTGACGAGATCATGGAGAATGCCAAGAACAGATAAAAAGGTGTCTGTGCTTTTCAAGAGAACATTTTAAGGAGAAATAGTATGCCTACATGTAAGTATTGTGGAAATGAGACAGGCGGAAAACCTTTCTGCCAGAACTGCGGAGCTAAGGTAGAAGAGACTCCGGTGGCACCCCAGCCGATCCCGGTAGAGAGTACACCTTCCTATGAGCCGGCTCAGGCGCCGGTTCCGACAAATCCGACATTTTATACACCCGGCGGTGCCGGAGGACTTCTCGCCGGAAATATTCTCACGCTGATCGTGTCGGTAATTCTGTGCTGCCTGTGTTTTACATTCGGTTCTATTGCAATGTCAATCATCGGTATCGTCTTTGCCGCGAAGGTCAAGAATGCTGCAAACGCGGATCAGGAGAGCTCCTATAGAAAAGTTGCCTTGATCATGCTCATTCTCTCGATTGTTGTCATCATCCTTTCGATCGTATGGTTCGTCATCAGTGTTTACCAGCAGTACGGCGGATTTGATGGATTCATCGACGCAATCAAGGAATCGTACGAATCCATTATGGAGTCAATGAATAATAAGTAATCTATACCGGATGTCTTCATGCATCCGGAGATATAGCATGAGGTGCAGATATGCAGTGCGCACGCTGCCACAGGGAATTGTCGGATGTTGCTAAGTTCTGTCCGGACTGTGGCCTGAAGATCGAGAAAACCGGTGATGTCGGAGCAAAAAATGCTCCGGCCTATTCCGGCCTGCCCGGTCTGCCGCCGCTGCCATCCTCGCCGTCATCGAAGAAAGAGGTCGAGTCGGAGTTCGTTCCCGTCTCCTTCGATAATGTGACAATGCCGGTCAATAATATGCCGGATATCAGGCCTCAGCCGGCTCCGGCGGTGTTCGCACCGGCCACACAGGCTTACGCACCGGCATCCCCGGCATACGCGCAGGGACAGCCCGTTGCTGCACCTGCATTCCAGCCGAATATTGCGCCGGTAGTGCTTTTCCCGCGGAATACTTATTGGGAAGAGAGTGATTATTATCATATTGATGCCACGGAAGTGCCTGATTTCGAGGCGATCCGCGGTATTTCCATCTTCCTGATGGTGGTCTCGCTGCTGACGGTATTCGGAGTGCTTTTTCCGCTGCCACTATGTATCGTATCGCTGATCCTTTCGTGCCTGGGCGCAGGCGAGACCGATCCGGTCCGCGCCAAGAAGCATTTTAATGTCTGCCGGGTACTGGCGATCATTTCCATTATCGCGGTAGTCGTCCTTCTTATTCTTATTTATGTACTCCGTTATCTTGCAAACTATACGGCATTTCTCGACGGAAGCATACTGAAATCATCGCTGAAATTCGTGGGTTCGGCGTTTTCTCCTTTCATGTAATGTGAAAAAATTTTGTCTATTTATTGTGAAATTCCACAGTAACCAATGAAAAATATCTAAAAAGGTTGTATAATTGTTTTACAATTCTTTCGATGAGGGGTAGTTACAAATGAAGAAATGTCCTGTATGTGGCGTTATGATGGGAGATAACGTAGCGCGTTGCTTCATGTGCAAGTACGATTTCCAGAAGGCTGCACGTGAAGGTGAGGATGTAGCACGGCAGGAAGCCAGTGAGAACATCAAGCGAAGCGAGCAGGAAGCCAGCGCACGTGTAGAGCAGAAACGTTCCGAAGAAGAGAAGATCATCGTTGAGATGAAGGCGAGAAATCAGCGTGAGATCGAGACACTCAATCAGCAGCTGGAGTCAGAGAAACTTCGCATCGAGACAGAGTATGTCGAGATCAGGAAGCGTGCTCTTGATGAACGTAAAGCTCTTGAAAAAGAACTCGAAGAGGTCCGTGAGCAGGTAGAAATCGAAAAGAAGCGTCAGCTGGACGTATCTGCAGAGCAGGAGAAAGTACGCGAGGAAGCCAGAAAAGAGATGGCGGCCGAGCGTGAAGAGATGATCAAGCAGGCAAAGAAAGAGCAGGAAGCGATTTTGGCGTCTGCGCATCAGGAAACTGAGCAGCTTGCGATCCAGGTTAGAAAAGAATATGAAGACGCGATGGCAAGAAGACAGCAGCTGATCGACGAGGCACAGATCGCCGAGGCGGCAGCGAAGGAAGCCATCGAGCGCCGTGATGCGGCCGAGAAAGACTATAAGGAGATGGAAGCATCTCTGAATACGATGAAGACCGATTACGAAGCGGCCAAGAAGAAACTCGAGGAGGAAGCGGAAGCGACCACCAAGAAGATGCTTAAGGAAGGCGAAGATGCGAAGGCTGCATCTATTGCTGAAGGTGAGCAGGCAAAAGCGGCAGCATTAGCTGAAGCCCAGCAGGTACTCGCTGAACTCGAGAATACGAAGAAGCAGGCTGACTCCGAGATGCAGGCGTATGTGGCGGAAGCCCAGCGCATCATGGCGGAGGTCGAAAAGGCACAGGCTCATCAGAAACAGTTGGAGGAAGATTCCGCACGCATGCAGGCGGCTCTCGATGAGACGCAGAAAGCGTATGAAACAATTGCCCAGGAGAAAGAAAACCTGGATACTGCCGTTGCTTCCATGAAGAAAGAGGCGGAGTCCGAGAGGAACCGCATTATTGAGGAAACAACGACTGAACGTGACCGCATCATCAAGGAAACCACCGATGAGCGCGACCGGATCATCATGGAGACTACGGCAGACAGAGAGCGCATTATTGCGGAGACAACTGCCGAGAGAGACCGCATCATCAAGGAAACCAATGATGAGAGCAACCGCATTGCTTCCCAGGCTCAGGCAGAGCTGCAGAAGTCCCAGGCTGAGAAGGCGAAACTCGATCAGGAAGCTTCCCAGGTCCTTAATCTGGCTCAGCAGGAGAAGCAGAAGATGGAGCAGGAGGCTGCGCAGAAACTGGAGCAGGCGAATAAGGCTGTTCATGATGCACAGGCTGAGAAGGACAGACTGCAGGCGGAAGCTAAGGCCGGATGCGATGTGATCGCGAAGCAGAAGGCAGCTCTTGAGTCGGACATCGCGAAGATGACCAAGGAGCAGGAAGCAAACAAGAGCAATTACGAGAAGCAGCTTAACTCTCTGAAAGATGAGCTGGAGACAGCCAAGTCCATCATCGCGGATTCGAAGATTGCTAAGAAACTGGCAGAGGTTGAAGCTCAGGAGCTGATCCTCAAGGCTGAGAAGCGTGCCGTTTCACTGAAGGAGTCCGCACTTTCCGAGAGCGAGAAGGGCAAGCTTCAGGATGAAATTAAGAAGAAGGAAAGTGAGTTGGCAGAGATGGCAAAGTCAAAGGAAGAACTCGAGAAGCAGCTTAATGAAACTCAGAAGGCGATCAAGAAACTTCAGGATCGCATCGATAATATGCCGGTGGGCGGTGCTGTTTCCATCGCAGATGGTATGAAAGAGTATTCCGTAGTTGTTGTACCGCATCTTTCCAATGGTGAAGTTAACTCGGAGCGTATCGCGGAGATCCTGGCGACCAAGGCAGCTTCCGGATGGAGACTCCACAGCATGATCAATGATGAAGGCGGAAGAATGCAGGCTGCTATGGGCGGCGAAAGCATGAGCCTTTCTGCAAGTTCCGTTTCCATTAAGGAAGACCGCGGAATCATGGTCTTCGAGAGAAACGCCGAAGAGGCATAAGAATGGCAGAACCCTGTTGCGGTGGGCTTTCCGCGCAGGAGGACGTATAAGATTACAAGTGAAGGGCTGCCTGCGGGAAACCGCGGGCAGTCCTTTTTTATGCGGAAGAAAACAGTGCTTTTGGCTAAGGAATAACCACAAAGAAAATTGCCGTTAAGTATCACAAAAAACTTTCGCACATAATGAAAGTTTTTGTGGATATTGATACCGATATCGGTTATAATAGTCCCATTAGAGTTTAAATTAGGAGGACGAATACATGACCAATTATTCGGCAGACAAGATCCGTAACATTGCGTTACTGGGCCATGGCGGATCTGGTAAGACTGCGCTTGCAGAAGCGATGCTCTTTTGCGGTAAAGCGATCG
>JAEEGH010031747.1_pt1 | contig 10184 bp, 7 predicted proteins | sample 9134181 | NCBI WGS metagenome assembly JAEEGH01 (sample SAMN16246544, study PRJNA631951) | gut metagenome | biome: gut microbiome; feature: rumen; material: DP-attached | host: Bos | place: Iran: Karaj | collected 2018-10 | reverse complement strand
GGTGGGTCCTCAGAGCCCAAAGGGCAGAAAGCAGGAAAAAAGCCGCCGAAGAAGCCGTGAGTCTCGTCCATCAGCCGTACATCGACATGGAGTATCCGGATACGGACAATGCCCCTGTCCGCCTGAGCTCGGTCGTCAACAATCCTGCAAACCGCTATGTCATCCTGGATTTCTGGGCGACCTGGTGCGCTCCCTGCCTGGAATCCATCCCCAAGTTGAAGGAGGTTTATGCGAAGTATCACGACAAGGGTCTGGAAATCTACAGCATCTCCCAAGATTCCAAAGCCCAGGAATGGAAGTCCTTCGTGGCGGAGAAAGAAATGACCTGGATCAATGTCCTGGCCCACGGAGGCAAGGTTTATAAGGATTACGCCATCCAGTATATCCCGACTGTCTTTCTGATCGACTGCAAAACCGGGGAAATTCTGGTCCACGAAGGCCATCCGGACCTTGATGCCATCCTGTCCGGGTTACTTCCGTAAGCCGTGGTTCACTGTATCAAGATTCAATCTCCAAATCCTATGAAAAGATACATCATCACTGCGATTGTCGCCGCTCTATCTTTTTCAGCGATTTTTGTAATCCTGGATGCCATCTTCAGGGGCTTGAGACCATTCCTGTTTTATCTTGCAGGTGCGATTGTCTTCGGTTTGTTCTCCGGAATTGTCGAATATCTGAAAGAGAAAAGGAAGAAAGATAAGTAGATTCCCAAGAGTAGATGCGACTTAAAAACCTCCTTTTCGCCCTATGCTTGACGGTGCTGGCGGCCTGCGGGCCGATGGCGCGGACGGCGCGGCAGGAGGCCGCGGCCCCCACGCAGGAGGCTGCCACGGCGACCGCCGACTGGGTATGGGCCTACAGCCAGGCCCATCCGGACGGGTTCACCGTGGACATCCGCGATCGGAAGGTGCCCACGGAAGGAATTTCTGTAGCGTACGCGGCCACGCAGGACCGGCATTCGAAGGAGGACCTCGGGGATGTAGTTTCCCATGCGCTCGCGCACGACGGCTATGTAGGCGGCTGGTGGAACAGCGAGGACAGCCTGTATTATTTCGACAGTGTTCGGATCCTCCCGGAGAGCATTCCCGGCGAGGCCGTTTCCTTCGCCCTTGAGAACGAACAGCTTGCCTTCTATGTGCTGTCCACGGGCGAGGAAGTCCGCATCGACAATGTGATCCACCCACACGAGTACGAACCCATGGACCTCCGCGGCCGGATCACGGTTTTCTTGGCCGGTACCATCGACAATGGCCACAGCGAGGACTGGCAGCAGACGGTCGCCGCGAAGCTCGCCGGGAGGGATCGGCATTACCTGCTCTACAACCCCCGCCAGGAAGAATGGCACCCTGAACGCGAGGGCGAGATGGACTATCAGGTCAATTGGGAACTCGAGCACATGGAGAAGGCCGATTACATCCTGATGGTCTTCCTAGATGGAAGCCAGTCCCCCATCACCTTGCTCGAACTCGGCCTCCACGCCCGCAGCGGTAAACTCCTCGTCGTCTGCACCCCCGGCTTCTACCGCTACGACAACGTCCGCATCACCTGCGAACGCTACGGCGTCCCGGTGTATGGGTCGATCGATGAGGCCATCGAAGCGCTTCCGTAGCGGGGCGCCCATCCCCGCGCCCGTACAGGTCCATCGACAGGACCTATACAAGCGAAAAAGGGGTGAAAATGCTCGTACAGGTACATAAGCGGGACCGGTACGCGCACTGCGACCTTCGCGAATGAGGGATTTCAGACGCTGTCCATCATCCGGGCAGCCGCTTCATAGGTGAGGCCGGTCACCCGGGCGATTTGATGGACATTGGAGCAGAAACGCCGTTGGATCTGGCGGAGGGATTCGGTCTGCTCCTCAAGAGTCAGTTCCTCGAAACTCTGCTTTCCGAACAGGCTCCGGTAGAGGTCCGGCAAGGCAGCCAGAATAACCTGGTCCCTGAAGGCCGGATGGCGGTCATCGGCATGCTGGATCTTCCGTTTGGCCTTGGAGGAGTTCACCAGGAAATAGTTCATCCGGCTGGCCCGGCGATAGCAACTCTCCACAAATCCCACTGCCACATACGATTCGGGAAGGATATACCCCTCCTCGGAGACCAGCCAATCGGCAGGAAAACCCTCTTTGCAGCAATGAAGCAGCCGGATCTTGGCCCGCTTCGACAGGCTCCCCAGGGGCTTCCCGGACCGCTTCGTCGCGTTGAAGAACACCGGACCCGTTCCCCACGGATACTGCGATGGATGGGAGCAGATGTTCGCCGCCACGCTGTTCATCTGCGTGTAGGCAATCGCCTTCTCCAATCCCTCGTTCAGCGTGGACACCTCTTCGATGGTGACCTTGTTCCGACGAAGGAATTCAGCAGTGCCGTATTTGTGGTTCAAATATTTGGAATAACGGCTTTTGATGCCGTCGATGAAAGCCTTGACATACACCCATCTCCCCTCGACGACAAAATGAAGATGATTGGACATCAGAATGAATGCAAGAACCGTCACTTTGGATTGATACGCCTGGATGGCTACGAAATTCATCCCGGCCCGGAAATCGTTCTCGTCCCGAAACCAAAGCCCCTCTTTCAGATGTTCCGTCGTGACCAGATAATACTTTCTCATACGCCTCAAAATCTATCTTCACAAAAGTAAGGAATTGCCTATAATCCTGCAACCCCTTTCCGCAGATTGTTAGAGACAGTTCTACAGCCTCCAAATGCTCGTACAGGTCCATTGACGGGACCTATACAAGCAAAAACACCCCTAAAATGCTCGTACCGGTCCATCGGCAGGACCGGTACGAGCATTTAGTAGCGACGAGGAGGGCCCGGAGGCCTGCGAATCTACAGCACTAGCGTATTGATCGACCCGGCCGGAAGGGTGACCACGCGGGGGCGGCCTGAGAAGCCTTCCACAGACACGGTTTTCGGGGCGTCACTCTGATTCGCCAATAGCAAAACGGTGCTGCCGTCGGGGTTCAGGAAACCCAAAGCGTCCCCATAGGTGCCGCCCAAGGTGAGGACACGGGCGCTGGGCTGGACATAGTGGCTGGCGTGCTTAAGGACATAATACTCAGGTGAGTAGCGATAAGTCCCCTTCTCTTTGTCCACGACCACCAGGGAGTTCTGGCGCCACATCCAGGTGCTGATACCGCCATCCAGCAGCGAGGTGTTCCAATAGAAGTAGCTCTGGACACCATTGCCGAAGTAGTGCTTCATCAGGTCCCAGCTGTGCATCGCGCCGCGCCAGTCGTTGCGGCCGTCGCCGCATTCCTGTTCCGTTTGGTAACACGGCAGTGAAGGATGCCGACGGTGCAGTTCCGGCAGGGCATCTTTTCCGGCCCATTGGAAGCCCAAGCCCTTGATCGACGGTCCCACTTCCGGATCGGTCAGGATGCGGTCCCAGAGGTCGGGGTCGGCCCGTTCCATGGTGCCCAGGTAAACCTCAACATCCCGGGAAGCCATCTCCGGCTCCAGGTACTTCAGGAACGAAATCAGCCCTTCAGGGGTCCAGGTGCAGGAGGGGAAGACCTGGTCCGAGTTGGGTTCGTTCTGCGGCATCACCATGAAAATGTCGATCCCCTCGGACTTATACGCATCGATGAACTTGCCGAAATACTGTGCATAGGCCTGCAGGTAAGCCGGTTCCAGAATGAACGCATCCGTTCCCTCCGGGGTTTCCCGCTCCTTCGGAAGGCCGTTGAAAGGGGCCGTCCGGGAGGCATAATGGCGATTCACTTTCATCCATTCCGGCGGGCACCAGGGCGAGGCCCAGACCCGCAGCGCGGGATTCACGGCCTTCGCCGCCCGGATGAACGGAATCAGCCTCTGCCGGTCCCGGTCAATGGAGAAGTGCTCCAGCGCCAGGTCCCCGGGGACCTCGTCATAGGAGTAGAAGTCCACGCTGAAGTCGTTGGCGCCCAGCGGCATCCGGGCCATCGTCAGGTTCAGGCCACCCGGGGTGAACAGGTCCTGGAGAATCGCCGCGCGGTCCGCCTCGGAAAGCTCCGACAGCGAGATCCATCCCAGCTCGTTGAAGCAAGTGCCGAACCCCTCGACCGTCTGTTTCGTGGCCGTCAGGTCCACCTCGACGGTTGCATCGGCCGGCGTGTCCGCCTCAACCGCCTCCATTACCTGCCAATGATTCTCAAACGTAGTCGATACCCATTCGACCTTCGCGGCGCGCTGGCAAGAGAATGCCGCGAGCAGGGCGAGTAATAAAACCCAATTTCTCATAATCAATGCTTGTATAGGTCCATTTTATGGACCGGTACGGTCAAAAACACTCCTAAAACGCTTGTATAGGTCCAAACAGCGGACCTGTACGAGCACTATTTCAGTGTAAACGTCTTCGTCTTCCCCCGGTACGTGCACCGCACGACGCGGGCGTCCTGGTCGATGGCGACCGCCACGGACTTCGGTGCCTTGACGGCGATCTTGCCGGTCACGCCCGAAGGCACGACCACCTCATAGAACGTATTGTCCGTCAATCCATTCTGCTCCGTTGTCCAGACGGGATGCGCGGGCATTTCCAGTGCCTGGCCACCGACGGAAATCCTCACGGCAGGCGGGACGAGGAATTCCATCTTCTGTCTCTTCTTGGTGAAGCCGAAGCCCATGATATCGCACAGAGGTTCCCCTGCAGGCCCTTCGGCTACGAGGAACAGGGCATGCTTGCCCGTCAGGCCGTCGACGGCATCCCCCAGGGAAACCGTATACTTCTTGACATCCGCCGATGCGCCGGCGGGAATCTCCACTTCCCCGACCTTCTTGCCGTTCCAGGCGCCGCCCTCCCAGGGGCCGTCGATCCAGACGCCCACTTTGAATGCCTGCGCCGTTCGAGCCGCCACGAACAGATTGAACACCGTTCCATTGCCCTTCTTGACCCCCTCAAACGCCGGTAGGCCGGGCGCGCCCTCGGGCAGGCCGCCAAAGCCGATGTATTTGTACCCCAAGACGTCTCCAGCCTGAACCTCGGTGATGTCCATCCGATTGTCCCAGACATCATAGTTGTCCTGGATGGAATTCAGGTTGGAGAGATAGCAGGCGTAACCCGCGGTATAGTAGCGGTACGGCGGCAGGCCGTAGATGAAGAAGCCCTCGGAGGTCACTTCCGCGCCACAGTACTCAGAGCCGTCAGAGGCCTTCACCGTGAAGGCGCCCTTATACGGGTCGTAAGCGGTAATCCGCACGACACCGCCTTCGGAAACCGGCTTCTCATCGGCCTGGACGGCCACCGGGGCGACCATCGACTGGCGGGCGAAGCCGAAGCCACGCGGCGCGCGGTGATAGAACACGTACCACTGGCCGTTGATCTCCGCCAGCGAGCCATGGGTGTTGTTGTCACCGAAATGGGTCTCCAGCGCGGAGCCGTCGCGGGACAGGACCGGGCCGCGGGCGTCCACGAGGACGCCGCCGCTCCTCCAGGGCCCGCGCGGCGTATCGGCATAGGCATACCGCAGCGTCGCGTTGCTCTGTGTCAGACCGTATTCCTGGCCGGAGAAGCCGCTGTACAAGTAAATGTACTTGTTCCCGATCTTTCGGAAGGAGGACGCCTCGTAGAACTGGAAATCGTCCAGGTCCTCCCCTTCCGCTACGGCCGGGAATACGACCTTCTCCCCTTCGCGGATACCAGCCCATTGGACGTGCTGCTTCAGTTCGTCGGCCACGGCCTGCCCCTTCGGACGGTTCGCCAGATAAGACGTAATCATGGACGGAACCCAGAACGGGTAGTCCGGTTTCCCGTAGCGGGGAGAATACATAGTGTTCTGATCGAGTTCCGTCGCGCTGGCCCGCTGGATGCCCCAGGCGCCATAGGCCCGGAAACCAATCGCATAATCCGGATCGTCCGGATCGTCAATCTGCTCGACCAGCACGCCCGGGTCGAAGCCCATGACGCTGCCGGGCGCGAGCCGGCCGTCCTGGACGTTCAGGACTGTGAACGGACCGTCCGGGCGGTCGCTGACGCACACCATCGGCGTCTGCATCAAGGCATGGGGATACAAATAATACTTATGCGAGCCGTCGTCCCGGCGCGTCACCTCGACGAGGTCCGGCGCATAGACCGTACTCAGGTTTCCGCGCTGGGAGTAAGTGAACACAGGGCCTTCGTCCCGCCATGCCGTCAGGTCTTCCACCGGTGCCGACCACTGCCGGTCGTCCTGGCCGCAGTAACTGTCGACACGCGTATCATGTGAGCCCGTCACATAGATGCGGAACTTTCCGGGATTGTCCGGGTCCTCGAACACGCGCGGTTCCCCGTCGGGAACGTGCTCCCACAGAGGCAGGTACGGATTACCAATGAAATCGGCGGTCTCGCAGACGGGACCGCCACAGGAAACGAGGGCCAGGCAGAGGGCCGACAAAGCTCGTACAGACTTCATATACAGGGTATTATCGTGCAATTGAATGTTCGCGGAGGTAAGCGTCAAAGGCTTCGCGGTAGGCGTCGGATACGTGCAGCAACCGATCCCCCACTTTCACGTCGCCAGTGCCGCTCACCGAGGCGACCTTGTCCAGGGCAACGATGAACGAGCGGTGGATCCGCATGAACTGTCCGGCGGGAAGCATCTCCTCCATCCCCTTCATCGTCACGTGCGTGACGAGCGGCTGCTTCTGCGAGGCGATGAACACCATCACGTAATCCTTCATTCCCTCGACGAACAGGATGTCGTCGAACTCCACCTTCCGGAGGGCGCCGTCAACCTTGAAGAAGGTGGACGTCTTCGCCTCGGGAGCCGGAGCGGCCGGGGCCGCCGTCGCCGCTTCCTTCAGCGTGAACCACTCCCGCGCCTTCTCCGCCGCCTCCAGGAACTTCTGGTAGCGGATGGGCTTCAGGAGGAAATCCAGGGCGGAAACCTCGTAGCTCTCGAACGCGTACTGCTTGAAGGCCGTCGTGAAGATGATGCGGGTGCCGGCGGGGACCATCCGGGACAGTTCCATCCCGCTCAGGTCGGGCATCTGGATGTCCAGGAACACCAGGTCCGGGGCCTGTGTCCGCATCTCGGACAGGGCCAGGACCGGGTCGGTGAAGGACGCCACCAGCTCCAGGAACGGCGTCCTGGCGATGAAGTTCTCCAGCATCTTGACGGCGAGGGGCTCGTCGTCCACGACGAAGCAGCGCAGCGAGGTCATAAGGATTTCAAGGTAACTTGCACGTGATAAGTGTCGTCGATGGCCGTCTGCTCATAGGTGTACCGGCCGGGATACAGCAGTTCAAGCCGCCGTTTCATGTTCTCCAGGCCGATGCCGGAGCCGATATGGTCCGTCCCCTGCTTCTCGAACAGGGAGTTGTCGCAGGCGAACACCAGGTCGTCCCCGTCCATGTGCATCGACACCTTCACGAAGGAAGGATGCCGGGCGTTGACCCCGTGCTTGAACGCGTTCTCCACCAGGGAGATGAACAGGAGCGGCGCCACCTCCACCGGCTTGGACGGCGCCTCGAGATGCTTCTCGACGGTCGTCAGGTCGTTGCAGCGGAGGGCCATCAGGTCGATGTAATTGTCCATGAACTCGATCTCCGACGCGAGCTGGACCTTCTCCGCCTCGCTGTCGTACAGCGCATACCGCAGCAGGTCGCTCAGCTGGCCGATGCTCTCCTGCGCCTTGTCCGGGTCGATCTGCGTCAGGGACGAGATGTTGTTCAGGGTATTGAACAGGAAATGCGGGTTGAGCTGGTGCTTGAGCCAGGTCAGTTCGGCCTCGGCCGTCTTGCGGCGCTCTTCCTCGAACTGCATCTCCCGGTCGTTCATCCGCATCAGGTGACGGAGTCCCACCGCGAGCAGGATCATCAGGATCTGGAAGAAGACGGCGGCGATAATACCGCCCAGGATGAAGGCCCAGATGTTCCGCAGCCCGATCTGTTCCACCACTTCCTCCGGCGGTGTTATCGGTCCGCGGGGCCAGAAGCGGTACAGGTTGTAGCCCACCAGCAGCAGGACATTGAGTATGTAGAACCACTTCACCTTCCCTTTCCCGCCATACAGGAACTGCGGGACGAGCAGATAGTAGTTCAGGCCGTACAGGAGGAACAGCGGGAGCACCATCCGCGCGGTGTGGCGGAACACGAAGAAAGCCTGCTGCATATGGCCGGTCGTCGTCCAGGTGACGAGGGCCGGAACGAGAAAAACACCAGCCCAGACGACGATCTGGGTGGTGTTCAGGATGAGATTTCTGCGCCGGAGATTTTGCATATTGCAAATATAGTAAATTATTGCATCATAATCGAGCCCATGCTCTCGGCGGTGGTGGTGCTGTTCAGCTGGTCTTCGTTCTGGATGGTGCGGGAGGCGCGCTTGGCGGAGTAGTTGCCCTGCTTGCCGAAGGTCCAGCTGACCTGGAAGGTGATCTGGCGCATCGGGATGGTGGTGCTCATGTCGGAGACGAAGCCGTTGCCGACGGTGTGGGAGGACATGGACATTTCAAAGCCCTTGGCCAGCGGGAGCATGCCGTTCACGGAGAAGCTCAGACGGTCGTCCAGGAAGGACTTGGTGAGGCCGAGCATGGCCATCGACATGCCGGTGGTGCGGCCCTGGAGGGTCACCTGGCTGCCCATCATGATGGCGTTGGCGGAGAGGCGGATGTCCCAGGGAAGGGTCTGCTGGCCGCCCAGCATCAGGTTGTAGGCCCATCCGCTGTTGCTCTGGCCGAGCTGCGCGCTGGAGATGTCGCTGTAGGTCAGGCCGCCGTTGATCATGATGCGGGTCTTGTTGGTGGGATTCAGCATCATGTAGGCGTTCAGGCCCGTGCTCTGGCTCGTGACGATGTTTCCGTACGTCGTGTTCAGGAGATTGTTCTCGTCATAGAAGCTGTAGGAGGAGATGCCGTTACCGGTGTAGCTGTAGCGCAGGGTGGCGTTCACCATCACCTTCGGAGTATAAGCGCTGTACACGAGGGAGACGTTGTGGCCGCGCTCGACATCCAGGTCGGTGTTGCCGTAGGTCAGGGCGGTCGGATCGGTGGTGTCCACGTACGGGTTCAGGTAGGAGATGCCCGGGCGGGAGATGCGCATGTTGTAGCTGACGCCGATGTTCTGGGTCATGGACGGGCTCCACTGGATGCTGGCGGTCGGGACCAGGCTGCCGTAGTTGGTGCTGAACGGGTTCGTCTGGGCCGAGGAGTTGTAGGACTGCCAGGTGTGTTCGTAGCGGACGCCGCCCTTCACGCCGATGGTTCCGAAGTTGCCGGTGAGCTCGGCATAGGCCGCGCCGATGCGGTTGTAGAAGTCATAGTCCAGGCTGCTCAGGGGGTTGATGACGAACTTGGAGCCGTCCCAGAGATAGTCCTGCTGGCTGGAGGAGTTGTGGCGGTCGATGTACTTGGCGCCGGTGGACAGGCTGTAGTACAGGCCCATCGGGGTGGTGAAGTCGGCCTGGACGGTGTGGTCGGTGGAGCCGGTGCGGCCGTCGGACTTGCGGTCGGTCAGGTCGAAGCCGGGGATGTTCTCCGCGTTGAAGGTGTTCAGGGTGTTGTTCACGGACGGAGCGCCGTTGTACTGGTAGGACAGGGTGAAGGTGCGGCCCGGGAAGTCCGCCCAGGTGTGCTGGTAGTCGGCGCCGGCGGAGATGCTGTTGCGGGTCATCAGGGACTCGGTCGTACCGGTGTAGGTGAAGGCGTCGGTGCCGGGGGCGAAGAGCATGGTGTTCGTGGTTCCGCTGGTGTTGTTCGTGCCGAAATGCATCAGGCCGAGGGTGGCGGACACCAGGTTCTGCGCGTCGATTTCATAGGAGGCGCTGAGGTTGCCCATCAGCATCGGCATGGACATGTTGGACTCGGTGTGCGTGGAGGTGGAGAAACCGTTGTCCTGGGTACGGGTCATGTCCATCACGGTGCCCTTGCTCCCCTGCTGCATCCCGTTGAAGTTCGCGGTCAGGGCGAACTTGCCCTGCTGCATGCTGCCGAACAGGCCGCCGCCGTAACCGCGGGTCGAAGCCTGGGCGCGCAGGGTGCCGTACATGCCGTCGGCCGCGCTCTGGCCGCCGGTGACGGCCTTGTTGGTGGTGATGTTCAGCACGCCGCCCACGCCCTCGGCGTCATAGCGGACGCCCGGGTTGGTGACGACCTCGACGTTCTTGACGGAGCTCGCGGGCATCATCTTGAAGATCTGCGAGGCGTTCTGGGACATCATCTGGTTGGGCTTGCCGTCCACATAGACCACGAAGGAGGAGGAGCCGTTCACGGAGATGTTGTCCTGACCGT
>JAEEGH010031745.1_pt1 | contig 10185 bp, 7 predicted proteins | sample 9134181 | NCBI WGS metagenome assembly JAEEGH01 (sample SAMN16246544, study PRJNA631951) | gut metagenome | biome: gut microbiome; feature: rumen; material: DP-attached | host: Bos | place: Iran: Karaj | collected 2018-10 | reverse complement strand
CTTCTGCTCAAAGGATTCCATGAGCTCCTCATAGTCATAATTCATTCTGAAGTATACTTCGTTTACAATCGCAAGAGTAGGAATCTCGTACATTGAAGTGTTGAGCCATGTACCGTTGGTCTCGATTGAAAGTCCGCACTCTGCATCTGTTGTGATGGTGAAGTCCTCATATCTTGGGTGCCAAAGTCTAAGGAAATCAACGTAAGACTTCTTTATCCACTTAATGCTTGCAAGGTAATTGAGCTCATCCTCGGTGAAATTTAAGTCGCAGTAGAGATAAATCTGTCTCTTGATCTCGTCCACCATCTCGGTTGTGAACTTCACGTCCTTGTTACGGCATCTGAAAGTCCAGGTTGTGGTGTAGTCCGGGAAGTTGTGATAGATGGCCTGTCCCATTGAAAACTTGTACAGGTCGGTTTCAAGTAAACTGTCAATAATTGGATTCATTGGATCCTCCTCTAATTTTCCTGTTTTAAGCAGGTAATTTCTAAATACAACATTTATGTCCTCTGACAGATCCATCGGGTTCTCGCGGATCTCAGTCCCGCTAACCTGCACAATGGTTCGATCCACCAGATTAAATGTATGATCAGGATAGATAGGCCCAAGCTTTTCCACATAGGAAGGTTCGCCTGTGTACCAGTTAAAGTGTGCGCTATCCGGGTCTATACCTGCGGATGAAAAGAGCTCTTTACCCCAAGCAACCCAGTTCTCGTGGGTGAAGGTACCGTCAAGGCCAATCTTCTTGTCATCAATAATGGCAACGGTAACTCTTGGGTTGTCTCTGAACATCTCTCTGACAAGCTTATAACGCACAGTGAAAGGGAGGAAGTCTTTTCCCCTATCCTGCTGATAACCGCACACAGCGATGATCATCTTGTCATTTTCTTCTAAAGCTCTTTTCACAAGAGACTCATGTCCCTTATGAAACGGTATGAAGCACCCGAAAACTATTCCTATATTATCCATAGGCTATCTCCTTAGAACTCATCGTCAGTATTATAGCATTTCAGCCAAGAGCGTTTGCGATATCTGCGATAAGATCTTCCTTGTCCTCAAGGCCGCAGCTCATTCTTACAAGTCCTGCAGGGATTCCTGCCTCAAGGAGCTGCTCGTCGGTCATCTGTCTGTGTGTTGATGTTGCAGGATTCAGGCAGCATGTTCTTGCATCTGCAACATGAGTCTCGATGGCTGCCAGCTTAAGCTTCTTCATGAAGCTCTCTGCAGCTGCTCTTCCGCCCTTAAGCTCGAAGGAAACAACTCCGCAGCCGCCGTTTGGCATGTACTTCTGCGCAAGCTCATAGTATGGATCAGACTCAAGGCCCGGATAGCTGACCTTGGCAACTTCCTCTCTTGTCTGAAGGAACTTGGCAACAGCAAGACCATTCTCAACGTGGCGAGGCATGCGGACATGCAGGGATTCAAGACCAAGGTTTAAAAGAAATGCATTCTGAGGTGACTGTATGCAACCAAGGTCACGCATGAGCTGTGCTGTAGCCTTTGTGATGAAAGCACCGGCGTTTCCGAACTTCTCGGCGTAAACAATTCCGTGGTAGGACTCATCAGGTGTTGTAAGTCCCGGGTATTTATCTGCATGAGCCATCCAATCGAACTTGCCGGAATCAACGATAACTCCGCCAACTGCTGCGCCGTGACCGTCCATGTACTTGGTGGTTGAATGTGTGACGATATCTGCGCCCCACTCGATAGGTCTGCAGTTTACAGGTGTAGGGAAGGTGTTGTCCACAATAAGCGGAACTCCGTGTCTGTGAGCTGCATTTGCGAATTTCTCTATATCAAGAACTGTAAGCGCAGGGTTTGCGATGGTCTCACCGAACATTGCACGTGTGTTGTCCTTAAATGCTGCATCCAGCTCCTCATCGGAAGCTGTTGGTGAGACGAATGTAACATCGATGCCCATCTTCTTCATGGTAACTTCAATGAGGTTGAAGGTTCCACCGTAGATTGATGAAGAAGCTACGATGTGGCTTCCTGCCTCGCATATATTAAACAGGGCAAAAAAGTTTGCTGCCTGTCCCGAAGATGTCAGCATTGCTGCAGTTCCGCCCTCCATAGCAGCGATCTTGGCTGCAACATGATCATTGGTGGGGTTCTGAAGTCTTGTGTAGAAATAGCCGGAAGCCTCAAGGTCAAAGAGCTTACCCATATCCTCGCTGGTGTCGTACTTAAAAGTAGTAGACTGAATGATCGGTATCTGCCTTGGCTCTCCGTTTCCGGGAGTGTATCCCGCCTGTACACATCTTGTTCCAATTCCCTGCTGACTCATTTTCAATTCCTCCAAAAGCTTTTTTTAGATTCTACCTCACAGTATTATACTAATATTGCCCCCAAAAGTATAGCGCACAGGTCATACTCTTTTTATGCTTTTTTTAGACACGTTGACGCAAAACCATAGTAAAATTATCGTGTAAAGGTGTTTGCTTCTCTTAAAGGCGGCTGTGCTTATGTTCATGACCCTTAAAAGAACTAAAATCCTCGGCTGGGGTATGGCCATCAGTTTTCTGATGATCCATATCCTTATGATCTGCGTCTTTTATAAGTGCGGCGTTACACCAATGGTGATCTTTAACGCATTCAGTATTGTCTTTTACGTTTTCATGCTCTTTGTACTATATAAAGAGTGGTTCCCCTTCTTTGCAATTGCCATATATCTGGAAGTTGCAGCCCACATGACCTGCGCTGTTATTCTTACCGGCTGGAACAGCGGATTTCAGATAACGCTTATAGGTATGAGCGTTCTTGCCCTGTATTCGGAATACACCGGAAGAGCCCTTAAGCTTAAGATTATCAGAATGATGCCTGCATGCATTCTCGGCATGTTTCTGTATCTTGGCTCTTACGTGTATCTTCAGTATCACCCGGCTCCATACTCCCTTCCTGCAAAAACTGAATATGCGCTCTCGCTCTTATGGGGCGTTATTGTATTTGTGATCATGCTGTTTGTCCTGCAGCTCCTGGTCTACATCGCAATCTCTTCAGAGAACCAGCTTGAATACCAGCTCTCCCACGACAAGCTCACCGGTCTTCCTAATCGCTACTACCTCTCCACTCAGTTTGAGAATGTAGAAAAAGAGAATTCGGATTACTGGATAGCTATCTCAGACATCGACAATTTCAAGAAGATAAACGACAACTACGGTCACAACTGCGGAGACTATGTTCTCAAAACAATAGGTGAGATATTTGGTAAGAAAGATGTTCTTGTAGGTCGCTGGGGTGGAGAAGAATTTCTTTTCCTGAGGAAGATGGAAAAAGACACCGATCCCTTCAAGTACGTTGACGACATAAGAAAAGAAATTGAGCAGACAGACTTTAGTTATGAGGGCCAAAAGCTCGCTGTTACCATGACCTTCGGAATGTCATATTTCAGGGGAAGTGACGGACTCTACGGCGCCATCAGAGATGCGGATGAAAAGCTCTATGCCGGCAAGCACAGCGGCAAGAATAAGGTTGTGAACGTCATGGGCGGCGGAAATGACAGCGCAACTTCCTATCAGGATCCGCTCACCAGAGTTAAGAACAAACCTGCTTATGAGAAGATGATCGAATCCCTGAACTGGGATATCCAGAATAAGACCGCTCAGTTCGGTATCGTTATAATTAAGCTCTTAGACGTTGCCATGATCAATGAGAGATATGGCCACGATAAAGGAAATGATTACATCGTAGGAGCTTCCAAGATTATCTGCCAGATATTTGTAAACTCCCAGGTATTCAGGATTGGTGGAGATGACTTTGCGGTAGTTCTGACTAACAGGGATTATTATGATAGGGATAAGCTCTTTGAGGAGCTTAAAGACAGATATAAAGAAACTGCCGAGAATAGTGCAGTATCAGCTTGGGAGCGGTACAATGCAAGCTGCCGGATGGCTGTTTATGCTGACGGCGATGAAAGTGTTGAAACTGTACTCAGTAAATGAGTCAAACTGAAACGTCCCCGGTGACTCATTTTGAGTCAAACTGAAACGTCCCCGGTGACTCAAAAAAAAGGAGTCAATGAGAACCGTCCCCATTGACTCCATATAATTACAGAAGATGTGCTCTGAGCTCTTCTGGGCTCTGGCTTGAAAGGTATGCAGGTGGAATGTCGAGCATTGTCTTGCAGCCCTTAGCGCCTTCGGCCTGGAGCTTGTATGCTGCTCTTGCAACAGCAACAAGTACGCTGGTTGTGAACTCAGGGTTTGAATCAAGCTTTAAGCTGTACTCGATGATGTGGTTGTGCTCCTTGTCAGCACCGGTCTTACCACTTCTGAATACGAATCCGCCGTGAGCCATTCCGCTGTGGTTCTTAAGAAGCTCCTCTTCGCTGATAAAGTGAACTGTTGTGTCGTAGTCAGCAAAGTAGTTGGGCATCTCCTTGATCTCTTTCTCAACAGCTGCAGCGTCTGCGCCTTCCTCAAGGACTACGAAGCACTCTCTTGTGTGCTTGTCTCTTGTGGTGAGTTCAGGGTTCTTGCCGCTTCTTACTGCCTCAAGTGCGCTCTCTACAGGGATTGTGTACTGCTTGGCATTCTTAACACCTTTAACTCGTCTGATGGCATCTGAGTGTCCCTGGGATACGCCCTTGCCCCAGAATGTATAGTCGTTACCGTCAGGAAGAATAGCATTTGAATATACTCTTGCAAGTGAGAACATTCCGGGATCCCATCCGCAGGAGATAACAGCAACCTTGCCGGCTTCCTTAGCTGAAGCATCAACGTTTGCAAAGTGCTCAGGAATCCTTGCGTGAGTGTCAAAGCTGTCTACTACGTTAAAGAGCTTTGCATACTCAGGAGTCTGAACAGGAAGATCTGTTGCACTTCCGCCGCAAAGGATCATTACATCGATCTTGTCTTTCCAATCAGCAGCTTCGCTGACAGAAACAACAGGAACACCGGCAGTTCTGATAGATAGAGATGCCGGATCTCTTCTTGTGAAAACAGCTACAAGCTCCATATCGGGAGCAGCTGCAACTGCGAGTTCTACGCCTTTTCCAAGGTTACCGTAACCAAGGATACCAATTCTGATACTCATTAAATTTCCTCCTCCAAACTGATAAATCATGTGCAATTAAAGTGTATTATACAGCAAAAGATGGTATACTAAAAGAAAAAAAAGGGGGTTTTTGGGTATGCTAAGTGAGTACACCAAGATACCAGCATCAATGAATTCGAATGTGGCCCTCAAAATAATACCCGGCCACTACGCTACCACCCACTCTCATATCACCAATTATATGGAGATTGGTACCATGAAGACTCGTTGCAGCGAAGCTCATGGTGTAGCAGCAATTCTAGCAATGCACTACACAATTTCCACGCCTGTGGATACCATTGTATGTGCTGACGGAACTGAAGTTATCGGAACTTACCTTGCAGAAGAGCTCACAAGAGCCGGAGTTCTCAACTACAATGCACACAGAACAGTCTATGTCATTGCGCCTGAGTACACAGCAAACGGCCAGATCATCTTCCGCGACAATCTCCAGCTTGCCATCAGAGGCAAACATGTACTGCTTCTTATGGGCTCACTTACAACCGGAAGAACCTTAGAGCACCTCATGGAGGGCGTACGCTACTACGGAGCCAACGTATCCGGTGCATGCGCAATCTTCAGTGCGGTAAAAGAGGTTGACGGCATACTTGTAAATGCCGTATTCCACCCTGAAGAAATACCTAACTACCAGTCCTATTCACCGGCTGAGTGTCCGCTTTGCAAAAACGGAACACCAATCGATGCACTGGTTAACAGTTTTGGCTACAGCGAGCTAAAATAATCTCTAAGTATCATGCAGGGTTGGCGCCGAAAGCATCAGCGCCGACCCTTTTTATATATGGAGGAAAAAATGGGAAAAAAGTCGATCAAAGAGGATAAGAATGTTTACTTCGTAGCCAGGGAAGAGGCAGGCCTTACCAGAGCCCAGGCCAGCGAGCTTATCGGAACCATCAGCGAGAGCCGTCTTGAGAAGCTTGAGACCGGCAAGACAGCCATCGTTCCGGAAGATGTCGTAGATATGGCCCTTGCCTACAAGAAGCCCGAGCTTTGCAACTACTACTGCACGCATGAATGCCGCATAGGAAAAGACACTGTTCCTGAAGTAAAAAACGCCAGCCTCTCGGAAATTGTATTGGGGATGTTAGCTGCTCTCAATAATCTGGATGAGCAGAAAAACCGTCTCATCGACATCACGGCAGACGGTGTTATATCAGATGATGAGCTTCCTGATTTCGTAAACATCGAGAAGCAGCTGGATCTTATCGATTCCACCGTAGAATCCCTCAGAATCTGGGTTGCAAGCACCATTGCAGACGGCAAGATCGATAAAACAAAATTACAGAATTTAAGAAAACAATAAAAAATTTATTCTTTATTTACAATCTCTGTCACTTAATGTGTTATGCTCAATATAGCACCAATTAGTGATGGAGATTTCGTGAATGGCATCTGGCGATCATAACCAACAGGATACCAGAAAGATTGCGGAATACGTGATCAAGAATATCGATACTGCCCTTGAGAACGGCTGGATAAAGGTATATTATCAGCCGGTTATTCGTTCGCTCACAGGGCAGCTTTGTGGTGCAGAATCCCTGGCCAGATGGATCGATCCCGAATATGGTTTTCTTTCCCCCGACAAATTCATAGGTGCTCTCGAAGCAAGCCGTCAGATTCACAAACTGGACTGCTTTATCGTGAACAAAGTCTGCTCTGACATCGCAGAGCGCATAAACAATGGTCTCGATGACGTTCCGGTATCGGTGAATTTTTCGCGCCTTGATTTCGAAGCTACAGATATGCTTAAGGTCCTCGAAGATGCCATAGCAAAATATGACATTCCCAAGGACTATATTCACGTAGAAATAACAGAGAGCATGATCGTATCAGACGCGGACCTGATGCGCAGAGTCATCAATAGCTTCAGAGATGCAGGCTATGAAGTATGGATGGACGACTTCGGTAGCGGATACTCCTCTCTTACCCTTCTTAAAGATTATTACTTTGACACCCTCAAGATGGATATGGACTTCCTTAAGTCTTTCACAGACAGATCCAAATCCATCATGACATCAGCCATCTCCATGGCCAAAGACATCAACATCATGACTTTGGCAGAAGGTGTGGAGACTGCTGAGCAGGTGGAGTTTTTAAAGACTATAGGCTGTGGCATGCTACAGGGCTACTTCTACGGACAGCCTATGCCCGTGGATGAATTCTTTAAACACATTGAAGAATTCGGCATAACAATAGAGCCCAGACAGTGGCGCCATTACTATCAGGAAGCAGGTTTTGCTGCAAGATATACAGATGAGCCCTTAGAGATTATTGAGGATGACGGGGAGAATTTCAGGACTCTTTTCATGAATGATGAGTACAAGAGGCAGATCCAGCTAAAGACCTCTCTTTCTCTGGAAGAGCTTGATAACCTCGTCTACAAGACCAAGTCGCCTCTTATAAAGAAATATCGAGAATTTGCAAACAAGCTGGAAGCCACTAAGAACCTGGAGACCTTCTACTACACCTATAACGGAAACATATTGTGTCTTCAGGCAAAAGAGATTGTCGAACACGGTGGAAGGCACATAATAAAAGCTTCTAACCGCAACATCTCCATGGACAGCAATTTAAGGAAGCAGAATAATGTAGATAATAAGCTCAAGGAATTAAATCACATCTTTGAATCTGTTCTTGTGATCAATCCCAGCAGAAACACCATTACTCCTCTGCTTGGAAACTTCGCATACTCCGGAAGAGACTCAGACGAGACCATCGGTGTTTTATCCGAACATATAAAGAGAATGGCTGACAATATCGTGGCTGCGACCGACAGAGAAAAGTTTCTGGAATTTGCTGACTCTGAAACCCTGAGTGAGCGCATTGAGCACTCCGAAAAAGGCTTTATCGAGAATTTATTCAGACTCAGGCAAAGAGACGGAAACTACGGCTGGCGAGAAGTTGCCATTATGATGATCCCGGGTACTCATGGAGAAGAGTTTATGATAAGCACCAAGGCAACAGCCGACGATGCCCATAAGTTCCTTTCCAGGAACACCGCAGTTTTCGACATATCGCATTACAGCAACGCTAACCTTGATCCGTCCCTCTTTACCAAGATGTGGGAAAATATTTTGTCGGGCGCTTCCGTCAAGTTCTTCTGGAAAGACAAAAACCGCAGGTTCCTTGGTGCCAGCAAGGCGTTCCTTGAGTTCTTTGAACTTACCATCGATGACATTACCGGTAAGACCGATGAAGAAATGAACTGGCACATTAATAATGCCGACTTCCATAACGATGAGATCGATGTTCTAAATGAGGGCGCCTACATCAAAAACGCCCCGGGTCAGTGTATTGTAAACGGCGTTGTTCACAATATTATGGTCAACAAGAGTCCCATTTATGAAAACGGTCAGATAGTTGGACTGATGGGCTATTTTGTGGACATCGACCAGGAACTTGAACGTTTGGATAAGCTGTATCAGGAAAGAAGACTCGATAGCGTAACCGGCCTTATGAATTTAACAGCCTTAGCAGAAGTCAGCAAAAGCTATTCCCAAAACTATTTAAGCAACGGTGTTGATTTCACTCTGTTGATCATAAGAAACGATACTCATCAGCGAATAGTAAAGGACTTTGGAGAAGATTTCGCTAACAGGCTCCTGAAAAAGATTGGAGATACGATTGTCGAAAGCTCCGGAGGAAGCGGCGCTGTAGCAAAATGTCTTTCGTCTGACTTTGCACTGCTGACAAATATATGTGATCCTTCTGAGCTTGATATTCTTAAGAATAATATTCAGACTGAGCTTGGCAAAATAAAAGAGCTTGATGGCAACAACATAACCCTTAAGATAAGGATTGCCTCCAAGCTCCGCAGCGACGAAGGAATAACCGACGAAAACATGTATTCCGCGGTCCTTCAGGAATTTATGTGATCATTTCAGATTGGCCCTGATATAGTTCCAAAGCTCCGTGGTGGGCTGAGGAAAATAGTGAATACCATCCGTTTCACTTACTGTAACGGTGCTGCTATTACTAATGTAGGAGTAGAGATCTATGATCTTTACTCCTCTTTCATTTGCCCAGGCCACAAGGGAGTTATTGTATCTTATCTGATTGGCATTGGGATAATATAGGTAGTCCTCATCTATCAAAAGACATTCATCCACCGTCGGGCCTACCGTACAAACCACAATGGTCTTGCCTTTGGCAAGCAGACTGTCATAGTATGGTCCGTACTCACTAAAATCTCCAAAGCTGTTGCACCCCATCCAGGTAACCAATGTATCGAAATTATCCATTCCACAGCTTTCCACCCACGGTGTCACGTCTCTAAAGGCCGCGCCATCTCTGCAATAAACTGTGATTCCATCTTTGTTCTGCCCAATAACCTCATTGGAATCTCCGGTAAACATATCGACAGTCCTGGAATCACCCACAAAGAGGATCCTTCCGTAGCCGTTCTGCTTAGGCGTCGGCAAATTAGCCATGCCACCTGTGACAGACACAAAGCTCACAATCATTGCAATTATGATGGAACAGATATTTTCCATAAATCAAATTTCCTTTCTCAGTACTCCATGATCGTCTGCAGTATATCCATCTGATCTCTGCAATACTTAGTATATACGGATTGCATTGCTTCACGGAAGCGAAGTTTTTCTTCGGGCGAAAGCTCGATCACGGTTATACCGCTCTTCTCTGCAACTTCTCTTGAGCTCTTTTCCCTTTCTTCCCACAACATGCGCTCATACTGCGCAGACTCTCTGGCACATTCCTCTATGATCTGCTGATCGCTCTCTGAGAGCTTGTCCCATACGGCCTTGGAACATATCTGAAGCTCCGGAACTCTTGTGTGCTCATCTATGGTGTAGTATCTGGCAACTATATAGTGCCTCATGGCCTCATAGGAAGGCCAGTTGTTCTCAGCTCCGTCAACCAGTCCCTGCTCAATGGCAGAATACACTTCTGAATAAACGATCTTGGACGGATTTGCGCCAAGGGCCGATACCATGTCCGCCATCATGTCAGACTCCTGAACTCTTATATTCATGCCCTTTATATCCTCAAGGCAGGTAATTGGCGATGTGCTGTAGAAGTTTCTCGCACCTGCATCATACCAGGACAGCCCCACCAGATCGTGATCTCTTGTTTTTAAAAGAAAGTCATCCCCGATCTCACCGTCAAGAACAC
>JAEEGH010031743.1_pt1 | contig 10186 bp, 5 predicted proteins | sample 9134181 | NCBI WGS metagenome assembly JAEEGH01 (sample SAMN16246544, study PRJNA631951) | gut metagenome | biome: gut microbiome; feature: rumen; material: DP-attached | host: Bos | place: Iran: Karaj | collected 2018-10 | reverse complement strand
TACAGGCAGGAACTTGGACCCCGCAGACGGCAGTTGCCGTCGTAGGCAGAATGTTGTCCTTGTTGTCATAGTTGTCGTTAAAAGAAGAAAAAACTTGTCGTAAAATGAGAGTCATCACATTAATTGTCATTCATTGTTCGGCGGTGAGGCCGGGGCAGACGAGCTCGGCGGCGCAGATAGATACGTGGCATAGAGAGCGGGGCTGGAAGCTCGGCATCGGGTACCATTATGTAGTGCGTCGGGATGGCGAGATCGAGCCAGGAAGACCGGAATGGATGATCGGTGCTCACTGCGTGAACCACAATGCCCACTCGATAGGCGTCTGCTATGAGGGTGGGCTGGACATCAGGGGACAACCCGCCGATACCAGAACTGAGGCGCAGAAAGCGTCACTCCGGCGACTATTGGAAGACCTTCACCGCCGCTATCCGCGTGCATTGATCGTGGGACACCACGACCTGAATCCACAGAAGGACTGTCCGTGTATCGAGAACGTCGCTCGCGAGTACGCCGACCTGCAGCCGTAACGCACAAAAGGGACAGTCCCTATTGTGAGATGAAGTGAAAAAATCGGGCTGATGTTTGGTCGGTCCGATTTTTTTGTTTATCTTTGTCCCCAAATAAGATTTAAGTGTGCAATGAAAAAGATTTTTGTAATGGCAGTAGCCGCCTTGATGGTTACACAACGTGTGAGTGCCCAGCACGAGGAGGGCGACCTCACCATCCAGCCCCGTATCGGTATCACGATGAGTAATCTGACCAATACCGACGGCGCAAAGTCGAAGGTCAACGTGACCTACGGCGTGGAGTTCGAACATTTCTTCACCGACGAGTTCAGTGTGGCAGCAGGTGTCCTCTTCACCGATCAGGGCGCCAAGTTGAATGACGACGTCACGATGAACATCTACTACGGTCAGTTGCCTGTCACGCTGAACTACTACGTGCTGACAGGTCTGGCCGTGAAGGCCGGCATCCAGCCCGGATTCAGGGTGAAGGCCAACGTGAATGAAGACGGCACGAAAGTCGACTTCGACAAATTCCTCGCCACGCTCTATCCTGGCGAAGATGTCAAAATGAGCACCTTCGACCTCGCCTTCCCGGTCGGACTGTCCTACGAGTACTGCGGCGTCACCCTCGATGCCCGTTACAACTGGAGCGTCCTCAAGCTGATCAAAGGTGTCGATGAGACCGTCCGCAATCAGGTCTTCGTCGTCACCCTCGGTTATAAATTCTGACAGCAATCGATGGAATAACGATATGGCTAAGAAGAAAGAGGTGTTTGTTTCTTTCTCCATTGTTCAATATCATAAGCATGATTGACCTTGATGCCTGGATCACTCTTGTGACGATCGTAGCGTTGATGGCTGCGCTCCTGTTCACTCGGATCAGGACCGACGTGGTCTTTCTGGGTGCCGTCGGCATTTTGTTCGTGACGGGGGTGCTGGACACTACCGAGGCCTTTTCCGGATTCGTCAACTCGTCGGTGTTGATCGTGGGGGTTATGTTCGTCATTGTCGCAGGGCTCTCTTACACAGGGGTACTTCTGTGGATGACGAAACACGTGTTCGGTCAGCCAAGGGGAGAGGTCCGACCCCTGCTGCACCTGATGGTGCCTGTGGCCCTGTTGAGTACCTTCGTGAACAATACTTCCGTCGTTGCCCTTTGTGTAGGTGTCGTCAAGCTTTGGTCAAGGAAGTTGGGCATCCGGTCCTCCAAGCTTCTCATTCCCTTGAGTTATGCTGGCGGGATGGGTGGACCTGTGGCCGCTATCGCCACACCGACGGCCTTGTTGCTCTGCGGCATGTACGAGCAACAAACCGGTCAGTCATTGAGCATTTTTGCATCGACGCTTCCCGCTGTGGTCTGTTTTGTGGCTGCTACGTTGGTTCTCATCGTCTTTCGCAGACTGTTGCCGGACATCAGCACCCCGGAGTCTGCTTTTGACAATACCGGCGACTACACTCTGGAAATGCTGGTCACTTCGAACAATCGCCACATTGGCGAAACCATCGGTGAACTGGGCCTGAACCGTGTGCATGCCGGTAGCCTCGTGGAAGTGATTCACTTCGACGACGAGCGGCAGGTATTGCCAGTGCGCGACGACGAGCCCCTGTTAGGCGGTGACCGGCTGATCTTTTCAGGCAAGATAGATGAGTTGCTGGAACTGGCTAAGGAGATGGGATTCGTCAGTCCCGACCATTCCGTGTTCAGCGTCTATGGAACAAGTGCTAAACGGTGTCTCCGGACAGCATACATCTGTTTCGGCAGCAGCCTGATAGAAAAGCGTCTGTGTGAAACCAGTTTCGAGCAGGATCACGGCATGACGCTGGTGGCCGTATCGCGTAAGGGTGAGCGCATCTGCCAGTCGCCACGCGAGATTGTCCTGCATGCCGGCGACTTGCTGCTCTTCGCCCATCAGCCTCGCAAGAAGATCAATACAGATGCACTGAAGTCACAGTTGCAGTTCTTTGATTCTCCCGAGATTCCCGTGACAGGTCTGAAACCGCTCGTCTCGACGGCCATTATGATCGGTATGGTGTTGCTGGCTACCACTGGCGTCTTGTCGCTGCTGCAGAGTGCTTTCATCGCCGCCGGCGCGATGCTGGTGTTTGGCTGCTGCTCACCATCGCAGGCCATGAACGCCATCAATTGGAACATCCTGATATCGCTGGGAGGAGGCCTTGCCATGGGTACGGCCCTCCAGAAGACAGGCTTGGCCGGTCAGATGGCGGCGGGTGTCTTTGATCTTTGCGGCAGTCATCCCCTCTTGGTGATGATCGTGCTTTGTCTGATGGCAGCGGTCGTTACTGAGTTCGTGTCCAATTCGGCCGCTATCTCTTTGATGTTTCCCATCGTCTATGATGCCACAGTGGAGATCGGGTGCAACCCTCTTCCGTTTGCCATCGCTCTTTTGCTGGCGGTGAATGCTGCCTTCCTGACTCCTATCAGCACACCGCTCAATCTGCTGGTGTATGGCCCGGGAGGTTACCGCGCAACGGATTACCTGCGCATCGGCCTCCCGGTGAAACTGACCTATTTGACTACTGCCATTATCATCATCAGTCTCATTTACGGTGTCTAACCCCACGGGATGGCATAGAAAAACACGAAAATAGTCCTTTTATGGACAGAAATCTGCGGGATTTCTTCGATTCGAATTAGCGAGAGCAATGCCAAAAACAGATTTGGCATTGCCGAGCGTGAGCGAACTAGATGCGCAGCATCAAGTAGGCGATTAAGCGAGAGCCTCTGCAAATTGCGGGGGCTCTCCTTGTTATGTTCATGAATTATTGATGGTTATTTGTGGCTATTTTCTAATCAATTGCCTATGTTTTAGAAAGATTTCTAATGTTTTTTGCCTTTGTTATAGAAATTATTCGTATATTTGCACTCAAAAAACTAACCCATAAAGATTATGAAGATAAAAGCAAACTACGTAAATGAAGCGCAGTGGAAGATCTTGACCGTCAGGGCTACTCTTCCAGAAGAACTGAAGTGTTTGGACGAATTGGCCCACAATATGTGGTGGGTATGGAACCACGAGGCCCGTGACCTGTTCCGCGACCTCGACGTCGATCTCTATCATAAGACGAGGCATAACCCCGTGATGCAGTTGGAACAACTGACGTTCGGACGTAAGGAGGAGATCATGAAGGATAAGGCGCTGATGAAACGTATCAAGGACGTTTACGCAAAGTTCCGTAAATACATGGACGTGAAGCCCGATACCAGCCGTCCCTCTGTGGCCTACTTCTGTATGGAGTATGGTATCCACTCCGCCCTGAAGATCTATTCTGGCGGTCTGGGTATGCTGGCAGGTGACTATGTGAAGGAGGCTTCCGACTCTAACGTCGATATGTGTGCCGTTGGTTTCCTGTATCGCTACGGCTACTTCACTCAGAGCTTGACGATGGAAGGGCAGCAGGTGGCCAATTACGAAGCCCAGAACTTCGGTTCGCTGCCTATTGAGCGTCAGCTCGACGAGGACGGCACGCCGATGGTGGTTGATGTGCCCTATCTCGACTTTTATGTCCATGCATACGTCTGGCGGGTCAATGTCGGTCGCGTGAAACTCTATCTGCTCGACACCGACAACGAGATGAACTCTGAGTTCGACAAGCGCATCACCCACTCCCTCTATGGCGGTGACTGGGAGAACCGTCTGAAGCAGGAGATCCTGCTCGGTATCGGCGGTATGCTGCTGCTGAAGAAACTTGGTATCAAGAAAGACATTTATCATTGCAACGAGGGGCATGCTGCGCTCTGCAATCTGCAGCGCCTGTGCGACTATGTCGAGGAGGGACTTACCTTCAACCAGGCCATGGAGCTGGTGCGTGCCAGTGGCCTCTATACCGTTCACACACCGGTGCCTGCCGGTCACGACTACTTCGACGAGGGATTGTTCGGCAAGTACATGGGCGGCTATCCCGCCAAGCTCGGTATCACTTGGGACGAGTTCATTGGCATGGGCCGTACCAATCCTGACGACAAGGGTGAGAAATTCTGTATGAGTACCTTTGCCTGCAACACCTGCCAGGAGGTCAATGGCGTGTCGATGCTCCACGGATGGGTGTCGCAGAAGATGTTCGCACCTATCTGGACGGGTTACTATCCGGAGGAGAACCATGTGGGCTATGTGACCAACGGTGTGCACTTCCCTACGTGGGTTGCCACAGGATGGTTAGAGAATATCTACAATAAGTATCTCGATCCTGCTTTCATGACAGACCAGTCGAATGAGGAGAAGTGGAAGGGCATCTATGACTGTCCCGACGAGGAACTTTGGAAGACCCGTAAGGTCATGAAGCAAAATCTGCTCTTCTATATAGAGAAACAGTTGAAAGCGACATGGCTGAAGAGCCAGAACGATCCCCGCCGCATTACCAAGCTGGCGGAGCGTTTTAATCCCAATTCGCTGATCATCGGCTTCTGCCGTCGCTTTGCTACCTATAAGCGTGCCCACCTGCTGTTCACCGACCTCGACCGTCTGTCGAAGATCGTGAACAACCCGGAGCGTCCCGTGGTGTTCCTTTTCGCCGGAAAAGCCCATCCTGCCGATGGTGCCGGACAGGGACTCATTAAGCAGATCTTTGAAATTTCGCAGCGGGATGAGTTCCAGGGGAAAGTGATCTTCGTAGAGGACTACGACTTCCTGCTGGCTCGCCGGCTCGTATCGGGTGTGGATATCTGGATGAACACCCCGACACGTCCGATGGAGGCTTCTGGCACCTCAGGCGAGAAGGCCGAGATGAACGGTGTGGTGAACCTCTCAGTAAAGGACGGCTGGTGGTTAGAGGGCTATCGTGAGGGCGCCGGATGGGCACTCACCGAGAAGCGTACCTACCAGGATCAGGGCTATCAGGACCGTCTCGACGCCTCCACCATCTATCATCTGTTGGAAGACGAGATTATCCCGCTCTATTTCAACAAGGACAAGAAGACTGGTGTATCGAAGGGATGGTGCAAGGTAGTGAAGAACTCTATTGCCCAGATCGCTCCACACTATACGATGAAGCGTCAGCTCGACGACTACTATTCGAAGTTCTATGAGAAGGAGGCCAAGCGCTTCAAGCAACTCTCCAAGAACGATAACCGCCTGGCGAAGGAGATTGCCCTCTGGAAGGAGACGGTGGCCGAGCGTTGGGATGCCATCAGCGTGGTATCGAGCAAGTTTGACTTCCCTGCAACGGGTGGCATGACGGGTGAGAAATACCATCTGAAGTATGTCATCAACGAACAGGGGCTCGACGATGCCATCGGCCTGGAACTGGTGAGCATCTTCACCGACAAGAATGGCGAGGAGCGGGTATTCCACGTTGATCCGCTGAAGATGACTGGCCACGAGGGTAACAACTATACCTTTGAGGCAGAGCTGTCGCCCAAGCAGTTCGGCGAGTACAGGAGTGCCGTCCGCATGTATCCGAAGAACAAGAATCTGCCGCACCGTCAGGACTTCTGTTACACAAGGTGGCTGGATCTGCCGGAGTGATTAGTTTTTATTCTTAGGAATGCAAATTTATGTAAATTCTCTTTGTTTAGTCGAAATTTCGCATTATCTTTGCGGCCAAATATTACAAATATTAACTATATATAAGTATGAATAAAAAGAAAGCTTTCAAGTTGACCTTTGTGCTGAGCGCTTTGGTCGGCGGAATGACCTCCTGCGTTAATGGCGTGCCCGAGGTAGTTCCAACATCGTATGAGACGTTGACAATTGAGAAATCGGACATTACGGTGCCCATAAAGTTCAGTGCAAAACTCAAGGGTGAGACGGATGTGACTATCACCCCGCAGGTGAGCGGACAGCTGATGAGGATCTGCGTGACCGAAGGTGACCAGGTGAAGAAGGGACAGGTGCTCTTCATCATCGACCAGCGTAATGCACAGCTGGAGTTAGAGTCGGCTCAGGCCAACCTCCAGTCTGCCATCGCCCAGGAGAACAGCGCGAGAATCGAGTACGAGTCGAACAAGAACCTGTATGAGAAGAAGATCGTGAGCAAGTACACTTTTGACACTGCCGAGAACTCTTACAATCAGGCAAAGGCATCGGTGGCTCAGTTCAAGGCTCAGGTAAACCGTGCGAAGGTGAACCTCGGCTACTGCACCATTACCGCCCCCGTGGCTGGCAGCATCGGTGAGATTCCTGTGCGCACAGGCGATCAGGTGTCGCCCGCTACTTATCTGACCACTGTGAGCGGCAACACGAATATGGATGCCGAATTCTCACTGCCGGAGACGATTCTGACATTGTTCGTCTCTGAAGGCTTCAGCACGGATCCCGGTGTGCTTGCAAAGCTGTCCCCAGAAATTGGTTTTATCATGAAGAACGGTACGGAGTATGAGCTTAAGGGAAAGATTACAAGAGCCACGGGTGTGGTCAACGCTTCTACGGGTACGATCTCGCTGAAGGCAACGTTCCCCAACCCCAAGGGCCAGCTCTACTCTGGCATGCAGGGCTCTGTTGTGATTCCCCTGAAAGAAGAGGCTGTCATGGTGATTCCGCAGGAGGCTGTCGTGAAGCTGCAGGACAGGCAGCAGGTGTTTAAGGTGCAGGCAGACAGCACGGTAACGTCTGTTGAGGTGACCACACAGGATATCTTTGATGGCGAGCACTATATTGTGACCGGCCTGAACGAAGGCGACAGGATCGTGACCGTAGGTGCCAACAACTTACATGAAGGACAGAAGGTACTTTTTCCGGCAGCGCCTGAGAAGTGAATAGTGAAAAGTGAAAAATTTGCTACCGCTTTATGAAGAATAATATATTTATTAATAGGTACGTGATGGCTTGCGCCGTCAGTATCGTATTGGCGCTGGTGGGCTTCATTTCGATGAACACCCTGCCCATCGAGCAATATCCCAACATTGCGCCGCCGCAGGTGGAGGTCTCGGCCTTCTATAGTGGTGCCGACCCTAAAACGATTATAGAGTCGGTCATCTCGCCTTTGGAGGAGAGTATCAACGGTGTAGACGGCATGGACTATATGGTCTCGAAGGCCACTTCCTCTGGCACCGCGAGCATCAGCGTGTATTTCAAGCAGGGCACTGACCCTGACATCGCGACGGTGAATGTACAGAACCGCGTGTCGAAGGCTCAGTCGCTACTGCCTGCCGCCGTGGTAAGCATGGGTATTGAGACGGCGAAGCGGCAGAACAGTATTCTGCGCATCATCGGTGTGAGATGCACCAACGGCAAGTATAACGACGATTTCGTCTCCAACTATGTAGATATCAACATCAAGCCGCGTGTGCAGCGTATCTTTGGTGTAGGCTCCGTGATGGCATTAGGTAATACCTATGCCCTGCGTGTCTGGATGAAGCCCGACGTGCTGGCACAATACGGTCTGACACCCGACGATGTCGGCGCTGCCATCAACAGCCAGAGCTTTGTTACCGCAGTGGGTAACTTTGGTGAGCAGTCGAAGAACAAATACCAATTATCGATGGAGTACAAAGGTACGCTGAAGGATATTGGAGAGTTTGAAGAGATTGTGCTGAAGACCACCGACGGCGGTCACGTGCTGCATCTGAGAGATGTGGCAGAGATTGAGATCGGTGCGAAGTCATATAGCTTTGTCTCTAACGTCAACGGCGATCCGGGTACCTTCATGCTGATTTTCCAGGCACCGGGCTCGAATGCTACGGAGGTGAACCAGCGCATCGACAAGATGTGTGAGGATTTGAAGGCCACGATGCCTGACGGACTGGAGTTCGCCACCTTGATGAACGCCGACGACTTCCTCTTTGCGGCCATCCATAACGTGGTGGAGACGCTGGTCATCGCCATCATCCTGGTGATCCTGGTGGTGTTCTTCTTCCTGCAGAACGTCAAGGCAACCATCATCCCGTCGATCTCGGTGATTGTGTCACTGATGGGTACCTTTATCATAGTCACTTTGGCAGGCTTCTCACTGAACCTCTTGACGCTGTTCGCTCTGGTGTTGGCCATCGGTACGGTGGTGGATGATGCCATCGTGGTCGTGGAGGCCGTGATGGCGAAGATGGAAGGCGGTATCACCGATGCCAAGGAGGCTACGCGCCTGGCTGTCGGCGAAGTGTCGATGGCGGTATTCTCGTGTACGCTCGTATTCATGGCGGTGTTCATCCCTGTGACATTTATCTCAGGTACATCGGGTACGTTCTTCACCCAGTTCGGTATCACCATCGCCTCGGCAGTAGGTCTGTCGTGTCTACAGGCTCTGACCACCTGTCCTGCCCTTTGTGCCATCATGCTGAAGGTCACAGAAGACAAGAAAGAAGGCAGCAAGTCGCTGCTGTACTACACAAAGAAAGCCTACGACGCCAGCTATAATGCCCTCTTCGACAAATACAGCAAGGGAGTGAAGAAGTTCATCAAGCGCCCTGGTGTGTCTTGGATATTAGTGGCCATTGCTTCTGTGCTGCTCGTCTTCTTCATGATGCAACTGCCTTCGGGCCTCGTGCCGCAGGAGGATCAGGGCTGCTTCATGGTTGAGGTTAATGCACCGGAAGGCTACACGCTGGAGCAGACCTACGAACTGCTGGGACAGGTGGAGAAGAAAGTCAAGGAAATTCCTGAACTGGAGAGCTATGCCGTGGTGAGCGGCTACGGTTTGATATCGGGTCAGGGCAGCAGCTATGGCTTTATGGTTGTCCGCCTGAAGAACTGGGAAGAGCGTCCGGGTATAGAACACTGCGTAGACATGGTTATGTATCGTTTCTATACCGCGTGTGCGGACATCAAGAATGCCACGGTCATTCCGTTCCAGATGCCTCAGATTCCGGGCTATGGTACGAGCAACAACGTGAACCTCGTGGTAGAGGATCCCACCGACGGCGACTTGTCAGAGTTCTCAAAGAAGACCGACAACTTCCTGGCCAAGCTCATGGAGCGCAAGGAAGTGAATATGGCGATGTCTACCTACTCGGAAAAATTCCCGAAATACCGTGTTGAAGTGGATCCCACCCAGTGCAGCCGCTCCGGCTTGTCTGCCAGGGAGGTGCTGAACACGCTCGGTGCATACTGCAGCGGTTCGTATATCGCCAACTACAACCAGTTCGGTAAGGTGTATCAGCTGTGGACTGCCGCTGCGCCCGAATATCGCCTCGACCCCACGTCGCTCAACAATATCTTCGTGAAGACGAGCAGCGGCAAGATGGCGCCACTCTCAGAGTTTGTTTCGTTGAAGGAGATGGTCGGCCCGTCGAACAACCAGCACTTCAACCTGTTCTCAAGTATTGAGTGCCAGGTAGTGCCGGCCAGTGGCTATAGCGAGGGCCAGGTTCAGGAGGTCATTGCAGAAGTATTCAGGCAGGAGATGCCCACAACGGCTACGTACGAGTACAGCAGTATGTCGCGTGAGACCGCTGAGGCAGCCGGTTCGAATACCACCACGCTCATCTACTGCATCTGTATCGTCCTCATCTACCTGATTATGGGATCGTTGTATAACTCATGGTTCACACCGTGGGCCGTGCTGCTCAGTATTCCATTCGGTCTGATGGGTGCCTTCAGCGTCATCTGGCTTTGCGCCAGCATTGGCTTGCCGGGTATGGAGAACAATGTCTATGTACAGACGGGTGTGGTCATGCTGATCGGACTGTTGGCAAAGACCGCCATCCTGATTACCGAGGTGGCCTCTGAGCACCGCAAACATGGCGAGGGTATCGTTGAGTCAGCCTTCATTGCCTGCCAGGAACGTCTGCG
>JAEEGH010031742.1_pt1 | contig 10186 bp, 3 predicted proteins | sample 9134181 | NCBI WGS metagenome assembly JAEEGH01 (sample SAMN16246544, study PRJNA631951) | gut metagenome | biome: gut microbiome; feature: rumen; material: DP-attached | host: Bos | place: Iran: Karaj | collected 2018-10 | reverse complement strand
CGTCACGGGTGACGACCATGTCCTGGATCCTCCAGCTGTCGACGTTCTCCACCTGCGAGGAGGTGTACGGACGGCCGTCCTGGCAGATCCACGCCTTGAGGGTGGAGAGGTTGCCGGCCATCGACTGTCCCTCGCCGCCGCCGTTACCGCCGGCGTAGGAGGCGATGCAGTGCTGGTTCGAGGACTGGATGGTCTTGTTGTAGGTACGGTACAGGATCACTTCCTTGGCGGTGCCGGTGAGGGTCGTGTAGAGGTGTCCGAAGAGCTCGTGGCTCGGGGTGTTGAACGAGAAGCTGCCGTTGTCCATGACGTAGGCGGCGAACTTCTGAGCGGCCTCGAGGTACTTCTTGGCGTGACCGTCGATGTCGCTGACGGTCTTCATGGCCTCGTCGGTCTTGTGGTAGACGTACCAGGTGCCTTCGAAGAGCATGCAGCGGGAGGCGATGGTGCCGACGACGAACTTGTTCACGTAGTCCGTGCCGTCATTGGTGCGGACGTTGTCGAGGGCGTAGTTGAAGTCCTCGAGGCAGGCGTCCATGACCAGGGAGCGGGGATCGCGGTCCTTGTACATGTCGGCCTCGTCGTTGGTGGCGACCACGTGGTCGTAGTACGGCACGTCACCGAAGGACTGGACGAAACGGCTGTACTCCCAGCCGCGGAAGAAGCGGGCCACGCCGTTCCAGTGGTTGTACTGCTCGTCGGTGAGGCGTCCGTTCTCCTTCATCGTGGCCAGACGGTCGATCAGGAGGTTCCACTTGCGGATGTAGGCGAAGTTCCACGGGCCGGCGCCGCGGCGCTGCAGCCAGTAGCCGCGGTAGCCGAGCTCGGCACGGTACCAGTTGTCGGAAGGGAGCGAGACGAGGATGTTGGCCTGCGTACCGGTGGTGGTACGGTCGTCACTCATCTCATAGGAGTAGCAGGCGGGAGCGTACACGGAACCCCAGTTGTCGGAGTAGCCGCAGAAGTAGGATCCGTACGCACCGTTGACGAAGAGGCGGACGTTGCCCTCGGTCGTCCAGTAGGAACCGTCGTCCATGCTGGTGAGGGAATTGCGGTCCAGGAACTCGTTCGCGTTGCAGCCGGCCAGGACCAGCGCTGCGATAGCCATCAGGATGTATGATATTCTTTTCATCGTATAGACCTGTTATTTAGAAAGTGAGCTGTACACCAACCGAGGCGCTCTTGAATGCCGGCGCACCGATACCCGCGAAGCTCTGGTTGTAGTTGCTGGAGTTGAGGTAGGAGTAACCCGAGACCTCTTCCACGTCGATAGGAATGCCGTTGAGGTGGTCGAAGGTCAGGAAGTTCTCGAGGGAGACGTAGAAGCGGAGCTTGTCGATGAACGCCTTGCGGGTGAGCTTCTGCGGAAGCGTGTAGCCGAGGGTGACGTTCTTCAGTCGCAGGTAGGCCATGTTCAGCATGTAGCGGTCGTTGTCCGTCATGTTGAAGCTGCGGCTGCGGCCGAGGGAAGCGGCACGCGGGTAGAACGCGTCGTAGTTGGCATCGATCACGTTGCCGCTGGCGTCCTTGGTCTCATACCAGAAGTCTGCCACGAAGCACTGCGCGGAGCCACCGTCACCCGTGATGTTGAAGCCCGGGACGGTGAGCCAGGAGGAACCCAGCATGTCGCGCTTGCCGATGCCCTGCCAGAACATCGAGAAGTCGATGCCCTTCCAGGCGGCGTCCACGCGGAAGCTGTACTCGTAGCGCGGGGTGGTGTTACCGATGATGTCGAGGTCGCCGTGGTCGTCGATCAGGAGTTTACCGTTGTCGATGACGCCGTCACCGTTGAGGTCCTTGAACTTCACGTCGCCAGGACCGGAGATCAGGTTGCCCGAGGTGATCTTGCCCTGGGTTGCATAGTCCTTGCCGTCAGCATATACATAATAACGGCCATAGGCATCGGTGGCTGCTACCAGCGCACCGTTCTCCCACTTGAAGTCGTCATTCTGGAAGAGGCGGTCGACGCGGTAGCCCCAGATCTCGCCGTAGGTCTTGCCGTTGTACCAGCCGCTCACGGACTTGGCGGTACCGTACTCGTCGATGGTCGTGACGGCATCGGCGATGGCGGCGGTGACGCTCAGGCTCAGGCCGTTGTCAAACAGGTGGCCGTAGTTCACGGAGAACTCCCAGCCGTCGGTGTGCAGCTGGCCGAAGTTGCCCTGCGGGGCGGAAGCGCCGATGTTGTAGCTGAGGCCTTCCATGCCGACGATCATGTCCTTGGTGGTACGGCGGTACCAGTCGAAGGTGATGTTGAAGGCGTTGAACAGCGAGAGGTCGACACCGAAGTCGAGGGTCTCGATGCGCTGCCAGGAGATGTCGGAAGCCACCAGGCCCGGCGTCGAGAACGCGTAGTCACGCACGCCGCTGTGCTGCCAGTAGTCGGTGAGCAGGCTCATCGTCGGGATGTAGAGGGACGAGGCGACGGACTGGTCGCCGATCGAACCCCAGGAAGCGCGGAGCTTCAAGTTGCTCAGCACGTTCTTGGCACCCTGCAGCCAGGGTTCCTCGGTCACGCGCCAGCCGGCGGAGAACGAAGGGAACCACTGCCACTTCAAGTGAGTCGGGAACTTCGAGGTACCGTCGTAACGGAGGTTGGCCTCGAGGAGGTAGCGTTCCTTATAGTTGTAGTTCAGACGGCCGAAGAAGCCGAGGGTCGAGCTCCAGGAGGCGTCACCGCCGGAGGTCTGCGTACCGGTCGCCAGGGCGAACTGCGGGTTGTTGATGTCGAGCAGGTCCTTGCGCTGGCCCCAGACGCCCGTGTACTTGTAGTCCACGGAGTTCAGACCGAGCATGAAGCGGAGTTCATGGGCGTTGGCGATGTTGAGCGTGTAGTCGGTGGTCACGTTCCAGGTCTGGCGGGTCGAGGTGTACGAATCCTGGTAGATCAGGTCGTAGCTCGAGGTATAGTCCTGCAGCTGGAGCTGCTTGGCCACGAAGCTCGACGGCAGGCCGTTGTACTGATACCATTCGTTGTTGGCCATCGTCGTGCCGTCCACGTTGACGGCGGAGCTCCAGGAGTTGCCGGCCAGGTAGCGGATACCGGGATCGTGCTCCTGCGAGTTGTTGTTCGAGTAGGTGTAGTCGACGTTGATGTTCCAGTTCTTCATCGGGGTGATCGTCGCACCGGCGTTGACGCTGGCATAGCTTCTCTTGATGGTCGCCTGGTTGGCGGTCTTCAGCTCATAGACACCCGTACGGATGTTGTTGCCGTACTCGTCCTTGTCGACCAGCGGGTAGGTCGGTCCCCAGCGGTAGAGGTAGTACCATACGTCAGCCGTCGTCGAGGAGGTCGCATAGGCCCACGACTTGGTGGAGTTGGTGTACATCATACCGGCGTGGACGTTCACGAAGTCGTTGATCTGCGTGTCGACGCGCACGTTCGCGTTGTAACGCTTGAACCAGTCATAGTCCGTCACTTTCATCATACCGCTCTGGTCGAGGTAACCGAGGCTGATGTTGAAGTTCGTCTTGCCCTTGCTGCCGGAGACCGAGATGTTGTGGGTCTGCGTCGGGGCGTTCTTCTTCACGTAGTAGTCGTACGGGTTGTAGGTACGGACGCCGATCTTGCGGTTCGAGGCGTCGACGTACCAGTCACGGCCGTACACCATCGGGTCGTTCGGGCCGACGGTCTTGCCGTATTTCTCCTTCCAGGCCACGGCGGCGTTGTAGCCCGCGCGGTCGATGAGCCAGAATGCGCCGACCGGGGTGAAGGTGCCGAGACGCTCGGCGGCCTCCACCGTGTAGTGCAGACCGTCCACGTCGGCGATGCCGCCCGTGTTGACGAGGTTCTGGAACGAGACGTTGCCCGAGTAGGTGACCTTCACGGTCTCCTTCTCACGCGCGCCTTTCTTCGAGTTGATCAGGATCACGCCGAAGGCTGCCTTCGCACCGTAGATGGAGGCGGAAGCCGCATCCTTCAGCACGGAGATCGACTCGATGTCGTCCGGGTTGATGAGGTTCAGCGAGGGGATCTCCACGTTGTCGAGCAGGATCAGCGGGGCGGCGGAGCCGTTGTAGGAACCGACCTGTCCGCGGATGCGGATGATCGCGTCGGAACCGACTTCGGTGGAACCGATACGCACGTTCAGACCCGGCGTAGCGCCCTGCAGACCGCGGCCGATGTCCGGGATAGGACGGCTCTCCAGCTGCTTCGAAGCGTCGATCGATGCCACGGCGCCGGTCAGGTTCGCCTTCTTCTGCGTGCCGAAGCCCACGACCACGGCGTTCTCGAGCATCAGGGCGTCATCCGCCAGGATGGCGTCGACCACCCGGCGGCCTTCGATCGCCACCTCGAGGGTCTTGTAGCCGATGCAGGTAAATTGCAGGGTGCCGTTGGCAGGCGCGTTGATGGAATAGCCACCGTCGACGCCCGTCGACGTGCCGGTGGATGTTCCTGCCACCACCACGTAGGCACCTATGATCGGCTCGTTGTTCTTGTCCACCACCTTACCGGTGATGGTCATGTTCTGAGCCAGCAGAGACCCTGCTGAGAGGATCAATGCGCACACGGCCGCGAGAAAACGGCCAAGTTGTTTGGAAACGAACATAGATGAAATTTTAGGTTAAAAAACGAATAATACCTTATGTTACATAAAATATGTTGTTTTGTTTCGTTGTAATCCGGGCGAAAATTCCTCCGCCTAGCATACAAATATACATACTTTTTCCAAGATTCTATATCGATTTTCATTTTTTTTGTTACCGCCTTTCCCCAGACTGCCATCGACAGTACCCTGCCGCTATGCCTTGCGCAAATCCTTTTAACCTATATTGACATCCGTGAAAAACGGTTGGAGTTTTCAACAGAAAATTAACAAACATTTCATAATTTTTATATCTTTGCCCTGACTTGCCCGCACCGTCGGACCAGTTGAAAGAATTCGCAATAAGGCAAAGAGTTACAACTTTAAAGATACAACCAACATTAACCTAAAAAAACCCATTTATGTGCAACCAAAAACTATCAAATCTTAAGAGATTTGTGCTTGCGTCAATCGCGTTGCTGTCGATGGCAGCCGCAGCGTTTGCGCAGAATGTGGCCATCTCCGGCAAGGTGGTCGACAGCAACAACGAGCCGGTCATCGGCGCGTATGTTGTGGTTGAAGGCACGACGATCGGTACTTCAACCGATATCAACGGTGCGTACAAGATCAACGCACCGGCGAATGGTACCCTGACCTTCACCTGCATCGGCTACAAGACCCAGTCGGTAGCCATTTCCGGACGTTCGGTCATCGACATCAACCTGGCAGACGATGCCGAGATGCTGCAGGAGACCGTCGTGACGGCCCTCGGTATCAAGAAGGAGAAGAAATCCCTGGGTTATGCCGTCGAGGACCTCAGTGCTTCCGAACTGATGAAGAACAAGACCGCCAACCCGATCTCCTCCCTCTCCGGCAAGATCGCGGGTGTCAACATCACCCAGTCTTCCGGTGCTGCCGGTTCCGGCGCCCAGATCATCCTGCGTGGCGGTACCTCCGCTTCCGAAGGCAAGGACAACCAGCCTCTGTTTGTCGTGGACGGTATCATCTACGATAACTCCTCCGCTCCGGTCGGTAACTCCGGCTTCGACGGAACCTATCGCTCCGCTACGACTTCCTCGAACCGTGTGATGGATATCAACCCCGAGGATATCGAGAGCATGTCCGTGCTGAAGGGCCCTGCCGCTTCCGCACTGTACGGTTCCCGCGCTGCGAACGGCGTGGTCCTGATCACCACCAAGAAAGGTAAGGAAGGTGCCGTGGAAGTCAATGTGAACTCCAAACTCACGACTGCCTGGGCTAAGGCTCTTCCCGCTTTCCAGAACGAGTACAAGCAAGGTTATCTCGAAGACCAGTACGAGAAGGGCGTCTACAAGCAGACCGTCCAGAACGACTACAGCTACAACTCCTGGGGTGAGAAGGGCAAGGTCTTCTACGACAACATCAACGAATTCTTCAAGACCGGCATCACCCTCGACGAGAGCGTCAACGTGTCGGGCGGTACGAAGAACAGCAATTTCTTCCTCTCCGGTTCCTATTTCAACCAGGGCGGTATCGTCCCCAAGACCGGATATGAGAAATACACCATCCGCTTCAATGGCGAGCAGAAGATCGGTATCTTCACCTTCGGCGCCAACGTGGCGTATTCGCAGGCCCACACCGACCGCACCCTGACCGGTAATGCACTCTACGGTTCCGGTGGTTCCGGCGCCCTGCATTCCGTATTTACCTGGGCTCCTTCCGACAAGATGTCGCACTATCTGAACGAGGACGGAACCCGTTACCGTCAGTTCGCCGACCGTCAGGATCCCTGGGATGACAAGGAGAACCCGTACTGGATCATCAACAACTTCCAGATGTACGACAACACCGACCGTTTCACCGGCAACGTGAATGTCCGTGCCGACATCACCAAATGGTGGAACATCACCTACCGCGTCGGTCTTGACTCCTACACGCAGATCAACTCCAACCGCATCGCGGCCAACTCCGCCATCAAACAGGTCTGGCAGCGCGGTATGATGTCCGACAACACGGCCCGTTACAAGTATCTGAACAATACCCTCCTGTCCAACATGGACTACAAGATCGGTGACTTCGACCTGGGCCTGCTGCTCGGCGCCTCCACCGATGAGTACAAGACCGACCGCGTCTATATGATGGCCTGGAACTTCTCCGTTCCGGAGTTCTACTCCTACGCCAACGCGACCAACGACAACAAGCAGTTCTCGCACGGTGGCAGCCTCAAACGCCTGATCGGTGTATTCGGAGAGTTCCGCGCTTCGTGGAAGAATACGGTGTTCCTGACGGTTACCGGCCGTAACGACTGGACTTCCACCCTGCCGCTCGACGCCCGTTCGTACTTCTATCCGTCCGTGAGCGGATCGGTGGTCTTCACCCAGCCGCTCCAGGATGCCGGCATCATCAGCGATGACATCCTCTCCTTCGGTAAGATCCGCGCCTCCTGGGCGAAAGTAGGTAAGGATACCGGTGCTTACGAAACCGCTACTTCCCTCTGGCCTGTCGGTACCTATCTCGGCGGCCTGATCGGTCTGGGTAACAGCTGGGAGCGTGGCAACCCGTACCTGAAACCGGAGATGACCCGTTCCACCGAGATCGGTGTCGAACTGAGCTTCTTCAAGAACCGCCTGCATATCGACTATGCCTACTATACCAACGACTCGTTCAACCAGATCCTGAGCCCGCGCGGACCGCAGTCCACGGGTTACATCTTCTGCTCGATCAACGCCGGTAACGTGTATAATAAAGGTATGGAGCTGTCCATCAGCGGTACTCCGATCGAGACCCGGAACTTTGTCTGGGACGTCGCCCTCAACGTGGCGGGCAACCGCGGTACCCTGGACGGCCTGCCGGCAGGCACGGATGTGATGTATGTCACTGACGTCCAGTACGGCCCTGCCAAGGCTGCTTCCTATAACGGAGGCAACTTTATGGCCATCGCAGGTTACAAGTGGAATTACGTGGAGCCGATCGATGGCACCAACGCCAATTCCCAGTTCTATGGCAAGACGATCCTCGACGGCAACGGCATGCCGACCTATGCTGCCGGCACCTACTATGCAGTCGGTAACCGCGAGGCCAAGTTCGCCGGTGGTTTCAACAACACCTTCACCTGGAAGAACCTCAGCCTGAACATGCTGTGGGAATTCCGCGTGGGCGGTGACGTGTTCAACGGCACGCAGTATGCCATGGACATCGCCGGTACGAGCCAGTTCTCGGCGGACAAGCGCAACGAGACCCTGACCGTGGAAGGTGTGGTCCAGACCGGCTCCCACAAGGAGACCGTCACCATCGACGGCAAGCAGCAGGAAATCACCGTTCCTGATTATCAAACCTCCTCCACCTCCTGGAACGCCGGAAGCACCTATGTGTTCAACGGTGTCGAGATGAGCGGTTACAACATCATCAAGAACTACTACACGGGTTACTACACCCAGGAAGCCACGAACTACATCACCAGCGTCAACCTCCTCCGTCTCCGTACGCTCTCCCTGAGCTACGAATTCCCCAAGAAATGGATGGAGAAGACCGGTTTCCTGAAACGCGCCTCCGTCTCCATCGCCGGCAACAACCTGCTTCTGTTCACCAACTACAACGGTGATCCCGAGGTGGCCGTGGCCGGTGCCGGTGTCGGTGGTTCTTCCTCCGTCGGTTTCGCCTACTGCGACGTTCCGGCTACTTCCGGTATGACCTTCGGACTCAACCTGACCTTCTAAAGTGAATGAACGATTAATCTACGAAGAATATGAAATACATGAAATCCATATTGATGGCGTTCGTCTGCATCCTGGCCCTTGCTTCCTGCAACGAATGGCTTGATGTGAACGTCGATCCCGAGAATCCTTCCTCGGAGAGCGCCCTCTTCCAGAATCGTCTCGCACACATTGAGTTCTATACGAACAGCGCCACCCAGTTCGCGGCCTGGCGTTCCAGTATGTCAATGGGTGACTGGACTCGCTACAACGGCGGCGGCAACTACTGGTACATGTCGTACTGGCGTCCGGTGACCGGTGCCGTCACGACCGCCTACCAATGGTGGTTCGTCGGTGCTGCCTGCAACATCGAGGATATGTTCAAGAAGGCCGAGGCTGCCGAGGCCTGGCACTACTGCGGCGTGGCCAAGATCATCCGCGCCTACGGCTTCATGCTGATGACCGACCTCCACGGCGAAATGCCGTATACCGATGCCATCGGCGAAAGCGCCTATCCGAAATATGACAATGGCAAGACCATCTATCTCGGTATCCTGCAGGAACTCGATGAAGGTCTTGAATACCTTTCCCGCAGCCAGTCTCCTTCCGTTCCCGCACTCGCCCTCGGCGACTACTGGGGCGGCGGCGACGTCCAGAAATGGATCAAGTTCGGCAACCTGCTGAAGGCCCGCTACTGCGCCAAGCTGAACAAGAAGCAGACCGGCAGCTACCTTGAAGGCAAGTATGATACCGCCACGATCCTGGCAGCCCTCAACAACGGCCCGCAGAGCATTGCCGACGATATGTGGATCAACCACACCGACGACAACAGCACCACGCACGACGTCCTCGGTTGGGACGAGCCGGTGGACTACTCCCCGATCTACTCCGTCTGCGGTATGAACGCCGGCTATATGGTGACCGAGACCCTCGTGAAGAACCTCACGAACTTCGGCGGCTACGGCGTGGAAGACCCGCGTGCCGACAAGATCATTCCCTGGGCTTACGACTCCCGCAATAAGGACAACGCCCCGGCCGATGTCAAATGGGTCGGCAACTGGCGTCGTTCCCGTGGCGTGGATATGACCACGGACGACTGCCCGATCTTCTCCGGCGGCCCGCTGCGCGCCAACTGGAATGCGGCCAACGGCTGGTATGTCAATACCGACAACCCGGCCCGCGCCGACGATATCTATTATGTGGAATGCACCTCCGAGTCGAAGGGCTATGCTGCTGCTCCGGATCTCTTCTACCGCCGTGCCGGCAAGACCTCCGGCGACGAGAGCCGTGAATCCGGTTCGTTCTACAGCCGCGTTTCCTCGCCGACCTATATGGGTACCTATGCAGAGGCTTGCTTCATCAAGGCAGAGATCCTGTTCAACCAGGGCGACAAGGCCGGTGCCTTCACCGCCTACAAGAACGGTATCAAGGCTTCGATGGACCGTATGAACGTTTCGCTCAACGCCTGGGTCAACGGTGATCCGGGTCTGGCCGAATGTCCTTCCTTCACCCCGATGACCGACGCCCAGATCAACGATTACCTGAACAACGGTATCGGTACGGCCGCCGACCTCACCCTCGGTAAGATTTTGACGCAGAAGCGTATCGCCCTGCATTTCTCAGTCGAGATCTGGAACGACATGCGCCGCTACGACTTCGATGAGAACCTCTTCCTCAACTGGAAGCAGCCAATTTATCACGACTATGACCAAACCGCCCTCAAAGAGATTCCGAATGGCAAGCAGTTCCGCCGTTGGCAGCAGTGCTCGCACGAGTACAACTACAACAAGGTCAACCTGCAGGCGATCGGCAACGAGGTCCCGGGCGCTGACATGACGCTGGATATGTGGAATACCGCCCTCGACGTCTGGACGATCAACGTCTGGTGGGACTCCACGCAGCAGTAATCTCAGGAAGGAAGTTTTAAATCCTTGATCCTTTCAGCCAGGACGTGCATGTCCTGGCTGATTTTTTTATTGGTGATCTTGG
>JAEEGH010031740.1_pt1 | contig 10187 bp, 10 predicted proteins | sample 9134181 | NCBI WGS metagenome assembly JAEEGH01 (sample SAMN16246544, study PRJNA631951) | gut metagenome | biome: gut microbiome; feature: rumen; material: DP-attached | host: Bos | place: Iran: Karaj | collected 2018-10 | reverse complement strand
ATGGACATGCGCGGCGAAGACACCGTGTTCTTCAGCGTGTACGACCATCCGACGGACTTCTGCACCACGATCTTCTGGGACCGCGTGAATTTTGGGGACGGAAAGAATCCGGACACATATGTGCCGGCACCGCTGCGCGCTCCCGGCGAGACGGAGAACAACATTGCGGCGCTGCGCGAATTTATCGAAATGACGCTGCGGCAGGAAAACGTGGAGTATATTACGGCGACGCAGGCCATGGCATACGAGAAGGTCGACGGTCGTCCGGTGCATCCGCAGGATCTGAAGGACTATGCCGCAGGCTTCGACGGAGAGATCACGTTCGCGAAGATCGCGGGCCGCTTGTTCGCGCCGTCGGAGATCTTTTCCTATCTGGCGAGGCTGCTGAGCGGACGCGCGCTGCAGAGTGAACTGTTGCACGGGCCGGAAGCGGACGTGCCTTCCGAAGTGAACGATGAACTGTTCGACGCGAAAGAACTGGCGGAAGCCGCCTTCTCGCAGTACGATTCGGTCCGGGGATTCCGGCAGCTGAAGACGCTGTATGAGGTAGGCCGCAGCAAACTGAATCCGCTCGATCTGTTCTACATGATGGCGGAAGCTGCCGCGACCGGGAAAGAACGGGTGCCCTACAGAAAAGGCCGCCTTGCCGCTGCGGATTACGTGGACGAAAACTACCAGTTCGCAGGCAGCGACTGGAACGTCTGGGATCCGGACCTGAAAGGCGAGGGCATCATCAAACACACGAAGCTGCAGTGCTGGACATTGAAGCCGGTGATCGTTTAGCGAATCAAGCGCATACAAAAAGAGTGCCCCGCAGGGCTCTCTTTTATTTTGCAGATACTGCCGGGATCTGTTCGAGCTCTTCGGCCAGTTCTATCCTTGCGTTCCGCAGATCGATATCGTTCTGGACGTTCAGGAAATAGGCTTCTGAAACACCGAAGTACTTTGCCAGTCGGATGGACGTATCCGCGGTGATCTTCCTGCGGTCATGCAGAATATCCTGAATACGCGACACCGGAACGCGGATATCCATCGCAAGCCGATAAGCCGAGATGCCAAGCGGCTTCATGAATTCCTCCGACAGAATCTCTCCGGCGGTCGGGGTTGGTATGCGTTCAGCCATTTTCGTTCCCTCCCTAGTGATAATCACAGATCTCAACGTCGTAGTATCCGTCTTCTTTGCAACAGAAACAGATACGATATTTCAAGTTGATGCGAATACTATATTGCCCTGATCGGTCACCCTGCAGTTTTTCGAGATGATTTGCCGGCGGGATCCACAGATCGTTCAATGTTTCTGCGTTGTCGAGCATGATTAATTTTCGCAGTGCAACAGATTGTATGCTTTTCGGTAGCTTTTTTGATGGAATCTGACGATATATTTTTTGCGTTTCGTAATCCGAGAAGGTTTTAATTGTGCCCATGATTATACCTGTATCGCATGTACATGTCAAGCAGTTATAATGGGAATATATGTAAACCACCTGACTATACTGCACGCAAAAGAAAATGTCAATAATTTACAGCGTTGTTCGGCTGAGAAATAATATGATATCCTTCGTATCCATAGTGACCGGCCGGAAAAGGAGCAAGGGAACTTGACGGAAAGAGAATTCGAAAAAACGATCAATCAATATACGCGCCTGCTGTGGAAAGTGGCGGCGGAAGTGCTGAACGGCGTGGGCTGCGCGCAGGATGCGGAGGAAGTCGTCGCGGACGTCTTTATCGATCTGTGGCAGAGACCGGAAGCGTATGACCCCGCCAGGGGCAATCTGAAGAACTACCTGTGCGTCAAATGCCGCAGCAAGGCCATCGACCGCTTCCGCAGGCTCAGCAGCCATAGACTCGAGGAACTGAACGAAGAGACGGCGGCGGAACTGGCCGGGTCACCGGAGGCGGATCCGGATGCGCTCGCAGCAGTCCGCAGAGCCGTGGACGCGCTGGATGAACCCGCGCGGGAGGTCATGGTCCGGCGCTTCTTCTGGGGTCAGAAGCCGCGGGAGATCGCCAAAGCCATGGGCTGGAACACGAAAAAGGTGGAGAACGTCCTGTTCCGCACGAAGGGCAAACTGAGAGAGGCGTTAAAAGAGGTAAGGGAATGAAATACAGCAATCCGAATGGGGAGAATATCAAGCGGAGGATCGCGGAGCAGACCGGGGTGCGCTTCGAGACGAATCATCCGGGCTTCGGGACGGCCCGCGTCGCGCTTGCAGTCGCGCTGATCCTGGTGCTCAGCACGATAGGCGTCTTCGCGGAAAAGCAGTTCAGGATCAGTCAGGCAGTGCTGCAGGTGCTGAACGCGGCAGAAACGGAAGGGGCGCCGCTGCCGCCGGACGGACAGCAGGAGGACGAGCCTCTCACGGTCAGCGGCTTCCGCATCAGTTATCCGTTCGAGGTCAATACGAATCCGTACTCGGTTGCGCCATATGCGCATTCCGGCATCGATATTGAAGCGCCAAAGGGTACCCCTGTGCTGGCTGCGGCAGATGGAACGGTACGCGTGAGCGAGTATAATCATGGAGGGGGCTACGGCTATTACGTCATCATTGACCACGAGGATGGCTTCAGCACGCTGTATGCTCACTTAGAGATGCAGGACACACCGCTGGTCGGGCCCGGCCAGGAGGTCGAGGCGGGTGAGCAGATCGGTACGGTCGGTGTTACCGGCTATTCGACGGGTCCGCATCTGCACTTCGAACTCCGCAACAGCAACGACGAACCGGTCGATCCGGCAGAGTATTGGGAAGAGTGATCGCTTCGCAAACAAAAGCACGTAAAAAGAGAGCCCCGCATGAGGCTCTCTTTTGCATTGTTTAGAATGCCTTTGCCCAGTCGTCCTTGAACTGCTGGATGCCCTTGTCCGTGAGCGGATGTTTGAACATCTTCTTGAGGACGGCGAAGGGGATCGTCGCGATGTCCGATCCTGCTTTCGCGCATTCCGTGACGTCTTTGGGCGTGCGGATGCTGGCTGCGATGATCTCGGTCTCGATGCCGTAGATCTCGAAGATTTCCGCGATCTCCGCCACGAGGCCGGCGCCGTCGTTCGCGATGTCGTCCATGCGTCCGACGAAGGGGCTGACGTAGGACGCGCCTGCCCTCGCTGCGAGCAGCGCCTGGTTGGGCGAGAAGATCAGCGTGACGTTCGTCTTGATCCCTTCCTTGGAAAGGATGCTGACCGCCTTGATGCCTTCTTCGGTCATGGGGACCTTGATCGTGATCACGTCGTGGATCTTCACCAGTTCGTGCGCTTCGGCGATCATGCCTTCGGCGTCGTCGGAGAGGACTTCGGCGCTGATGGACGCGATATTGCTCGGCGAGGCGTCGGCGATCTCGGTGATCTCCTTCACCACGGATTTGAACTCCTTGCCTTCCTTCGCGATCAGGCTGGGGTTCGTCGTGACCCCGGACAGGACGCCCCAGGACGCGGCTTCGCGGATCTCGTCTGTGTTTGCTGTGTCGATGAATATCTTCATGTTTTGTCTCCTTTTTCGCGTGCAGTATTTTGCTGAAAATCATTATATCAAAAAGCCGGCCTCGTATCCGCAGAATAACGATTTAATCAACATTTGTTCATAAAAATGGGCTAAATCGGCGCAAGCCTTGAAAATCGGGCATTTTCCGCAAATGCCCGATATTTAGTGTGTGTCTGCTAACCTGACCACAATATATTGACATCGCGGGAGGAATGGAGTACATTATATAGCGACGGGAACAGACCCGTTTTTTCGGTTGTCAGACCGAAATTGTGTATCTTTCATATAAATGAGGTGAAGTAAATGTATCATGTCGTCAAAAGAGACGGAAAAGTCGCTGAATTTAATGTAAGGAAGATCAGCGACGCCATCACGAAAGCGTTCGAAGCGCAGCACAAGCAGTATCATCCCAGCACCATCGACATGCTCGCTCTGCGGGTCACGTCCGAGTTCGAACCCCTGATCGAGAACGATCAGATCCAGGTCGAGCAGATCCAGGACTGCGTCGAAAAAGTCCTGTCCGAAGCCGGCTACGCCGACGTCGCGAAGGCCTACATCCTGTACAGAAAGCAGAGAGAGAAGATCCGCAACGTCAACTCCGCCCTGCTCAGCTACAAGGACATCGTCGACAACTACCTGAAGATCAACGACTGGCGCGTCAAGGAAAACTCCACTGTTACCTATTCCGTCGGCGGCCTGATCCTTTCCAATTCCGGCGCCATCACGGCGAACTACTGGCTGTCCGAGGTCTATGACCAGGAGATCGCGGAAGCGCACCGCTCCGCTGCCATTCACATCCACGACCTGTCCATGCTCACAGGCTACTGTGCAGGCTGGTCGCTGAAGCAGCTGATCCAGGAAGGCCTGGGCGGCATCCCGGGGAAGATCACCTCGTCCCCGGCTGCCCACCTTTCCACGCTGTGCAACCAGATGGTAAACTTCCTGGGCATCATGCAGAACGAATGGGCCGGCGCGCAGGCGTTCAGCTCGTTCGACACCTATCTGGCGCCGTTCGTCAGAGTCGACAACCTGACCCAGAAGGAAGTCAAGCAGTGCATCCAGTCCTTCATCTACGGCGTCAACACGCCGTCCCGCTGGGGCACGCAGGCACCGTTCACGAACGTTACGATCGACTGGACTGTGCCCAACGACCTGAAGAATCTCCCCGCCATCGTCGGAGGCAAGGAGATGGACTTCACCTACGGCGACTGCCAGAAGGAAATGGATATGGTCAACAAGGCCTTCATCGAGATCATGATCGAAGGCGACGCCAACGGCAGAGGGTTCCAGTACCCCATCCCGACCTATTCCATCACCCGCGACTTCGACTGGACCGAATCCGAGAACAACAAGCTGCTGTTCGAGATGACCGCGAAGTACGGCACGCCTTACTTCTCCAACTACATCAACTCCGACATGGAGCCGTCCGACGTGCGCTCCATGTGCTGCAGACTGCGTCTGGATCTGCGCGAACTGCGCAAGAAGTCCGGCGGCTTCTTCGGCAGCGGCGAGTCCACCGGTTCCGTGGGCGTGGTCACGATCAACCTGCCGCGCATCGCGTATCTGGCGGAGAACGAAGCGGACTTCTATGAACGCCTCGACAAGCTGATGGATCTGTCCGCCCGCTCCCTGAAGACGAAGCGCACGGTCATCAGCCGCCTGCTGGAGAACGGCCTGTATCCGTACACCAAGCGCTACCTGGGCACGTTCAACAACCACTTCTCCACGATCGGCCTGATCGGCATGAACGAAGTCGGCCTGAACGCCAAGTGGCTGCGCGCCGACATGACCGACCCGAAGACCCAGAAGTTCGCGGTGGAAGTCCTCAACCACATGAGAGAACGCCTGTCCGACTATCAGGAACTGTACGGCGACCTGTACAACCTGGAAGCGACCCCGGCCGAATCCACGACCTACCGCTTCGCGAAGCACGACAAGGAGCAGTATCCCGACATCATCACGGCGAACGAGAACGGAACTCCGTACTACACGAACTCCTCTCACCTGCCCGTGGGCTACACCGAGGACATCTTCTCCGCGCTGGACATCCAGGACGACCTGCAGACGCTGTACACCTCCGGCACCGTGTTCCACGCGTTCCTGGGCGAAAAGCTGCCCGACTGGAAGGCTGCGGCGAACCTCGTGCGCAAGATCGCCGAGAACTATAAGCTGCCGTATTACACCATGAGCCCGACCTACTCGGTCTGCAAGGATCACGGCTATCTGGCCGGTGAGCACTTCACCTGCCCGATCTGCAACCAGAAGACCGAAGTCTACAGCCGCATCACCGGCTACTACCGTCCGGTCCAGAACTGGAACGACGGCAAGACCCAGGAGTTCAAGGACAGAAAGACCTACAACATCGGCCGCTCCCACCTGACCCACACGGGTCCGCTGGCAAGACCGGTGTACATGGAGGCCTCCGCCGTTCGGCAGGCTCCCGCTGAAGAGGCGCCCGTGCTGACCCCCGTGGCCGAAACGCCTGCTCCGGCTCCCGCGCCCGCGGAAGAACCCGTGAAGGCTGCCGTCGAAACGCCTGTCGCTCCGGAACTGCTGGAGAACATCCTGTTCACGACGCCTACCTGCCCGAACTGCAAGATGGCGGCGACGCTGCTCGATAAGGCCGGCGTTCCCTACACGAAGCTGTTCGCGGAGAAGAATCCGGAACTGGTCGAAAAGTACGGCATCAAGCAGGCTCCGACCCTCGTGATCGGCGCTGACACCGAGAACTTCCAGAAGTTCCGCGGCGTGTCCGACATCCGCGGCTACCTGGGCGAACTGATCAGAAAGAACGCATAGCAGACGGCGCATCTGAAGGAGAAGAATATGTACGACGTTATTATCGTCGGCGCAGGGCCCGCGGGAATGACCGCGGCCCTTTACGCGCAGAGAAACGGAAAACAGGCACTCGTCATCGAAAAGGGAAGCATCGGCGGCCAGATCACGTTCTCGCCGAAAGTCGAGAACATCCCCGGCTTCGCCAGCCTTTCCGGCAACGAATTCGCGGATAAGTTCATGGAGCAGATCCTCGCCCAGGGCGCGGATCTGGAACTGGAGCGCGTGACCGGCATCGAACCCTTCGAGGCGGACGGCAAACCCGCCTGGAAGATCCACACCGAATACGGCGGCGACTTCGAAGGCAGAAGCGTCATCCTGGCTCTGGGGGTCAAGCACCGCATGCTGGGTCTGCCGGGCGAAGAGGACCTGGTGGGCGAGGGCATCTCGTTCTGCGCGGTCTGCGACGGCGACTTCTACAAGGGCAAGACAGTCTGCGTGGCCGGCGGCGGCAATTCCGCCCTGCAGGAAGCCATCCTGCTGGCCGGCAAGTGCGAAAAGGTGATCATGCTGCAGGACCTGCCCACGTTCACGGGCGAAGCGCGCCTGCAGGAAGTGCTGTTCTCCCATGACAACGTGGAGAAGCACGTGAGCATGAAGATCACCGGCATCAAGACCGAAGGCGGAAAGATCTGCGCGGTCACCGCGCTGGATACGGTATCCGGCGTCGAGGCGGACTACGCCTGCGACGGCTTCTTCGAAGCGATCGGACTCATCCCCGAGAACGACGATTTCAAGGGCTTCGCGGATCTGAACAAGTTCGGCTATTTCGATTCCGCCGAGGACTGCGTCACAAAGACGCCCGGCCTGTTCGTGGCCGGCGACTGCCGTTCGAAGTTCATCCGCCAGGTGACCACGGCCTGCGGCGACGGCGCGGTGGCTGCTCTGGCAGCCTGCCGCTACGTGGATATGCTGGCATAGTTTAGGCAACAAAGGAGCTTCCGATGGAAGAAAAACGCTACGGCGAACCGATCGGCGCGGACGATTACGAAGAACCCCGGTGCCCGCTGTGCATGGAAAAGCCCGGAGATGAAGAACACATCCACACCATCGACATGCGCCGGGTGATGGAAAAACTGGACGAATATCTGGCCCGAAAGGACTACGGCGCGGCGGAACGCCACCTGGAGTTCTGGCTGGGCGAGGCGCGGCTTGGAAACGACAAGCGCGGCGAATTCGCGGTGCGGGGCGAGCAGATCGGCTTCTACCGCAAGCGCGGGGAAGAAGACAAGTGCTTCTCCTGCGTCAGCGAGGCGCTGCGGCTGATGTCCAAGCTGGGCTACGAGGACTCCGTGTCCGGGGCGACGTGCTACGTGAACTGCGGCACGGCGGCCCACGCGTTCGGCCGCTACGAACAGGCGCTGGAATTTTTCGAGCGCGCCAAGATCATCTACGACAAGCACCTGCCGGAGAACGACGCGCGGCTGGGCGGCCTGTACAACAACATGGCGCTCACCTGCGTGGCGAGAAAACGCTACGGCGAGGCGCATTCGTGCTACACGCGGGCGCTGGAGATCATGACCCAGGTGAAGGGCGGCGAGCCCGAACGGGCCATCACGCTTCTGAACATGGCGAACGCGGTGGAAGCCGAGCACGGCATGGAAAAAGGAGAGCGGAAGATCGAACAGCTGCTGGACGAGGCGGAAGACCTGCTGGCGGCAGGCGACCCGCTCGCCCATCCGGAGCTGGCGGAGGTCATCCACCCGGGATATTACGCCTTCGTCTGCGAATCCTGCGCTCCCACGTTCGATTACTACGGTTATTTCCTCGCGGCGAAGCGCTTCGCGGACCGCGCGAAGGAGATCACGGAACAATTGTCATGAACGGAATGAAACTGGCGAAAGCCTATTACGACGCATACGGGCAGGCTATGCTCGCGCAGCTGCCGGACCTTGCAGGCAAGGTCGCGGCGGGGCTGGCGGGCAGCGGCTCGGAATGCCTGGGGTATGACGACGACATTTCGCAGGACCACGACTTCGAGCCGGGGTTCTGCCTTTTTGCATTCGTCGACGAAACCGGGGACGGTACGGCGCAAAGCCTGTCCCGCAGGGAAGCCTTTGCCCTGGAGCGCGCCTACGCGAAGCTGCCCAGGGAATTCGAAGGCTATTCCCGCTCGCTGATGAGCCCGGTGGGCGGCGGCCGCAGAGGCCTGATCGATCTTTCGGAGTTCCTGCGGAACGCGACAGGCACGCCGGACGGCCGCCTGACCCTGCAGGACTGGCTGCGGGTGCCCGAGCAGAGCCTGCTCGAGGTGACGGACGGCGCGGTCTGGGCGGATCCGGGACAGATCTTTTCGCCCATCCGGGAAAGATTGGCCTATCTGCCCGAAGACGTGCGCAGAAAGAAACTGGCGGGCTGCCTGCTGCTGATGGCGCAGGCGGGTCAGTACAACTACACGCGCTGCATCCGCCACGGCGAGACCGGCGCGGCGCAGATGGCCTGTTTCGAGTTCGCGGAAAACGCGGTGCACGCGGCGCATCTGCTGGAAAAACGGTATATGCCGTACTACAAGTGGTCGTTTAAGAGCCTGCGTTCGCTGGGCGCTTTCGGCGCGGAACTGGCGGACGACCTGGAAGGGCTGATCTCGTCCGGCAACGACGCAGAGACGGCGGAATCGAAGTATTTCGTCATCGAAGATATCGCTGCGCGGGTCATCGACCGGCTGATCGACGATCAGCTGACGGAAGCGAACTGCGGCGACCTGGAGAAACACGCCTACTCGGTGAACGACGGCGTGCAGGACGCGCAGCTGCGCAACATGCATGTGTTAAGCGGGGTATAGGGAATGCAGATACAGGGATTACAGAAGATGACGCTGCTGGACTATCCGGGCCGCGTGGCCTGCACGGTCTTTCTTTCGGGCTGCAATTTCCGCTGCCCGTTCTGCCACAACAGCGAGCTGCTGGATGTGAATACGCCCGGCATCATGGACGACGCGGCGCTGCTGAAGTTTCTCGAAGGCCGCAAAGGCATCCTGGAAGGCGTGGCGTTCACCGGCGGGGAACCGCTGATGCGCAAAGAACTGCCGGAGCTGCTGGCGAAGATCAAGGCGCTGGGATATCCCATCAAACTGGATACGAACGGCGCGTTCCCGGAGGCACTCAAAACGGTCGTGAACGCAGGGCTCGTCGACTACGTGGCCATGGACATCAAGAACAGCCCGGATCGCTATGCCGAGACCTGCGGGCTGGACGACATGGGCCCGCTGATGGCGAAGATCGAGGAATCGAAGGACTTCCTGATCTCCTCCGGCGTCGATTATGAATTCCGCACCACGACCGTAGCCCAGCTGCACGACGCGGATTCGTTTGCCGCGATCGGCCCCTGGATCCGCGGCGCGAAGCGCTACTTCCTGCAGGTGTTCACGGACCGCGACACGGTGCCCTTCGCCGGGCTGACCGCGCCGTCCTCCGAAGAACTGCACGCCTACGCGGACCTCGTGCGTCCCTACGTAGGCGACGTGCAGATCCGCGGCGGGGAATAGAGAAACAGAGCATAAAAGGTTGGAATATGTTTAATCATCACGACATTACGCGCGACGCCTGCATGCTGCGCGGTCCGCTGGCCCGGGAAGGTTACGACTGGTGGTGGCACAGCTTTACGGCGCAGGATGCCGAAACGGGCGAAGACAAAGCGTTTTTTATCGAGTTTTTTGTGTGCAATCCCGCGCTTGGGGAAGACGAGCCGGTGCTGGGACAGCTGCCGGAAAACCGGGCGGCCGGGAAAAAGCCGTCCTATCTGATGGTCAAGGCGGGGGCCTGGGGCGAAAACGCCTGCCAGCTGCACCGCTTCTTCGCCTGGAAAGACGTCTCCCTGCACGGCGACGCGCCGTACCGGGTAGAGGCGGCGGACTGCCTGGCGTCCGAAGACCTGCTGAAG
>JAEEGH010031739.1_pt1 | contig 10187 bp, 8 predicted proteins | sample 9134181 | NCBI WGS metagenome assembly JAEEGH01 (sample SAMN16246544, study PRJNA631951) | gut metagenome | biome: gut microbiome; feature: rumen; material: DP-attached | host: Bos | place: Iran: Karaj | collected 2018-10 | reverse complement strand
ATCAGGCGCATCTCCTTGCCCGCGGCGCGCAGCATTGTATACCAATCCTGCGCGCCATCGTAAACAAAGCTCCCGCGGTTATAGAGCGTACCGTAACCGTCAAAACAGAACGCATCGTAACGGTCAAGCAAATCTTCCATGCGCACACGACGCGGCACAGGCGACTCACCCGCCGCAGGTACAACAATCCCCTGCGATTCAATAATTTGCTTATACCGCAGATAAATTTCTGTTTCTAGACGTTCCATACATCATCGGGGTTTTAGGGGTTCAACCCCTAGGGGAAAGGGTAGCGAAAGACTCGGTGAAAGCCTAACCGCTAAGCGAACATTCGTCGGCCAAAGGCCGAGGCCATGTGAGTGTGCGGTTTAGGCTAAGCCGAGGCTTAAGCGAGGGGAGGGCTCTCCCCTTTAACATCTACTATTCAAAATCCCGTAGTCGCGGCCTTCCACCGGAATCACGAGCTGTAACTTCGAAAGCACATCGATATGCTTGTCGAATTCGGCCTTAAAATCTTCACCGAGCTCTTCTTCGTCATCGTGATTCAAGTTGTAGGCAACGTAGCTGCCGTCCGGGAAAATCGAGATGCAACAATCCCACGTGATGTCGCCTTCCTGTTCTTCCTCGTCATCATCGCGATCCTTGCTTTCAAGCATCAGCATCGGACGCGGGGCAGGAATCGCTTCGGCATGGCCGTTTTCAAAAATGAAGTAGTTGCGGCTCACGAGCTCATGTTCAAGCGCCATCGTCGAAGGCGTGCGTTCAAACTCGTTGCGCAGCCTGCGAATGTTGCCCAAGTCGTCTTCGTACGGGTCCTGGAAATCCTGCGGTAGCACCACCTGGTAGTAGTCAAATTCCTTTCCGCTCTTGGCGTAAGTTTCCTGCCATTCCTGCGGCGGTTCCGGACGAAGCGTCAAGAAATCCTCGAAGGCATCCAAAATTTCGAACAACCTAGAATCCCAGGGTTCATTCTTCTGATTCTGCACCAATTCCATGAAATTCTTCAGGCGTTCTTCACCCGAGATTTCCTTCAGTTCTTCATTTTCTTCGCTCATATTCTTTCGTCTCTCGTCTGTAGCCGCACAGCGGCGTTCTCTCGTCTAAAACTACCATTCCTCAACGCTTTTCACCGTGAGGCTCATCGCGATATCCTTTTCGTAATATGCAGGCTCACTAATGAAAATCGGATACACCGGGCTTTCGCCATGGTACAAAATATCCTTGCCGTCAAATGTACGGAACAACTTGTCGCCATCCTTGAGTTCGCGATAATCGTGCCCCATCAAATCCGGATGAATCATCGCCTGAATCGCTCCACCGCCCTGCGGCTTGGGGTAACCCAAATCCTTGAACTGCGTATAGACTTCCACCTTGATTGGCGCCCTTTTCTGCAATTCACCGCGGTTCCATTCCTCGGCCAATTCCAAATAGCGCTTCACCAGGCGTTCCGATTCCTCGAAAATCGCGGCATCAATCGTTCCATGTTGCTGCGGGCCGATCTCGATGCACACATCCGCCTTCGCCACCGTTCCAAAGTACGGCGAAGCAGAGCGTTCTTCGGGCTGGTAATAAATCCACGCGTCCTTGAATTCCTGAGTCAACACCGCCGAGGCACGCATCGTAAACGGGTCGCGCGCCGAAAGAATCAGGCAATAGCCCATGTTTGAGCCCGTGTTGTGCACATCCAGAAGCAAGTCCGTCTTGGTGGCGGTCCCCTTCGGGCCATACAAAGCATTCAGTTCCTTAGCTCGACGGAACTCGTACTGCTGCGGCTCCACCGTCACATCTAAGCAAGTCTGCGAAAAAGCGCGATTCAAGTCATGATCGCGATAGCGGCGATTCAGGCGCACCGCTTCGGGGTTAGCAAGCACCAAATCCACCTTGGCGCTACAGAGCGAATTATAACACTCCGGGTGTTCCATCCATTTCTGGACAAGGCGAACCCCAGTCCGTTCGTTACCGTGGGTACCACCTGCAACGACTATGGTATTTATCAAACTCATACCCATAATATAGAAAATCCCCGCTTGCGCAGGGATTATTCTACGGATTAAACACCTCCATGGTTAAATCAGTTTTCGCCATTATGCATTTCAGTCTGTTCGCGATCAATCGTGTAAGTCAAGTATTCTCTAAAGTCACGGTCAATCGTAACCCCCTCGAAATCCTCGACGTTATCAATATGAACATCGAATACCGACTGGTTGTCAATCCATGCCTGGATATCGAAGTTTTCGATCGTGATTGTATTATCACGCGGGCCTTGCGCCACATATTCGAGTTTTGATTTCGCGACCCACCCCTGACCGCAACTTCCCTTCACAAGAACCTCCGTATCGGAATCCTTGAGAATCGTCAGTTCGTCATTGAAGTGAGCGGTGCAGACAACCGCGCCACCACCTTTCTGGGCTGTGACATCGATGTCCCCCAACTTTGACTTAACCTTCCTGGCAGCGAAAGAGGTCGATACCAGAACGGCTAGCATTACAAACAACATTATTTTTACGCTTTTCATGATGGACCTCCGTGTTATCGGGGCAACCAACCGCCCCACCTCCAAGATACAAACCACCCCATTCGCCAAACCAGCGAATGTAAACATTTTTATAGTCCAAGTTGGAATAAGAATCGTAAACGAGAAACTCTAAAAACAAAGAATACTATATTTAAATAACACCAAAGGATTTACTATGAACAAACTTATTTTCCTTATTTTCGCCATCGCGCTAGCCATGCTTACAACCGGTTGCACGGCGTCTTACCAGCACATGACCCTGAACCAGCCCGCAAACGTGCTCTACCCGCAATCACGATTTCTTTTGGTCACCCCAGTCAACGGTATGTACGATAACACCGTCTATCCGTCTTCGGGCTTTGAGGTCATCCAGGCGCTGACCAAGGAACTGCAGCACTACACGAACGCCATCGCGACCATCCCGGTCCCCGTGACTATTGAACAGATCTACCCCCAGGATCTTGCACAGACCGACTACGTGATCATCCCGCAGATTCTGCATTGGGAAGACCGCGCCACGGGTTGGTCCTTCGTCCCGGACCGTATCGAGGTTCGTTTTGACATCTACAATAACCAGCGTCAGCTTATCGATTCCTACCTCATCAACGGCAGGAGTGCCTATATCGTCTGGGTCAGCAAGCAGCCCAATTCGCTGCTTCCCAAGCCCATCCGCGCCATGCTGAAGGATCTTTTCGGCAAGCTTAAATAGCAGGTTAGCAAATTCTCGCCACGTAATCTTAAAGATTCCCCCCAAAAAAGCGGACTTAAAGTTACATTCACTAGGCAGAGGTCTGTTATGAAATTCACGATGTTTTTTTTCTCCCTAAGCAGCTTCGTTCTCTTAGCCGCTTGTTCGCAAGTGGCTTCCGGAAGTTCAGAAAATGACGATCCTGTAGCAGAAAGCAGTTCTTCTAAAAAAGAAACTAGTTCTAGCAGCAAAGGTAATAACGCTGCTAGCAACGACAATGAGATTTCTGAAGAAAAATGCACCGGCGATTCAGGCACACCGTGGGATGGAACCACAGCCAAGGATTTTGCCTGTGGAGCGGGAACCAAGCTCAGCCCTTACATCATCTTGACTGCAGAACAGTTGGCAAAGCTTGCGTTTATCGTTGGCGCAAACGATAAGGACTATCAAGGCAAATACTATAAGCTAGGCGCAGATATAATCTTGAACGATGGTAAGATTATCGATGAAAAGGGCGCACTCGTTGCAGACTCCACCAAACTTCACAAATGGACTCCTATCGGGAACTCAAGCGTTGCCTTTACGGGAACCTTCGATGGCGATGGCCACTCCGTCAGTGGAATGTTCATCAACACGACAAGTTCACACAATGGACTGTTCGGAAACAGCAGCGGGACTATACAGAATTTGACCGTTGAGAATTCATGGGTAAACGGAGGAAAATATACCGCCGGAGTTGTGGGATACAACGTAGGGACCATTGAAAATGCCCTAAATACAGCAAGCATTGCCGCATCAGATAATTGCGTTGGAGGCGTAGTAGGTAGCTCCGCTCAAAGACAGTACAAATACAATTCGATTCTAAATAAAGTCGTAAATAAAGGAATTATTGTTGGGAAAAACAATGTCGGTGGCGTAGCAGGTTGTGTCACAAATGTCACCGTTGATGGAGCAGAAAATTCCGCACCGATTGAGGGATTTGGATATATCGGCGGAGTCTTTGGCGGCATAGGAGCAGCTAACAATAATGACATTCATAATCTTAAAAACTTTGGAGTTGTTATCGGAACTCATTTTGTAGGGGGTATTTCAGGACATTGCGGCGGAACAAGTTTAACAACATCCTCCTTATACGGCGGGCCATCTTACCATTGTTCTGATTCAAAAAGTTGGACTTGTGGTTCTCTGACGCAAGCTCATAACGAAGCAAACGTGTTGGGGGAAAATTATGTTGGAGGAGTATTAGGAATTGGATGCGGCGGAAAAGAAAATCATCTCAGCAACACTGCTGATATCGAAGGCGTATATGGAACAGCTGGTGTTATCGGATCAGCATCCTTTGTCACATCTAGTCATCTTTATAATACCGGCAATATTTACGGAGGAAATTATGTCGGCGGAATTCTCAGCTATAATAAAGAAGGCGTCACCAGTTCCGCCTATTCCACCGGCAAGGTTGACGGAGATTCTCTAGTCGGCTTGATGATCGGTTACAACTACAACACCACTATGGCAGACTACTACTATCTGGAACAAGGAGACCAAGAACCCTTCGGCCTTAACAACGGCGGCGGAGTCGCCACCCCAAAATCTGAAAAAGAAATGAAATCCTCTGACTTTGCAGAACTCCTCGGCGAAGATTTCGTTTATGACAGCGGTTTGAACAACGGCTACCCCATACTCAAGTGGGAAAAGGAAGAATAAATAGCAGCGGAGAATATCATGGGCATTATTGACGCAATTTTTTCAAGTATTTCGGTCCTGTTTTCATCAAGGAAGATAGCGACGTAAAGCCTTATATCGAAAAGATGAAATCCCTATCTTCTAGAGCAACAGGGAAACTCAAAGGTAAAATAGACGAACAAATTGCTATTGCCGAGGCCGGACTAATTGGAGAAAATAATATCACATACGAACTGAAAAATAGCGGAATGGACATGCTTGTCATGCATGACCTCTATTTGGAAAAGAACGGACTTTCAGCACAAATAGATTTTTTGGTGATAACCAGAAAGCATATATTTGTTATTGAATGCAAAAATCTTTATGGGAACATTGAAATTGATGAAAACGGAAATTTCATCCGACAAAAATGGTTTGGGAAAACATGTAGAAAAGAGGGGTTTCCATCTCCAGTTTCTCAAAACGAAAGACATTTAAACATTCTCAAAGAAATACGCCGAGATTACAAGAACAATTTCTTAACTCAAGGATTATTTGACAAGTTATTTCCAGAGACATACCGTTCCATTGTAGTTTTGGCAAATCCAAAAACAATTCTAGACGCAAAAAATGCCCCCGAAAACATTCGTAAAATCGTCATTCGGTCAGACCAACTTATTGCGCACATCAAAAAAATTGAAGATCAAGATGATTCTGTAAAATCTTCAGAAAAAGAAATGCATGACTTACTGGATTCATTTATCAAATGCAGTAAGTCAAACAAATCTGACTACGCAAAAAAATATGAAAAAATGCTGACAGAGTTGATCGCCAACAAGGTAGAGTCACAAAAGGACGCCACCACAGAAGAAATCAACCCGAACACAGCCAAAAATATTAGCGAGGAAGGGACATCTACAAAGAAAACCTGTCCTAAATGTGGAAAAGTCCTAGTTCTTCGAACTGCAAAGAAAGGCGCGAACGTAGGCAACCAATTCTGGGGTTGTAGCGGTTATCCCAAATGCTGGTATAAAGAGAAAATAAATTCCTAGTTTTTTGATAAATCTATCTTTAGACAAGTTTATGATTATTTATATCCTGATTTTTTTTCTAGCTAATGCAGCCTTTTTCATCTACAGAAGGCGAGCTCGGCTTCTTAAGGAACTAGAAGAAAAATCCCAAGCATTCCAAGAACAAATAAACATCTTTTTCAACGAATACAACGGATTTCAAAAGCAATATATTTCTGATTCAGAAAGGAAAATATTCACCTCAAAATGGGAGAATCTTTATTCAGAGATTCGTCAATACAAAATTCCACAAAAGAACCCATACTACGAATCTATAGGAAAATTCACCCTTACCTATAAAAACATCAACAAGATTTTTGACGATATAAACAACGAATTTCAACGAAAAACATTTATTAAAGTAGTCTCGCAAGAAGTCTCTCTATGTCTTAAGGATTTTTCTGAAAGAACAAGCCTCTTCGCCAGCAAATCAACAATAGAAGAATTTAACTTCAAATGGGCTGAACTTGCATTAAAAATAAAGAATTCGAACATTCGCAGTAATGACGAAGAGTATTCGGATTTTAACAAAACATTATACATTCTTGAAAACATCAATACAGTTTTTTCGCAGGCAAATAAAACTTTTACCCAAAACGAACTACAAAAATACGACAGTCTTTTCTCCGACATAGACGGAAAATCTCTTGATAAACAACAAAGAGATGCTGTAATCAATGATGAAGACCGCATTCTTTTACTAGCCGGAGCAGGAAGCGGAAAAACACTTACTATTGCAGCGAAAGTAAAATACCTATGTGAGACAAAAGCAGTAAATCCAGCCGACATTCTTCTGATTTCTTTTACAAAGAAAGCCGCCGAAGAGATGAGCGAAAGAATTCATAAAATTCTCAATTACCCGGTCATCACAACAACATTCCATAAGTTAGGTCTAGACATTATCAAACAAGCTCTAGGCAAACGTCCTGACGTTTTCGAAGAAAGTGCTCTATCACAATTCGTCCACGACTTTTTCGAAAATAAAATATCTTTACATCAAGACATCATTGAAAATCTAGTTGAATATTTCGCATATTATTTGGAAATTCCAAGCAATATAAATGATTTCAACACCCTCGGCGATTTATATGAAGCTGAAAAATCAGCAGACCTTGAGACATTAAAATCAAAATACGACCAAGAAAAATACATTCACGAAAAAGAACTTGAAAAGAAACAGAATCTAACCACACTGAACAACGAAAAGGTAAAGAGTCTTGAAGAAATAAAGATAGCGAACTTTCTTTTCATAAACGGAATAAAATACGAATACGAAAAGCTCTATCCTTATGAAAACGAAGACAAAATGCGTAAAGCATACCGTCCGGACTTTTACTTGAGTGATTACGACATTTATCTTGAACATTTTGGAATCAATAAAGACGGAAGGACTCCGCAATACACTCCCATTGAGGAAAAGAAGTATTTGGAGGGAATGCAATGGAAACGCGAAGTTCACCAAAAGAACCAAACAAAACTAATAGAGACCTATTCTTATTATTCTTCCGAAGGTATTCTTCTCAAAAAACTCAAAGAAATTCTGGTAGAAAACGGGGTTCAGTTTAATCCTAGAGATCCATTAGATATTTTCAACACTGTTTACACAAGCAAAAGCAACAAATATTTTCCAGAATTCATAAAGCTATGCTGCACATTCATCGCGCTTTTCAAATCAAATAATTACCAAATACCTCAAATTGACATTTGGTTAGACTACGCTGAAGAAAAAAACGATTTTTTCAAAAGAAGAACATGTATTTTTCTTGAAATTATCAAGGTTATATTGCAAGAATACCAGAATCATCTTTCAGAAAACAACGCCATTGATTTTGCAGATATGATAAATCTTGCAACAGAAAAGGTCAACAACAACCATAGCATCCACCCGTACAAATATGTGATTGTAGATGAATATCAAGATGTATCTAAATCAAGGTTTGATTTAATTAAAGCAATTCTAAAAAAAACTAATGCAAAATTTTTCTGTGTAGGAGACGATTGGCAATCTATTTATCGATTTGCTGGTAGCGATATTTCTCTATTTACAAATTTAGAGAAGTATCTTGGGCATACAGAAATACTGAGAATTGAGAATACATATCGAAACTCTCAGAACTTAATTAACGAAGCATCCAATTTCATCTTGCAAAATCCATCTCAGTTGAAAAAGAATCTTCGTTCTAACAAGCAACTCGATTATCCGTTGGTATTTTGGGGATTCACCAACGACCCAAAGCAAGCTTTAACATCCTCCATAAACAAAATCGTTTCAGAATTCGGAACGAACAAATCCATATTACTTTTAGGAAGAACAAACTACGATATAAGCATCGCTATGGACACTGGATTATTCCGGAGCGTGACAAAGAATGGAGTTAAATCACTAGAATATACCCCATACCCCAATTTACCAATCCAATTTCTCTCCGTCCACAAGTCTAAAGGACTTGAAGCAGACAACGTTATTTTGCTTAATTTTAAAAACGACCTATTAGGTTTCCCAAACCAAATTGCAGACGACCAAATCCTGAATTATGTTTTGATGGACTCCGAGCATTTTAAATTTGCAGAAGAACGCCGTTTATTTTATGTCGCAATAACACGCACTAAAAACAGAACTTTTATTTTAACCGACAACAACAAGCCGTCTCCTTTTTTCAAAGAATTTAACGAATCTAAGTCAGTTTGTTTCGTTTACACAAAAAAAAGAGAAGACAACAAACTACTAAGTTGCCCTCTTTGTCAGACCGGAACACTTCAAAAAGTAGAACACGAGGGAAAATTCTTCGTAGGATGCTCCAATTATCCAAGATGTAGATTTACATCAAACAATATTGAAATATTATTAGCCCCCAAAAGATGTCCTGCTTGCGGCGGCTTCCTTGTTTCAAGAAATAAAAACAAGTTCTGGTTCTACGGCTGTACAAACTACCCTACTTGTGTATATACAGAGAAAATTGACAACCATAATTATTCCTAGTTTTCATCCCCTTAGGAACTCAAACCGTGGCAAAGCCTAGCCTCTTGTAAATCATTGTAAAATTTCGTCCTAAAAAGGCTTCAATAGTCCGAAAAAAGCGTGTATAGTATATATGCACCTCAAAAAAAAAGGACTACTATGAGTATAAGAAAAGATACGCCGAATCCGCTAGTTTCTGCAGGCGAAATCGTACTTTACCAACCCGAAGGCGAAGTAAAACTGGATGTGCGCGTTGAAAACGAAACCGTATGGCTTACACAGGCGCAAATGGCTGAGTTGTTTCAGAAAAATCAATCAGTTATTGCCAGACACATTCAAAACGCTATTTCAGAAGGAGAAATCACCAAAGAAGGTAATATGCAAATTTTGCATAATACTCTCTCCAAGTATAAGCCAACGACCATCTATTCTTTAGATGTCATTATTTCTGTCGGTTATAGGGTGAAATCAGCAAATGGTGTAAAATTTCGTCGTTGGGCAAATCAGGTTCTCAAGGACCATTTGCTCAAGGGCTACAGCCTCAATCGTCGGATGCTCGCAGCCGGAATGCAGGTTGAAAGCCGTTTTCAAGAGCAAGAAAAAAAGCTTGAGTCACAAAATGCAGAAATCGCCGAAATGAAGGTCTCGGTTGAATCGCAAAACGCCCGCATCAGAGCTGTCGAAAATCACATTGATTTCTTCGTGAAGGCCGCACAACTTCCAAGTGGCGGTATTATTGCCCCAAACACAAGATTCAACGGCTACGTGCTGATCGCAGACCTTGTGAAATCAGCAAGACGATCTATCGTTTTTATTGACCCATATGCAGACATTAGTGCATTGAAGTTTACCGCAATGAAAGCGGAAAGCGTTACCGCCACCATTTACTCCGCACGGATTTCGCACCAATTCAAGGAGGAGGCTGCGCTATACAAAAAACAGCATCCAGAATTTGATTTAAAGACCATGCGAGTTATTCACGACCGATTTTTGCTTGTAGATGATACGGTTTACCATTTCGGGGCTAGTTTCAAGGATATGGGTGCGGAATTTTCGGCTTATAGTGTTCTGAACTTCGTGACCCCTGAAGAAGTTATCGAAAAAGTTATGCAGACGACAAAGGAATCTTCTGCAAAGGGGTTTTAGGGGAGCCCCTAGCCCTTTGATCCGTTTTACTGCATTAAGTTTTTGCATGAAAATCTCAACCGGCAAATTTATTATATTAAATGCCATGGCAAAAGATGAAGACGAAATCGAAGAAGTAGAAGTTCACGAAATTCACCGGGAAGAAGT
>JAEEGH010031737.1_pt1 | contig 10188 bp, 6 predicted proteins | sample 9134181 | NCBI WGS metagenome assembly JAEEGH01 (sample SAMN16246544, study PRJNA631951) | gut metagenome | biome: gut microbiome; feature: rumen; material: DP-attached | host: Bos | place: Iran: Karaj | collected 2018-10 | reverse complement strand
AAAACGACAAGCATATCATTCTTGGAGGAGGATTTATGAAAAAGATCACGGCAGTATTGGCAGCGGTTTTGACATCTGTGATGCTCGTGGGATGCGGCAGCTCGGGCCATAAAGAGGAAGCGTATATTCGTGACAACGGCGGTGCATATACAAGCAGCAAGGATGCAAATTTCGCATATAATGAAGGCATGATGTTTGAAAGCCCGTCAAATGCGTCATATTCGGATTCCTACGAAGGAAAGACCGCATACAGCAGAGAAGCGTCCACAGGAACATCATCTGATGTGACCGACACCACAGTCATCAGCGAATCTGAGACGGGGACCACGAGAAAGGTCATAAAGACCGCAAATCTCAAGGTCGAGACGCTCGAATTTGACAATTTCATCAACGGACTCAAGGCTGACATAGATGTCTACGGCGGCTACATCGAAAGATCGAACGTTTCCGGAAACAACATCTACAGCACTACGACCAGGTCCGCACAGTTCACCATCAGGATCCCTCAGGACAAGATCGACGGATTCCTCGGCTGCATAGGAAACTATGGCACCGTTACTTCGACAAACTACAACGAAGACGATGTGACACTCCAGTATGTTGATGTCGAGAGCCGTATAAGGACCCTGCAGACAGAACAGAAGACACTCCTCGGCCTTCTTGAAAAGGCAGAGTATATCAACGATGTCATCGAGCTTGAAGCACGTCTTTCCCAGGTAAACTATGACATCGAGAGCTATACATCAAGACTTCGCACCTATGACAACCAGATAACCTACAGTTCAGTAACGGTAAACGTTGTTGAAGTCACAAGGATCACACCTACTGTAAAGGAACCCGTAAAAGAGCAGACACTGGGCGAGAGGATCGCTGTCGAGTTCAAAGAATACATGAATGATCTCTGGGAAGGCATCCAGGACTTCATCGTATGGATCATCACGCACATCGTTGGGCTCATCATCTGGGCGGTCATCATAATTGTTGCGATCATCCTCATCAGAAGATCGTTAAAAAAGAAAAAGGCCGAAAAGGCAGCGGCAGCGGCCGAAGCTGCGGTAAAACAGGCAGCTTATGCCGAGCATCTGGCAAAGATCAACAACACCAATGAAACAGACATGGGTAATAAAGAATAAAAAAGGCGATATTGACGCTATTGCGGCAGAGCAGGGCATAAGTCCTGTCACAGCACAGTTGTTGTTAAATCGCGATTTAACTACTAAGGAAGAGAGGGATGTATACTTACATCCCTCTGTTTGTGGTTTAAGGGAGCCCGAGCTTCTCCTGAATGCAAAAAAAGCAGCCGGGGCGCTTAAAGACGCCGTGGCGGCGGGAAAGCACATAAGGATAGTGGGAGATTACGACGTTGACGGGATAACGGCAACATTTGTCCTTTTTTCCGCGCTCTCGGAGATCGGCGCAAAGGTGGATTTCAGGATCCCCGACAGGATCGCGGACGGATACGGCGTAAATATATCGATGATAGATGAAGCCTTTTCGCAGGGCGTGGACCTGATCCTCACCTGCGACAACGGGATATCCGAGTTTGATGCCGTAAAACACGCAAAAGAGCTCGGAATGGGCTTTATCCTCACAGACCACCACAGGATCACCGTGGTCACAGGTCCCGACGGCACCGAAAGACAGGTGATGCCCGAAGCCGATATCATTGTAAATCCTCATCAGCCCGGAGAGACCACGCCTTTTCACGACATCTGTGGATGCGTCGTCGCGATGAAGGTCGTGCAGCTCCTCGGAGCAGATGTGATGAGATATCTGCCCTATGCCGCGATGGCAACGCTCTGCGATGTCATGGATCTGAAGGACGAAAACAGGGTGATCGTCGCGCTGGGGCTCGGGGAACTCAGAAGAACACGGGACGCCGGCCTTTCCGCACTGATCACGGCAAATAAACTTGAAAGAGAACGCCTAAGCGTTTACCATATAGGATTTGTAATAGGCCCCTGCCTCAACGCTTCGGGACGCCTTGATACCGCTGAAAAAGCGGAAAGGCTCCTTCTTGAAAAAAATCCCGAAAAAGCACGCGAAGCCGCGGAGGAACTTGTCGCTCTCAATGCAGACAGAAAAGAACTGACCGAGATAGGCGCAAACCGCGCGAGCTTCATCATCGACGCCGTGGCGAAAAAGCAGGCCGAGTTTTGCGGAGCTGCGGAGGAGGAAGCCGAAAACTATATAGACAAAGTCATCGTGCTTAATCTGAAGGACTGTCACGAAAGCGTCGCAGGCATAATCGCGGGCCGCATAAAAGAAAAATACAACCGTCCCGCCTTTGTCTTCACAAATTCGGGCGATGTCCTCAAAGGCTCCGGACGGTCCATAGAAGCCTATTCCATGTACGAGGAACTGACCAAGGTAAAAGACCTTCTGATACGATTCGGAGGCCATCCCATGGCTGCGGGACTTACGATAGATCCCGAAAAGCTCCCGGAACTCCAGCAGAGGCTGAACGACAATTGCACCCTCGATGAAAAGCAGCTTGCAAAAAAGGTGCGGATCGACATGAAGCTGCCGTTTGAAAAAGTCACCTACAAGCTTCTGGATGAGATCGCGCTCATGGAGCCCTTCGGAAAAGGAAATGAAAAAGTGCTCTTTGCCGAAAAAGACCTGAAAGTGATACGTGGATCGGTCATCGGAAAACGTCAAAATATGTTAAAACTAAATTTAATAAATGTCGGAGGCTGCAGATTCACTGCACTTTACTTCGGAGACATCATACGCTTTTTCGAAGACGTGAAGCGACGTTTTGGTGAAAACGAGCTTGACAAGATGATGAAAGGTATGCCGAATTCCGTAGTCCTTTCAGCGACCTACGTTCCGGAGAGGGAGGAATACAACGGGATGATGTCCATAAGAGCAAAACTTGTCGACTATATGTTTTTTTGATTTGCCATAAAGGACCCGGAAGAAGTATAATCATGACCATGAAGATCACAGATGCGCTGAAAGACAAAAGAATATTGATCTGGGGGTACGGACGCGAAGGAAAGTCGACCGAGACCTTCATAAAAGACCACGTTGAAGTGCGGTCCCTTGATGTTTACGAAGGCGAACGCGACGGCTTTGACCTTGAAAAATACGACATCGTGATAAAAAGTCCCGGGATCCCTTATTTTTCCGACGATCCGAGATTTACCTCGCAGACCGTGCTGTTCTTAAATGAATTCCGCGACCGCACCATCGGGATAACCGGAACAAAAGGAAAAAGCACCACTTCCGCGCTCATGTACGAAGCCATCCGCGCTGCGGGAAAAAAGGTCATCCTCCTCGGAAACATAGGACGCCCCTGCCTCGACTGGTACGACGAGATAGAAGATGACACGCTCATAGTTTTCGAACTCAGCTGCCACCAGCTCGCAAAACTGGAAAAAGCTCCTAAATACGCCATTTTCCTGAATCTCTTTGAAGAACACCTTGATTACTATGGCACGCTCGACAGATATTTCAAAGCCAAGGCAAACATCACCCTGTGCCAGGAGCTGAGCGACGTGGTGCTCCTCGGGGAAAACGTTCCGGAGCTCAAAACAAAGGCTGAAAAACACATTATAAATAAATTAAATCAGGATTATACTTTACAGATACCTGGCGCCCACAACAAGCTGAATGCTGAGTTTGTCCGCACCATGACCGTTGACATCCTTGGACTCGACTTGGGAAAAGTGATAGAAGGCATGGAAAACTTCAAAGGCCTCGACCACCGTCTGCAGTTTGTGACAAAGATAGGAAAAGTAAGCTTTTACGATGATTCCATTTCCACGATCCCTGAAGCCGCAATAAGCGCTGCAGGTTCCGTACCGGATACCCGGACCATGCTGATCGGCGGAAAGGACCGCGGTATCGACTATTCAAAGCTTGTCGCGTTTATAAAGTCAAGAAAAGACATAAACTTCATACTCATGTACGCAACGGGAGAGAGGATCTTTTCCGAGACCGGAGCGCTTCCGAACGTTATAAAAGTTACAGACCTTGACGAAGCCGTAAAAACGGCAAAACAGATCACAAAAGACGGAGCTGTGCTGCTTTCTCCCGCAGCCGCTTCATACGGATATTTCAAAAATTTTGAAGAGAGAGGCGACAGGTTCAAGGAACTTGTCAGAGAATAGGAAAACACGCTCACATGGTTAGAAACGGCATGATAATCGCATTGATCACGGTGTTTTCATTCCTTTTCATGATCCCGGAAAACACTGAGGTCATCCTGGAAGAGGAAAAAACCGTCGATTTCGGACTGTCCCTTTTGATGCCGTTCCGCCACGACTTCCCGAAGCATTTTCTCATGGATCCGTACCCGGCTGCCCTGACCAAAGACCCTTCTGAAACGCAAAAAAACGGCCCATACGTGATCTGTATCGACCCGGGGCATCAACTGCACGGGAACGGCGAAAAAGAGCCTCTGGGGCCCGGCTCCGACGTCATGAAGGCCAAGGTTTCAAGCGGCACGAGCGGAAAGACCTCAGGCCTTAAGGAGTATGAGTTCAACCTCATTCTTTCTCTGAAATTAAAAGAGATCCTCGAGGAACGCGGCTACAAGGTCATCATGACCCGAGAGACCCACGACGTGAACATAAGTAACGTCGAGCGCGCAAAGATCGCAAACGAAGCCCGCGCCGATGCCTTCATACGTATCCACGCCGACGGCTCCGACGACACCTCAAGGACCGGCGCCATGACCATCTGCATGACGAAAAAGAACCCGTACAACGCAAGCCTTTATAAGGACAGCAAAGCACTTTCAAAATACATCCTTGAAGGCATGATACAAGCTACCGGCGCAAAGGACCGCGGGATATGGGAAACGGACTCCATGAGCGGCATCAACTGGTCGGAAGTCCCTGTGACCATAGTCGAAGCGGGTTTTATGTCAAACCCCGAGGAAGACATGCTCCTCGCGTCCCCCGAATATCAGGAAAAGATTGCGGCAGGCATTGCGGACGGCCTGGATAACTATTTCAAAAACAGATAGATCAAGTCACTACGGAGGCATGCATGAAAGGACGATCCACACTCGCTTTCACCGGTGATATAGGTTTTGACAAATACATGAGCGGAAGGTATTCCGACGAGAAGCTTGTGGATGTGCGGCTCCTCGATTTCCTACGTTCCGCCGACCACGTCGTTGCAAACGTGGAGGGACCGCTCTCAAGGCTTGAAAGACAGGTCCCGCAGAACGGCGTCGCATCTATGATGCACAGCATGGATCCCGAGGTTTCGGGCTTTTTAAAAAGCATAAAAGCCGACATCTGGAACATCTGCAACAACCACATAATGGACGCAGGCCCCGACGGAGTGCGGGATACACTGGATGAAGCGCAGAAAAACGGCGCCCTCACGCTCGGCGCCGGCATGAACTTAAGCGAGGCGATGCGCCCTGTGATCATCCCCGAAGCAGGCGGCATAGGCCTCATCGGAGTGGGCTACAGAAGAGGCTGCAAACCCGCAGCCGACGACTATCCCGGATGCTTTTTGTGGAACGAAACGGAGCTCATCCGCAAAGCGATAGAAGACGTAAAAAACACCTGCCGCTGGTGCGTCATCGTGTCCCACGGAGGCGAGGAATTCACGAGCCTTCCGTCACCCTACACCAGAGACCGCTACATCTCATTCCTTGAGATGGGCGCGGACGCCGTGGTCTCACACCACCCCCATGTCCCGATGAACTACGAGACTTTTCCCGACGGAAAAGCCATTTTCTACTCACTCGGGAACTTCGTTTTCGACACCGACTACCAGAGAGCCCAGTTCAACACTGAAAAAGGCGTGCTCCTTAAGCTCTTTTTCACCAAAGACAGCTTTTCCTTTGAGGCTGCAGGCCTTTTTATAGACAGAAACACCGAGCGCGTGCTTTACGCCGAACTTCCCGACATCTTTACAAACGTACAGGCGGACGAATACGAACGCCTCGCGCCTCTCTCCGCAAAAGCCTTCATCGCGGCGACAAAAAGACAGCAAATGTTCATGAACCCCGCAAAATTCAAGGACTTCACGGAACATGACTGGGACATGCATTTTGACGAGGAAAAACGGAGCGGCCGCGTTCCCGGGGAAGCCCTCGATTTCAGGATCATCGTTCCTTTTTCAAAAAAAGCGGAAACCGGCGAGTGGAAAAACAGTTCTCTTGAAAAAGTAAAGGAATATATCTTGGAACAGATGTAAAACTTAAATCTCTCATATGCGCACAGCAAAAACGGGGCTTGACACAGCGCCCGTTTTTTACTAAAATTCATCAGATATCATTATTGATGAGGAAACCCGCTTCATCATTTTTTTCTAAGGAGAGACGATATGGCTTGTGAAAAGACAATGGACAAGATCATAGCTCTGGCAAAGTCCCGCGGCTTTGTATATCCCGGATCCGAGATATACGGCGGCCTTGCGAACACCTGGGATTACGGCAATCTCGGCGTTGAGCTCAAGAACAACGTAAAAAAGGCATGGTGGAAAAAATTCATCCAGGAAAACCCCTACAACGTAGGTGTTGACTGCGCCATTCTCATGAACCCCCAGACATGGGTCGCATCAGGACACCTCGGCGGTTTCTCCGATCCCCTCATGGACTGCAAGGAGTGCAAAGAGCGCTTCCGCGCGGACAAGCTCATCGAGGACTATGCACAGGAAAAGGGCATCACACTTCCGAAGCCCGTTGACGCTTTCTCTCAGGAAGAGATGAAGCAGTTCATCGAGGACAACAACATTCCCTGCCCCACCTGCGGCAAGCACAACTTCACAGACATCAGACAGTTCAACCTCATGTTCAAGACCTTCCAGGGCGTTACCGAGGATGCAAAAAACACGGTTTACCTTCGTCCCGAGACCGCTCAGGGTATCTTTGTAAACTTCAAGAACGTGCAGAGAACTTCCAGAAAAAAGGTTCCCTTCGGCATCGGACAGATAGGAAAGTCCTTCAGAAACGAGATCACACCCGGAAACTTCACGTTCAGGACACGTGAATTTGAGCAGATGGAGCTTGAGTTCTTCTGCAAGCCCGGCACCGACCTCGAGTGGTTCCAGTACTGGAGAGGCTTCTGCCGCGACTGGCTGCAGGCTCTCGGCATCAAGCCCGACGAGATGAGACTCCGTGACCACGATCCCGAGGAGCTTTGCTTCTATTCAAAGGGCACCACGGACATCGAGTTCCTGTTCCCGTTCGGCTGGGGCGAGCTCTGGGGCATCGCGGACCGCACGGACTACGACCTCACACAGCACCAGAACACCTCCGGACAGGATATGAGCTACTTCGACGACGAGACCAACGAAAAGTACGTTCCTTACGTTGTTGAGCCTTCACTCGGCGCAGACCGCGTGACACTTGCTTTCCTCTGCGCGGCTTACGACGAGGAGAACATCGGCACGGAAGAAGCTCCCGACATCAGAACGGTGCTCCATTTCCATCCCGCGCTCGCTCCCATAAAGATCGGAGTCCTTCCTCTTTCAAAGAAGCTTGACGAGGGCGCGGAAAAGATCTTCACCGAGCTTTCCAAGTACTGGAACTGCGAGTTTGACGACAGAGGAAACATCGGTAAGCGCTATCGCCGCCAGGACGAGATCGGCACACCTTTCTGCGTGACCTACGATTTCGAGTCCGAAAATGACGGAATGGTAACGGTCCGTGACCGTGACACCATGGCCCAGGAGCGCGTAAAGATCGCGGATCTCAAAAACTATTTCGAAGAAAAACTCGCTTTCTGATATAAGCGGTTTGACAAAAACATATTAAAAATTGCGAAATACGTTTCGCAAAAAAATCCTTGAATACAAAATAACAATGTGGTAGAATACTTAACCGCAAAATACCAAAGGAGGAAATTTTTAATGGCAAACAAATGGGTATACATGTTCAGCGAAGGCGACATGACCATGCGCAATCTCCTTGGCGGAAAGGGCGCAAACCTTGCTGAAATGTCCAGCATCGGTCTTCCCGTTCCCCAGGGCTTCACGATCACTACAGAGGCTTGCACACAGTACTATGAGGACGGAAGAAAGATCAACGACGAGATCATGGCTCAGGCCATGGAAGGCGTTAAGAAGATGGAAGAGATCAACGGCAAGAAGTTCGGCGACCTCAAGAATCCCCTTCTCGTTTCCGTACGTTCCGGTGCACGTGCATCAATGCCCGGTATGATGGACACAATTCTCAACCTTGGTCTCAACGATCAGGTAGTAGCTGCGATGATCGCAGGCAATCCCGATCCCAAGTTCGAGAGATTCGTTTATGACTCTTACAGACGTTTCATTCAGATGTTCTCTGACGTCGTAATGGAAGTCGGCAAGAAGTATTTTGAGCAGCTCATTGACAAGATGAAGGAGCAGAAGGGTGTTAAGTTCGACGTAGAGCTTACCGCTGCTGACCTCAAGGAACTTGCAAATCAGTTCAAGGATGAGTACAAGAACCAGCTCGGCGAGGATTTCCCTTCAGATCCAGTTGTTCAGTTAAAGCTTGCTATCGAGGCAGTTTTCCGTTCATGGGACAACCCTCGTGCAAACGTATACAGAAGAGACAATGATATCCCTTATTCATGGGGTACCGCAGTAAACGTAATGCCCATGGTATTCGGTAACTTAAACGATGAGTCCGGTACGGGCGTTGCATTCACACGTGATCCCGCAACAGGCGAAAAGAAGCTCATGGGTGAGTTCCTCAAGAACGCTCAGGGCGAGGACGTTGTTGCAGGCGTACGTACTCCTATGCCCATCGCACAGATGGAGCAGGAGTTCCCCGAAGCATACAAGCAGTTCGTTGAGGTATGCAAGATCCTCGAGGACCACTATCATGATATGCAGGATATGGAGTTCACCGTAGAGAACAAGAAGCTCTACATGCTCCAGTGCCGTAACGGTAAGAGAACAGCTCAGGCTGCTCTCAAGATCGCATGCGACCTTGTTGATGAGGGACACAAGACTCCCGCTGAGGCAGTTGCTATGATCGATCCCAGAAACCTTGATACACTCCTTCATCCTCAGTTCGATGCCGCTGCTCTTAAGGCAGCTCAGGCTATCGGCAAGGGTCTCGGCGCTTCACCCGGAGCTGCATGCGGTAAGATCGTATTCTCCGCAGAAGATGCAGAGGCTTGGAAGGCAAGAGGCGAGAAGGTAGTTCTTGTTCGTCTTGAGACCAGCCCTGAGGACATCACCGGTATGAAGGCTGCACAGGGTATCCTTACAGTCCGCGGCGGTATGACCAGCCATGCAGCAGTAGTTGCACGTGGTATGGGTAAGTGCTGCGTTTCCGGATGCGGCGATATCGTAATGGACGAAGAGAACAAGAAGTTCACACTCGCAGGAAAGACATTCCACGAGGGTGACGAGATCTCCATCGACGGTACAACAGGTAAGATCTATGACGGTATCGTTCCCACTGTAGATGCTACCATCGCAGGTGAGTTCGGCCGCATCATGGCTTGGGCTGATGAGTTCAGAAAGCTCAAGGTTCGTACAAACGCAGATACACCCGCAGACGCAAAGAAGGCTCGCGAGCTCGGCGCAGAAGGAATCGGTCTCTGCCGTACAGAGCACATGTTCTTCGATCCCGAGAGGATCGCAGCTTTCCGTGAGATGATCTGCTCCGATACAGTTGAAGAGAGAGAAGAAGCTCTCAACAAGATCCTTCCTTACCAGCAGAGCGATTTCAAGGCTCTCTATGAGGCACTTGAGGGCAACCCGGTTACCATTCGTTTCCTCGATCCTCCGCTTCATGAATTCGTTCCTACAGAGGAAGCCGATCTCAAGAAGCTTGCCGCTGCAAAGCACAAGACCGTAGAGGAAGTTAAGGCTATCTGCGACAGCCTCCACGAGTTCAACCCTATGATGGGTCACAGAGGATGCCGTCTTGCGGTTACATATCCTGAGATCGCAAAGATGCAGACAAAGGCAGTGATCCGTGCAGCCATCGAAGTTAAGAAGGCTCATCCCGGCTGGAACGTTAAGCCCGAGATCATGATCCCTCTTGTATGCGAGATCAAAGAGCTCAAGTTCGTCAAGAAGATCGTTGTTGAGACAGCTGATGCCGAGATCAAGGCAGCAGGCGCTGACCTCGAGTACGAGGTTGGTACCATGATCGAGATCCCTCGTGCGGCTCTTACCGCTGACGAGATCGCTAAGGAAGCTGATTTCTTCTGCTTCGGTACCAACGACCTCACTCAGATGACCTTCGGTTTCTCCCGTGACGACGCAGGCAAG
>JAEEGH010031736.1_pt1 | contig 10188 bp, 9 predicted proteins | sample 9134181 | NCBI WGS metagenome assembly JAEEGH01 (sample SAMN16246544, study PRJNA631951) | gut metagenome | biome: gut microbiome; feature: rumen; material: DP-attached | host: Bos | place: Iran: Karaj | collected 2018-10 | reverse complement strand
CAGACGGGCGTTTTCGATCAGCAGAATGATCTCCCGCGCTATCTCTTCTTCCTTAAACAATATCCGCTTTCGCATCAGATTATCCACCCTTTTTATCTATATTGTTAACAATAATCCGCGCATGAGTTCCAGTCAAGCACTAAGCGCAATTGCTTTTGAGGAGCATGCAGAGTATTATTTTTCTATGGATACCGGTACGATAACAGACATACTGAACAGGACCGCATGGCGTATGGACACGCCGCAGCTTTTCGGCAGCTTTCACATAGCCGCCTCACTTTTTACCGCTGTTGCTGCAGTACTGGCGGCAGTCTTTTTTGCGCGGCGTGCCGTTATAGAGAAAAATGTCAGAAGGGCGCTGGTTTTTACGGGCTGGCTGCTTCTTATACTCGAAGTTTATAAGCAGTATTTTCTGTATTACATAGTCAACGAGGGGGCATTCGACTGCTGGTTCTTCCCTTTTCAGCTCTGCTCCATGCCTATGTATCTCTGCATGCTCCTGCCATTTCTTAAGGATGAATCCCGCGTCACACTCATGACCTTCATGGGCGGATACATATTCATCAGTGCCACGGCAACTCTTATCTATCCGGAAGACATACTGCGGCCTTATATATCTCTTACAGTCCACGGCTTCATCTGGCACGGACTGCTGCTTTTCATGAGTCTGCTGATTATTTTTACAGGCTGTACTGATGCCGGTCCGCGCGGACTGCGCGGCTCTGCAGTTCTATTCGTGATCCAGTGCATCATAGCACTCAACATCAACATAGTGGCTGAACCTGTCATGCCTGCGATCCGCGCTGCGCATCCTTCGGTCACACATGACTGGGCCGCGATGTTTTATCTCAACCCATTTCACGTCTCGCCTCAGCCTGTCATATGTACAATACAGGAAGCGGCGGGCATCCCCGCAGGTCTGATCGTATATGTTATCGCTATTGCAGCCGTAAGCAGCATGGTGGTCGTGTTATCGAAGAAAATTTTCAGGGAGTCTGTTCTGGACAATACTGACGATGACCTGTAAAACAAAGAGGAGGTCTTCATGGAAGACCTCCTTTTGGTTTGTGCAGTTTTAAGTGATTATCATTCGAAATCATATGATTTGCATACAGGTGCATGAGCCTCTGCCGATTCCTTATCGTACCAGATGAGGTTCTTTCCTGTCTCCTTATCGAAGAGCTGGATGAGCTCAGGCATCACATCGAAGTGCACCTTGCTTCCCATCGAAACATCTTCTGCCAGTCCGATGGTCGGGATGACCATTACGACCTCATCATCTCCGCTGCGGGCATGGAGGTTGTACTCGGAACCAAGGAGTTCGGATACTTCGATCACAGCTGTAAGTTCGCCTGAACCGACACGGATGTGCTGCGGACGGATACCCGCAATTATGTCGCATGGCGCCTGACCATTATGCTTAAGCGCTTTCTGCTGGAAGTCCGAGAGTTCAAATTTTACTCCGCGTATCTCCGCATAGTACTTTCCGCCCTCAAGCAGCAGCCTGCATCCTTCGAAGAAATTCATCACAGGCATTCCTATGAATCCCGCAACAAACAGGTTGACCGGCTTGTTGAACACATCACGAGGCGTGCCTATCTGGTTCACATATCCATCCTTCATGATAACGATACGGTCGCCGAGAGTCATGGCTTCTGTCTGGTCATGCGTTACATACATAAACGTGGTGTTGATGCGCTGACGGAGCTTTATGATCTCAGCACGCATCTGGTTTCTCAGCTTAGCGTCGAGATTCGAAAGAGGCTCGTCCATGAGGAACACCTTAGGATCACGTACCATGGCGCGGCCGATAGCAACACGCTGGCGCTGACCGCCGGACAGAGCCTTTGGTCTGCGCTCCAGATACTGTGTGATGTCGAGGATCTCCGCGACTTCATTTACTTTCTTATCGATCTCATCCGGTTTAGCCTTTTTCAGCTTCATGGCGAAGGCCATGTTCTCACGGACCGTCATATGCGGATACAGAGCATAGCTCTGGAATACCATTGCGATATCGCGGTCCTTAGGCGAGATATCGTTCATCAGCTTGCCGTCGATATAAAGTTCGCCGCCGCTGATGTCCTCAAGTCCTGCTACCATGCGGAGCGTTGTGGATTTACCACAGCCCGATGGTCCGACCAGTACGATGAACTCCTTGTCCTTGATATCGATGTTGACGTCATGGACTGCAGTTACCTCGTTGTCATATACCTTTTTTAACCCTTTTATGATTACTTCTGCCATATATACAGCCCTGACAAACGGGACTCCTCCCGAGTGCCTCGCGACCGCCCGCAAGGGACGCGCCGCATTACGACAGGTCTCCACACTGCCGCACCGCGAGCCGGCGGATAGTTCCTCCTTTCTTTAGGACGAAAGATCAGATCGTGGAGTGATCAGGCGCCCTTTAGTTGGTAGTTATTCCGGAGCTGTCCGGCCGTAAAGCCGGGTCATTTTTAATATTTCCTCAGCGAGTTCTTCTGTGGCTGCGCCGGGTCTCATCCTCCAGGTCCAGTTACCCATAGGTACTCCCGGTGCGTTTATCCTGGCCTCATCGCCGAGTTCCAGCCAGTCCTGCATCTGTGCGACGAACAGCCTCGCAACGGAACTCATGCCCCCGCGGAGGACTCCCCTGCAGAAGCCTTCCTCTTCGTTCAGACCGAAGTATTGCTTTGCAGTTGACAGTTCCTCCTCGCCGGCTATTGCAAGCCAGCCTGCCAGCGTGTGGTTGTCATGAGTGCCGGTATAGCAAATGCAGTTGCTTACGAAATTATGAGGCCTGAATGCCGTGGTATTCATGGCGTCAAAAGCGGCTACCAGCAGCTTCATGCCCGGGAATCCTGATTCCTTAAGCAGCTGCCTGACCTCAGGTGTTGAATAGCCAAGGTCTTCCGCTATGAAATCAAGCTGCGGGAAACGTTCCTTAAGTGTGTCCACGAGCCGGATCCCGGGTCCCTTGACCCAGTGTCCGTTCCGTGCGGAAGTCTCTCCATATGGAACGGCGAAATAACTCTCGATCCCTCTGAAGTGGTCGATGCGTATCCTGTCGAACAGTTCTCCCGCACCGGCTATCCTGCGGACCCACCAGCTGAAACCGTCTGCCTCCATTGCATCCCAGTCATACAGCGGGTTTCCCCAAAGCTGTCCGTCCGCGCTGAACAGATCAGGCGGAACTCCGGCAACCTCTACGGGAATGTTCTTTTCATCCAGCCGGAACCAGTGAGGTTCTGCCCAGACGTCTGCGGAATCAAGCGCAACATATATCGGAAGATCACCGATAATGGAGATGCCGGCATCATTTGCGTATGCCTTCAGCTGTGCCCACTGGCGATAGAACAGGAACTGTATGTATTCATACATTTCCACTTCTTCGCGGAGCTCACTTCTCCATTTTGCGCAGGCCTCAGGTCTGTGCAGCCTTATGTCCTCATCAGGCCACTCGAACCACGGGCGTGAATCGAAGTGCTGTTTCAGCGCCATGAAGAGCGCGTAATCAGGAAGCCACGCTTTCTTTCTGATGAAAGCGGAAAACGCCTCCCTGTCTCTGGCAATGCCTCTCCGGGCTGCCTTTCTGAGCAGTCCGATCCTGTTCTCGTAAAGCTTTCCGTAATCGATCTTTTCAGGATCCTGTCCGAAATCCGGGGAACTTACCTCTTCTTTCGTCAGCAGTCCGTCTTCGATCAGGATATCCGGATCCACATAATACGGACTGCCGGCGTAAGAAGAAAAGCTCTGATACGGAGAGTCTCCGTAGCTTATCGGTCCTACCGGAAGCATCTGCCAGCAGCTCTGTCCCGCGGCGTGCAGAAAGTCGACAAACTTCCTTGCCTCAAGACCGAGAGTCCCGATCCCGTACGGAGACGGGATGGAAAATAGTGGCATAAGTATTCCTGCTGTGCGCTCTGTATTTTTCATAAGATTAACCCTTTACGGCTCCTGCAGCCACACCCTTGATGATGTGCTTCTGGAGCGCCATGTAGAAGATGATGATCGGCAGCATGGAAAGCATGATTACCGCCATCGTAGCGCCGAGGTCTACCGAGCCGTAGCTTCCCTTGAGATACTGTACATGGATAGGGATCGTCATGTATTTGGTCCTGTCGAGTACAAGGTACGGGAGCAGGTAGTCATTCCACACCCACATGGTCTCAAGGATGCCGACTGAAATAAGTGTCGGCTTCAGCATAGGCAGGACTACTAAGAAGAACGTACGTATCGGTCCGCAACCATCTATCGCGGCCGCCTCCTCTATCTCAAGAGGCAGGCCTTTTACGAAGCCCGCAAACATGAATATCGCAAGTCCCGCTCCGAATCCCAGATATACGACCGGGATAGTCCAAGGTGTATTCAGCTTCAGATTATCTGCCGTGAACGTCAGAGTGAACATCACCATCTGGAAAGGAACGATCATGCTGAACAGGCAGAGATAGTAGAAAATGTTGGCAAATTTTGAGTTTACACGGGCAATGTACCATGCAGACATCGATGTGAACAGCAGTATCAGGAATACCGAAGCAATCGTGATGAAAAAGCTGTATCCGACGGACTTCATGAACGGATAATTACCGAAAGTCATGCCCTTTATGTAGTTCGCGAATCCTACAAAGCTTTCTGCAGTAGGAAGCGAGAATGCATTTGTATTGATTGATGCATTCGACTTGAACGAGTTTATTACTACCTCGAAGATCGGCATTATCCATGCTATGCACAGCACAACGAATATCGCAGAGACGACCTTGCTGAGCGGAGTAAATTTCTTATAGTGCTTTTTATTCATTGCTGCACCTCCTTGCTCCTGGTAGCTCTCTGCTGAGCGAGTGCCAGCACCGCAACAAGAATGAAGAATACCACGGCCTTAGCCTGTGCGGCACCGTGATAATTCTTATTGATGTTGTATGTTGAGAAGATATTCAGCGCGAGCAGCTCTGTCATGTTGACCTTGGTGTTCTCAAGCATGACTGAAGGAGCTCCTCCGGTCAAAGCTAAGTTCTGGTCGAACAGTTTGAATGAATTCGTCAGCGTCAGGAATGTGCAAATGGTGATCGACGGCATCACATTAGGTATGATGACTCTTGTAAGAGTCTGCCAGCCGGTAGCGCCGTCTATCTTTGCAGCTTCCAGCATGTCGCCCGGAACAGCCTGAAGACCTGCGATGTAGATGATCATCATATATCCTATCTGCTGCCATGCCACGAGTATGACCAGTCCCCAGAAACCGTATGTGGCGTTAGCTGTCAGATATGTGTTATAGCCTTTAAGTATGGCATCGAAGATCATCGACCATATGTATCCAAGTACGACGCCTCCGATGAGGTTAGGCATGAAGAACACCGTACGGAACAGGTTTGCTCCTTTAATATGCTGAGTCAGTGCGTAAGCGATGAAAAACGCCAGCACATTAATGAGTATGATCGAAATTACCGCGAATGCCGCCGTATTCCAGAAAGCATGACGGAATCCGGCATCAGTAAATGCTCTGACATAGTTCTGGAATCCTACCCACTTTGCATCCCTTGGAGTATTGAAAGTGCAGAAGCTGAGATAAATACCCTGAAGGAAAGGCCATACGAAGCCAATAACAAAGCATGCAAATGTCGGGAGTATGAACAGCGGAAAGCAGCGCTGTATCGGTCTGCGGATCAGAACACTGTTCACGGTGGAGTGATCGTGTTTCTTTTTCTTTTTGCGCAAAACGCTCATCTCCTTTCTCTTTTGATTACCTATAAGCTTTTATAAAAACGCAGGGGCAGGCGAGTATCGCCCGCCCCTGTCATTTATTAGCTATCAGCTAAAAGGAGTGAGTATTAGTTGTTCTCTACACCGTACTCGTAAGCCCAGCCGTCAACGAACGCCTTAACAACGCCGTCCCAGTTAGCATCGGACGGATCTGCAGAGTAAGCTGCAAGAGCAGTCACGAGTGTAGCACGGAAGCTGTCTACGTTTGGTGTGAAGTTGAATGCCCATGTGCAGGCGTAGTTGCCGTTAGCGAGCATTTCAGCACCGGCCCTGGAGAATCCGTTTGCCGACTCCGGAGCCGACTTGAACGGGATGTCGCCGATCGAGCTGAGTACCTCGAGTCCCTTGTCAGATGTTACACACCATTTCAGGAAGTCGAGTGTAGCCTGCTGATTAGCCTCGGAAGCCTGGCTGTTTACTGCGAGGCAGTTCTCTGTACCGGAGCACAGGCCGGCCTTCTCTTCGCCGTCAACGCCGCAGTAGATCGGGATCATTGTGATATCATCAGGGTTCAGCTGGAACTTATCTGCTGTAAGTGCAGCCCACTCCCATGTACCATTCTGATAGAATACGGCTTTGCCTTCGCCGAACTCAGCCTCAGCCTGGTCGCCTGTAGCAGTTGTCAGGGATGTAGGATCCTGAGCGGAATCTGTGATGTAGAGATCCCAGATCTTCTTGAAGTTGTCCATGTAAGTTCCCTTGATCTCAGCCGGCTTGTCTACGATACCGTCATCACGGAACTCATAGAAGAGCGGCATGTTGGCCAGGTGGCCTGAGAATCTCCAGGATGAAGAGTCATCAAGACCGGCTGAAGTAAATGCATCGAATCCGAGCTCGCCTGCGCGTGCGTGGATATCGTCTGCAACAGCCTTCAGGGAATCAAAGTCCTTGATCTCATCGAGTGAGTGACCTGCCTTCTCCAGAAGAGCCTTGTTGGTGATGATACCGTAAGACTCATAGATCCAGCCGATCGCCTTTGTCTCACCGGCTTCATTCTTCAGATTGAAGTCAGTGGTCGTAAGCTCATTCATGAAATCAGTGCCGTCCAGTGTAAGGCAATAGTCTTCCCAGTCCTTCAGCGCACTCATGTTACCGACATTGAATAGCGTTGGAGGCTCGGACTTAGCCATCTCTGCAGTCTGTGTATCGCTGTACGATCCGGATGCAGCTGTTACGACCTTGCAAGGAACGCCTGTCTCTTCGGTATAAGCTGCAGCAAGTCCCTGAAGTGCTTCATCTGCTTCAGGCTTCATGTTCAGCCAGTATACGGAACCGGTTCCCTCATCGCTTCCGGAGTCACTTCCGCCGCCGCCACCGCAGGCTGCGAAAGCAAATACCATCGCGAACGCAAGGAAAAGAACAAATAATTTCTTCTTCATGTTATTCCTCCTTAAAAAACCAATACCAATTATAAGCATTTCGATAGCTTACAAAAATTATTATAAGTCCATGTTTTTTCCTTTTCAATTCTAAAAAAAAGATTTTTGTGCTTTTGGTTAACAATAAAGCGGATCATCATTCCCTATAAGTTTGCTTTTTTTACGCCTCGTGGTATAGTTTAGCAAAAGGGTCAAACGCATCACCGGCTTTTGCTGCGGTAACGATAAGGAGGCTAGCGAAATGGCAAAGAATACTGATCCTGCCCTGCAGAAACAGCTTATATATTCTGTTTACGTCCGAAACCATACCAAAGAAGGCAGCTTCAGGGCGGTCATCCCTGATCTCGACCGCATAAAGGCTCTGGGAACTGACATCATCTGGTTCCTTCCTGTCCACCCTATCGGAGAGCTGAACCGCAAAGGTACTCTTGGCTGCCCTTATGCAAATAAGGATTACCGCAGTGTCAACCCGGAATACGGTACACTCGAGGATCTCAGGGCTCTTGTGGATGCCATCCACGATAAAGGCATGCGCTGCATGATCGATGTAGTCTACAATCACACTTCCCCGGATTCCGTACTCTGGAACGAACACCCTGAGTTCTTCTATAAAAAGCCTGACGGCAGGCCCGGCAACCATGTAGGCGAATGGACCGATGTAATCGATCTTGACTACAACGTCCCGGAGCTCTGGGACTACCAGATAGAGTCGCTCAAGGGATGGGCACGGATAGTGGACGGGTTCCGCTGCGATGTGGCGTCTTTCATTCCGGTGGAATTCTGGAAAAGAGCCCGCAGGGAGATCGCTGAAATAAAACCTGATTTCATTTGGCTTGCCGAGAGCGTCCACCGCGGTTTCAGTGTGGAATGCCGGAGACGCGGAATGTACTCTGCTACCGATACCGAGGCCTTTGAAGCATTCGACATCGAGTATGAGTACGATGTGCGCGAAGCTTTCGACAAGTATGTTGACGGAAAAGGCAGCCTGTCACACTGGATGGATCTTCTGTGCTTCCAGGATTTCGCATATCCTAAGACGTATAACAAGCTCCGCTATCTGGAGAACCACGATACAGCCCGTTTTGCTCCGAGAGCGGCAAACGAGCAGGCGCTCAGGAACTTTACAGCGCTGATCTTTTTCCTCAAAGGAACGACTCTTATCTACGGGGGACAGGAAGTGAAAGCCGCTCACACGCCTTCCCTCTTCGACCGTGACCTTGTTGACTGGGATGCGGGAGCAGACATTTCGGATCTCATCAGCAAGCTTGCAAAACTTAAGAAAGAAACTCTCTCAGCAGATGATATATTTACTGCTGAGACAGATGATGAAAAAGATATTGCCGTACTCACAAGAGATGACAGGATAAACTGCAAGACAGGCATTTTCTCATTCAGGGGTCTTTCCGGGGATGTTCCGGTGGACCTTCCTGACGGAGTATACGACGACCTGTTCGGAGGCGGCAAGGTAAGCGTTTCCGGCGGACTCATACACTGTGACGGCGATCCGCTCTGGATCTCTGTCCCAACACACACGGAGGTATAGCTATTAACAGACTGTTTGATTCTGAGACTCCCATCTGGGCATTGTTCGGAAGGATGGCTGATATTGCCATGCTCAGCATACTCTGGACGATTTGTTCGATCCCCGTCATCACGATGGGTGCCGCTTCGGCTGCCCTGATGAGATGCGTACTTAACATGAATACCGAGGAAGGCAACTGGCGCTCACGCCACTTCTTCCGCTACTTCCGCAGCAATCTGAAGAACGGCACGCTGCTTTGGCTGCTGTTCCTTCTGGCTGCTGCTGTTTTTATATTTGATCTGGTCGTACTCTCTGCATCGGGAAGCCCGTCCGCACGCATCCAGCGCATCATAGCGGTAATAGGAATGATCATATGGATGATCACTGCAGTGTGGGCATTCGCGCTCACGTCACAGTTTGAGAACGGTATTTTTCAGACAATAAAAAACGCCTTTTACTTAGGCATTTCATGGCTGCCGCGCACACTTGTCATGTGTGTGCTGTGGCTGGTCCCGGTAGCATTGCTGGCTTTTGCCCCGTTCATTCTGAGCCGCATCATCGTACTGTGGCCGGCTTTGTTTTTCGGCGGCACGGCTTATCTTTGTTCAAAGCTGATGATGAAGCCTCTTGCTCCGTATTTTGATTTCGAATTGCCGGACAGATCCGGTCCGGATGAGGAATCCGAACCGGATCTGATCTGAAGCAAATCTTTAGTTACTATATTATCTTTCAAGGATCCAGCGGAATCCGTACGGTTTCATCATGCTTCCACCGGTCCATGCGTCTACCCACACCTCATCCGGTGAGAAGTTGAAGAGGCCGAGCATGCGCTTTCCCTTGTAGTCTCTGGCTATTCCAAGCACTCTGTTGTCACCCGTATCGATCGGATAAACGTGGGCGTCTGAATGGAACACTTCGTTGAATCTGCGTATCATGACGAGCTCGCGCAGTTCATGGAAGATCTTTCCTGTCGGAGTGGAGAGATCTTTTCTTTCCTCCGCCTTTTCCCAGTCCATCTTTCCTCTGTGTATGTTGCGGCTGTCTGCCCATCTGCCCGGGTCATCATGATATCCGTAGTCGTTCAGCATTCCGATCTCGTCACCGCTGTAGAAAACAGGTATTCCGCGCAGTGTGAGCATGCATGCATGGAGCATGACATCAGCATCGATGGCCTTCTGCAGTGCTTCCTCATTATTTTCATACAGTTCTAGTTCTGAGGATCCTCGTCTTCGCTTAACAGAAAAACCAGGTCTTTTTTCAGTTCCTCGAACTGCTCTATTATGGTATTAAGACACTTTTCCATGCTTTGGATCTGCACTTCTGTTGTCTTCCCGTATTTATATGCTATGAGACGTTCCCCGATGATGTGGTATGACCAGCTTTCGGAATATGCTCTGTCACGCTCCTCGTTGTGGATCGCAAACCCTATAGGCAGCAGATTGTTTCTCATTCCATAACTTACTGCCGTGGACGACACGCCCAAATAGTCCGCAGCTATTGCACATGTAACCTTATTTAGATTTCTGATATCCTCATCTGAATATTTAGACA
>JAEEGH010031732.1_pt1 | contig 10189 bp, 9 predicted proteins | sample 9134181 | NCBI WGS metagenome assembly JAEEGH01 (sample SAMN16246544, study PRJNA631951) | gut metagenome | biome: gut microbiome; feature: rumen; material: DP-attached | host: Bos | place: Iran: Karaj | collected 2018-10 | reverse complement strand
AAAATTGAAGCAGGATGAGAACGACTCGTCCCTTTCTTTACACATGGCGCAGGTTTTAGGACTTGAAGTCGTTCCCGAAAGAATTGAAAGCTATGACATTTCAAACAGTGGCGAAAGCGACATGTACTGCGGAATGATAGTTTTGGAAAACGGCAAATTCAAAAAATCTGATTACCGTGTATTCTCCATAAAAACCGTCGAGGGAACGGACGACTATGCTGCAATGAGAGAGGCGTTAAAAAGAAGATTTACGCATCTTAAAGAAGACGTGCAGGGCGCTTTTTCAGTTCGTCCCGACTTAATACTTCTCGACGGCGGCGTCGGACACGTTTCGACAGTAAAATCCGTTGAAGACGAAATGGGCGTCGATATTCCCGTTCTCGGTATGGTTAAAGACAGTTTTCACAAAACCCGAGCCATAACCGACGGCGAAAACGAAATAAGCATCTCAAAAGACAAGCTCCTCTACCCTTTTATTTATAAAATTCAGGAAGAGGTACACAGATATACGTTTTCAAAAATGGACGCATCGCGCAGAAAAAAGATGAAATCGGTCATGCTCACAAACGTCAAAGGCGTTGGTAAAGCGCGCGCGGAAAAGCTGTTTGAAAAATTCAAGACAAGACAAGCAATTATGAGCGCCGCCACCGATGAACTATGTGAAATTTCCGGAATTACGCCCGAAATTGCCGAAAATATAAAAGAATATCTTAAAAACAATACGGAGGAACATTAATGAGAATAATCGCGGGTTCCGCAAGGCGAAGACTTCTTGCGACGCTTGACGGCACGGATATCACAAGACCAACCATAGAACGCGTAAAAGAGGGACTTTTCAGCTCAATTCAGTTTGAACTTTCCGATAAAAAAGTCCTCGACCTCTTTTCCGGCACGGGACAGCTTGCTCTCGAAGCGTTAAGCCGCGGCGCTTCAAGCGCTGTTATGATAGATGAAAACGAAAAGGCTTTTGAAATATTGAAGGCAAACGCGCAGAGCACCGGCCTTATAAAGCAGTGCAGAATTGCGAAAATGGATTACAGCGAATATCTCAAATCGGCGTCGTCAAAAGGCGAAAAATTCGACATAGTATTTCTTGATCCTCCCTAGGCAAAAGACGGAAAGGACGAGGTCTTAAAAAAGGTCGCAAGAGCCGCTATATTAAATCCCGGCGCCATTGTGGCGTGCGAATAGGACAAAGACCTTTTTACCGAAGGCGAAGAGGTTTACGGCCTTAATTTCAGAAAAAAATACAGATACGGAAAAGTATACATTGTTCTGCTTGAAAAACCGAACGCAGACAAAAACGGAGATGAATAAAATGACGCACGCGATTGTTCCCGGAAGCTTCGACCCGATTACTCTCGGACATCTTGACATTATAAAACGCGCCTGCGCGCTTTACGATAAGGTTACCGTCGTAATTGCGATAAACGCCGACAAGGAATACGCTTTTTCAAAGGAAGAGCGTATAATGCTTGCAAAAGACGCGGTAAAGGATTTAAAAAACGCCGACGTCGACTCGACGGACGGACTTCTTGTCGATTACGCGGCGGCCGCGGGCTTTCCCGTAATTATAAAAGGCTTAAGAAACAAAACGGATTTTCAATATGAATTGAAAATGGTGCAAATCAATGAGGAATTATCGGAAAAACGCCATTCGCGGCGAGTTTTCACGATGTTTATGCCTGCAACAAAAAGTTTATCGAGAATAAGTTCGTCTTACGTAAAAAAACTGCTCGCAAACGGGAAAAGCTGTAAAAAATTCGTTCCAAATGAGGAGCTTCTCAAAAAACTGTATAAAAAAAGACCGTAATTACGGTCAAAAAAGAAAAAAGCGCTTGAAAAAGCGCTTTTTTTAATGCAGATATCTGTAATCGTTATGTACAAGTCCCGCAGACCCCACGGTTACCGAATAAGCGCCGACGGTCATATCGCGCGATGTGGTTTTTACGGTCATCAGCACGACGTCTCCGGGTGAGCAGTCATATTTGAATCCATCGGTAAACGACTGAATCTTTATACTTTCTCCGAAATTATCTTTTATGAAAACAAATAGTTCGAATTTATAATTTTCGGGAACGGAATTTGTCTTTATATATTCAAGAGTTTTGCCCGAAAGCGTCATATTTGCGGCTTGGGAACTCAAAAAATCCTTTATTTCGGAAGCATTTACGTTGTCGTTTATGTCGGTAAATTCAAAGCTTCCGGCGGGGATTTCCGCAAATTTGCGCATCTCTCCGTTCATTATTACGGCAAGCACTTTCGCCATCTCCGACCTTTTTAAATTGCTCATGGGATTGAAATTGCCGAGGTCGTCGCCGTTGAAGATGCCGTTATAATACGACTTGAGTATGTTTGACCTGTATCTTTCGGGAATTGACGCATAGTCCTTTATTGCCGGTATATAAGAAATTACCTTGTCGTCATCATATTTTCCGTCTATTATGAATTCTCCTGCGTCAACGTCGGTTTCAAATCCGAACAAAGAATTATCAAAGTCAAACGATTTTGTTATAAGGTCGGCAAACACGCACCTTGATACAGGTGAGTCAAGTATAGACGAATCGTTTATTGCAACAACTCTTCCGTACATTTCGCATCCGTACTCGGCAGGGTCAATTATACCCGCGTCGCTTAAGATTTTAACGTATCCGCTGTACCAGAATTGCGCGCCTTTTACGCCGAGCATTTCCATTGCTTCTTTTCTCTTTACGGCCTCGTTTTCAAGCCCGAGATACCTTGTTATAACGGCAAAAGACTGTGCATACGTAAAGCTTCCGTCAGGTTCAAACGTGCTTTCGGTCATACCTTTTATAATATCGTTTTCCGTAAGATAATACACGTAATCATAAAACCAGTCATCAGGCTTTACGTCGTTAAATTTTCCGTCTGTCGTCTTAACGTCCGCGAAAACGTTTATCATTCCGAAAAGCATTCCCGCAAGCGCGCAGAACAAATAAATTCTTTTTTTCAGCATTTTTGTTTTCCGTTACAAATCAATTTGCCTGCTCTTCAGGCTCGGTATTTTGCGTTTCATCCTGCCCTGTAACCGTTTCGGAAGATACGTCCGGATTTTCCGTAATTTCGGTGTTGTTTTCCGGAATATCGGCGTATTCTCCGTTGATAATTTCCTCATGTTCGTCTGTATTATCGACGTATTCGTCGGGGATTTCAACTTCCTCGACAACAACGTGGTTATGCGTCGTGCAGTAGGCGTTCGGCGGAATATCAAAGCCCGACGTGTATCCCGGGAACGTGCCTGCCGGCATCGCACTCATATAATAAGGTTCGTTCTGATTTATGACGGAGGTGTATCCGTAAAATGCCTTTCTGCAGGTATAAGCCGCGTCTGTTATCGCAATATTCTTTGTGAAGTTTCTGTCCTCAATATCGAGCATTGCAACCTTCATTACAACGTCTTCCGGACAAAGCTCCGTCGCAACAAGTCCCGTAGTGGAATCCCAGTCAATAAGGACGTGCGTTTCGCAGCTCTCACGCGGTATCTGTCCCTTTGCATACCAGCCCGTCGAAATTCTGCTTCCTCTTAAATCGTGCGAGCAGTTTTCGGTGGGAATAAGACCGCTGTCAAGACAGAACGACCTTTGAACGAGGTTTGAAAAATCGAATTTCTTTAACGGTTCTCCTCCGCTGTTCGCTTCGTCAATATATTTCTGGTGTATGATTTTCATAACCTTTTCCCAGGCGAGCATTGCGGGGTTCGATGAAAACTTTCCGAGGTATTTCGGGGTATCGTATCCAAACCAGCACGCACCGACGTAATAAGGCGTAAAGCCCGCAAAGAATCTGTCTTTGTCGTCGTTTGTCGAACCCGTCTTACCGGCAACGTTTATCGTTCTGTCAAGGGATATTGCGGCAGCCGTACCGTTTGAAACAACGTTCGTCATTATTTTGGTCATCACGGCTGCGGTATCGGCAGAAATTGCATTCTCCTGCTCAACGTCCTTCTGTAAAAGTATGGTTCCGTCGCTTCTGAGTATTCTCGTATAAAGCCTCGGAGCGGAATACACGCCTCCGTTCGGGAATATGGTATATGCTCCGGCAACTTCCATTACCGTAAGACCGTTTGTAAGACCGCCGAGTGCAAGCGGCGCCAAATCTCTGTCGCTTTCGACAAGGCTATTCAAATGAAGCTTGTTTTTCGCAAAATTATATGAATAATCCACCGAAAGCATTTTAAGAACTTTTATTGCAATAGTATTCTTTGAAAGCTCTATCGCGCGGTTTAGGGTAATAAGCCCGTCGTATCTGTTCGGCGCGTTTTTCGGCCAGTATCTGCCGAGAGAAGGCTTATATTCAACGGGCGTGTCGTCGATAACCGTCGAATAATTTATAAGTCCGAGGTCCATTGCGGGTCCGTATACGGTAAGCGGCTTTATTGACGAACCTATCTGCCGACGGCTCTGCGTTGCTCTGTTGAGGTCGCGGTCTCCCGTCTTTTCGCGTCCGCCGACAATACCCTTTACGTCGCCGTTGCGAAAATCAATCACAACCATTGCCGATTCCGGCTGAATACCGTCCGAAACTCTCTGGAACGTGCTCGGGTCGCTGAACACCTGCTCCATGGTTGACTGGATAAACGGGTCCATGGTCGTATATATTTCAAGACCGCCCGAATAAATGATATTCGACGCGTATTCTCTCGAATAGCCGTAAGTATCGTACAAATCGCTTATAATCTGCTCGATGAGCGCGTCCTTGAAATATGAATTCGATTTCGAAACCGTGCCGTCGATAACGGTAATATTTATTTCAAGTTCAGTGTTCAGCGCCTCGTTCTCTTCTTCTTCGGATATAAAGCCGAGTTCCTGCATTTTTCCGAGAACGTATGACCTTCTCGTTTTATTCTGGTCGGGATTTCTGACCGGGTCGTATTTTGTCGGGGATTTCGGAATTGAAGCAAGCGCCGCGCACTCGACAAGGTCAAGCTCCGACACGTCTTTTCCGAAATAGTAATTCGCGGCCGCCTGAACGCCGTAATTGTTTCTCGCAAGGTTTATGGTATTGAGGTACATTTCGATTATCTCTTCCTTACTTCTCTTTTTTGTAAGGGTGAGAGCGCGGAATATCTCCTTTACCTTTCTTTGCACCGTAGTGTCGTCGTCTTTGGTTATGTTTTTAATAAGCTGCTGAGTTATTGTTGAACCGCCGTAGCTGTCGTTTCCCTGCGCAAACTCAATAACGGCGCCTATCGTTCTTCTCCAGTCAACGCCGCTGTGCTGCCAGAAACGCTCGTCCTCTATTGCTACAAACGCGTCGACAAGCTGTTTCGGCATTTCCGAAAACGAAACCCACGAGCGGTTTTCCGTTCCGTATATGCGCTGGTCTTCAAGTTCGACGTAATTTCCGTTTTCGTCCGTATAATATATTTTTGTCGTCTGATCAAGGGACGTTTTCAGATCTTCTATGTCGAAATCCTCTTCGATAAGATAATTTCTTACGTAACCGAAAAAATTTGCGGAAATTACAATTCCCGAGAGCACGAAAATCAAAAGCAGCGTCAGAAATATATTGCCAATCCACTGAAAAGTTTTCTTGACAAACATTCCCGTAACTTTACTGCTCTTTTTTATAGCTTTTTTTACGCCTGCTTTTTTAAGCTGCGCGGACGTATTAACAGACATATCTTTAAAATTGTCTTTATTTTTGTTGTTGTTCATACTGCCTCCGTGCTTTGTAGTAGAAATAAAACAAGTATATTTTCGGATATTCGGGCAAAAATCAGAATATATACAAAAAAGGAGTTTTTATGAAAAATTCAAAAAATATATTTCGCGTCATTCTGTGTATAATTGCTTTTTTTGCCGTTATAACAGGTATCTCGTCAAATTACGGAAAAAACGAAATCGCCTCTCTTTCAACGCAAAAAATCGTCTCCGAAAGAACAGATTTTTCAGTTGACGAAATACCGTACGACACCTATTACACAATGAAATTGAACGGAAACTGTATCGAAATATCGGGCAGCGGCGGAAACACGGTATATAAAACCCGAAACATCGACGTTTCCCGCTTTTCCGAAACAGATATATGTAAATTACGGCAGGACGGAATAATACTATCCTGCCGTACCGACGTCATTGAAACGCTGAACTATATGGAAAGCTAATCGATATTATCTTTCTTGTTTGAAAACATTGAGCAGAAGATTGCCGAAACAAACGTTGCAGCGGCAACTATTCCCAAAACGAATACAATTATTTTGAAAAGCGTTATTTCTTTGTCGAATTTGAAATCAAACGAAAAAATATTGTCTTTTTTGTTTTTGGATTTTACGCAGAATTCCGTGTCAAGTTTCGCCCTTACCGAAATATCCTTCGCTTTTTCATAGAGGTTTTCAGCTTTTTCCATTCCGTCCCGACACTTGCCTATTACAGTGTCTTTGTCAAGTTTATTCGACATTTTTCGCATCTCCTTTCACTGATTTCAATTATATTATATCACATTTATCATAAAAGTAAACAGATATTTTGTTATATTTGATATTTTTATAGAAATTTAAAATAATTTTTATAAAAATATGCAGTATATCTATTGAAATTATGCAAAAGAATTGATATAATAAATATAACTATATTTATGGAGGGAACTATGTTAAAGATTGCTGTGTCGGTAAACCCGAACAAAGACAAAGAACTTGCTTACACCCGCGCTCTTCTCGATATACTCGAAAAACACGGATGCAGAATTTTCATGTCCGATACGCTAAAAAAATCATTCAACTCCGTTCCCCCCGTCGCAGACGTATTCCTTTCGGGAAGGAGCATTGAATTCGTTCCGGAGTACCTGATGTTCAGAAAAGCGGATATATGTTTCGTTTTCGGAGGCGACGGAACGATACTCAAAATCGCAAAAAAAGCCGCCGCGGGAAACGCCTATATTTTGGGAATAAACCTCGGAAAAGTCGGTTATATCGCGGAACTTGAGGCGTCGGAAATCAGTCTCATCGAAAAAATCGTTTCACTGAACAGTATTTCCGAACTTGAAAAGCTGGAAAATATTTACATAGACAGACGTATGATGCTCAAAGCGGAGATTGTCAAAAATAATGAAGTAACTTATTCCGCGCTCGCGTTGAACGACGTAGTCGTATCAAAAGGCGCTGTTTCGCGTATGGCGGGGCTTAAGCTTATATGCGACGGAAACGTGATTTCTTCGTACAGAGCGGACGGCATAATTGTTTCGACTCCTACGGGCTCAACAGCCTACTGCATGTCGGCGGGAGGTCCGATAATTGATCCCAAGCTCGACTGCATCTGCGCAGTTCCCGTTTGTCCGTATATGTGTCTGAATCCGGGGCCGATAGTTTTTTCGGCGGGTTCTGTCATTGAAATACAGTTTGACGCCGAAAAAATAAACGAAGCCTTCTGCACGGTTGACGGAAAAAGCGTAAAATCGCTTTCAAACGGCGACAAGGTACGAATTTCAAAAGCATCTCTTTGTACCAAACTGATAAGAATAAAAAACATCAACTTCTATACGCTGTTAAACAAGAAGCTTGCCGGTCAGAACAATGACGAGAGCAGCCGTAATACTTAATTTGAGGTATAAAAATGAAATCGAAAAGACAGGAAAAAATACTTGAACTTATTGAAACGCACGACATCGACACGCAGGAGGAGCTTGCCGAGCTGTTGAGGCAGGCGGGCTTTGTAGCAACACAGGCGACCGTTTCGCGCGACATAAAAGAACTCAAACTCGTAAAGGTCTCGACGGGAATCAAGAACGGAAGATCGACAAAATCCAAATATTCCGCAAACACGCTTGTTGCCGATATTGACAACAGGTTTACCGACAAATTCAAGAACATACTTTCCGAAATGGTCCTGAAAATCAGTTATGCGGGACACATGGTAGTGCTCAAAACAAGTCCGGGCATGGCAAACGCCACGTGCGTTGCGCTCGATTCTCTGGAAATTCCCGACGTTGTCGGCACCCTTGCGGGCGACGATACGATTTTTATGGTTATGGCAACGGAAAGTCAGGCGCTTGACATCGTCAAGAAACTCAACAAGAGCATAAACAAGTTTTAACCGGTGAAATTATGCTTGAATCAATACATATTGAAAACATAGCGATAATAAAACAAATCGACATCTCTTTTTCTGGCGGATTTACCGCGTTTACTGGTGAAACGGGCGCCGGGAAAAGCATTATAATCGATTCCATCGGCCTTTTATGCGGACACAGGGCGTCAAAGGACCTTATCCGAAACAAAGAAGACTATGCACTCGTAGAAGCTGTTTTTTCATCACTCAGCGACGACTCGGTTTTCAAGCTTTCTGAATTCGGATTATCCCCCGACGAAGACGGCTGCCTTTACGTTTCAAGGCGCATTTCGTCCGACGGAAAATCGATATGCCGCATCAATTCGCGGCAGGTTTCGCCGTCAGTTTTAAGGGATATTTCCGCGTTTCTCATAAACATACACGGACAGCATGACAACCAGGAGCTGCTTAACGCGGAAAAGCACATGGCAATTCTTGACTCTTATGCCGATATTTTGCCCTTGCTAAACGACTATAAAGAGAATTATAATAAATATTGCGATATTAAAAGACAGATTTCCGATTTAAGCATGGATAACGCGGAAAAAGAGCGCGAAATTGACATGCTCAAATTTCAGATAGAGGAAATCTCGGCACTCAAGTTAAAGTCCGGCGAAGAAGAAACGCTTCTTTCCGAAAAGAAAAGACTTTCAAACCTCGAAAAAGTTTATGAATCGGCTTCCGGTGCGTACAGTGCGCTTTACGGCGACGGAATAAACGCAGTATCGTGCGTTGATAAGGCAATTTCAATGGTTGACGGACTTTCAAAAGTCATGGACGGCGTTGACACATATTCCGAAAGGCTTGAACACGCGCGTTCGGAAATTTACGACGTTGCGGAATACATACGCGAAATCGCCGAGAATTCCGAGGAGTCCCCCGCCGCAAAGCTTGACAAAATAGAGCAGAGATTATACGACATATACAAACTCAAAAGAAAATACGGTCCGACAGTTGACGACATCCTTGCTTTTTGCAAAAATGCGTCAAGCAGGCTTTCGGAGCTCGAAACGAACGGCGACAAAATAGCGGAACTTGAAAAGACGCTTGAATCTGTTGAAAAAGAAACGAGAGGGTCTGCAAAACGGCTTCACGACGCAAGAGTATCCGCCGCGAAAAATCTTGACGAAAGAATCGAAAACGAACTTGAATTTCTTGAAATGCAGAACGTTAAATTCAAGACTTCAATTGAAGAAAAGGATTTTTCGTCCGACGGAACGGATAAAATAGAATTTTTCGTTAAAACGAACGCGGGACTCCCCTTCTCGCCGTTATCAAAAACGGCGTCGGGCGGCGAGCTTTCCCGTATAATGCTTGCAATAAAGAGTGTTATTTCAAAAAAAGACGGCGTGGAAACGCTTATATTCGACGAAGTCGACACGGGTATTTCGGGAAAAACTTCCAGAAGAATAGGAATAAAACTGCTTCAGACCGCAAAGTATTCGCAGGTAATGTGCGTAACCCATTCGGCACAGATTGCTTCCCTTGCGGACAGTCATTTTTTCGTTTCAAAAACGGAAAAAGACGGGGTTACATACACTTCATGCAGACTTCTGTCCGATGATGAACGGATTACGGAAACGGCACGCATCATTTCGGGCATCAACATTACCGACTCCGCAAAAGCGGCGGCATCGGAGCTTATAAAAGAAAAAATAAAATATTAAAATACACGGGAGACACACAATGACATTATTTGAAGAACTTAAAGAAAGAGGTCTGCTCGCACAGCTCACCGACGAAGAAGAAATTAAAAATCTTATCAACAACGGCAAAGCAACTTTTTACATAGGCTTTGACCCGACGGCAGACAGCCTGCACGTAGGACATTTTATGGCTTTATGCCTTATGAAACGTCTGCAGATGGCGGGAAACCGCCCCATAGCCCTTATCGGCGGCGGAACGGCAATGATAGGCGACCCTTCGGGCAGAACGGATATGAGAAAAATGCTTTCCGAAGAAGATATAAATCACAACTGCGAATGCTTCAAGAAGCAGATGAGCAGATTTATAGATTTTTCCGACGGCAAAGCGCTTATGGTAAACAATGCGGACTGGCTGCTCGGTCTTAATTACGTTTCCATGTGGAAAGAAATAGGCGCATGCTGTTCGATAAACAACAT
>JAEEGH010031731.1_pt1 | contig 10189 bp, 7 predicted proteins | sample 9134181 | NCBI WGS metagenome assembly JAEEGH01 (sample SAMN16246544, study PRJNA631951) | gut metagenome | biome: gut microbiome; feature: rumen; material: DP-attached | host: Bos | place: Iran: Karaj | collected 2018-10 | reverse complement strand
CATTCAACGATATCAGTATTTAATCTGTAGCTGTCGTTTTCTCTGATGAGTAGTTCTGTAATGCCGTACTTTGTAAATGCACTCCTTAAATATGAGCAGCTAACGTAAAATAGCTTGTTTGATTTCTCATCATCTGTATCCGGGAAGATTGCGTCAAGTATGGAATACTTTGACATCGGCGCATTGTAATGCTGTATAAGTAAGGCAAACAGCTCGGCAGTCTTGGCAGTTCTGAAGCTGACAGGCTCTTTCTCATTTCCGGCACAGTAACATGAAAACTGACCGATACAGTGAACTACTATCTGCTTGCTGTCTGACGGAGCTGATTCCTCTGCCAGATCTTCTCTTGGCTGCTTCGTGCGCGCAATCTGATCAACCTGAGCTTTTAAATCCTTTAAATCAAGGGGTTTTAAGAGATAGCCTATGGCATGAGCCTTGAAGGCCTCAAGAGCGTACTGATCAAAAGCGGTAACGAATACAATGCTTATATATGGGTCGGCCTCAAGAAGAAGCTCTGAGAGCTCGAGTCCGTTTGGAGAAGGCATTTCTATATCAAGAAATGCGATATCTATTTTATTATTTTTGACATATTCGAGAGCTTTGTTAGAGTCGGTAAAAGTGGCTACCAGATTAAGCCTGTCTTCCTTCTGAACTATGTGCTCGAAACGTCTGATGGCAAGTGCCTCGTCGTCTACTGCAATGACACGATACATATAAATCCCCTTTTCATTAACACTTGTATATATTTATACTATTCCCGTCTATTATACAATAAATTTTGATAAAGTCCTACTGTTGAAAGAATAATGGCCGTTTGTTAAAATATTTCCTATCCAAACATGTATTTCCAATATATAAATCAAGGAGAATCCGTCATGGGTATCACTAACAGCATGGAAGAAAAAGTCATCGTAATCGATTTAGGTGGTCAGTAAAATCAGCTTGTGGCAAGACGAGTCAGAGAGTGCAATGTTTACTGCGAAATCTATTCTTATAAAAAAGATCTGGCTGAAATCAAGGCCATGAATCCCAAAGGAATAATATTAACAGGCGGACCTAACAGCTGTTATGAACCGGGAGCGCCTACTGCATCAAAGGAATTGTTTGAGATTGGTTGCCCCGTGCTTGGACTTTGCTATGGTGCCCAGCTTATGCAGCTCGTACTTGGTGGCAAGGTTGAGAAAGCAGATAACAGAGAGTACGGAAAGACAAGAACTCTTGTAAATAAAAATGCATCATTATTTGCGGGAGTAGGAGCAGAGCTTACTGCTGACCTTCCCTATGCAGGTCCTCTTTCAGATAATGAGAAAAATACATGTAAATATTTAAAGTATGACAATGCATCGGGACTTATGTTCCCTGAGGAAGAAACAAAAGTTACTCAGGTTTGGATGAGCCATTTTGATTACATATCAAAGCTTGCACCGGGATTTAAGTCCATCGCGTATACAGGCAACTGTCCTGTGGCTGCTGCAGAGTGCGTAGAGAAAAATCTTTACGCAATCCAGTTCCACCCGGAAGTACTTCATACACTTGAAGGAACAAAGATACTTCATAACTTTGTCAGAAATATCTGCGGATGTGCCGGAACATGGAAGATGGATGCATTTGTTGAAAGCACAGTTAAAGCAATTAAGGAGAAGGTAGGAGATGGTAAAGTTCTCCTTGCTCTTTCAGGTGGTGTTGATTCATCTGTGGCAGCAGGTCTTCTCTCAAGAGCAATAGGCAAGCAGCTTACATGCGTATTTGTAGACCACGGTCTTCTCAGAAAAGACGAGGGAGACGAAGTTGAGGCAGTATTTGGACCTAAGGGGAATTTCGACCTTAACTTTATAAGGGTTAATGCTCAGGAAAGATATTACAGCAAGCTTGCAGGCGTAACAGAGCCTGAAAAGAAGCGTAAGATAATAGGTGAAGAGTTTATCCGCGTGTTTGAGGAAGAAGCCAAGAAGATTGGCAAAGTAGACTTCCTTGCACAGGGAACTATATATCCTGATGTAGTTGAGTCGGGACTTGGCGGTGAGTCAGCAGTAATCAAGTCGCATCATAATGTAGGTGGTCTCCCCGATTTCGTGGATTTTAAGGAAATCATCGAACCGCTCAGAGACCTCTTTAAAGATGAGGTACGTAAGGCAGGACTTGAGCTTGGCATACCGGAACACCTTGTATTCCGTCAGCCATTCCCGGGACCCGGACTTGGAATCCGTATAATAGGCGAGGTAACAGCTGAAAAGGTACGTATCGTACAGGAAGCTGACTTCATTTATAGAGAAGAGATAGCCAAGGCAGCGGAAGAGTGGAAGAACGAGCATCTCGGTGAGAAGAAGGCATCAGGCAGCACACCGGACGAAATCTTTGATCGTGCCCGCAACTTCAATCCCTCATGGATGCCGGATCAGTACTACGCAGCACTTACTAACCTTCAGTCAGTAGGTGTTATGGGTGATGAGAGAACATACGATTACGCCGTAGCCCTCCGTGCCGTAAAGACTATCGACTTCATGACCGCTGAAGCAGCTCAGATTCCATGGGATGTCCTCCAGAAAGTAATGAGCCGTGTAATCAACGAAGTCCGCGGAGTAAACAGAGTATTCTATGATTTAACATCAAAACCCCCGGGTACGATCGAGCTTGAATAAATATATATAATAAGGGGCTGGCACATAATTCCGGTGTGACAGCCCTATATTTATGCCATAGAGAAAATATGATATAATATTACCCATGAGTAAACAAAAGAAAATCAAAAATCCTCTTGGCAGATCAATTATTATTTGGTGCATTATCATTATTGCACTCTTTTCTACTGCAATCGGTATAGTCAGTTATATCACATTTAACAATCAGATGATGGAGCATTACAGAGGGCACATTACTGAGGTCCTTAATTTTGCGATGTCAAATCTTGATGTGGAAGATCTGAAAGAATGTATCGAGACAAAGCAGAAGTCTGAAAAGTTTGAAGAATTTTCAGCCGTTCTGGATAATACAAGACAGAGCTCCAGCATAGAATCACTAAATATACTTTTGCCTATAAAAAATGGTGACAGGTATGAAATAATGGAAGTAATGTCTGCGCTCTACCCTGATGAGCGAGCAGGAGAAGGCAGAAAGGACGTGCCGATTCCCGAGCTTGGAGACATGATTACCGACAATCTGCCTGAGGGATTCCCCGAAAGTGTATACAATCTGTATATTAATTCCCATGATATAGAATATTCGCAGGCTGACAATGTTTATGGCAAGACATATGACGCAACATATACGATAAGGGATAAAGAAGACAATCCTGTAGCACTTCTCGTTGCAAGCATTTCTATTGAGGAAATAGATAATACGATGACTACATATGTTATTATCATTGTGATGGCAGGCATGCTTCTCTCGGTTCTCTTTGTCTTCGTCATGTCTTACTGGCTGAGAAAACGCATAATCAAACCACTCAAGGAACTTGGCGACGCTGCAGACACATTTGAGGAAATGAGCCATGGGGCAAATAATCCCGATATCCTTGTACTTGGCAGAAAACTGTTCCATTCAGGTGATGAGATTGAGGCTCTTGAGGATACACTTATCGCCATGTCAGAGAATGTGAAATCATATGTTGAGAAGCTGGTTCGTTCAGCCATAGAGGTTGAGGGTATGAAGCAGGAAGTGACCAGGGCCAACGACCTAGCCATGAGAGACGCCCTGACCGGTGTAAAGAATAAAGCTGCTTACGACCAGCAGAAAAACAGACTTGACCTTGATATAAAGGCGGGAGATGCAGAGTTTGCCATTATTATGGCTGATTTAAATCACCTTAAACGTATAAATGATACATATGGCCATGAGAAGGGCAACATCTATATCAAGAAGATGTGCACCATGATATGCGATACATTTTCTCACAGCCCCGTTTTCCGTGTGGGCGGAGATGAATTCATAATAGTCCTGATTCACAGGGATTATGAGAACAGGGACGACCTGGTTTCAAAGATTAAAACACAGATGACTGAGTTGGCAGCCAGAGATGACCTTGATGAGTGGGTAAAACCTACGGCAGCAATGGGAATCGGTGTTTACAGCAAGCATTCAGATGATTGCAGTGATGTCGTGCTTAAGAGAGCCGATGCTGCAATGTATGCGAATAAAAAAGAGATGAAAGCGGGTCGCGAATAACCGTTCACACATCAAAAATGACCGTTTAGACATCAAAAACGACCGTTTAGACAAAAATAGCATAATTCACCTTATGTAAATGATAGAATTTTAATTGGTATTTAGTTTTTTAAAGTATAAAAGGAGTGGTGAATTATTATGATGAAAAAAATATTGAGTCTGCTCATTGCATCGGTAATGAGCATTTCTTTAGTGGCGTGTGGTGACACCACGCCTTCTGTCACAACCGTGACAAATAATCCTGAAGCAAATCAGGTTAATACAGATAACGTACCTGACGGTGGTATGCCGGCCGGGGATAACGCTGATACCGGAGAGACCTTTCATATAGGTATCGTCACCGGTTCTTTTTCCCAGTCCGAAGATGACAGGCGCGGCGCCGAGGCATTCCAGGAAAAGTACGGCGCAGACGTGGTAACTCTGGCTATCTATCCCGATGATTTTAGTGAAGATCTTGAGACAACTATTCAGACAATCGTAAACCTTGCAGAAGACCCTGACATGAAAGCTATCATAGTCAACCAGGCTGTCGATGGCACTACGGAGGCATTCCGTCAGATTCATGAGATGAGGCCTGACATAATATGTATTGCAGGTGAAGCATATGAGGATTTCTGCGACATAGAGACAGAGGCTGACCTTGTAGTTAACTGCGACTTCGTAAACAGAGGGTATCTGATTATCCGTACGGCCCATGAGCTTGGCTGTGATACTTTCGTTCATATTTCATTTCCAAGACATCTTTCATATGAGACAGTTGCCAGACGTGTTGCCATTATGGAGGCTGCATGCGATGAATTTGGCATGAACTTTGTGATGGAGGAGGCGCCTGATCCCACTACAGATGTAGGCGTACCGGGAGCTCAGGCATTTATAGCAGAGAATGTGCCGGTGTGGGTAGACGAGTATGGTGAAAACACAGCATATTTCTGTACAAATGATGCTCATACTGAACCTCTTATAAAAGGCCTGATGGAATATGGTGGATATTTTATCGAGGCAGATCTGCCATCGCCTTTAATGGGATATCCGGGAGCCCTCGATCTTGACCTTATAGAAGAGTCGGGAGATTTTGAACAGATACTTGCCAAGGTTGAGGAAGCTGTAGTAGAGAACGGCGGAGCAGGCAGATTCGGAACATGGACTTGCTCATACGGATATGCCGTATCGGCAGGTCTTGCAGAACATGCGAGAAATGTAATTCTTGGCGAAAGCGAACTGACGGATGTTGATGATTTGTTTAAGGCATTTGCCACATTCTCTTCCGGCACTACATGGAACGGTTCAGTATATACAGACAGTAGTACAGGAGAGACATCAGATAACGTACTTTTGATTTATCAGGATACATATATTATGGGAGACCCGGGATACTTTATGGGTTCTACTGATATTGAAGTGCCTGAAGAATACTTTACAATTGATTAATTATTTACGGATTATTTAAGACAATGGACGAGATAAAGGATAATACAAAAAAATATTCTCAAGGCAGATCCAGTATGAGTATTCCACTCATAATGATATTTGTATTTGTGGTAGTTCTGGTTATTTATACATCAAGACTGCTTTACAGCGTTGCACTGTCAAATTCAAACATGGTCATTGAGGACAAGATGTTTAATATTTCTTCGGTAGTTGAAAACTATCTTACTACTGCGGAAAATGTACTCCATATGTCATCGGATGCTGTACATCACATGCTTATAAGCGGTAGTACATCTGCCCGTATCCATGAGTTTCTCGTGGAAGAGACTAACAATGTCATGGAACAGTTTGATGAAAATTTCACCGGGCTGTACGGATACATTATGAGTAAATATCTCGACGGTCTTAACTGGGAACCGCCGGAGGGCTGGGACCCTAGGACAAGAGACTGGTATCTGATCGCAAAGGAAGGCGATGGCAAGGTTATGTTTGTGCCTCCCTATGTAGATGCCCAGACGGGAAATGTCATCATATCCGTCAGCCGTCTGCTTCCCGATAAGCAGAATGTTGTGTCCCTCGATGTACAGCTTAAGGGCATTCAGGAAATGATGACCGAACTGACACTTAACGGTAATGGCTACGGTTTTATAGTAGATGTCAACGGATTCGTGATTGCTCACAGAGACCCTGATGTGAAGGGAACAAATATAAAAGACTATGAAGGCGGCGAAGAATATTTTAATGCAATAATGAACGGAGGCTCCGAGGGTTTTGCATATATAGTTGACGGCGAGAAGAGTACAGTTTTTGTCAATAGTATCCTGGACCAGTGGTATATGGTAATGGTAATCAGTGACAGGGAGCGCTTTAGTGAAGTGAGAACTCAGCTGATGATTAACGGCATCATATGTACGGTGATACTGGTTATGATCAGTGCATTGTTCTTTAACAGCCGTAATAAAGAGAAGAAATATGCAAAGCAGATGGAGGAGATGAGACTCGAAGAGCAGAAGTCCTCATATGAGAGAAAGGTGATGGAACTTGAAAAGGACGCTGCAAATGCATCGAATAAAGCCAAGAGTAATTTCCTCGCAAATATGTCCCATGAAATCCGTACGCCGATGAATGCCATCATCGGAATGGACGAGATGATACTCAGGGAATCAAAGGATACAAAGATACGTAAATATGCAACTGATATTCAGAGCGCAGGAAAGACTCTGCTCTCAATCATTAACGATATCCTTGACCTTTCCAAGATTGAATCGGGCAAGATGGAGCTGGTACCTGTAGAGTATGACTTTGCATCTGTTCTCAATGATGTAGTGAATATGACGATGAAGAAGGCTCAGGATAAAAATCTTGAGTATATCCTTGAGGTTGAGCCCGGAATTCCTTCGGTGCTTTACGGAGATGAAATCAGAATCAGGCAGATAATATTAAATATAGTTAATAATGCTATTAAGTATACAGAGCATGGCAGTATATCAATTCATATATCTTTTGATACCGGAAAGAGCAAACTGATCTGTAAAGTCTCTGATACGGGAATGGGAATAAAATCAGAGGATCTTGAGAAACTATTCTCTTCATTCCAGAGACTCGATGAGACGAAAAACAGAAACATAGAAGGTACAGGTCTTGGACTTAATATTACCAAGAAACTCGTTGATATGATGGACGGTAATATTTACGTTGAGAGTGAATATGGCAAGGGCTCTGTGTTTAAGGCCGAGGTTGTCCAGAAAGTAATTGATGCGACGCCTATAAATAATTATGCTGAGCATCTTAAGAAATCCGTAACCGAAAGAGAAGAATTCAGACCAAGGTTTGTAGCTCCAAACGCAAGCGTACTCATAGTTGATGATAATGAAATGAATCTTGAGGTTATCAGTGAGCTTATGAGTGAGACGAGGGTGAAGATTACAACAGCTTTATCAGGACAGGAATGTCTGGAGATTCTTAAGGAAAAAGCTTTTGATCTGATACTTCTTGACCAAATGATGCCGGGAATGTCAGGTATAGAGACTCTTGGAAAAATAAAGTCAGAACACCTTGCAGATAATACACCTGTCGTTGTCCTCACGGCAGATGCTATAGTTGGAGCCAGGGATTCATATATCAGTGAAGGATTCTCGGATTACCTCTCGAAGCCTGTTATGTATTCGGAACTTGAGAATATCCTGTTCAAATATGTTGATAAAACGAAAGTATTGTCAGAAGATGAAGTGGCGAAAGAATACAGCGACATAAATATTTCAGACACAGATAAGCCGATAGTGCTCGTGATTAATGATTCAAAGGAAAAGTTAAAAGATATAAAGGAATCTATCGGTGACAAATATAAAGGCGTATTTGTCAGAGACGAGGAGAGTGCCGAAAAGTATTTGAGCAAACATCAGGTGGACTATATAATTAGAGAAGGAAATATTAACGGGAAGGAATAAATAAAAGTGTCACCCGATATCAGAGTGGAAATCAGCCCTGAGTTTAAAAAGCCGTCTGTCGTAATAAGGGCAGACAAAAAATCACTGCTGGTTGAAAACATAATAAAGGCTGTGGAACAGTGTGTCGATGAGAAATATCCAAAGGTTGCGGGATTTCGCGATGGTGAGATTGTGCTGACGGATCAGTCGGATATTATTCGTATTTATACGGAAAACAGGCGGCTTGCCATGGAGACAGAGTCAGGTGAGTATGAAGTCAGGAAAACCCTTCAGGATACGGAGGAGATTCTTGACCCCGGATTCTTTGTGCGTATCAGCCGTTTTGAAATCATCAATCTTAAGAAAGTAAAAGATTTTGATATGAGTATGTCCGGAACTATCCGTGTGACATTTGAGAACGGCTCGGATACATGGGTGGCCAGAAGATATGTCAGAAGCATTCACCAGAAACTGAATGCCCATAAGGAAGGAGGTAAAGCCGATGAGTGATTTGGCAAAAAAAGCTGTAAAAATGGCGATAATCGGTTTGATCTCCGGAATAGGCATAGGACTGTTTTTCTGTGCCATAACCTTATTGTCAGGTGGAGATATAGGTTCGGGAAAGGGCTTGTTTATTTATTTCCTGTTAAGTGGAATGCTCGGCGTGGCAACCATGGGAGGTTCGGTAATATATGAGATAGAGAGCTGGAGCATAACAAAGTGCACGGTGACACATTTCATATTAACAATGATCGCTTTCTATTTATTCGGATCGTGGACAGGATTTATTAAATTTGGCGAGCTTTCATTCTGGATATATACAGCAGGAGAAGTGACTGCATATATCATTATCTGGGTTGTCCAGTATACCAAGAGCAAAAAAGAAGTTGCCAAGATGAACGAAGAACTGAAGGCATATAAAGAGCAGACAGAAGAGAAGATTGATTAAAACAATAAAAAGTGGGGAAACAGTATGGATTTTAAAATACTCATTACAGGAAGAAACAGAAAAGTCGCAGGAGATATCGGCTCCCATCTTGAGCAGGACAGAGGCTACAAGATACTTAAATGCGATCCCAATAAAAATGCGCTTTTTGATTTGCTGCTGGCAGAGCTTCCCAAGGTTGTAATCATATGCCTTGGAGGTGAGACCAGCGATAATATCAGAGCATACGATGTTCTTAAAAATTCTTCCAAGACAGGAAACTGTACTACTATTGTCGTATCAAATGAGGAAGATGAAAAAATATTTATTCAGTATACAGAACTTGAAAAGGTATTGTTCCTCTCAAGACCGGTTTCTCTGTTTGCTCTTTATGAGAAAATAGGTGCCCTTGAGGAAGAGGCAGAGAGAAATAAAGAGAAGTATCTGAATTCATTCAGAGAATTCGTTAATGAGAATGCTAATATTGATTCAAGGAGAAAGAGTATTCTGGTAGTTGATGATGATACCCAGCAGCTTATTCATATTAAGGAACAGCTTGAGGAATTCTATAATGTCTCTGTTGTTAAATCGGGAGAAGCTGCATTCAAATTCCTCACAAAGAAAAAGCCCAATCTGATACTCCTTGATTATATGATGCCTGATCAGGACGGACCGGAAGTATTAAAGAAACTCCGTACAGTTGATGAGTACGCTGATATTCCCGTAATCTTCCTGACAGGTGTAACTGAAAAGAATATTGTAATAGATACTCTGACAGTCCTTAGACCACAGGGATATATTATTAAGCCTTCAAAGAAATCGGAAATTGTAGCAAAAATAATTGATGTATTGGGGTAATTTTTTATGAAATATGATTTGGAATGGATTGCAGGGCTGGGTATAGATATAAAAACAGGCCTTGATTATACAGGCAATGAAGATAAATTCGTATCTGCCATTCAGCGCTTTTGCAAAGGATATGAAAAGAATAAATCAAAGATTGATGAGTTTTACGGAGCAGGTGATTATGAGAATTACATGATTACCGTCCATGCCCTTAAGAGCAATGCCAAGATGATAGGTGCAATGGGGCTTAGTAAAATGTTTGAAACTCTTGAGATGGCTTCAAGAAACGGTGACAAGGCGACCGTTGACGGTAATAATGCCGGCACTGTTAATGCATACAAGGATTTGGTAGATAAGCTGAAACCTGTATGTGAACTTGGCGATGTGAAAGCACCTGATGAAA